>ERZ767114.690-NODE-690-length-17615-cov-3.057019_pt1 | contig 17615 bp, 15 predicted proteins | sample MGYA00374952_ERZ767114 | MGnify/ENA primary metagenome ERZ767114 (study PRJEB28939, sample SAMN06267156) | marine metagenome | isolation source: Columbia River Estuary | place: USA:Columbia River Estuary, USA | collected 2012-05-05 ...
TTTGCAATATTTAGCTCCATGAGATATTTGCCATGTAAGACGGCACTTTTTCTAGATGCATCACCTAGTTCCATTTCATCAATGACAGCATCAATCTGCCATTCTTTCATAATCTGCTCTAAATTCATAATCACTCAACTATTTTATAATAAGAATACTCAATTGTAACCGTTGCTGTTAGATATTGCACGTCGGTGTTTTGTAGATTAAATTCTAATCCGGAAAGCTCAGTCGGGAAACAATCGACGAATTGTATCTGCTTACCAATATTGTTGTGACTGTTCATAATGGTAAGGGTTAAGTCTCGGTGCTTTAGATCACCATGAATTGAATCTTTACTAGTAACCTCGACTAATAACCAATCATAAATCTCTTGCCAGTTCTTCATATTCTCATCAACTAGAAATACTAGTTCGAGTGGCATATACTCAATTTTATCACCGGGCATTTTTAGATTCCGGTTCATTGTTGGATGCATTGCAGCCGCTACCGAGATACCAGGTAGATTGGCACTCGTGATAAAGTACTCGAGATTGGGAGTAATCGTTTTATTGATATCAACCTTAAATGAGGTACCGTTTAATAAGTTTAGATTCTCGGTAAGGTATTTTTTGTCTATAAGACTGATTTCTGGTTTGTACGGCATTAGTGTTACCTCTTTGTTCTTTCACTTATTTATGCCACAAAAAAAGAGCGACCGAAGTCGCTCTTTCTTATTAATCTCAAAGATTAATGATTAACCCCTAAGGATCAACCTTCACCCAAGATATTATCTACTCGGAAGATACGGAAGTACTGGTTCTGACGGTTAACGCCAGTATCATTACCTGCCTGTTGACCAACGAATGGGTTAGCAACCATACCATAACGAGTCTTGAACCCGATACGTGGCTGGAAGTCTTTCTCACCAACCGCGCGAACCATTGATAATGGAACGTATGGGCAGTAGAACATACCAGCATCGTAAGGGTTAGAACCGCGATAACCAACAGTGATGTAGTTATCAGTTGCATACGGATCGATATAAACCTTCATACGACCCATTAGCATACCTGCGTAAGTGTTACCGGTATCATCTACCTGTAATGCACTTGAGATTGCTGGAGCGTAATCCAATGTACCAGAAGCCGCCAACGCTGTAGCTACGTCAGAAGAACAGATAATGAAGTTACCCTTACCGCGACGAGTTTCTTTAGCGATAACGTTAGCTTCACGATCCAACTGAACGATAAGACCCTTATACTTCTCAACGCTCCAACGACCGTCTGCATCAGTATTAAGATCGAAGATACCAGCGTTAGACAAGTCACCTTGACGACAGCCGAGCTTAGCCTTGCTGTTGATAGTACGGATAACCTCTCGGTTCATCTCCGCTAGAACTTCGGCAGACAAGATGTTAGCAAGTTCTGACTCAGCGTCTAGACCGTGAATTGCCTTCAAGTCTTGAGCTAATTCAATAGTGTACTCAGCCTTCAATGCACGTGACTTAGCAGTAACTGTAGCTTTTTCGATTGAGAATGCCATTTCGCCAAACTCATTACCACCACCGGTACCTAGAGACTCTGCGTCTGCAGTAGACATACCAGAACCAGATGAGAAGCCCGCACTTACTGTTTCAGCAGCAGTACCAGTACCAGTACCAGCGCCAGTTGCTACGAAGACCGTACCAACGTTGCTATCAGCTGCACCAACTACGGTATAGTCAGTATCGCCAGCTGTCAAGATCTCATAAGTTGCGCCGGTTACAAATGCACCCGCAGTAACTGTACCAGAACCTAGTGAAGAATCACCAGTGTGAGTTTGTACGTTACCAGCTGTAGTAGAAGAGAACGCGGTATTTGCTTCATTGAACAGCGCCTCGTCACCATTTTGGCTATTGTACTTAGAACGCATAGCGAAGATCAGGCCAGTAGGACCAGACATAGGCTGTACACCAGCAATATCGTATGCGATGAGGTTAGGCATAGCTCGACGTACTAGTGAGATCAATACTGGATCCCAACCTGCAGAACCAGGACCTGTTGCGTTAACTGCCGTTTCGTTTAAAGCCATACGCTCTTCACGAAGGGCCTTTTCTTGGTTTTCTAGAACGACCGCGGTCACTGCAGCACGATAGCCATCAGTGATTCTAGGTAGATCCGCATGTTCCATAATAGGAGACCATTTCTCCATAATTTTTTCTGAACCAAACATAGTTTGTATTCTCCTTGGTATAGGTAATTACTTTACTTTTTAGAACCGCGAGCAATAGCGGAAGAGATCGAAGCCATCCAATCGGATAGGTGTTCGTCTTCTACAATTGATTCGCCATCAGTAGCTTCTACTTCAGTTTCTTCAGCGACGAACTTAGCCGCGCGCTCCGAGAAATATGCTTCTTTAAGAGTAGCTACTTTAGTTTCAAAGGTTTCGATATTAGAAGCTTCTAGACCTTCAGCGAGTTTTTCAAGCTTTTCAGCCTGAGTAATGGAGAGATCTTCACATGCTTCAGCCAAGGCCATTTCTTTCTTCATCTCAAGAACTGATTCTTGAAGTTCGTTATAGCTTTCTTGGATCTTCATGTTATCCTGCATTACTTTGTTAAGCTGTTCTTCTAGCTCAACGGTGTGGTCAGCAAGCTCATCCACCAAATCAACCTTAGATTCAGGAACTTCGATATAAGACTCAACGAACAACTGCTTCAGATTTTCCATGAAACCTTCTGCAATTTCTGTACGGATATTGTTTTCAATAGCCAGTTCGTTATCTTCCATCCAAGACTCAACAACATACCCTAGGTAGCTATTGACTTTTTCTTCTAAATCGGTTGTGGCGGCTTCGATTGCTTCGCTCAACTGATCTTGATACTCTGATTCAATACGAGCAACCTCTTCTTCAAGTTTAGAAGTTAGGACTGCTTCGAAAATCGTAGCTGCCTTAATTTTAAACCCTTCGTCGAGAGATTCTTCGCTATCAACCAATGCATTTAGATCATCGCTGAAATCAGCATCTTCCCACATTTTGTTTTTGAATTTTTTGTCTTTTGAATCAGCTGGCTCATCTTTAGCGGCAAGTTTATCACCTTTACGAGCTTTTTGATTCTTTCCAACCTTAGAGGCTTTATCAACTGAATTGACGGATGCTTCTTCCTCTTTAGGATTCTTTGGCATACCCGCTTCTTCTATAGCCTCAATGTCTTCCTCAGACAAGATGTCGATTTCTTCAGACATTAGACACTCCTTATAGTTTTATTTTAGAGAGAAAATCAGCAAAAACCCGAGCCTGGGATTCGGCAATTTGCCGAGGACCACGTGCCTTCTTGATTTCAGTCTCATAAGCCTCAATTTGTTGAGCTTTCAAAATTCCGTTGTCCCACACGTATTCAACCCCTTCCATAATCCCATTAACGAAAGCTTCTGGTGCGCTAGGATCTTGTACGATGTCAACTGTCGTCAGTTGAAAATCGCTACCTACGTATACTGCGGATTCTCTATGCTCAAGACTACCCATACCACGACTAGATACGCCCAGCTTAACACCGCCTTCTAGGAGACCTTGTACGATCTTACCCATTGGTGTGTCAAGAATCTGAGCTCTTCCTACCACATTACTACCTTCTATTTTTAAGGAAGTAATGCGATGTGAAACTTTGTCCAGGTTAATAGTAGGACCGTCAGGGTGATTAAGCTCACCTACTGCACGACCTGTGTTAACCTGTTCCCGCACATATTTTTCTATTGCGGGCTTCATAACTTTAGACTCATATACGCGACCGTTACGATTCTTCGTATCAGCCATCATAAAGATACCTTCGATGACGTAACTTTTTTTACCGTCTTTAGTCGATTCGGTTAAGATCCGTATATCCTGATCGACGAACTCAGATATGAGCTTCATTTTTATACCTCGTTATCATCCTCGCTTGAGTCAATTTCGTCTACCTCATCCTCTTCGGAGTCTTCAGGACGAATCGTCATGCGAGATGCGATTTCTACTTTCCTATCAGCGAGCTTAGTATTAATGAGCTCACTCATTTCGTCATTAAATGCTGTATTAGCGTCGGACATTTTACCCTGAGCTAATGCACTAATAATTGATTTAATATTGTTATTATCTGGCATATTATACCTCAATTTATGTTATTTATAGAAATAATTATTTTGACAATTCACCAATTAATATCATATCTTTGTATGATATAGTAGCTACTGGAGTGGAGATACTACTTATCGCCTTATTAACTGTTTGATCAAATGTCGTGGCTGTACCTGTACTATTATCTATGACCTCAGCAACCCCTCTAATATAGACGTTACCTCCCGTCACATCCTCATCGACGATAACACGACCTGAGGACATATCGATTGATATTGCACCTGTACCACCCGAGTAGTTACTCAAATGGAATCCACCCGAGTAGTTACGCACTGCCAACGAGTTATTAGCTCCACCCATGTCGAATGAAACGTATTGGCCTGGTTCTCCACCTGCTATATTTGAGTAACAATCTAATAGGGTTAATTGACCACCGCTAACGTCGATCTTACCCCCAAGAGCACAGTTATGAATAAATCCATTTACGTAACTTAAATCTAGTACTGTACATTCTTTAAGAATATTTGAACCATCTAGAATTCCTTGTATCGTAAGATTCTTAAATTCACAGCTGGTCACATTGGTAGATTCATCTTCTAAGGTTAATATCGTTGTTACTGGATTATCACCTAAAAAGGTGTAACCGTCAATAAAGGATCCGGTATTAAGTGTAACTGAATCCATAACCACTATAGTTCTAATGCCTAAAGATTCAGCAATAATGAGAGCATCATCGTAGTTACTAACCGGATTTTCGCGCGTTCCAATCGGTACTGAGGTACCAGATTGGCCCTTAACTGTATGTACGTGGACTGCGTTTTGATATGCGGCCGCAGTTAATGTCTCAAGATCTTGAAGACCTGCTGAGTTAGCAGTTCGAACGCCGACGTTATTAATATTGTTAACGTCTGCAAGGTTCGAGTTACCCCCTTCGATATTGACCGCATACTTACCATCCTCGAAGGTGATAGTATAAGGGGATAGTACTTCCATTACCCTTGAGAGCGTAACCCCTCCGATCTCGATCGGTGCAATATAACGGTGAGTAGTCGGATAACTTATACCGATTACGTCATCTTCAATGGCACGTAACTTAAGATGAAAATCGTTAATATTCAGCTGATATATTTCGACTGGGAACATCTGTAAGAGAGTCATTGCCGATTTAGGAACAAAAATCTCAAAGGTATCCCAGAAGATATAAATGTTATCTGTGGTATACCCTGTTCCATAATAACCCGAATCTACGTATATAGAGCTCATTTATTATGTCCAGAAGTCTGGGGATTTGTTCTTAGTCGGTATGCCAGTTGTTTGGTAATGAATATCCACAAAGTGTACAAATGGATTTGGCTTAGCCACACTATCGGTTATATCATTAGAGTCAAGATAGAACCTACAAATTAGAACCGAGTCCGGTTCGAGATCAGCGGTATTCAATTGAGTACCTGATCCGCCAGTGATTGAAACCGCACTTTCGGTAACCTCGTGACTATATTGTGTTGGACTAGCTGCCCCAACGATACTATAAGTTTTAGGATTCCCAAATACACCTTGTCCATGACCCTTCGCATAAAACATTTCGAATGCCCATGTTACTGTACCACCGATAACACTGGGACTATTAAGTGACCAGTGAACGTGCATGTAAATATCTGTACCCATTGCATAGTCGTGAGGTAGATGAAAGGCGTAAGTCCCTTCGTCGTTTTCAGCGTATTGCCATTGCTTAACAGATCCATTGTATACAGACCTATTTGGAGCCAAAGGATCTCCGACGTCGATGGTTAAGTACCCATGAATGTCATGCCATCCCCAATCCGGTGCAAGGGTATCAATTTTAATACCTTTACTTGAAGCCTTGGGAAATACCTGACCATCAGGAATATCACGAAGCTCTTGAAAATTACTATCCATCTCACTATGGGTTAATGGACTTCCTTTTTCAGACTTGGTTATAACTGTCATAGCTCTTCTCGTTTACTAGTTGCGCTTCCACCTAAAGACGAATATGTCATTACAACTAGCTGCTGCTTCAACTGTATTATCTCTTGGTCCTGCACAGAAATTTTCTTTTGCAGACCCACTATATCATTAAGAAGGTTATCTATACGTAACCTCTCAATCTTAATGGCCTGATGCAAAGCCTCAATATTATTCTTACTTACTATAACCTGATCTATAACAGGTCTACTCAGCCCGTCCGGTATACTCATTATTCGTCCCTTACCATAGTAACAGTTGACGTAAACCCAGTCGAGGTTAATGTACCGACGATCGGTGATGATTTGAAATACGGTCCACCGGTCGATTTTCTAGCTCTTCCTGACACAGCCTGTGGTGATATATATGGGATTGAACCTGATACGTTACCACCAGCACTAGTGCCGTAAAGTACTACGAACGTCGAGGTAATAGTACCAGATTCGGCACCTCCACCAGTAGCAGACGCTAGAGTGTAGGTATACGTATTAGCGTCGGTTACGGTTATTTGATGAATACCGTTAACTTGTCCGAACACATCAGCGCCTCGGATCATTACGTAATTATTGTCTGATAGACCGTGACCAGTATGTGTCACAGTTGCCACCGTGCCGGTAGATGATATGGATATGCTTTCTTGATAAGGATAACCCCCAGCTTCATTAACAAATAGTAAAACCTTTACTCCGTCCTCAATAGAACCGTCGGTCTCTACTGTATCTATACTAACCGAAACGCTATTCTGTACTATAGTTGAAGCACCCGCGCCGTTTCTATAAGTTGGCGTATTACCACCTGATACGTTTATAGTAACCGAACCACCCGAGTTATTGTATATGGCTGCGTCACCCGATGCGATAGCACCGTAACCACCAAAGAATATACTATTTAAAGTGTAGGTACCAGGTGTGGTAATCTCTATAGCATGTCCTGTGCCATATTGTTCAAATTCTAAATCGTGAAGTCCGCTTGTTAAGCCAAATGTCGGATCGTTGATAGTAGCTACGTTAGCAGTACTATTGGTACGCAAGATCGAATTGTAGATGTGAGCGCTATTTTGATTTAAGTCGAAACATCGGATAATGGCATCATGTACATCACATACCGACGTAAAGGTAACATTATTAAAGTTACGAAGGGTTCCATAGAACTCAAAGGTACCTGATGTACCCACCACTGAAAAATCGGGCCTAGTATCATCGGTTGGATTAGCTTGTATCGTACCCTGGCCAATCATAAGTGTGCCGATTACTATATCAGAACCAGCATTCTGTATGTCGCAACTAACTCCTACCAATCCTTCAGAATGATAACCATCTGGAAAGATAACAATAGAGGAATCGTCGAAAAACTCGGTTGCAGTTCCTACCGCGCCTATAGTTAAAAGACCGTGAGCTGTAACCTGTGAACCAGACCCGGTAACAACCCCGTATCGATTCACTATGGTATCTTGGTCATAAGTTATAAAATCTAGAAAATCACCCGCGGCACCAACCCCGTCAACCACGGTTAGTCCGGTACCTATGTCAATAGCATCTAGTGCCACGTTTTCCGCTTTTGCCAAACCGTTAATAAAGGCAGCTTGCGCGCCATACCAAAGTATATTTGTTAGGGTAACGGTGCCGACTGTTCCGCCCCGCCAAGCTACTATATTCGGATTGATGGCTGTAATTAGGTATCCACCCTGCGGAGGATATTGCCCGTATGATGAATTATTTGATGTGGATCCCGATACATTATAATGATAATAATTCGAATTACTATTACCAATTGCCACTCTAACTCCTTCGGTCGTATTAAGATCGAATGAGTCAGCAACAATTACCTTTACAAACCATAAAGGGTTACTGGCACTAGTCAGATCAGCACCAGTACCAGTTGCAAATTGTAAACCCCCTAGCGAGTTACTATTAACTTTCTTATTCACTGCTAGGGAATTTTGATATCCTAATTGGGCTTCAGCAGCAGGTGAGGGGCCAGTTGCGCCCCAGTTTGACCATCCAGTGCTCGAATCCGAGGCATTAATCCTTATTCCATTAAATGAAATCGATGGTGCACCCACTACTTAACCCTCTTATTATACGTCTGCTGTACGAATTGCTGTTACTGAACCACCTGTTGATGATAAAGTACCAGTTGTTTCGAACGTTTTAATTGGCGAACCACCGCCATCACGAACTCGGATAAAGAGTGATCGGTCGGTGTTATAAACCACCGTGAACGTCTCTTCTGCCGCGCCTGCAAGCTTATCAATGTATGTGATATACAAGTCATTACCATTAGCAACGCCAGCATTCTGGTCTGTACCAGAGAAGTCGTAAGTGCCAGATAATGTAAATGTAGAACCTGACCAAGCTGAGTACGCAAGGTATACATCAAAACCAGCATCATTAACTACACGTATTGAACCAGTAGTAGGCGTATCCGATGGGATAGCTTCTTGTACAACGACCGACGCAGTAGCTGCCCCAACAATTGGACCTGAAGCGGATAACTGAGCCTTATCAACAGTACCAATACTTTCCCAGGTTACCAATACTCGGTCTTCACCTGATACTAGACCACCAACCGTAAAGTTTACGAAGTTTGGCGGGGTATATGTAATACCATCCAATGAGGTAAGCAAATCATTCTGGGTTAAACCAGAGGTTGCTACGCCAACACCGTATGCGCCAATTAGTGCAGAACCGGTTGATGCACCGATAAAGGGATATGATAAAGTACGTGAAGTCGCAGATCCTGCAACCGTTACCGTATCTCCGTATGTACCACCATCACGATATAGTACCGCGTTATCACCAGCCATTGTACCATTCAATAACTGAACATACATGTCTGAGGTACCATCTTCGGCCAATACGTACATTGAACCACCGCCGGATGTTTCTCCGGTAACGGCTGAAGCGGTTGTTGAACCAGACTGAGATAAGTTGGTTATAGCATCCGTACCACCAGCTGTACCTGATTGTATACGAACGACCATGTTAGTTGCAGTGGTAAGTAGAACACGACCGATTGCGCCTGAAGCGAATGATACCGCGTCACCCTCTGCAAATAAACCAGTGATAGCGCCATGGGTTACTTTTAAACCCCAAGCGTAGCGGTCTCCAATAACTGGGGCAGTACCAATTAGACCATCGTAAGCAAATGTATGGGTAACACCACGGAATAGTGATCCACCGAAACCGTAATCCGAAGTCAATTCGGTAGTTTCGTCTGCACCATATCTGGTGATGTATTTACAGTACTCGTAGAACTGGTTAATCGAGGCTGAATTACGAGACCATTTTGAGTAGTATTCCTCATTAACGGTATCGTTATTTACGTCGACTAGCTGAACGTCACCGTCTGCGATCGAGTTACTAATCGTAGAGAACGGTGAAACGAACGCTGCAGAAGTGAAGATCGCTTTACCATCGGTAGAGTTGTTCAAGTCGGTTGAATCTGATAGCGCCAATACGTTGTTACCTGAAGCGGTAGCGTTGATTGCGAACTCGCCATAAGTCTTACCGAAAGTACGACAAAAACCGATGATTTTACGTGAGTCGAGGTTAGCCCCAAATTCACGAACCTTAACCATGAAACGGTGTGAGATACCGTTACCAGCATCAGAGTTTAAACCCTTTGCGATGTAGTAAGAGTCTGCGCCAGCGTTAATATCAGCTGTACCACCGTGCATACCACCTGAAATGGTAAGCGTATCTGTTGTGTTGGATGTGACGATACCAGATGAACCATCAGTCGTATTATGTACAACATAACCAAACCATTCGTTCGTCGTCCAACCTGAACCGGTATCAACGATTGTGGTCACAGAACCACCAGTTGCACTACCGAAAAATCCACCAAAGTTCCACCAGTCATCTACCAGAACAGTACCGTTCTGCAGAATCCCGATTTCAACTTGTGGATTACCAAAGTTCACAATACCGTCGTATACGGTATCACCACCAGCTTGAATAATAGAACCATCGTAGATATGCTCTGCAGCAGTATCGTCTATGTTAAAATTATTTAGCAGCGTGATAATGTTATCGGTTGAACGATCTGATGGTGTCAGATCTGAGATGTCCAAGATATCATCACCGGAAGCCGCTTGATCATCTGCATAGTCTTGCAGTTGGCGGTGGAACTCAATAACTGTGAGATATGACGGAGCAATACCGTTATGGTCATCGCCTATATAGCGAATATTCCCATTAACGGCTATACTCCAGTCTGTTGCGACCCAAGCCATGTGATTCCCTCTTTAAAGTATTTTAGCTAAAATTATCTAGATATTCAATGCTACTATTTATGTATTAATATGGTTATACGTATGAGTAAGTAGTCCGATCTTCCCAAATAAGAGAGAAGCTAGTTGTATCTGCATTGGCGTAACGGATCTCAAGATCCCCATTAGAATCTTCATATACTCGTTTAATCCTCCAAGCGGCGGCCGCAGGAGTTGAACCGGGGGCAGCTTCACCTATGTATACATACGGTGCTGCATCATCAACCAGTTTGTCGTATTTAGTTTCCAATGTAATCTCTATCCTGTCTATTAGATCTTGTAGTGACTCGGTAACGAACTTTTTACGATCTGAGTGGAAGACCAAGATCATATTATCATCTACATTAGATGATCTTTTGTATTCGACGTCTGCGTTTTGCATCAGTCTATTTGAACCACCGCCGCCAATCGTGGCAAGAGATTTGTTTACGTTCTGCTGCCACTTCTGAAAGTTCTTCTCGATCTTAGCAACATGAGGTTGCATATCAGGAATAGTGGCATCTTTACCAGGAGCACCTTTTTCACCTTGTGGTCCAGTATCCCCCTTCTCGCCGGGTAGTCCCTGATCCCCTTTATCACCTTTTAATCCTGCAACTCCTTGCTGACCGGTATCGCCTTTGGCTCCCTTGGCCCCATTCTTACCAGGAGCACCTTGCACACCAGGTTCACCTCGTTGGCCCACCCCGGCCGGGCCAGTTAATCCGGTTTGGCCATCATTCCCTTTTGGTCCAGGCTCCCCTCGGTCACCCTTAAGACCAGGTGTTCCGTCTTTGCCGTCTTTGCCGTCTTCGCCTTTAGCCCCATCCTTACCGGGTGCACCATCTTTACCATCTTCGCCTTTGATCCCATCCTTACCGGGTGCACCATCTTTACCATCTTTACCATCTTCGCCTTTGGCGCCATCCTGGCCAGGAGTACCAGGCATACCATCATTACCCTTATCACCATCCAATCCTTTCGGACCTTCAATTGCCTCAATCAGAGACTGCTTTTCTTCTATTAGGGTTTCGAGCGCAATCCTTTGTTCTTCGATCTTAATATCCAACTTTTCGAACGAAGCAAGAATAAGTGCTAGGTTAGTATTGTTGATCATTTATTCAGATACTTAATTAATTTTTCATTCAATTCAATCTGCTGGGATTTGAGCATCAAGTCTTCGGCTGATTCCTTAGCCGCTTTCTTCTCAGCTTTCTTCTCTTTCTCGGCCGGTAACTCTGGCTTAGGCTCTGGCTTATCCTCGGCAGGTGGATCCATTGCCTCATCTGGTTCAGGGAGAGATGGCACAGATGACATAGTTGCCAAATTAGAATATTCTTCCGGCTCAGGTTCAGCCTTCATCTGCTTATCCATTTCCTGGATATCTTCGTCGGTCTGTTGCAGAAGATTTTTACGGATCCAATCAGTGCTATAGTACTTACCGGTGTACTCATCTATCTCACGAAGCAGAGCAATACGCTCGCGCATGATCTCCATCCCTTTTAATTCTGCAAAGTAATTGTCTTCCTGAAAGTCTACAACCACTTCTTCTCGGATAAGCTTCCATTCTTCGTCGGTGATGAGACCTTTGATGATCAATTGAGCTCTGAGTAGATCCAAGAATAATCGGCCAAACCGCTTACGCAATTTATCAACGAACTTCTTAAACTTAACCTCATCACGTGAAATCTCAGAACTACGTCCGATATTAAATCCCTGTTCACGCTCTAATCTACCTTGTGGAACATTAAGGGATTGATATAACTTCTTCTGGAAGTATAATACGTCTTCGATCTGATCCAGGTTTTGACCACCTGGTAAAGTACTAATCTCAGTACCTCGACCGCCTTCACGACGTGGTAACCAGAAGTCCTCTAGCATAGACATGTGCTTACGATCGTCTCTCATCTGACCGGTTTTAGCGTCATAGATCAATTTATTACGATGCTTGGTCATAAGCTGTTGCATGTATTCTTCGGCTTTACCCTTAGGAAGATTACCGACGTCTACGTAGAACACTCTACGCTCAGGAGCACGAGCTAGACGATAGATGACCAAAGAGTCTTCCATCATACGTAATTGGTTAGCAGGCTTTAAAGCTTTATGTAGATAAGATACTACTCGTTTACGATCTGATGATAACAATCCCGAACTAACAAAACAGATTGAGTCGGGTGCGATCTTAACCCCGGTATTAGAATTACCTGCTCCGCTTTCTTGATAGATGAAGTATTCTTCTACTCCATTAATAAGGGTTAATCCACTATTAGCATCTCTTTCTTTTTTATACTTACGAACCTTACGGATCTTAGTCGACTCAATTGGTCGAATCTCCATTATGCCATTCTTAGTTCTTTTTTCATCTACTATGATATGATAGTATAAGCGACCATCAACATACCATCTACGGAAGATATCACTACAAGAGTTATTGATATCCAGCATTTTGCAAATAGTATCAAATTCTTCCTGTAGTACCTTTCGTAATTTAGGAGAGGATACGTCATTAGCATTTAAGGTTAATGGTCCCGCAAAAGTGTCATCTGATACAATAGCCTCATTAACAATATCTTCGATCGCTGCATCAACTTCGGGCTGTGCAGCTGCATCACGATATTTGAGAATTAGCATCGAATCATTCTTAGCGGAAGAGGCATCTTGATCTAGATATTCACCAAAATGCCCGCCAGCGCTAACAACTGCGGTTCCATCTGGATCTTCGGGTGGGACGAAGGATTTCACTTCACCAGTCTTCTTTGACTGCTTCTTAATGATTTCGAAACCAAAAAGCTGGTCTCTATCTGTCATATCTGCCATATTGTACCTACGAAAGGGGTTTTATGTTTCTTCTATTTATGATATTTATAAAAACAAAAAAGGGGGGATTTTCAAAGAAACAAAAAAAAGAGAGCCGAAGCTCTCCTTTATATAACCTAAGATAGACTTAGGTAGTAGTTGATGAGGTCCAGTATAGGTATTCAAAGGTTACTTGGAACTCTTCGATTACGTTCTCTGATTCCCAAGTTAGGTCAATCGGAGTTAACTGGATCGGGAAAGCTGACTTAAATTCATAAGTCTTTAGTACTTCCCCATTTTTGTCAAGCTGATCGACTGCCATATCAACCATATAAGTCGATGGATCTACGGAACTAACATTACTCTCATGTTGGTTAATCCGATTCATCCATGATTCGACCATATTGCGTACTCGGAAGTCGGTGTCATTCAAAACCGTGATAGTCCAAGGTTCGAATATTCGATCACCGGCCATCTTAAAATGACGACCGCGAAACGGAATATCTATAATGCCGACTGTTGATCCTGGTAATTGTGCACCCTTAACAAGGAAGGAAAGGGATTCCATATCGATACCAGTAATTCCCGCCGGTGCAGCAATTCGCACCTGGAACATATTGGCGCGAGCACCACCACCGGATAAACGAGCTTTAAAATCATCTACACGTAAAGTTGCCATTTCTTACCCCCATTACTTACCAATGATCTCACTGAATTCCACGCCGGTACGAGTGGCGACAAAGTTCAGTGTGATGAAGTTAATTGAGCGAGAAGGCTTAATGTAGATATCTGCTACGAAACGGTTAGTATCGACGACTTCGCCGGTATTATTAGTTTCATCACAGATAACTGCAAAATCAGTTACACCACGACGACCTTTAACGTCACGGAGGAACGGTTCTACCATGTTACGGAACTGAGCACGTGTAAACTCATCGTTGAATTCGAAAAGCTGGTACTTAGAAGCTGTAGCAATAGCTTTCTCAAGAACGATGAATAGTCGTCGAACGTTGATCCGATCGAACGCAGAAGGTTTAGCCTGAGCGGTTTTATCACCATAGAGCAGGATACCCTGTCCTGGGAATGAAACGACTGGATTAACCCGTGCCAGATAAAGGTCATCTCGATCTGCTTGATTAGGATTATAAGCTAATTTTGTAACCCCTAAAAGTTGTCCCCGACTGAAGCCTGCTGGTGAGTACCAAGCATCGGCAACGTTATCGGTATTTGCACAAAGACCCGCGATTGAACCATTAGCTACGGTCCAGCGATATACGTCGTTATACTTATCATATACGTATAAAGCGCTTGAGTCGATAACACCATAAGAAGAAGACGAGAGCTGGTTAGCCCATTCTAGTACGTCTGCCTTTGGAGTTATTGTTCCAACGGTATCACTAATTGCTGGCGAAACGAAGGCTATACAGTCCTTACGAGCTTCAGCGATAGCGATCATGTTGTTGGCGTGTGTTACTTCTTCACCCTCAGGCGCTACACCCGAAATGAGAAGAGAGATATCTACTGTGTCTGAGTCAAGGTACAGCGAGTAGGCAATATTAAGTTCGCCTACAGACGGAGCGTTATCACTTGATCCACCGCTAAGTGAATAAGAGTTAGCGCCGGCCGGTCCACTGAAAGTGGTTCCAGCTGCTGATAAGCCCGCATTTGGGAAGTCAGTACTATCGTGACCACCCCAAGAAATCCATCGTGAGCTTTTATTCAACACTTCTTTATAGTAGTTGTTTGTACCATCATCGGCTTTTGCGTTATTAGCCTGTGAAACAAATCCGAAAGATTCCAGTACAGTGCCTGCTTGACCGGTAATCAAACCAGTATTATCGACAACTATAACGTGGACTTCGTCATTTGAACCACCAACTGATTGAGCAAATGTGGATGTTCCAGGAGGTGCGCTGAATTGGGACTTATAAGCCCAACTGGCAAAACCGGAAGCATCACAAACCTCTACTAGAAGTGAGTTACCCAATTCGCCCGGGTATTTAGCAACATAAAAGTCTGCAATCCCGAAAGTGACGTTATCATAGTCATCGTTATTCTTAACCAAGATACCAACACCGGATGCTGTAGCATTCAGGTGACTGGTCGCGGCTCGAACAACACGAAGTGAATTACCATACTGCAAGAACTGAGCAGCTGGCATGAAATATTTAAAAGTGTCGGAGTCAGGTTTACCGAAAATAGACACTAAGTCTTTTTCGGAACTAACGGTAGTTATTTGTTCTACTGGTCCCCACTGGAATGAACCTGCGATTGCGCCAATAGAAGCTGAGACAGCTGGGACTACGTTAGTCAGATCGGTCTCTATTACCTGAACTCCGGGCGAGACTAGAAACGCCATAGGAGATACCTCTCATTTATTTAATTAATATGTGATCACATAATACGAATATTCAATGAAGATATTTATGAAAAAGGGGGATTCAACTTTCATAAATAGTATTAATACCAATCATCTTCCCTGTCATCGGACAACCAGTTTGTGTCGGCTGATCGCCAACCTGCCAGTCTATCCCTTTCTTCCAATGGATCAGTCTCTACCATACTATCCGGCATAATGCCAAACGGTAACATATCATTCTCAATAGTCTTTGTGTGCTCAGCGAATAACTGATCTTTAATATTGATATCCGTATTTTCTAAGAACCAAGGTGTGTTTGCAAACCAACCTAGCAATACGAGGTTCATTACGAGATCGTCATGATTACTACCTGAAGCTTCGTACGATTGTCCTTTTGCAACAAAGGTACTCATTTCGATAATAGTCTCTTTATCTCGTATTTTTAATTTACCCTGTTCGACGATATCCTTAATATGCGAACAGCCAATCCTTTTTACCTTCTTATCCATGTGTACGCCCAATGCATCGGCTTTCACAGATGATTGGATAAACATGTTTTCATATTCCCAGTCGTAATACATACCATTACATACTACTGCACCCTGATCATTTGATTCTATAACAACATAAGCGCTATTATAATATTTGGCCCATCTATAGATCTTATCTGGATACAATAAGGGTGAGATAAGATTATTCTGATAAACGCAAGCCTGTTGCCATTGCTCTTCGGATATGTCGATGATATTAAAGGAGCTATAATCCATACCCCTTCCTTTCGCCACATCTACAAACATTATATACTTGTGATCTTCGATAGCAGGTATATACTGTCTTATCCCATCTTGAGAAAAGATAGGTTCTTCGGATCTTAAACCGAGTAACGCTTGACCGTTAAATAGGGTATTACTTGCACCCAGAAACTGGTTACCGAATTCCTGGTCAAACTGGAGCTCTGATGTGTTACCAATAGTCTGGCGTTTCCATTCGTCATCTCGACCGGGAACGTCCCACCAGTCTACACGGAATGGCTTATAATCACTTGTCCCTTGAACAGCGCCTTCATAAATGCTGTGATAAAGGTTACCGATACCATTAGCGGTCGAGGTGATAATTACTCTCGAGGTTTTACCCGATGATACCACTGGATATGTCGAGGTATAGAATTCAGTTGCATTATCAACGAATGCAAACTCATCACAATATATTAATGTAAGTGACATACCCCGTCCTGTGTTTTCAGTTGTTGTGGTTGCTGATATCTTTGAACCGTTGTCAAATTCTATACTGTTTCTGTTGTACTGTGTTACACCTGCTTTGATCCAGCTGGGCAACATCTCATAAGCATAACGCACCCTTGACATGATGTCTGATGCACCTGCGTATTTGTGTGCCGCGATTAGTATTTGTGAATCAGGTCTAAACATGGCATACCAAATAAGGAAGCCTGATGCACATGTGGTCTTGCCCGTCTGTCTAGGTAGCATGGCAATACTGAATCGGTGATCGTTGTAACTTGCTATCAGTCTCTCTTGGTACGGAAATGGTTTAAAAGCAATGGATCCTTTAACAGGATGTTGTATCTTCATGAAAGTTCTCATAAAGAATAACGGTCCAGTTTTTGGATCCATACACTGTTCAAGTTGTTCGACTTGACTTTTGGTGTATTTGTGTTTCTTGTGCGCCTTTTTAATTTGGTCGCTATCTAGTGATACATACGCCATAGTGTAGTATTTAATGCTGTTTGGTAGTAAGGAAAAGTATTACTTTGCTTCTTTGTCTTTGATGGCCTTCTTCATTGGCTCTTTCTTGTCGCCATCCTTGTCCATGTCTAAGAAGTCAGGTTTTGCCGCTTCTTGGTACTGTGCTTTGAAACCTTCGTACTGTGCTCTTAAACTGTTAGCTACATCCTCTTCAGATATCGTATCTTCTTTTACTGCTAGTGGATTGTCGCCTGGGTATTCTTTTCTAACTTGTTGTTTTTGTGAGTTAAGTCCACCTGAATGGAAATTTACCAATGTGTCTGTGTCTTGATATTTTGGTTCTTCTTTCTCGTCGCCCATTGAATTCGCAAATGTTTCTTCAGCTTTCTCTTCTGCTGGTGCAGTCATCATGTCTCTCATTCTGCCCATCTCTCCTGAACCCATTGCATCGTCA
>ERZ767114.691-NODE-691-length-17607-cov-2.572961_pt1 | contig 17607 bp, 13 predicted proteins | sample MGYA00374952_ERZ767114 | MGnify/ENA primary metagenome ERZ767114 (study PRJEB28939, sample SAMN06267156) | marine metagenome | isolation source: Columbia River Estuary | place: USA:Columbia River Estuary, USA | collected 2012-05-05 ...
AAACAATAATTTGTTGGCGACAACTATAAGTATTTCAAGCTTAAATATTAACCCTCAAGAAGTATTAGATGCAAATCAAACAATATTAAAGTTAAAAAAAATATTTCCTAAATTAAATAGAGAAATATTATTACAAAAACTAAGCTCTAATAAAAAACACGTGCAAATATTAAGAGAAATTTCGCCAAGAGATCATGTTTCTTTGCTTAAATTAGGGATTGAAGCACTTAAAATTGAAAGTAGTAAGAAACGAATTTATCCAAATCATAGTTTGGCTTCTCATGTTCTAGGGAACACCGATATTGATGGCAAAGGAATAGCTGGAATTGAAAAAAAATTCGATAAAGTATTAGCTAATGGTGGAGACATATCAATATCAATTCATAGCGGCATTCAACATATTACAAAAACATTGTTACTAGAACAAATCAATCAGTTTAAAGCTGAGGGTGGTGCAGGGATTATAATGGATGCAAAAAATGGAGAGATATATGCTTTGGTATCTCTTCCTGATTATAATGCAAACAATTATAATAAATTATTAGACAACAAATTATTTAACAAAGCAACAAAAGGGATTTATGAACTAGGATCTACTCTAAAACTTATAACGGCAGCGGTTGCATTAGAAAGTGATTTAATTAATGAAAACGAAGTTTTTGATGTTTCAAGCCCTCTGAGGGTATCATCTAGGACTATAAAAGATTATCATCCCTTAAATTATGCAATTAGCATACCTGAAGTTGTTGTGCATTCGAGCAACATAGGTTCTGCTAAAATTGCTGAAAAATTTGGTTCATCTACTCAGTTAAAATATTTAAAATCATTAGGTTTAATGGACAAACTTTCATTAGAATTGCCTGAACTTGGTAAACCTCAAGTGCGCACGGACAAAAAACTGTTAACAACCATGACAATTTCTTATGGTCACGGAATTTCCATAACACCAACCCATTTAGCTTCTGCAACGGCGACAATAGTGAATGATGGAATAAGGGTGGACCCTACATTATTGATTTCTAATTCAGTAAAAAAAAATAAACGAATTTTTTCGAAGAAAACGTCTAAAACAATGAGAAGTATAATGAGACTGGTTGTTAGCAATAAGAATGGGACAGCAAAACAAGCAGAAGCATCTGGATATTTAGTCGGAGGAAAAACAGGAACTGCTGAAAAAACAAATCCAGCTGGAGGGTATTTTAAAAAACAAAATATAGTAACACTTACTTCAGCGTTTCCTATGAATAACCCAAGATTTATTATCACAGTAATGATAGATAACCCTAAAGGTAGCAAAAGAACGGCTGGATGGGTTGCTGCTCCAGTAGTTAATAAAATAGTAACAAGAATAGCTCCAGTTTTAAATATCAAACCTCAAACAAAGAGCTCTGTAGGCTTCTCTAAAAATCTTCTTAAATTCAAAATAAGAGGTAAAGATAAGGGAGCAATTTTATAAAATGGTACTATTAAAAAACCTTATTTTAAGAAACGATACTTTAAAAGATACATTTAAAGAATGTAGTTCTGAAAAAATGGATTTTCTAATCAATGGAATATCTTCAAATAGTAAGGAAATTAAAAAAGGTTATATTTTTGTTGCTCTGAAGGGTCAAAAATTAGATGGAAAGGATTTTATTACAGAAGCTCAGAAAAATGGAGCCTTTTTGATATTAGCTGAAAATTTAAAAAAAGACAATGTCATTTCTCTTAAAGAAGGAATGTCTAGAAAGGTTTATTCTTTACTACTTTCTTGTTTTCATGAGAAACAACCAAAACAAATAATTGGTGTAACTGGGACTAATGGTAAAACTTCAGTAGTTGAGTTTTGTCGTCAAATCTGGGGGCAAGCAAGCTGGAAAGCTGCTTCAATGGGAACACTTGGAACTAAAATTAACACTATTAGTGAAAAAAATAACATATTAAAGTCAAATGAAAATCTCACCACTTACGAACCATCGAGATTGTATAAACAACTTCATTTTTTAGCTAGTAAAGAAGTTAGCAATTTAGCAATAGAGGCATCTTCACATGGAATTGATCAACATCGATTAGATGGTATAAAATTTTCTGGAGCAGTTTTTACTAACTTATCGCATGATCATCTTGATTATCACAAAAATATTAAAAATTATTACTCTTCTAAAAAGAGACTGTTTACACACCTACTAAACCCAAATTCATCAATAGCAATTAATATAGATGATAGTTATGGTGAAAAACTGCATAACGAATTAAATAAATCTAATCATTTAATTTTAACATTTGGGAAAAAAGAAGAAGCAGACATTCAAATCGTTTCTTCAAATACTGACAATAAATCTATTGATTTAACACTTAAGTTCAACAATAAAATATTTCAAACAACTATAGGTATGATTGGGCAGTTTCAAATTTATAATGTAATTGCTTCTGCTTCAATTTGTATAGCTTTAGGGATGGACCCTGATTTTGTATTCAAGTCCCTAGGCTATTTAAAACCAGCTCGCGGTAGAATGGAAATTGTCTCAGATAATGAAAATAAATCATTAGTTATAATTGACTATGCTCATACACCTCAAGCTTTACTTTTAGTGCTCTCTTCTCTTAGACATTATGCAAAAGGTAAAATAATAACCCTTTTTGGTTGCGGTGGAAATAGAGACATTGAAAAACGTATATTAATGGGCCAAATTGCTCATCAAAATTCAGATTTAGTTATTGTCACAGATGACAATCCTCGCGACGAACTACCTTCAAAGATAAGAGAAGACATTTTACAAGGCTGTCCAGACGCAATTGAAATTGGTGACAGAAATAGTGCCATTAAATTTGCTGTCTCAAAGTTACAAGACAATGATTTATTACTCATAGCAGGGAAAGGCCATGAATCTACTCAAACAATAGGCATGGAAAGCCTTCCGTTTGATGATTACACGGTTTCAAAAGAAGCAATCAAAAATAATAAAAAATTGGGATAACAAGTTGAGAACACTTTGGACAAAAAAGGATTTAATAGAGGCTACTAATGCTATTGATCCATCCTTAAACTTTATGAATAAAATTATCGGTATTTCTGGTATTAGCATTGATAACAGAACTATAAAACCAGGTGATTTGTTCATTGCTTTCAAAGGTAACAAATTTGACGGACATGATTTTGTAAAATCAGCAATTTCAAAAGGTGCAGGCGGTATAATTGTTTCAGACCTTAAATTAGCTAAAAAATACAATGGATTATTTGTTAATGATACAAATATAGCATTATTAAATATTGCAAAATTTGGAAGGAATAGGTTTAAAGGAACTACGATTGCTTTAACCGGAAGTAGTGGAAAAACAAGCACTAAGCACTTGTTATCTTCTTCACTAAAAACATATGGAACTACCCATTCTACACAAGGGAATAATAATAATGTTATTGGTCTTGCATTAACATTGTCCAGATTAAATCCTGATTATAAATACTGCGTTTTAGAATTAGGAATTAATAATATTGGTGAAATGGAAGAGCTAACAAAATTAGCTTTGCCAGATATTGCATTAATAACAAATGTAACAAACTCTCACATTCAAAATTTTAAAAATGAAAAAGAAATTGCAAGTGCGAAAAGCAAAATATTTCTTGGATTAAATAAAAATGGCATCGTAATTCTAAACTCAGATAATGTTTGGAGTGAATTTCTAATAAAAGAAGCAAAAAAAACAAATGCTAATATACACTTATTTGGCCATACTAAAAAATCAAATACGTTTATTTCAAATATCATTCAAGTAAAGAACGGCGCAACAGTTTGTTTTGATGATAAACAAGATTGGCACCTAAATTATTTAAATACTACGCAAGCTTTAAATGCAATTGCTACAATTGCTGTAATAAAGGAGTTGAAATTAAATTTAATTAGCGCTCTTGCAACTATAAGTGAGATGTCACCTATATCTGGAAGAGGTAACAATATAACAATTAAATTCAAAGATAACAAAAAAACTTTTATTATTGATGACAGCTACAACGCCAACCCTGACTCAATGAATTCTGCCCTAAATAATTTTCAAATCATGAAAAATAAATTTAAGAATTATGAAACTATTCTAATAATTGGAGACATGTTGGAATTAGGAGATAGTTCTAACGAATTACATTTTAAACTCGTTCCAATAATTAAAAAGATAAAACCAAACATTCTTATAACTCTTGGAGTTTACACATCAAAAATATGCAAAGAATTATGTTCAAGCATTAATTGTTATCCTTACCTTTCAATTGATAGATTATTAATTGATATAAAAAAACACCTGAGACCAACACAAATTATTCTTATTAAAGGATCTCATGGAACAAATCTTTGGAAATTGCCACCAATTTTAAAGCAAAATATTCAGGAGGAATATAATGCTGCCTAATCTTTTACTAAATTTCACTGAATATTTTCAACCACTTAATATTTTTAATTATATATCTTTTAGAACAATTGGTGCACTTTTAACTGCATTATTAATTAGCTTTATTTTTGGTGAAAAAATAATTTTTCTATTAAAAAAAATGCAAAAGAAAGGTCAGCCTATAAGAAAAGATGGGCCTAAGACCCATATAATTTTTAAAACAGGCACTCCAACAATGGGCGGTTTATTAATCTTGCTTGCATTTACAACATCTACTTTATTGTGGGCTAAATTAGATAATATATATATTTGGATACTTCTATTTATAGCAATTTCGTTTGGCATTATTGGTCTTTTTGACGATTGGATAAAAGTTTCTAAAATGAACAGTAATGGACTTAAAAGTTATCAAAAAGTTATACCGCAAATATTTATAGCTTTTGTAGCAGCGTATATTTTAGCAGAAAATTCTCCTGATAACCTTCATAATTCAATATCAATACCTTTTTTTAAAGAAAGTATTTTATTTCTTGGAATTTTTTACATTCCTTTCACAATTATGGTTATTGTGGGTTCATCAAATGCGGTTAATTTAACAGATGGTCTTGATGGACTGGCAATAGTTCCAGTCATGATTGCAGCTAGTTCTTTAGCTATTATTGCTTATTTAGCTGGAAATATAAATTTTTCTAACTACTTACAAATAAATTATATTCCAGGGGCTGGCGAAATAACCGTGTTTTTAGGAGCTATCATTGGAGCAGGATTAGGTTTCCTATGGTTTAATGCACCTCCAGCAATGGTTTTTATGGGAGACACAGGCTCTTTGTCACTTGGAGGTGTTATTGGGGTGACCGCTTCAGCTTCCAGGCATGAACTAGTCTTAATAATCATCGGAGGAGTTTTTGTCTTAGAGACAATATCAGTTATTGTTCAAATTATTTCCTTCAAACTTACTGGTAAAAGAGTATTTAGAATGGCGCCACTTCATCACCATTTCGAACAAAAAGGGTGGGCTGAATCCACTATAGTCATAAGATTTTGGATAATAGCGGTCATACTAGCTTTAATTGGTTTGTCCACACTAAAACTGAGGTAATTAAATTGAATAATATTCTTAGTTATAAAAACAAAAACGTTGGTGTTCTTGGTGTTGGAATATCTGGATTAGCTGCGGCTAAAGTTTTATTGAACTCTAGTGCAAAAGTATTTGTATTCGATGACTTTAAAGAAAAACCCCCTACCCTACTAGAGTCTAATTGGGTAAATTACCAAAAATGGCCTTGGAAAGACTTGTGTGCTCTTGTTGTTAGTCCAGGGATACCAATTAACAAAAATATCAAGCACAAAGCCATTCAGCTTGCATTAGATCATAATGTTAAAATTATAAATGATATTGACTTGTTTATGCAATCCAGACCAAAAGCTATAATTGTTGGAATTACTGGAACAAATGGTAAATCAACAACAGTAGCTTTACTACATCATATTTTGAAATTTAATAAAATTAAATCTGTAATCGGAGGGAATTTTGGTTATCCAGCATGCGAAATCATTGATCCAGGTAATGATGGTGTAATTATCTTAGAATTGTCAAGTTACCAGTTAGATGGAGCAAGTAAATTAACTTTAAACTTAGCCTCAATTATTAATATTACGCCTGACCATTTGGACTATCATAATAATTTTGAGGAGTATCTATCGTGTAAATTAAAGATTGTTGATTTTTTAAATGATAATGGAACTATTGTTTATAACGAAGGTGACAAACTTCTAAACCAGTTAATAAACAAAGATAAGTATCAACTGATTAAAATTTTTAAAACAAAAAATATAAGTTTTCAGGACTATATCAACGACAACATTTCTTTAAATGGCAAGCATAATCAAGTAAATGCTTCAATTGCAATCTCATTAGCTAAAAATTTAAATGTAACAGATGATAAAATTAAACTGTCAATAAAGAGCTTTAAAGGTTTGCCACATAGAATGGAAACTATATACGTTTCAGAAAAACTTAAAATTATTAATGATAGTAAATCAACTAATGGAGAATCTACTGCAGCTGCATTAAGTTCTTTCAGCAATATTTTTTGGATATTGGGAGGTCAACCAAAAAAAGATGGGATTGGAGCCGCCAAAAATTATTTAAATAGAGTTGAAGAAAGTTTTGTAATTGGTGAATCTTATAATTTTTTTGCAAATCAAATATTAACAAATTCTAAAAACAGTAAACTAAACAAATGTATAACACTTGAAGATGCAACTGAACTTGCAATAAAGAAAGCTCAAAAGTCGAATTTAAAAGAAATAGTTATACTGCTATCACCGTCAGCAGCTAGCTTTGATCAATTTATAAATTTCGAAGATAGAGGTAATAAATTCAAAGAAATCGTTAACAAGCAATTAAATGAGGGTGTTTTGATATGTTAATAACACGTTCAGACAGATCCTTTATGGCTCTTTGGTGGTGGAACATTGATCGGCTTTTATTGACAAGTTTTTTAATATTAATACTTTTTGGTATTTTTCTTGTTATGTCTTCAAGTCAACATGTAGCTGAAAGCTTAAATATATCTTCACATCATTTTACGCTAAGACATATTTTCTTAGGAATTTTAAGCATTCCCATAATTATTTTTTTCACTGTTTTGAACGAAAGACAAATAAAAATTATTTGTATATCTGGGTTTCTAATATCATTATGCCTTTTGCTTTTTATTCTAATTGAAGGGGCAAAAATTAAAGGTGCCCAACGATGGTTATACATAGGAAATTTCAGTTTTCAACCTAGTGAAGTATGCAAGCCGTTTTTTATAGTTTTTAATGCATGGATCTTGTCTTTGTGGGTTCAAAAACCAAATTTTCCTGGCTGGCTATGGTCATTAGGAGCAATAGTTTTAATGTCTGCCCTTTTGTTGTTACAGCCAGATATTGGCATGACAATTGTAATGATATTTACTTGGGGGTTTCAGCTATTCATTACTGGAATACCACTAATGATTATTATATTTTTGATAGTAGCTTTTCCAATATTTATGATTTTATCATATAATCACTTTAGTCATGTGAAACTTAGGATAGATAGTTTTTTAGACGGTAAAACGCACCAGATTTCAAAATCACTACAGTCATTTGAATCAGGAGGTTTTTGGGGTAAAGGTCCTGGAGAAGGTTTTTATAAAAAATCTCTGCCTGATGCGCATTCTGATTTTGTATTTGCAGTTGCTGCAGAGGAATATGGAATATTATTATGTTGTTTAATTGTAATAATTTATGGATTAATTGTCTTTAGATCCTTTTTATTAACTTTAAGAAACACTAATCTTTTTTTTATTATTTGTGTTAGTGGCTTAGCTTTTCAATTTGGTTTTCAATCATTAATTCATATGGCAAGTAATATTGACTTAATTCCTACAAAAGGAATGACATTACCCTTTCTATCCTATGGAGGCTCTTCTATTTTAGCATCAGCTATAACAGCTGGTATTTTACTTTCGTTAACAAGAAAAAACTCGTCATTAGACACTCTTTTAAGACAAGAGAGCAATAAGGAAAACAATCAATAAGATGAAACAAAATAGTAAAATATTAATAGCTGCAGGAGGTACAGGAGGACATATTTTCCCAGCTTTATCAATTATAAATGAGATTAAGATGAACGACTTTATAGTTATAACTGATCAAAGGGGAGAAAATTATTTTAACAAATTTTTTAGTAATAAAAATATAAATCATAAAATATTTGTTCATAAAGTTTCGAGCCCAAGTAATGAATTATTTATAGTTAAATTAAGATCAATATATCAATTATCAATTTCTCTCTTAAAAACAATTTTTTTAATTTTATTAAATAAACCACAAGTAATTGTTGGGTTTGGTGGATATCCATCAGTAGCTCCAGTTATAGCCGCTAAATTGCTTAAAATTCCTTCCATAATACATGAACAAAATGCAATTATTGGTAGAGCTAACAAATTACTAGGTAAGATATCAAACCTTTTAGCCTTATCTTTTTTTGAAACCAAAAATACTGAAAATAATCATAATCTAATTTATACCGGAAACCCAACTAGGAAAGAACATTGTCTTAGACAATTAAGTTATTCTGCTCCAAGTAAAACAGAAAGGTTTGAAATCTTAATCGTTGGAGGAAGTCTTGGCGCTAATTTCTTCTCAGAGCAAGTAACTGCAATTATATGTTCTCTTCCAAGAGAATTAAGAGAAAAAATATATATAACACAGCAAGTTGGTAAAAATGACATTAGTAAAGTCAAACGTATATATAACAACCACCAGATAGAGTTTTTTATAGAAAGTTTTTTTGACGATATTTTTGAAAAATTTAAAAAAGCACATCTTATAATTGCCCGTTCAGGAGGATCTAGTGTTGCTGAGATTTTAACTTCACGCAGACCTGTAATATTTATTCCTTTGCCAAATTCTTTTGATAACCATCAATTAGAAAATACTAAATTAATTACAAAAAAAGGTGGTGGATGGGTGTTAGACCAAAATAATGAAATAATTGAAACATTAAAAAAATTATTAGAAAACCTTATCAAAAATCCAAAAAAACTTGTTATTGCAAGTAATCAGATGAAAAAATTATCTGAGGATCTTGAAGTAAAACGTAAAAATAAATCCGCTACAGAATTTTTTTCTGATGTCTTAATTGACCTTATTAAAACTAACCATAAGAAGATTTCAAAACCATGCTAAAACGTCCAGAAAATTTAGGTGTTATTCACTTCATTGGAATTGGAGGAATAGGCATGAGTGGAATAGCTGAGATTCTAGTCCAATCAGGGTATTTAGTCCAAGGAAGTGATATCAAAGCAAGTAACAATACTAAGAGATTAGAAAAACTTGGGATTGAAGTTTTTATTGGTCAGAGAAAATCAAATATATTCAATGCTAAAATAATTGTTGTTTCAACGGCTATATCTAAAAACAATATTGAGCTTGTAGAGGCAAAGAAAATTTTTCTTCCAATAGTTCATCGAGCTGAAATGTTGGGAGAGTTGATGCGGTTAAAGCAATCAATAGCAATAGCCGGAACACATGGAAAAACTACTACTACATCATTGATAGCCAAGATGATTGAAGAAAATGGAATGGATCCTACAATTATAAACGGAGGAATAATTTCATCTTTAGATTCAAACGCAAGAATGGGGAAAGGTGATTGGATGGTTGTAGAAGCTGATGAAAGTGATGGAAGCTTCACAAAACTAAATCCTACGGCAGCAGTTATAACGAATATAGATTTAGAACATCTTGATTTTCATAAAAATGAAAGAAATCTGGAGCTGGCCTTTTTCAACTTTTTATCTTCAATACCCTTTTATGGATTTATCTGTTTATGTACTGATCACCCTCGAGTACAAAAATTAATCTCAAAACTAGAAGATAAGAAAGTTATTACTTATGGTTTATCTGCTAACGCAGACGTAAGAGCCACCAATATTATTTATAATAATAATAAGATGAATTTTACTTTAAGCATATCAAATCGAAGAGAACTTGAAATTAGCTCCTATGAAATAGAGTTTTCTATGATAGGGATTCATAATATTCAAAATGCTTTAGCTACTATTGCAACTGGGATCGAGTTGAAAATTCCTATTGAGAAAATTAAAAACACCCTAAAAACATTTACAGGCGTGCAAAGACGCTTTCAAAATGTAGGAAATTTCAAAAATACCACTATTATAGATGATTATGGCCATCATCCAGTTGAGATAAATGCTGCACTAGCAGCCGCTAGATTACTTGCCCCTAAAAGCAAAATTATAAGTATTTTTCAACCACACCGTTATAGCAGAATTAAAGATCTTTTTAATGACTTTTGTAGTTGCTTTAATGATGCAGATTACGTGTTTCTTTTGGATGTATACCCTGCCGGTGAGGAACCTTTAAAGGGTTTTGAAAGTACTGATTTAAAAAATGGGCTTTTAAAATACGGGCATAAAAATGTGTCATATATAGAAAGTAAAAAAGCTTTGATAAGAGAAACACTAAAAATTATAAGTCCAAACGATATTATTATATGTCTAGGAGCGGGCTCAATAACTAAAATTGCTAATACTTTAGAAAAAGAGCTTCATAATGGATCTTGACACATTTAAAAATAAGTTTCTTAACAAAATTGAATTTGACTGTGAATTAGCAAAATTTACTTGGTTTGGAGTTGGAGGCAAGGCAGAAATATTGTTCATAGTAGAAGATTTGATATCCTTAAGTGATTTTTTAAAAAATAAGCCTAATGAAATAGATATATTAATTATAGGTGCAGGATCAAATCTGTTAATTAGAGACAAAGGTTTTAAAGGGATTGTTCTACTTACCAAAAAATTAAATAAAATTAATATTGATAAAAATCATATTATCACCGCTGAAGCTGGAGCAACAGACGCAGATGTAGCTCGTTTTGCAAGAAATAATCTTAGAGGCGGTCTTGAGTTCTTGTTAGGCATTCCTGGAACAATAGGAGGTGGTGTAAAGATGAATTCGGGAGCATTTGGCTCTGAATTTAAAGATGTCTTAATAGATGTGAGGGCAATAAATCATTTAGGTCAATTTAAAACTTTTACCAATAAAGAGTTAGGGATGAGATATAGAGGTCTTGAAATAAGTGAAGAATGGATTTTTTGTTCGGCAAGATTAAAGAGCTTTAAAGATGAAAAAATCAATATAGAAAACAAAATGAAAAAAGTTATAAGTTTAAGAAAAGAAGCACAACCAACTGGTGTAAAAACTGGTGGCAGTACTTTTAAAAATCCTATTGGAAATAAAGCATGGAAGTTAATAGATAAAGCTGGATGCAGAGGTTTTAAAATTGGTGGTGCTATGATTTCTGAGAAGCATTGTAATTTCATAATTAACTCAAAAAAATCAACTGCTCAAGATATCGAGGATTTAGGTGAGCATGTAAAAGATACAGTTAAAAAAGTTTGCGGAATAGAGTTGAGTTGGGAAATTAAAAGAATTGGTACCAAATGAAAATAACTAAAAATACACATGTTATGTTGTTAAAAGGCGGCTTTGGCTCAGAACGGGACGTTTCTTTAAGATCTGCCGAAGCATGTGCAGAGGCAATTAAAGAAAATGATTTAAGAGTAACTGAGGTTGATATTGGTTTAAATGGAATAAATGAATTAACTTCATTAAATGTGGATGTTTGTTTTAATGCCTTACATGGAAAGTTAGGAGAAGATGGAACAGTTCAGGGTTTTTTAAATTTAATTAAAATACCATATACTCATTCAGGTGTTGCTGCATCAGCGATTGCAATGAACAAAATGCATTTTAAGCGGTTAATTACAAACGCAACTGAAAATTCAGAAGACCCTATTATCTTTCCTGAAACATTAAAAATTATTAAAGATAAATTTTATTACATAAGCGATTATGAAGGTCCATGTGTCATAAAGCCTATAAATGGTGGAAGTTCAGTTGATGTGACCATTATAAAAAATAGTAAAATGGAACCTCTTAAACAAAATCAAAATTATAATGAATTGATGGCAGAGGTGTTAGTTGGAACAAGAGAACTAACTGTAACTGTTTTAAAAGAAAGGCCTCTGTGTGTCACCGAGATAACTTCAAATAAAAAACAAGATTTCTACAATTATAAAGCAAAATATGATCAAAATGGGTCTTCTCATATAATTCCTGCGTTAATACCTAAGACCATATTTGATAAGGCGATGTCATGGGCTTTAAGAGCTCATAAAATTATTGGCTGCAAAGGAATTTCAAGAACAGATTTTAGGTATGATAGCAATCATAATAAATTATTCATGTTAGAACTAAATACGCAACCAGGTATGACTGAAACTTCACTGGCTCCTGAACAAGCATTGTTTTGTCAAATTACTATGAAACAAATGGTTAAAATATTAATTGAGGAGGCAACTTACGAATGCTAAATTCAATTATAAAAGGGAATGATGTCAACAAGCTAAATATTGACAGAATTACAAATAAAAATACAAGGTCAAACTTTACAGTGTATTTTTTAACTATATTGATTATATCTTTAATGTTAACAACTTTTTTAAACAATATTGACTTCGAAAAATACTCAAAATTATTAAATAATTTTTTAATAAAGAATGGCTTTACAATTAATAATATTCAAATTTTGGGGATAAAAAATATACCCAAAGAGACTATTATTAAAATTGTCAATAATGAAAACAAATCCAATATCTTAAATGTTAATTTATTAAATATATACAACAACCTTAGAAACAACGACTGGGTTGAAGAATTATATATTGAACGTGTTTTACCAAACACAATTAAAATAAGCATCATAGAAAAGGAAGCAATTGGTATATGGCAGTATGAAATGAGTAATAAACTCATAACAAAAAATGGTGAAATAATATCTACTGCAAATATAAATAAATTTAAAATTGATCTACCAATAATTCATGGGAATGATGCCAATAAGAATGCAAACTCTATCCTTAAAATACTTGAAACAAATAAAGTTTTAACAAAAAATATTTGGTCCTTAGATTATATAAATAATCGGAGGTGGAACCTACACTTTAAACAAGGAATTATTGTTCTTCTACCTAGCGAAGGGGTTTTAAGAGCATGGAATGAAATCATAAAACTTCAAAAAAACTATGATGTTTTAAATTTGGGTCTTACAGAATTAGATTTAAGAAATCCAAATAAAATTCTAGGAAAAATTAGCGTCGACAAGGATTTAATTAACCACAGGAAAAACTTATGACGGTTTTAAACCCAATAAAAAAATCTAAAAACATACATACAGTGATTGACATTGGTAACAATAAAATTTCATGCCTTATTGGAACATCAGTTAACTCTAATGACATTCAAATAAAGGTTTTAGGCTTTGGACAACATGCATCTGCAGGCATCAGTAATGGCTTAGTTGTTAACATGAATCAAGTTGCAAACTCTATTGCCAGAGCTGTTGAAGATGCTGAAAACATGGCAGGTTTTCCAATTAAAAAAGTTGTTTGTAGTCTTGCTGGTGGAAGGCCAATAACAAAAGTTATTCGTAATAAATTGAAAATTAACAATGGAAAAATAATTAAAAGTGATTTAGCTAAAGTTTTAAAAATTAATAGTTCAGAACAAATAAGTAATTATAAACTATTATCATCAACTCCTATCAGATTTTTTATAGACAATAATATTTATGTTGAAAACCCTATTGGAATGAATTCTGATAATTTAATTGCAGATATTTCTTATACTTACGGAGATAAAGCAATTATGAAAAATATAGTTTCAGCTGTAGAGTTATGCCACCTTTCGGTTGAAAAATTTATAATTAGTCCACAAGCATCTGGTGCCTCTATAATGGTTAGGGATGAACGTAAAAATGGAGCCATAATTATTGATCTAGGAGAAGATATAACAAGTATTGGTGTTTTTATTAATGATGAAATAATTTTCTCTGATTCAATTCCTGTTGGAGGGGTTCACATAACTAGTGACATAGTTCGTGGGTTAGGTGCGAAATCAGAAGATGCAGAAAAAATAAAAATTCTTTATGGCTCTGCTATATCAAATGAAACTGATGAATTCACTAATATTCAAGTACCAATTATAGCTGATGATGGGAATATTCATAATCAACAATTACCCAAAGCAATGCTAACTGCGATAATCAAGCCACGTACTGAAGAGATTTTTGAGCTTGTAAAAAATAAATTAAATTATTTAAAAATTAAACCCAACCAAATCAATAAAATTATTTTATGTGGAGGTGGTGCAAATTTGAATAACATAAGAGAACTTGCTTCAATATATTTTACAACTAACGTCAGAATAGGAAGACCTATTGGCCTAATTGGCGTGCCAGAAATGATACAATCACCAACATTTGCTTGTTTGGCAGGGCTGCTCATTAAAAGTTTAGAAAAAGATAAAATTCCAAAATTAAATGAAATGAATAAAGGCTTTTTTAATTATTTCGGGAAAATAGGTCATTGGTTTGATGAAAATTTGTGAGCTAAAAATAATATTAATTCAACAACAAAGGAGAATACAATGTCACTTAATATAACAATTCCAGAAAATATAAATGATACTGAGCCAAAAATATCCGTTATTGGCATTGGAGGAGCTGGTGGAAACGCAGTTAACACAATGATCAATGCAAATGTAGAAAATATAGAATTTATTGTTGCAAACACAGACGGCCAAGCTTTATCTAGAAGCCTAACTAAAAGACAAATACAGTTAGGTAAAAATTTAACTTTAGGACTTGGAGCCGGATCTGACTCTGAAATAGGTAGAAAATCAGCTGAAGAGTCAATTGAAGAGATTTTGTCTGAATTAGCTGATGTAAATATGTTATTTATTACAACTGGAATGGGTGGCGGAACAGGTTCTGGTGCAGCACCTGTAATTGCTAAAGCAGCAAAAGATCGTGGAATATTGACTGTAGCAGTTGTAACAAAGCCATTTGATTTTGAAGGAAAGAAAAGGATGGATGTTGCAGAAAGTGGATTATCACTTTTAAAACAATGTGTTGACACCTTAATTGTTATTCCAAATCAAAACTTATTTAAAATTGCAAATGAAAAAACAACATTTGCTGAAGCTTTTAAAATGGCAGATGACGTTCTTTATCAAGGGGTATGTGGTATCACTGATTTAATTACAAACCCAGGGATGATTAATCTTGATTTTGCTGATATTAAATCAATCATGGGAGACATGGGCAAAGCTATGATGGGAACAGGAGAAAGTTCTGGCGAAGAACGAGCAATAAACGCCGCACAAGCAGCGTTAAATAACCCTTTACTTGATGATAGTAATATCAAGGGCGCTCATTCAATACTTTTAAATATTCAAGGTGGACCTGACATGGCTTTATTTGAAGTAGACGAGGCTGCAAGTAAAATAAGAAATGAGGTTGATGGCAATGCTAATATAATATTTGGGTCATCTGTGGATGAAGCCCTTGAAGGAATAATAAAAATATCCATAGTAGCTACAGGAATGAGTGATACATTCCAAGAAAGAAAAAACGAAATAGATGAGCATAAAGAAGATAGCAAACCCAATCATTTAAATGATGTTTCATTCATGAACACAGCTGATGAAATTAACATTGAAGGTAATAAAATACATTCACAAATTGAAACTGAAAATACAGATCAAATAGACATTGAAACCGAAATAAACGCCATAGAAATTAAAAATCAATATGAACCAAGTCAATTAAGAAGCGATGACATACTAAATAATACAGAAGATAATAATTTAAAAAATAAAGAAGAAAATTTAAATTTAATTCTAGACACAATTTCTGATAATAATGTCTCTCAAGATAAACCTAAAAACCTACTTAAACGATTATCTACATTTTTTGTAGACGATAAAATAAATGAAACTCAGATACATCCAAAAATTAATTTAAAAAAGGAAATTTTAGAAAATAACGAAACACAAATCGATGAGGATCAAATCCAACAAACCATATCAAAGGACAGCGATCTATTTAGTATTGAGAAACAAAGTAAATTTACGGATCATCAAATAGATTTAATTGACATGGATCAACAAAATCAGGACATAGATGAAGATGTATTAGAAATACCTGCATTCCTTAGGAGACAAGCAAATTAAAAATGATTGAAATATTTCGTAATTATATGTGATTTGTAATAGTGAAGTTATTTGCTATAAATATACTATATTATTTAGGAAATATATATGAATTTTATTAATAATTCTAAAAATAATTTTGTAAAACAAAAAACTTTGAAAAAAAAGATACTATTTTTAGGTGTTGGTTTACATAATGGAAAAGCTGTTTCAATGTCCATCGAGCCATCCGAACCAAACACCGGTATTGTTTTTGAAAGAACTGATTTATCCGAAAACAACTTGATTAAAGCTATTATTGATAACGTAGGTGAAACTTGTTTATGTACCAAGATTATTAATAAACATGGTGTGTCTGTATCAACAATAGAACACCTGATGGCAGCATTTCAGGGATTAGAAATTGACAATGTTAAAGTTAAAATTAATTCAGATGAATTACCAGCGTTGGATGGAAGTTCACATGTATATGTTAAAAAAATAATAGAATCAGGTTTAAAAATTCAATCCGTTAATAGGAAATGTATTAAAATTCTTAAAAAAGTTCAATTTTGTGTGAATGATAGATATATTTCAGCAGAACCATCTAATGAACTATCGTTAAATATTAGTATAGATTATCCAAACACTATTATTGGTAATTCTGAATTTACTTATAACCACACTCAGAGTAACTTTTTGACACAATTATCTGAAGCAAGAACTTTTACACTTCTTGAAGATGTAGAAAAAATGAGACTAACTGGTTATGCTATGGGTGGAAGTATTAATAATGCAATTGTTGTAGACAAACACAAAATTATAAACTCTGATGGTTTAAGATTTGAAAAAGAATTTGTTAAACATAAGGCACTCGATTGTATTGGAGATTTTTATTTACTTGGAATGCCTTTAATAGGCACAATTTGTACTTTTGCACCAGGACATAAAATAAACCAGATGTTTGTTAAGGAAATATTAAGTAATAAAGAGAATTATAGTATTGAAGACTTAGAAATTAAATATTCTCATGATGAATATATTAATGCATTTAACTTCAATAATTTATCTCAAAAAGAAATTAATGTAGCATAATTTTAATATACAAACCCAATTATACATTATAGAAGTACTTAAATAACGTCTCATTAGTTGAAAAAATATGTTTATTTTAAAAAAAAAATACTTAATACTTTTACAAGTATTTTTTTGTATTTTAATATTACCTAACTGTAGCAATAATAGTAAAACTGTTATTTTAAAAGAAGCTAAAGATTCTCAAATATTTATCAAAGGACAATCTTTATTAAAAAGTAATGATTATAAAAAAGCTGCGATAGAATTTGATAAAATTTATCTGAATTACCCCTTCTCATCATTAGCTCCAAGGGCAGAAATAATGACAGCTTATTCATTATTTCAAGATAATCAAATAAATGAAGCAATAGGAAAATTAGATGAATTTATTGAAATGAACCCTACTGGGGAACATACACAATATGCTCAATATCTCTTGGCAATGTCGTTTTATGTTCAAATACCTGATCCAAGAAGAGATCCAATGTTATCAGAAAAAGCTTTAAAATATTTTAAAATAGTAACAACTAAATTCCCTAATAGCGAGTACGCTAAAGATGCAAAATTTAAAATTAACTT
>ERZ767114.692-NODE-692-length-17600-cov-3.764880_pt1 | contig 17600 bp, 10 predicted proteins | sample MGYA00374952_ERZ767114 | MGnify/ENA primary metagenome ERZ767114 (study PRJEB28939, sample SAMN06267156) | marine metagenome | isolation source: Columbia River Estuary | place: USA:Columbia River Estuary, USA | collected 2012-05-05 ...
AGAGGGAGTACTGAACTCATGACAGCTGGTGGCGGGGGAGGGGGAAGTGCAACACGGAGTGCTTTGGCGGGTGGTAAGGGAAATCGAGGTGGGGCGGGTGGAGGGTTACATGGTCAGAATGGGGGGGCGGCCTATGACAACCAATGGAGCTACCAGGGTGGAGGTGGTGGACAGTCTCTGGGTGATATTATAGAGATAGGTGCTAACCATATGGCTGCGAGTTACGGTGATGGTTATGGTTCCCAATTCCAGGGAGGGGTTGGATTCAACTTCGGTGGTAGTGGTGGTGGTGGATGGTACGGTGGTGGTGCTGGTGGTTATGAAGAACAGAATACAATGGGTGGTGGTGGTGGTGGTTCTGGGTATGTCGGGGGGTGTCTATTTGGTCAGACCTTCACGGGTTGTTTCTCGGTACCTGCAAATATCGAAGATGTCGACTATGCTCAAACTATCGGGGATAGCGGAATAGGGTTTTCAGAGTACGACGGGACACCTACTACCGCCACCATGCCAAGTATCGACGGAAAAAATGGTTTCATGGTTATATATTATTAATTTCTTATATAAAGTATAATGGGTATACGAGTATCTGACGCGATAATGACATTTTACCCAAAAGCTATATTTCAGATGAGTACGGATGATGATTACGAACATTTGACATGGCTTTCCACAGACATCCCTAAACCATCCAAAGAGGAACTCCTCCAAAAGGTTGAGCAATTGGAGGCTGAAAGACCCCTCAAGGAATTCCGCTTGGCACGGAACAAGTGTCTCGAACAAACCGATCGCTACACCGCAGTCGATTATCCTCACTCAAATTTAGCCGTACAGCAGACCCGACTCGATCAGCGTCAGGCTCTCCGCGACCTTCCAACCCTCGTGACCCCTCTCAGTGGTGGATGCATGAAGTTGTGGGTCACCAACGAGAACGGATCTCTTCAAGTGGGTGATAGTCTCGTTTTATCGAACACAGCTGGGTATTTCACGAAGGGTGAACCCGCTGTCGCGACCATCATATGTGCATATGACTTTTCGGATACCCACTACTCCAATATCGTCTCCATCACAGAGTCTAACATGGTCACCCATGAAATCAGGGATGTTGGTGACTATAAGGCGGTGGAGGTGGTCTGCACCTTGCCAAGTCTGTAAGATCCAATTTGAGGACAAGACGGGTGCGACGGAGGCACCATACGAGAGGCGTTTTCTCACAACCGATGGAACTCAAACAGATGAAGCAAACGCAGTCCACATAGCAGCCTTCGTGGGGTGTACGTACCATTGTGGCTAAGTCCCAAGTCCGTAGGACTTGTTCCAGTCGCTTTGCGACTGACCCTCAAAACAAACTTCTTACAAATTGAGTTCCACTTTGTAAGAAAAAACCTACACAAATACTAGACGAGATGCCGATCTATTCACCCACAGGCTACCTCGACATAACTAACGCTACACTTAGGACGTCTAACATAGAGACGTCTAATATAAAAATAGGAAGTGCGAATCTGTTCATAACTACCGGGAATGTTTCGGATGAAGTATTTCAGTTTACGAATGCGACGACAGGTTTTGTCACGACCGGTAATGTAGAAATAGGTGGATCTATCATAGCTCCAGATGGGGTCACAGATATAAAAAGTAATCTCATCGTGGAGGGGAACGTCGAGGCTGCGGCACTTCGATTAAATTCCGTATCCATATCCCCAGTATACACCATCGCGAGTGGGTCAGGAGCGATCGATTTCCAAGCGTCTCCTACATCCCTGACGGCGAGTGCTAATATAGAAGTTACCGGTAATGTTATCGCACACCAATTTCATGGAGATGGTTCGGGTCTAACTGGTATTCCTCCGACTGCGATTACCGGAACCTTAAGTCAATGGACAAACGTCACGGTAGACGAAGTTTATTTTAATGGAAACGTGGGGATAGCCAATACGAACCCTGGCTACGATTTGAATGTCGGTTCAAATTTGTTTGTGGATGATGATGGGTCTAACGTACTCGTCGTAGACGGAAACGTTAGTGCTACCTATTTTGAAGGTGATGGAAGTAAACTAACGGGTTTAGTCACGACACTCGAATCCGTTGCTAATATTGGTAATTCCACCACAAATGTAATCCAGTTTACGAACGAAACTACAGGTTTTGTCACTGATGCGAACGCGGTCATTGGAAGTAATTTAACCATATCAGGTTTAACCGCCCAAAAAGTACCATACGTGGATGCGCAGAAAGTTCTTCGCGATTCGTACATAACCACATCCACTGGTCTTACATCTATAGATTCTAATTTAAGCGTCACCGGGAACATGTTCGTTTACGGTGAACGTTTTTTCATAGAATCTGAATCGCAACTTTTAAAAGATCCAATCATAGGTTTAGCTAATAATAATGTAGACCAAAATATCGATATAGGTATTCTCATGCAACGTCCTACATCAAATGTAGGAATCATTCACCATGGAGGAACGAACGAATTAACTTTGGGGTACACCCAGAGTAATCTCACGGCATCAGAAATAATCAACGATCTTAGCCAGGAACTAACCGTTAATGTCATAGGAAACGTGGTCACGCAAAATAACCTTTCAGTCGGTGGAACTCTCACAATTAATACGATTTCAGCGGCGTCTTCGCATAGTCTCTCGGCAGTTTCGAATGTGGGAAACACTACATCTAATACCGTTCAGTTTACGAATCCGACGACTTCTTTAGTCGCCAGTGGGAATGTGGAGGTGGGTGGGAATGTTGTTGCTGGGTATTTGTACGGTGATGGGAGTAATGTAACAGGTATTTCTTCAGCATCGAATTTACAGGTGGTGACAGACACTGGAAATGTGACGTCTAATACCGTCCAATTTACGAATGCGACGACGGGATTAGTGACGACTGCGAATGTGGAGGTGGGTGGGGAGTTAACGGTCAGTGGAATGTTAAATTTACCACGACTTGTAGGTGACCCCTCATCGGGGGTAACAGGTGATATTTATTTCCACACAACTTCATCAAGTATTCGGTATTATAATGGGACTGCTTGGGGATCCCTCATGAACGCACCACCTGTAGCTACCGGAAGCACGGTGATAATACCAGGTCAAAGCGCGGGTACATCTTTGACGTATAATTTGGGTATTGATTTTGAAGATGACCAGGACTCTGACACCCAGCTTACGTATACGTTGTCGAGTGGTACCTTACCAACAGGTATTTCGTTACCGAGTCCTGGTTCATCAACCACATCCGGTACATTGACCCTCGAGCCGGGGACGTTTAATTTCACGGTACAAGCAACCGACACTGGGAATCAAAGTAGTCTCCAAAATTACCAGTACACCGGCAACGACCCTATAATTAGTTCATTTTCTGGTTTCTCCCGAGTTCATGCTGACTACGCCGGACAAGTTATGTCCCTCACCGGTACAAATTTTGTAGGTACGATGAGTGTTCAGTTTAAAGGTGCGGATAATACAACGTATAATGGAACGTCTTTAAGTGTGACCTCCACCACCAATGCTACGATAACTTTACCAGCTCTCCCACTTGAAAATTTTCCATATACAGTCCGGATAAACGGTCTCGATAGTTCGACCACATTATCATCATTTATAAAGGGGTTTACTACTACAGGTTCGACTACTATTACTATGCCCGCCTTTACTATGAATTTTTGGGTGATGGGTGGTGGTGGTTCTGGTGGTGGTTCTCATTACACCGGTGGTGGTGCTGGTTATATCTCGTATTCTTCCACGGCTCGTCCTGCTGGTAACACTGTTATTAGAGTAGCTCCTGCGTCAACACAAAGTGCAGTTCAGAACTCTAATATAAAAGGATTCAACGGGAACGTGTCCTCACCGGTATACGGCCACTCGTCGGCTCCCGGGACGGGCCACGCCCTTGGTGGGAAAGGTGGAGGGTACGTCGTCGGTGAAGCTGACGGCTCTTCCGGTGGTGGTGGTGGTGGTAGTATTGGTTTTGGTGGTGCTGGTGGTAGTGGGGGGTCTGATGGGGCTGCTGGTAATACTTATGCCCCAGGTACTGGTATGACCACATCCGCCCACACCTTGGCCAGAAATAACCTTGCTACCGCGTTGGCTACTGCATACCCGAGCGGTACGTCCGTGACTTCTGGTAGCGGTGGTGCTGCTTCGAGTGGTTCCCACCAAGGTGGCGGTGGCGGTGGTGGGATTGTGATTACTTTCCCTGGTATTACCGTCGCCGACGTAGCACTGGCGGGGGTGCTGCACACCGCCGGTTCTCATTTACCTGGTCAACCTGGTGTTGGATTTGGTGCAGGGGGTGGGAGTGTCGGATATAATGCAGGTACTCGTGGATCTACTGGTCGAGGTGCATCGGGTGTGGTTTTTATTTGGAATTAAATCAATATATACAGTATATGAATGAAACTGTGATTCTTGTGGGTGATGAATTGATTGAACATGACCGCAGAATGAAACTATATAATGAAATTTATGAAAATATTAGAAAACAAAGAAACCTTCTTCTCACACAGACGGATAAATATATAATGGCAGACTTTCCATTGGACCCCCAACAAAAATCACTCTGGTTGGAGTATCGCGAAAAGCTCCGTGACTTTCCATTGACTTGTAGACCTATTTACGAAGAAAATGGTGAACTCAAAAGTGTTGAGTGGCCCACCCCACCCCAATAAACAATTTTCCTCCAAAGTGCAACCCACTTTGTAAGAAAAAACCTCCCCAAATAGTAGATATGTCCACCAGTGGTCATCTTAAGTTTCATGGGATGAGGACAATCTCCTCGCGTAAGACATAGGGTAGAGTAATTTCCTGTTTCGATCTTTGTTGACCCTGGTACATGTATTGCGAACTCGGGTCATCGTAGCTTTTTTTAAACACGACCGCTCGGTCATTGTAGTATCGCCCATCTTCGGATTTGTAAATGTATGAACACCTCGTGCACTTATCATCTACAAAATCTGTTTCGGTTATGGGGGCAACGGGTTTCCTGTCTACGAGATTCGCAGTTGTTTTCAGGATAGATTTTATCGCAACTGGATTATTCCCCAGGGTTTGTTGAAGATTCTTGATGAAGTCTATGATCAAAGGACCTAGGTTCGTTTGGTCGAGACCTAAAAGGCCTAGCTCGGTTTCAGAGTGTTTTATGATACCTTCAATCCACTCGGTCATTATGTATGTATAACGTCATTCTTTTAAATCTCTCCAAATAGTAGATATGTCGTATTACGTGACGAATGAGAACTCAGTTCTTAACATCAATAATGCGCACCTCAAAGTTTCGGGAAACATCCAGACGGACGTCATGAAACTCGGTGCGATCGAGTTCGCGCCTCCAGCGTCCGATGTTGCGGGAACAGTCAACTTCACGAATGTCACGACAGGTGCGACTACCTCGTCTAACCTTAACGTAGGTGGGACTTTAATGCTTGGATCAGTGGAATTGGTCACCGCCACGGCTGCACTCGAACAAACCGTAAACCTTGGAAATGTGACGTCTAATACCGTTCAGTTTACGAATGCGACGACGGGTCTTGTCGCGACGGGGAATGTGGAAGCCTCTAAATTCATAGGGGATGGAAGTTTACTCACGGGTATCACGTCAGGGTCATCGGCATCGAATTTACAGGTGGTGACAGACACTGGCAATGTAACGTCTAATACCGTCCAATTTTCTAATACGATTACTGGTTTCGTGACGACTGCGAATATAGAAGTTGGAACTGCGAATCTATTCGTTGACACGTCGTCTTCGCGAGTAGGAATCGGGGGGGTGTCGAGTCCGAAAACCACGCTTCATGTTAAGAATGAAACTGACAGTTCTGGTACAGGTGATGCCTATATTTCGGGTAAGACTAAAAAACCTACCGAATGTTTAAGGTTGCAAGGTAAGTACTATAGCACTGGAAGTGGAGCATTATTACGATTTACAAATCAACATAATTCTGGTACAAATCCTAATACCAGTGAATATAATTTAGCGGGTATAGCAGGGTATGACCATGATAACAGTTGGGGTGGAGGATTAGCATTTTACACGTCACCCGGTTCGGGATCTGGTGGTGACGATTTAACATCAAGAATGACGATAAATGAGGCTGGGAATGTAGGTATAAATACGACAAACCCTCTTGCTAGATTAGAAGTTATAGGCGCCCCATCCGTGAGCATATCTTCTGGTAGTTATAAATGGTTTCACTACAACAATAATCTTACGACCAGCAACGGGTCTTGGGGTAATGCGTGTATTTACGGTAATGGACATATTGTGTCTGGTGGTGCGTTAATGTCTCACGCTGGTACGATTGGTGCTTCTGACGAACGCATAAAAAAGGATATCATCGACGTTGAAGACGGGGCAGCTTTAGTGACATTAAGACTACTCAAACCCAAACAATACAAATATAGAGACGAGGTTCAGCGTGGGACTGAACCTGTTTGGGGCTTCATCGCTCAAGAGGTTGGTGCTACTTTGCCTTACGCCACACAAACACGGACGGATTGCCTTCCAAATATTTACCAGTTGGCGAATGTTTCGGGTTCTAACGTGATTACCTTCACCAACTTTGATACTTCCAACCTTGAGAGTAATATGACGGTATTGAAGGTGTATGATGTGGACGATGCAGAACATTTAGTCAATATCGCAGAGATCGTGGACGAGCGTAGTGTCCGTGTAGATGAAGACCTCTCGGAATGGTATGGAACTGTGGATGGAAGCGAAGGTGATAAAATCTTCGTGTATGGTCAACAAGTAGATGACTTCGTATTCCTCAAAAAAGATGCGATCTGGACGGTGGCTACATCGGCTCTACAAGAGTTGGATCGCCAACTTCAAACCGAAAAGGCGAGAAACGATGCTTTGGAAGCTCGTATCTTGGCTTTGGAAAATGCATAAAATCCCGAGTCCCAAGTCCTCTTCATTTCCTCCAAAGTGCAACCCACTTTGCAAGAAAAAGATCCCGTATCAAACAAAGTCCTTCGGACTTTTTCGTTTAAAAAAACCTCCCCAAATAGTAGATACGATGCCCATCGCTACACCCCAAGGCACGCTCGATTTCAAAAGCGTCGATAAGGTGACCTTCGTCGGGGCTTCATCAAATACGGTTATCGACACAACCACAGGAAGTCTCGGTGTCGGTGTGGGTGTCGGTGGACCGACATCTAATTTACATGTGGTGGGAAATACCCGCCTCGAAGGTGATATTAACATGCTCCACACCTCAAACACAGCCTCCATCAAACTCAATTCTAACGTGGTTACCGAGTTTCCCAGGTCAAAGAAGCTTATCAAGTACCCGAGATTATTGTTAACATACGCCGCTCAATCTAGTCAAGGTGGGTATGAGAACTATATAGTTAATCAAAGTTCTGTATACTCATCCGAGAGCTCTCATGGTGCGTATCTCGCGTTTAGAGGAAATTCACACTGGTTATCTTCATCAAATTCATTCGATGGCGCTCCCGATAGATTTAACGATGTTAATGGACCGTGGATAAGTATACAATTACCAACTAAAATTAAGCTTGAATATTTGGAATTTTATGCGGCCTCGGGAAGACTAGCTCAGCTAATCACCTCGGGTTCAGTATATGCGAGTAATAATGGTAGTACTTGGATAAATATTGGAAGTCTTGACAATTTAGGAACTTATACAAATTTTGTTCCCGCACATGTAGATTTTACACATACAACTCTTTACGATAGATATTTACTTCATATTACGGCAAATGCAACAAATTATGTACACATGGAAAAATTATCTCTTTTCGGCACCCCCGAATACGACCCCGAGGCGCACGGAACTGATGTGACCGTAAAGTCGTACCCAAATGTTCCCAACACGGATTGGTTGGAGGTCTACTATGATGCGAAAAACTATACGAGTGGAGCGGTTCAGGATGAGACATCTAACAACAGGGACGCAACTCTAGATGGCGTCGTGCATGATCCAGTATCAAAATCATTCACGTTTGACGGTGGTAACGATAAAATACACATGGGTCCGTTCTCGAATTTTACACCCACATCTAGTTATACCGTATCGCTATGGTTTAAAGTTCCAGAAATTAGTTCGGGTGAGGATATATTGTTCCATTTTGGACACGGTACTGGTGGTGAATCTTTTGGTATGAACGTGGACAATGGGAAATTGGGTGTGTTTATATGGAATGGTACTAGTGTAAAAACACAAGCTGACATTTTTACTGCTACTAAATGGGTACACACTACATGTATAGCAAATAGTGATGGAACAGTAGAAATATATTTTAACGGAAGATTAGTATTGTCTGGTGATACGGGTCAAGCGTTAACTATTCCTACGAATCCATATTTAAGTCTAGGTATTCATTTTAGCGGGGAACAAACAAGTTTTCAATCAGCTGGATTTTTTAAAGGTTCCATCGCGAACTTCCGCCTCTTCAACCGGGCACTGACATCTGACGAGATCTACCAACTCTACGCCTACCAGAAGGAGTATTTCGGTCTCGGGGATTTGTCCATGACCCTAAAGGCTGGGCGTTTGGGGATCGGAACTTCGGAACCTAGGGTGGCGTTGGATGTGAGGGGGGATATCATGGGTGGGTGCCCAGTGGTAGTTGACGCGGTAGCAGAGTCCGCTACCGCGGCTAATAATCTTGTAAATTGGAATCTAATTGCAATGAATAAAGGTAATGGTTTAGTGGGTACGACATTTACAGCTCCTTACGCGGGTCATTACTTTTGTCATATGCATGGAATGGGTGAGTGGATTTACACAAGCGCGGAGGTAAGATTAATAGTTTTGTGGTATAAAAATGGATCTTTTTATGGGACGGTCGGGGGCAACTCAAATGATGCGAAAATGTATAATGCGTATGATAGCCAATATAATCACTCCAACCATATGACGATTGGGGGTAGTATAATTCCATATCTAGAAGTAGGAGAAACGATTCAAACTTCCGTATCTGGTTCGTCTAATGCAGACTTCCACGGTAGATACAACAGACTTACAATTCATTATATAGGATAATAAAAATGTTAATATTATTATATGAACTATCTCGTATTGTCTTCATTAGTAAAACAGACGATACGAGAACTTGATCTTGTTTCTAAAATTGCTAGATATGATACAACATGGGAATCTTTAGAAACAGTAGAAGGCTACGAAAAACCCCCAAAGGAAGAGTTTGAGACCAAGTTGCAGGAACTCATCGATGCCCAACCCCTCAAGGAACTCCGCACCAAGCGGAACAAACTTCTCACCAATTGTGATTGGGTAACCATCAAAGCGTATTCTACACAAAAAGTCGTACCCAAGGTGTGGCGTGATTACATGCAAGCTCTCCGTGACCTCCCCTCCACAACCGAAGACCCCACGAACCCCGTTTGGCCGTCTATTCCAACTGCCTAAGCATTTGACTTTTCCTCCAAAGTGCAACCCACTTTGCAAGAAAAAGAGTTCCAAGTGCGAAGCACTTGTCCCGTCCTCCGGACTTTTTCGTTTAAAAAAACCTCCCCCAATAGTAGATATGTCGCTGGAACAGACGATAGGAAACCTCGAGATTCGCTATGCGAACGTGGTCACATTCGTCGGTTCATCGAATACCATGGTCGATACGACCACAGGACGAATCCAGACGAAAGGGTTCCAGCATAATTCCAACGTGATCACGGACGTTTCGGGTCCGCACGGGCGAATCGCACCGACCTTAAAAAAGTATCCGGAGATTGCTTTCGGTACTTCTAAAGTGGATAGGAACGACACGACCAACACTTACGTCCAAGCGGGGTATACGGTGACGGCGAGTAGCTATGCCGCTGCCCAAGAACCCTATAGGGCGTTTGATTATAGTGGATCTGGTGGCGGGTCGGTAACTTGGACAACCGCATCTATAACAAATCTTTACGGAGGTGGAAGCGGTTTATATGGAACGGTTCGAACATCTAATTTGGGTTTAGATACTGGTGGAACGGCTACACCACAAGGAGGTACGCGTGAAAATGGTGAATGGATTACTTTACAAATACCAAATAAAATCACGTTATCATCCATAACAATTTCGAGAGTTGATAGCGATACCACGGCCGGTCCAAAAGATTTTCAATTATATGGATCAAACGATGGGACAACTTGGGTTCAGATTTTATCTGTAGTTAGTGCAGATCCGTCTACAACAGGTACTTCATATACCCTAACTTCAACCCCCGTAGCCTATACATATTTCGGTTTAGTCGTAACACGGACGATTAGTCGTACGGGATACATGACTATTAATGATTTGATATTTTACGGTACCGAAGAGAATCCACCCACGGGCGATCATTCAGTCGATACGACCTTTAAATCCCGGTTCAATAACCCACAATTGACGGGTGTCCAAGTCCTCGTCGATGGTGCGACGGGGGTAGGAACGAACCAAATTTCGGGTGGTCCCGACCCTTCGGGGAACCAAGTGACTATGACCTCACCTAATAAATATTGGACCCTTAACGGAACCCTAACCTCTAACCTTGCAGTAGAGGCGAATACCTTCTTGGAGGGTGACCAACCCCACACGGTTTCCGTATGGTTTAATTCTTCTAATTTAGAAGCGAACGTTTCCAATACGTGTGTTTTTTCGATCGCCTCGGAAGAAAAGTTAAACTCACAAAACTTGGACCTCCAATCGAACACGTGGCACAACCTGACCTATGCGTACCAGGGTGAAGGTGGGTCCAAGGTGACATACCTCGATGGCCGGAAGGTGGTCGAAGACCAAGTCGAAGATACCTTCGGGGAGTATCCACCCTTCGCCATGACTGGGTACTCACAGGATGGGTATGTGGTGAGTTCGAGTGGTGGGCAGGGTGTAATCGGGTCCGCTGGGTATGGTGCAACTAAAGCTGTATGGCGCATGTTTATGGATGGAAGTACGGGTGATAATGTGGATGAGTGGGTATCCGCATACGAGCTAGACGCGGGAGGTACCGGTCCACCGTATAATACTGGATCGGGTGATACGGCGTATACGTATGGTACGGGTCGAAATAATAGTATAGGAAGTGTGCGCGGCGAATGGGTAAAAATAGAATACCCAAAGAAAATAGTAGTAAGTTCAATTGATATAACATCTGACCATACCTGGCCGGCAGAGTCTCCGAGACGGTATACAGTTTTAGGTTCGGACGATGATCTTAATTGGACAGTCATACGTAATGTTCAATCCGGAGATGGTAATAATAGATCTCTCGCGGCTTCTACGGCACCTTCCGCGGGTCTCGTTATGAATGGTTTAGTAAATGCGAGTAGGGGATATACGTACATAGGAATTGTCATAACACAATTACAAAATTACAATCATTACGCGCGTATTCCTAGAATGCGTATTTACGGCCACCGCGAGAATGACCTGGTCCGCCTTCCCGATCCCACGAATGTCTTGAAGTATCCGCACGTCAATTTTGGAAATGAACCTGCACGAAGAGGGTATGTTATATCGACGAGTGGTGAATATCAGAATGGCGGTGATTCCAATCATAGAATGTGGAGACCGTTCCAAGATCCTTTATCTGGTGACGGTTCGTGGTTAACGGATGATAGCCCAGCAACTTTTGATAATGTCAGTCCGAACAGTGCCGCAACAAGCGCCAATTACTTAAGTGGAATAGTCGGGGTATCGGGTAATCGTGATGGTCCGTGGTTAAAATTAGAACTTCCTCATAAAATAAAGTTTTCGTATGCACACATCTACAGGCGTAATCATCCGTCGATAATCCAAAGAATTAAAACTGGGTATATATACGGGAGTAATGATGACTCTACTTGGACTACCATAGGTACCATAAACGAATCATCTCCTTCATACACTGCCACAACACCTCTTATAGTTACAAGTACAGACACAACAAATGCTTACAAATATATAGTGATTCAGGTCACGTTAATGGATAGTCAGAATCCTGTATTCGGTTTAGGGCGACTCAAATATTTCGGCACAGGTGTCGACTCCATCCCCATCCAGATCGGTGGTGGGAACATCGATAAGGTGGCCAACTTTAGGGTCTACGATAAGTTTATTGGGGAAGACCAAGCCCTCGAGATTTGGAACGCACAAAAGGAGGAGTTCGGGCGCGCGAAACCGCAGATGGTTCTTCAACAAGGAAAATTGGGGATAGGCACGGATGCACCCCAAGGATCCTTGAGTGTGGCGGATGAACCCCACGTTCCGGAAGAGTTTCCTCCCGGGGCTATGACTGATAATAATACACATTTTGCGGGACATGGGACGTTTAAGGCGACTTCTGAATGGACTAGAGATTCAGTTTATGAACCTTTTGCGGTGTTCAATAAATATACACACGATACAAACGTCACTGGATCACAAGATCGCATGTGGTGGTCTAGTATTAACGCGTTTACTGGTAACCCGGGTGTATTTAACGGTGACGCTACTAAAAATATAGGTGGATACACGGGTGTTGGACTTAAAATTGAGATGCCTTACAGTATACTATGTAATCGTATTGATCTGTATCCTAGAAATCCGTACGGATATCCACAATATACACAAAATCCACGTGCATTTAAATTTATAGCGAGTAAGGATAATGAATTTTGGGATTTATTACACGAAGAAACAAATTTCGTGGACAGAGGGGGTACAGCTCACCCATTTCATATCACCACTACACAGTATTATAAATATTTCGCGATCGTCGTAACAGGTGTTGGCGATGCTACACTTGTATCGATCGTAGATTTACAATTCTTCGGTACCCGTGAGCAGGGTCAATCCGTCCTCCACGATGGCCAACTGACCCTCACGAAATCGTTGTACTGTCCCGGTGTACCTGTACAAATAGTTTCTAAGGTTTATAAAAAACAGGTAGCGTACGGTTCAACTAATTCTGATAGAAACATAAAAGAGTTAGATATATCAATAAAACCTAAATTTGCAAACTCTAGAATTCTTTTACATTGGATGATAAACGGTGAATTACACCAAGACGTTGTTATACGCGTCGCTAGGGATGGTTCGTATATAATACACGGGTACAATGAAACACAAGGAACAAATCAGTGGAGTGGTGTAGCGGCTGGAGGGTACGACCTAAATGAAGATTCTACACCTGAGAATTATTGTATAGATACATACGATGAACCAGGTGGTACGAACACATATAACTATCAAATATATATAGGATCATCTTCAACGGGTAATTATCCGGCTTATATAAATCGAACGTACGCCAGCCTCGGGGCTAATTACAGAGAGGCAGGAATATGTTTTATGAGTGCTACGGAAATTGCTCAGTGAAATTTTATTTGGATATATTAAATGTCGGACGTGACACAGGCGTTAGTTAGTTTATATCCGAATTGTGAATGGAGTATAGAAGATGGTATGTATGAAAAATTAACATGGACCGATACAAATACTTCCAAACCAACCCTCGAAGAATTAACAGCTAAACAAGAAGAACTCACGGCGGCCCAACCTATGAAAGATCTCCGTAAAGAACGCGACGAGTTACTCATCAAAACGGATAAGTACGCTCTTCCAGATTGGCCACACGAATCCCTCGCGAAACAGAGAGAATGGCTCGAGTACCGCCAGGCTCTAAGGGATCTTCCCACGGTGACCGAAGATCCGGCGAACGTTGTTTGGCCAACCGTTCCAACTGCATAGGACTTGCCCCACACCTAATAACACGTAAATCATTTCTTACGTTATATTAGATGTCTATCAATAATTTGAATACGTACCTGAATATTAAAGACTCCCACCTTCGGGTGGTTTCGGGAAACGTGTACGCACAGGCGATGAATATTGGTGGAATAAATATAGAGACCGCCCACGGTCTCCAGAGTGTTTCCAATACGGGGAACGTTACCTCGAATACCCTCCAATTCTCTAACGCGATAACGGGTTTCGTGACGACCGCGAACGCTCAGATCGGCCGGGATCTCATAGTGTCCGGAAATGCAACGGTTTCGACCGATTTAACGGTGAGCGCGAATGCTACGGTTTCGACCGATTTAACGGTGAGCGCGAATGCTACGGTTGCGGATACGCTGACAATTTCCGAACATTTAATAGCATCGAAAGAAGCGACCGTGACGGGTAATTTACACGTCACCACGATTCGATCGGATTCCAACGTGGTCACCGAATACACGGGACCCCACGATCGACCCCTGCGGAAGTACCCGGAGGTGGCTTTGACTGCGAATGATAATTCAAGTACGAGTGGGTATGTGGCGAGTGGTTCTACTAGACTCAATGCGTCGTATGAATATTATGAAGCTTTTGATTTAAAAACAAATCTTACAGACGATAACACGGCGAATACGGGTATATACGGTGCATGGTTATCAAGTGATTCTAGATTTGATAGTAACGGAGACGCGGATTTAACAACTTCAAATACATTTCCGGGAACTTCATATAGAGGTGAGTATTGTGCACTTAAACTACCAAATGCTATAAAACTTGACAATTTCCATATATTTCCACGAGGAGATGCATCATCATACGCGAACTCACAGGCACCAAAAGATTTACGGATATTTGGTTCTAATGATGGGACAACATGGACACATATAAAACAATTTCAAAATTTAAGTTTTACGGGAAGAACTGGATTGCGTCTACATGTCAATGATTCTAATACGTATAACGAATATGCCTTTTTTGTCGAAAAAATTACAATTGTATCGGGTGGTGCCAGGTATTGTGCTATAAGTGGGATCGAACTTTACGGCCACGAAGAAGGCAGTGGTTCCCTAGACACCACCCTAAAGTCCGTGTACAACGTGCCGGCGACCACGGGGACCCAGTTGGAGGTCTACTATGATGCGAAGGACTTGGATAATGGAAACGCCCCTACGAATCCTGTGGACCTTTCTCCTAATACTAACAATGCTACACTAGGTGGAGACCCACAGGTTTCAAATGGAGCTTTTGTATTTGACGGGACGGGAGATTACATAACCGGAACACATGGATTAAGTGTACCCGGACAACCCGTACATTCACAATGTGTATGGTTTAAGATAACTGGAGACACCTCTGATTACCAATACATTTCTATTATTGGAACAACAAATTCGACCAACCAAGCTGGATTAGTTCTATTGAATGATGGTACAACCCTTTTAGGGAATTATTATGGTGGTGATCGAGTAATCACAACAATTACCCAAAATGTGTGGTATCACGCGGTATTGGTTTATACTGGAACTACTACCGAGGCGGCTAAATATTACATTAACGGTGTGGAAGTAATTACTACCGGGTTAAGTGGAGCAGCTCCAATTACACCCACAATTACGGGTACAACCGTTAGATTAGGTGCTAACACTTCTGGTGGACAAGAACTCAACGGCTCCATCGCGAACTTCCGTCTCTTCTCGAAGGCCTTGAACGCCGACCAAATCAAGGAACTCTACGATTACCAAAAGGATTACTTTTTGGGGTCCAAGTCCCAAGTGACCCTGTACAAGGGACACTTGGGCGTGGGGGTCACCGAACCCTCGGGCCAATTGGAACTCGCGGGAGATGAGCGGATTCAAGAGTATCCTCCTAGGGGGATGACCCACTCGGACGGAACAGTATCCCAAACAGAAGGTAAAACTAAAAATATCACGTACATCGAAGGTCATGGTGAATTCAAGGCATCGGCTTCTAAGTGGTCGGTTGGGGTGACTGGTTATGATGGACAACAACCGTATAACGCATTTGATGATACACCAAATAAAAGATGGCTCATGTATGAAAACGTGGGATATAATGCAACGACTGGAGCTTATGAAGATAACGAATACCAATTAAGTGCTTCTTCGGGAACACCATATGGACACTGGCTTAAGTTGGAAATGCCATACAAGGTAAACATACGTAATTACTACATGAAAGCGAATAATACCAGTCATGGAGCTAAAGATTGGCAAGTGTGGGCAAGTAATGATGATAATAATTGGACACATATTCACAGTTACACGAACGAAACATCTGCAAATTCGTTTGCTGGAAGTTATTACAATGTATCACATACGGGACACTATAAGATGTTTGCGATTATCGTTACACGAATATTCAACGCATCCACTCAAGATCGTATAGATATATTTAGAGTGAAATATTTCGGCACCCCCGGTCCCACGATCCTCGATAAGGGTTCTCTCTCGCTCACACGCAGCCTCGATGTTCCCCGCATTTCGCGGTACGACGTGGATACGGAAACCCCGAGACCCGAGAAGTTGGTGGTGGATTTCGATACCACCGTCAATTCCTCACCTACAGATATCTCGGGGAAGGGGAATCATGGGACCCTAGTTGGGGCGACGTACTCCCCAGCGGATAAGGCGTTTACTTTTAATGGTACGGATCAATACATCAAATTCGACACTGGTTTGACAGGTAATGCTATATTTTCTGTTTCTATGTGGTTCATATCAACCGGGGCTGGAGTTGATACTTTGTTTCAAATTAATGGTGATTACACAGCTACATCGGGAGAATTAGCATGGTTATATAAAAGTGGAAACGAACTTTTTTTTGATTTTCATAATAATAATCTGAAAGTGGATTATTCTTTATTTAATAACAATGGTTGGAATCATGTGGTTGTTACTTTCGACGGAAACGCGACGACCGGTCGTTGTATTTACGCAAACGGTGTGAAGTTGACTGGCACACTTGATGGAAGTTCATCGGGAACTGCACTTTCTCTCACAAACAATACACAAGCCGTAATAGGTGCACTTCACAGGACCTCGCAAAATGATTACATTCATGAAATTGTTGGTAAAATCTCCAATTTCAAACTCTACTCTGTCGCCCTCGAACCCTCGGAGGTCCAAAAGTTGTACCGGTTGGGCCGAACCGGGCGGTCCATGGTCATCAGCGACACGGCCGTCGGCATCGGGAAAGTCCCTGAAGCTCAGTTGGATGTGAGGGGGAACTTAAATGTATCAAGTTTTATCAAATATGATTCTGCATGGTTTTACGCATATGATGGGGATACGTCTGGTTCGGGCACTTTCGAGGATTATACAGGGTTTGTTCCATGGAACCTATTAAAACCTGGTTCTAAACACTTTACAACCGCTTCGGCTAGTACATCCGGGGGATATTACACAGCCCCAGTTGATGGCATTTACCATTTTGATACGAGTGTCTTAAATTTCCCCGATGCGAGAACGCCGGGAGGTGATGACTATAGTGGGATATTTTTTTCAGTTAACGGGGATACTACGGGAACTGACGGTACTGCATATGGGTACTTCCGCAAAACCCCTGCCAGGCAGGAAAGTATAAGCACATCTTCTACATTCAGATTAGATGAGGGAGATATAGTTAAGGTACACATCGATCGTATGGATTGTTACACTCAGTCCCAACACGCTTTTTTCTCGGGATATTTAGTGACCAGAATTTAATATATTCTTATTTTAAATGTCTTTGAAATACTATATCACATCGAAGACTTTATTTGATTTATGTGGTAGAGACTTCCCTATAAAAACAGGATACACGTATGAAGATATAGAATTCTCAGATGGATATGAAAAACCCCCAAAAGAGGCCTTCGAATCGAAATTCCAAGAACTCATGGCTGTCCATTAC
>ERZ767114.693-NODE-693-length-17588-cov-4.128776_pt1 | contig 17588 bp, 16 predicted proteins | sample MGYA00374952_ERZ767114 | MGnify/ENA primary metagenome ERZ767114 (study PRJEB28939, sample SAMN06267156) | marine metagenome | isolation source: Columbia River Estuary | place: USA:Columbia River Estuary, USA | collected 2012-05-05 ...
ACTCTTCGAATGGAAAAGCATTATGGTTCAAAGACATACTAGATGCAGAGGGAGAAGAAACTGGAGAAAAAACGACAACTGATGTGTATGCAGACGCTACTCGTTATTCAACTGGTAAAGAATCTTTACCAGATTTTCAAGGAGGTATTACCAATACATTCATCTACGGAGATTTCGATTTAAATGTATTAATGAATTTTAGTGTTGGTGCTTATGTTTATGATTCAACTTATGCAGGCCTAATGGGAAGTTTTGAAACTCTAGGTAGTGGTAGTTCTGTAGATATATCTAACAGATGGCAAAAACCAGGAGATATAACTAATGTTCCTCGTTTGCAGAATAGCCAAAATGATTTTAATGCGTCATCAACAAGGTTTTTATTTAAAAATGATTACCTGAGACTAAAAGCATTAACATTAGGGTACAATGTACCTACCAACAAGATAGAAAATATTGGACTAAGCAGATTAAGACTTTATTTTCAAGGTGATAACTTAGTAACTTTTCAATCTCACAAAGGAATTGATCCAGAACAAAGTTTAGCAGGAACTACTAACAATAGATCATTCAATCAAAGAATTTTCTCTTTGGGTGTTAATTTAGAATTTTAAAAAACTTACAAAATGAAAAAAATTAATTTAAACTTACTTTTACTTCTATTATTGACATGTTCTATAATAAGTTGTAATGACGATTTTTTAAATGATCCACAACCAACCGATTCGGTTACATCTAGTGTGATATTTGGGTCAAGAGACGGAGCTAATGCTTTTGTATCGGGTATAATGAGAAACTTTAGAAGTCAATTCACTGCAACTGACGCTGCTGGGGTAAACTCAATATATTATGCAAGAACAGTGAAAGGAAATGATATAATACAGCGAGCTACTTGGTTTTTGTATGATTACGAAAATGAAAATAGAGAACCAACTTACAGACGCGTTGCATTTACATGGAATTATTCCTACTACATGATCAATCAAGCGAACAACTTGATTATTGGTGCAGAAAACTCAACAGGTTTATCTGATATTGATAAAAATGAAATTATTGGTCAAGGAAAAGCACTACGTGCATATTTCTATTTTCAATTAGCAATGGAATTCCAACATACTTATTTATACGACCCTTCTTTACCTGCACCTCCAATTTATACTGAAGTTGCTACTGAAGGAAACCCAATGAGTACACTTAGCGAAATGTATGCTTTAATCATAGAAGACCTATTATTTGCTACCGTTAACTTAAATGATGGCAGGCTTGCGAAATCATATATAAACCAAAATGTAGCTTATGGAATATTAGCAAGAGTATATCAAACTACTGGTAACTGGTCTGGAGCAGAAGATGCTGCAAGGAAAGCATACGGAGGAGGAACTCCTGATAGTATATTAGGTAATAGCTACGGAAACGGTTTTAATGATATATCTGATTCAGAATGGATTTGGGGAAGTGCTCAATCGTTAGACCAATCAAATTATTACTGGGGTGCACCTCATGCGCATGCAGATCATTCGGTTTTATCATATGCGGCAACCTATTTTAATGATGAGTTCGTGGCTTTATTTACGGCGTCAGATATCAGAAATACCTTTTATGCAGGTCCTGCAGCAGATTACAGAAATAACGTTTCGTCAAAATTTACTTTTGCATTTGATTCTGATCATCCAATTATAAGAACAGCGGAAATGTTATTAGTAGAAGCGGAAGCTAAATACCAAAATGGTAATGAAGCTGGTGCTCACGATCTTCTTTTTGCATTGCAATCTAACAGAGATGCCACTGCTACAAAATCAACTAACACAGGTCAAGCACTATTGGAAGAGATTTTAGTAGAAAGACGAAAAGAACTTTATGCTGAAATAGGTGTAGAATGGTTTGATGCTAAAAGATACAGAAGAGGAATTACTAGAACAGCAAATCAAAGATTGACAGGAGCTTCAAGTTTGGAAGCAGATGACAATAGATTTTTCTTGAAGGTGCCTCAATCCGAAATTGACGCGAATGATAATATTACTGATAGCGTAAACGAAGGAAGATAATATAACAGTATGCCTCTTTAAATCAAGAGGCATACTGTATTAAAATTCTTAAAAACATTAATAAAAACATATTCAAAATGAAGAAAAAAATAATTTACCTATTGCTAATGACACTTCCATTGCTTGTAGTTACAAGTTGTGAAGAAGATGCAATTGGAACACCAGACCTAAACTATATTACATTTGAAGCAGGTCAAGTAGATTTAAAAGTAGATAAAGGAAGTACAAATTCGGCAAATTATAAGATATATTCTTCAATTATGTCTGATGTTAGCAGAACTTATAGTGTTACTGTTTCTGATAAGTCTACAGCTGATCCAGTTTCCTACACTATTCCTACATCAATTACAATGCCTGCAAACTCTAATGTTGCAAGTTTACAAATTGACGTTGAAGATATCAACATTATCTCTTCTAGGGTACTAATTTTGAAATTAGAGGAAAAAAGTGGATTGTTTATCGGAAATGACAATGAATTTACAATCAATTTACTTAGAATTTGTGTTTCTGACATTGCTGGTGCTTACACATATGCTAACGGTAAACCTGCAACTGTAACTGAAACAAGTCCTAACAACTATGAACTTAGTGGGGATAATTATTTTGGTGCTAATTATGCAATTAACATCAATGACGCGTGTGACGAGATAACTGTAACAGGAGGATTTTTACCTGATGCATACGGAATAGGTGTTTCAGGTGCCGGAATGGTGATGCCTGATGGTAGTTTAGAAATTACGTATACAGTAGATGGATATTTTGAAGATAGACCAATGGTTCTTATTCCAAATTAAACTTACGATACATAAAAAAAACCACCTCAATTGAGGTGGTTTTTTTTTACCTTCAAACGAGAATGCATACCTTTGTCAAATGACAACAGAAACAACAAATATTTTTGGTATTAGAGCTATTATAGAAGCGATCGAAAGTGGTTCTACCATAAATAAAATATACTTACAAAAGGGACTAAGGGGTGAGTTATTCTATGAACTGAACAAGTTAATTAAAACGAAAAACCTTACCACAAGTATGGTTCCTGTTGAAAAACTAGATAGATTATCTAAAAACAGTAATCATCAGGGTGCGGTTGCACAAATATCCCCTGTTGAATTTCATGATTTAGAAACCTTAATCGAACAAACTATAGCTAGTGGTGCTACCCCATTATTTTTGTTATTAGACCAACTTTCTGATGTTCGAAATTTCGGTGCCATCATAAGAACAGCAGAATGTACAGGAGTTCACGCTATTATCATCCAAAAAAATGGGAGTGCCCCCGTAAATGCTGAAACCATAAAAACTTCTGCGGGTGCGGCGTTTAAAATACCCATTTGCAAAGTGGATCACATTAAAGACGCTTTGTTTTTATTACAAGCATCTGATATTAAAACAGTAGCGGCTACTGAAAAAACCGAAGACGTTGTTTATGATATTGAATTAAACCAACCAATTGCTATCGTTATGGGTTCTGAACACCGTGGTATCAACCCTTCCATACTTAAAATGGTTGATTATAAGGCAAAACTACCTTTGTTAGGTGAAATTGCTTCTTTGAATGTTTCTGTTGCTTGTGGGGCCCTCTTATATGAAACTGTGAGACAACGATTAAGTTAGGACTCCTCTTCTACTCTTTGTTCAATTTTAGAAGGAATAAAGTTTCCGTGTTCGTCAAATAACAAATCAAAATCTGTTTTCGTAAATTGATGAACTTCCTTAACGATTCCTCTATTTCTGTATAGGACAGAAAAAAGCAACCCTACCAAAAAACCCGATAAATGTCCCTCCCAAGAGATTCCTTCCTTTATGGGAAATACATACCAAATCATACTTCCATAGAGAAAAATGATTACAAAAGAAAGGGCTACTAACCGATAATGCTTTCTTATAATTCCACTAAAAAAAACAAAACTAAAAAGCACATATACAATTCCGCTTGCACCAATATGATAAGATTCTCTTGCAATCGTCCAAGTCAACAAACCCGACCACAATGCTCCGTATAATAAAACTTTGTAGGCAATCGTTCTGTAAAAATAAAAAAGGCTACTTAAGAGCACGAATAAAGGAATTGAATTATTAAATAGATGGTTTGTGTTACTGTGAATAAAATGAGTCAGGAAAACCCCTCTTAAGCCAACCAAATTTCGGGGATACACACCATAGGTATTAAAATTGTATCCAAAAGTAATTTCAATAGCATACAGTATCCAAATTACAAGAACAAATACAATAGGGACTAAAAAGATTGACTTCGATATTTTTAATTGCTGTTCCGTATCCATTATAAGTAAAGTTAACAAAAATAGCACCAAATACAATTTTTACAAATTCTGTCAAAAATCTTTGCTATTTTTACTGAATGAATCAACCTTTGGCAGAAAGAATTAGACCTAAAAACCTAGAAGATTATATTAGTCAGCAACATTTAATTGGAAAAAAAGGGGTTTTAACAAATTTAATAAAACAAGGAGTGATTCCTTCCTTAATTTTGTGGGGACCTCCTGGAATAGGGAAAACGACCCTTGCAAATATTATCGCTACTGAATCTAAAAGGCCGTTTTATACTTTAAGTGCGATTAGTTCTGGAGTCAAAGATGTCAGAGAAATTATTGAAAAAGCAAAAAAAAGTGGTGGGTTATTTACTGCAAAAAATCCTATTTTGTTTATTGATGAAATCCATAGATTTAGTAAATCTCAACAAGATTCTCTTCTAGGTGCTGTAGAAAAAGGGTGGATTACTCTAATCGGAGCCACTACAGAAAACCCAAGTTTTGAGGTAATCCCTGCCCTACTTTCACGTTGTCAAGTTTATATTTTAAATTCATTTGATAAAAATGATTTAATAACGCTTTTACAAAGAGCTGCAAAAAAAGACGAGTTATTTTCAAAGAAAAAAATAATCTTTAAAGAAACAGATGCATTATTACAAATTTCCGGAGGAGATGCTAGAAAACTATTAAATATTTTCGAGTTATTGGTTGCTACCGAAGATGAAATAGAAATAACAAACGAATTGGTCTTAAAAAAAGTTCAAAAAAATACGGTCAAGTATGATAAAACGGGCGAGCAACATTATGACATCATTTCTGCTTTTATAAAATCGATTCGAGGAAGCGATCCAAATGCAGCCGTATATTGGTTGGCAAGAATGATCGAAGGTGGTGAAGACGTCAAGTTTATTGCAAGAAGGTTGGTGATTGCTGCTTCTGAAGATATCGGAAATGCAAACCCAACAGCACTTATATTGGCAACTAATACTTTTCAGGCAGTATCCGTCATTGGATTTCCAGAATCTAGAATTATTTTAAGTCAATGTGCTGTCTATTTAGCCAATTCTCCTAAAAGTAACGCTTCCTATGTGGCAATTAATAAAGCACAAGATCTCGTTAGACAAACAGGAGATTTAACAATTCCTCTTCACTTAAGAAATGCGCCAACAAAATTAATGAAAGATCTAGGCTACGGAGAAAACTACATGTACACCCATAATTCTGATAACAATTTCAGTCTGCAAGAGTTTTTACCCGATGAAATTTCTGGAACAAAAATTTACGAACCCGGAAATAATGTTCGGGAAAATAAGTTCAGAGAAACCCTAAAAAACAACTGGAAAAACAAGTATGACTACTAGAAATTTACTAAGTATTCTTTTTGAATTAGTTGGCTATTCTCATAATATTCTGCAATCCAACGTATCCCTTTTTTATAAAAAATTCCATTACTTCCTTTCAAAATAAACACTTCTTTTAAATTGGTTTGTAACAGTTGAAAAACAACCTCTGGTTTTGTATTTACCAATTGAAAACCGTTATTTTTAACTTGAGCGGAGAGTGTTTCTATTTCAACAAAATCTTTCTGTATTTGATTTGAAATAAGTGCTTTTTCTGGAGTCGCTTTTATTGCTTCTGAAGGAGTTATTAATGGAATCTCTTTTTTTGCTATCAGTCGTTCTTTAGGATGATTCACTTCTTTTTTTCCATCAACTTCTCTATCAGGCTTATATACAAATTTCAAATCAGTCATGGTCGCATAAGCTTTTCTAATTGCTTCATGATAAGCCTTCTTATATTCCTTTTCTTTACTTTTTCCAAATTTTGAAGCGTACACAAGAGTTCCAAAGCAATCTTGCAATGCTATTTTATTTTTAACAATAAGAACACCAGAAGCGTCACTCACTATTGCAGTTAACGCCAAACATCTATTTTGTAATAAATCTACTGGAAGTGAATCTGTACTTAAAAAAACATGAAACCCTTTTTTTTGCAATAAAAATTTAGTGAGAGAACTTGTTTGATATTGATTAGACTTTTTTAAAAAATCAAACTTATTAGGAACAATTATATATTTAAAATCACTCATTTTTTTAGTTTGACTCGTGAGTGATATTGTCATAAAAAACAACAAACTTCCAACTATTTTTTTGATCATGTAGATTAAAATATTACGTTAAGCCCAAACTGAGCGGAAATATTATTTGCTTTTGTAATATTACTAAATTTTAGAATATTATCTATTACTCCATAAATATTTAATTTTCCTATCTGAGTAGAAAGACCTACTCCAATAGTATTAAAGGAATAATTATCGACCGTATAGGTCAGTTTAGTGTGAAATTTTTGTGAAAGTGATTTTTGATAAAAACCTGTAACAGCAAACTGAGGGCTTAACGGTCTAAATACAGAATACAGATGAACCCCTAGACCATTACTATAGAACTCTTTATAAGTATTGTCATAGCAATACATACTTCTTTTAGTTCCAAAACGATATGTAAAAGAAGCATTCACTTTTGAAGGTCTCCAAGAAATATAAGAATCTTCATTCTGAACAAAAGGTAGCGCATCCTTTAAACGAACTTCTGATAGTTCTCCAAATTCAGAAGGGTTGTTTGGGTCATATTCAAAGGCGACCCCCTCTGAAACATAACTACCTTCTATAAAAGAATTTTGAGTATTTTTTGAGTGATTGATAAAACCAACATCAAGGATGCTTCCTGTTAATTCGATTTGGTCAGATAAATGATAGGTGAAACCAACATCAAAACCAATTCCTAAATTACCACCAAAAAAAGTATTTTTTAAATATTTTTTTGAAGTTCCTGTAAATTTTCCCTCTTTATATAAACCAGAGGTTCTTGCTTCAAGATAGATATTATCCAAATAATGTGTGAATGTATTATTCGATCCATTTACAGTCGTAAAAGTTCCTGAATTATCAAAACTTTCTACATTTAACGCAGAAGAATAGATTTTAAACCGAGCACCAAAAGTTACATTCTCACTCACTTTATTTGTGAATCCAAAATGTAAGACTCCTAAAAGATCTATTTTAAATAGGGTTTGAGGCAATTCAAAACTTTTATTTAAAAAACTAGAATTACCTTCCGTTACAAGAGTAATAATATCTTTAGGATAATAACCAATCGCATCAAATTCTTCATAAAAACCAAAACTGAAATAGTAGTCATTATTTAATCTAAAGCCAGCATTTAGAACCTCTAATTGAATATTTAATTTCACGTAATCATTCGTTCTTAATTTATCTAATACATTAGAAAACTTATCATTTATAGATCGATTATCATCAGCGAATAAGTCTGCAATTGAAAAGCCTGTTGACTCTATTTCTGAGGAGATACCAGAGAGTAAAGGAATACCGATATGATAATTCAAGTTGGTCTCAGCTCCCGGATTTAGGAACAATGTTTGAGGTAGTTCTGCAAAATTGTACAGTAGTTTTTTATTTTGACCGACGTGTTCTTTAATCAAAAATAGAGAAATCAGTAGAAGAATCTTTCGAACGTTATGCATCTGTATCTAAATAAACTTTGATAAAAGATTTAAACTGAAGTTCGGTAACATCATTTGGGTTCAATACTAATGAAGGATTATTAGTTTTAATTGTAATGCTAAGTCCTCTCATATTTATGAGTGATGGGTTAGAAATAAGGGTTTCAGTTTGTTTGAATTTATACGCTAAATCATTTGCACTTACTAACATTTTTTCAACTTTAAATATAGGCAAGTAATTGGCATTTAAAAGTTGAACTTCAAGTATAAAATCATTGTCATACTCGTTTAAAACTTCGGCATTAAATTCTAACTTCACTATTTTATTTTTTATGTAGTCTTTTTCAAATAAATTAAAGTCAGTAATTTCTATTATTTCGTTCATCTGATTACCAGATTGTTCAAAAAACTGAAAGGGTAAAACTGTAAAATGGACTGCAGCAACTGAATATATCGGTGTAGCTTTATAATTATCTAATTGCGTAAAATCAAGATCATCTACACAAGATATTGCTACAAATAAGCAATAAAATAATGCAATTATTTTTTTAAAATTCATCCGATAAATGTGAAAAAAAGGTAATGAGTAAGTACTCAAAGAAGGCCCCTGTTAATATATAATTTTACTAAACCCATTATCAAATTAGGTTTTTGTTTTTACATATTAAAAAAAAAATCTACAAATTAATTCTTTATTAGTTGAATCATTTTAAAATAACATTAAAGCAACATTTAAATGAATTTTTTAATTTCTAAAAGAGAAGAAACTGAAATAAATAAATTGTTAGGCACTAGAGAGGTGTCAAAATTACAATGAATCGCCTTCATCCCTACTCCTAGTGCACCATTAATATCTGCTTCGATACTATCTCCGATCATAATTGCTTGATCTATGTTTGCATTTGCGATCTCTAAGGCATGCTTAAAAACTTTTGGGTTTGGTTTTTTCACCCCTACAGATTCAGAGGTAATCACCTTCTCAAAATAGTGATAAATCTTAGAGTTGATCATTTTTTTTGTTTGAATTTCTTCGAAACCATTGGTAATGATATGCAGGGTATACTTTTGATTTAAATAGTCTAAGATTTCTATGGCTCCATCAAATAAATGGTTAAAATCAGCCAGATGCTCAATATACTGGTCTGCAATTAAATATATCAACGTATCTGAAATCGGAAAGTCAATAGCGTCAAAGGTGTTTTTTAAACGACCATATCGCAACTCACTTTTCGTTACTTTCTCTTCCCTGTATAATTTCCAAAATTTGAAATTTAAAGGCCTATATACCTCTAAAAAAGAATGTAAATCGACAGAAAGATTATTCATTTTGAAAATCTTTTGAAAGGTTAAATCTGAATTTTTTTCAAAATCCCACAAAGTATGATCTAAATCAAAAAAGACATGTTGTATATTTTGCATTTGCATTATATTTGAAGAAATAAACTATTTGAACACAAAAATACATAAAAACAACCTATCTAACTTTTATAAAAATATTTTTATAATGGTTAGAGGTACCCTAATTGCACAAATTATTGCAATAATTGGTACCCTTTTTATTGCTAAAATATATGGGGAAGCGGCCTATGGGTATTTTGGTGTTTTTATAAGTATTACTAGTATTACATCGATAATATGTAGTTTACAATTAGATAAATTCATCGTAATATCAAAGAACATAAAAGAAAGTATCAATTGGTACAACTTTTTACTAATTCTTGTTCCTGTTACCACCGTTTTAATTTCATTGATCTTAGGCATTGGATGTTATTACTTTTTTAATGAAAAAACTAGTTTACACATTCTTTTGTTAAGCTGTATCGGAACTTTACTCATAAGCTTAAATACCATCAATGAAAGTTTTTTTACTTTCAAAAAGGAATTTTCTACGATTTCTAACTCAAAAATATTTTTGACAATAGGTAATTTAGGCCTTCAAATTCTTCTCTACACATCCTTCAATCTGTTGGGATTAATCATTGGGTTTTTAATTTCACAGTTTCTTTTATTCTTATTTTATGTGTTTAAAAATAAGACTGTAATTTCAAAAACGAATCCTACAGAAATAAAAAAAGGAATTCAATCTAATCCTTCAATTTTAAAATTTTTACTCCCCTCTAATACTTTAAATAGTATCGCAAATAGTTTAATGCCAATTTTAATTCTTGCTTTTTTTGGCGCAAAAGAAGCAGGGGTGTATTTTTTTAGTCTCAAAATATTGGGAATCCCATTGTTTTTAATTTCTTCATCAGTGGCTCAAGTGTATTTTCAAAAATCATCCATTCTTTTGAAGGAGAACAAAGAAGAATTATTAAAACTTACTAAAAAAATAGTACGAACAAATTTACTGATCATGTTGGTATTTCTTCTCCTAATAAATACACTTGGCATGTATCTTTTAGATTATTTTTTTGAAGGAAAATGGAACAACTTAAGGTCGTACACATTCATTTTGTCTATCCTTGTATTTGCAAGAACCGCATTTAACCCTATTAGTAGTTTAATCGTTGTTTTACATAAAAATTTAGAAAGCTTACTCTTTAATAGTTACTTATTTATTGTTAATTTAGTGGCGATTTCTGTAGGTTTTTTTTATGACAGCATCCTCATAACAATTTTAATACTTGCTGTTTTCGGTGGCATTGGATACATACTATTACTTGCTTATTTTCTTAATCATTTAAAACAAATTGCAAAAAAAGATGTTTAAAAAATTAGATTTTTTCTTTTTTGGGAGGATCATCAACTTTTTTTATCCTCTGTATTTTAGACCAAAATATGGCTATCAGCGGTATTATATCTTGTTTTTTCATTATTTAGTTCCTCAAAAAATATACAGATTGAATCCGAAGGTCAAATGGCCAGTTCATTATACTTCTAGAGTAATTGCTCCAAATAATATTCAAAAAGGAATCCTATGTGATCCCGGGGACAATATCAACAATTACATCCAAGCCAACAATGGTATTATTTTTGGAAACAATGTCGAACTAGCTCCAGGAGTTTCTATCATTTCCTCTAACCATGATGTAACAAACTTAAGCAAACATGTAAATGGAAAACCAATAACAATTGGCAATCACGTTTGGATCGGTGCAAATGCAACTGTTTTACCAGAGGTTACGATTGGAAATAACGTTACAATTGGTGCAAATTCAGTAGTTACAAAAGACATTCCTAGCAATTCAATTGCTGTTGGAAATCCTTGTGTAGTCATCAAGAAAAAAGAGCCATATACAGAAGACTTTTCTACGATTATTTTTAATAAAAAAGTACCTCAAGAGTTTTTAAAGTTCTTAGCATCTAATGCTTAAAAAGAGTTACTAAGTAGGGTAAATTATGATACTTGATTTGCTGGTATTTACGAGTTTCAGCTCCAAAACTTAAGAAATATTTTGCAATGGATTGCATCGAGGATCCTCCAAAATTAAAGACTCCAAAATCCTTTTTGTATTTATAAATTGCGCTGTTTATTAAGAAGGTATTTGCGCCATTTTTTCTGTTTTTAAAATCTGTTGAAGAAACTAACAGTGTGACTGTATCTTTGTGTTTTAAAAAGAACCCTGAAGCAACCAAATGGTCTTTATCATCGTAAATGGATAAAATTTCTCCTATTTTTTTTACCAAACAAATGTTCATGATTTGTTCTAGAACTTGATAATCAGCTTTTTTGATATTTGGGGTTCTTTGACCTACATTTTTTTTGAATAGGGTTATTAATTGTTCTGGAGCATCTCCCCACTTCTCTTTTAAACCTGAGGTATTTGCTCTTCCTAAATCTTTTCTTCTGTCTTTTCTATAGGTGTTCAAAATTGCGTCATGATCTGAATGCAGCGATAGAACTTGCATCTCTTTGGTAAGTAGATGCGGTGATTTTTTTTCGATGTGATTCCTTGTATTCAATCGGGATTCAATAAAACGAAACTTTCCATACAAAACATCAAGAAAAGATTGGATACCTATTTTTTCATTCAAAGAAAAAACACCTAATTCTAGGATCCAAAAAGGAGGATATCCATATTTTATAAAAAACTTTGAACGCCAAGGAACAGGCATTACCGCTTTGTAGTCATCGAGAACTAGCACGTCCCAATGGTCTGCAACAATGTCTAAATACCAAGAGAAAGCGAAAACCTTGGATTGAACAGCATTCTCAATACAAAAATTGTATTTAGAAACATCAAGGTGCTTTCTTTGAACGTAGTGAATCATGTTATGAAGTCGCTATTTTAATCATCGAATCATATAATTTTTTCCAACCTTTCCAGCGTAAATAATCACTCAAACTTTCGTTGTGAAACAAAGTAATAAAAGTGCCATTTACTGCCTTTACTTCGTTCTTTAAATCTCTAATTTTACCCAAAGATTGTCTTGGAGTTAGCTTCATATAGTCATTCAAAGTGGTGTCCATTAAGGCAAAAGGAAATATTTTAAGAGGTGTCTGAATTTCAAAATCAAGATCATAAAAATAAAAAGGAGTACACGTACTGGCTCTAAACCCAACGTTGCTGGCATATCCCATGGAATAATCCTCTTCGACCTCTAAGTCAATTAGATTTTGATAGGTTTCAGGCAAACTAAATCTCAAATAGTGTTGTCTGGACCTCTGAATGGGCGTGTTGATGATTCTTTCTAATCGCTCTTTTTCTTTTTTTAGTAATGGCGCATTGTTCATGGTAAAATAAGAGGGATGCAAGCCAACACTTGCATAATCTAACATTTCCTTTATGAGCAATCTATAGTTTGTTTTTGAGGCGGAAACATTGGTATCAAACGTGGTGTAATCCCCTATTAAAAAAAAGAAAATCGTTTTGATATTTTGTTCTTTTCTCGTGTGTATAAACCGATCAAAAGTATCAAAAGGATCTTTTTTAATATTGAATACCACCGCAAACCGATGCAAAATATTTAGCAACTTAAATTGTGCTAAGTCATTTACAAAACCACCGATACTCCTTACCAAACTTTTATGTTTATATGCATAAGCATTGTCAATATCTACCGTAGAGATAAATTCATATGACCGATTCTCATACTCAAGATCTGGAAATTTTTCTTTGAAGGCTTTTAACAGTTTATAGGCCCAAATATCGACAACTGGTTTTTCTAAAAAACGATATTTAAATGCCATACTTTGTTCTGCGGTATAGCGTCCATGAATGTCTTTAACATGGGGTAAATATTCTTCATATCTCGAAATCAGATAAAAACTAGCTGCAAAAATATCATACGGAATGAAAGACTTGGGTCCTGCATTAAAAAAACAAGCTACTTCCTCCCATTTTTGAATAATAATTTCCATATCATTCACACCTTGTTCAAATAACAAGTCGTTACTTTTTACAAAAAACTCATTTCCAAAGGGTGTTTTTGTATAGGTCATTTTGGGACCATTATAGGCTACAAAATCATCAACTTTAGTCGTAAAATCTACAGGAATTAATAAGATTCTTGTGAAAATATGTTTAAAAATATAACGAACTCTTGGAGTTATTTTATGTGTATAAATTAAAATCATTGAATCAGTTGCGAATTATAAATGACACATTAAAAAATGCCTTCATCTGCAAAGCTAAAATACGCTTTTTCGGTAATTATTAAATGATCTAAGAGTTTTATATCTAAAGTTACGCCCGCTTGTTTGATTTTTTGAGTGATGTGTTTATCTGCAGCGCTTGGCTGTAATTTTCCCGAAGGATGATTATGACAAACAATTATGGCTACAGATACAAACTCTAAAGCACTCTTATACAACAATCTCACATCTACAACGGTCGCTGTTAAGCCTCCTTTACTAATTTGTCTTTTTGCAACTACTTTATTTGAATTGTCTAAAAATAGCACCCAAAATTCTTCATGTTCTAGGTCTCCAAGTACCGGTTGCATCAAGGTAAAAACATCTTTGCTACTCGTTATTGTTGCTCTTTCTTTGACATTTTCTAACTGACGTCTTTTGCCCAATTCTAAAGCGGTAATAATGGCAATCGCTTTTGCAGTTCCTACCCCTTTAAATGTCATTAGTTTTTCTATCGTTAACTTGGCTAGTTTGTGTATGTTTCCATTGACAGATTGTAGAATCCTTTTAGACAAGGCAACGGCACTCTCTTCTCGATTTCCTGAACCAATTATGATGGCAATCAATTCTGCATCGGATAAAGAAGCTTTTCCTTTCGCTACTAATTTTTCTCTTGGTTGGTCGTCTGGAGCCCAAGATTTAATGGTCAACTTTTCCATCTATTTTTTTAAATAAAAATACAACAAAACCTCTTATGTCTCAAGGGTTTTCAACACTGTTTGATCGAAATTATTTTAAACGAACCCCTATGATTCTATGAAAAAAAGAAGTGGTTTATCTTATAAAAAGTGGCAACGGTGGCTTTATTTCGAATCGAATACTAGTCCATACCGCTAGTGTGAGTTCTTTATAAAAAATTGAAAACTTCCTTTTATTTACATTTGCAAGAAAACTCTTTATATCTTTGTATTTTATTTCTATATTTAACATATGAAAATTATCATAGCTGGAGCTGGAGACGTTGGTTTTCATTTAGCTAAGCTTCTTTCTTACGAATCTCAAGACACTTACATCATAGATTTTGATGGTGAAAAACTAGAGTATCTTAACAGTCATCTAGACATTATTACTAAAAAAGGAGACGCTACCTCCATAAAATTACTGAAAGAAATTGGTGTTGATTCTGCAGATTTATTGATTGCAGTAACCGACAGCCAAAATACCAATTTTACAATTTCTGTGATTGGAAAATCTTTGGGGGCTAAAAAAACAATTGCCAGAATAGATAATTCTGAGTTTTTAAATGAATGCGAAGTCGATTTTAAAAAATTTGGCTTGGACTTTATGATCTCTCCCCAAGAACTGGCTGCTAATGAAATTAAAATGCTCCTAGACCAGTCTTCATTTAACGATACGGTCGCTTTTGAAAGTGGGGTTTTTAACGTAATGGGGACGCTGTTAACTCACAATTCTCCAATTATAGATTTGACTGTTAAAGAAGCATCACATAGCTTTCCTTCGATCGATTTTACCACCATTGCCATCAAAAGGCAGGGCGTTTCACAAACGATTATCCCCAGAGGAGATACTCGCTATGAATTAGAGGATCAAGTTTATTTTTGTGTGCCCAATTACAGTATGAAAGACCTCTACCCGATCCTCGGAAAGAAGCAATTCAATATTAAAAACGTAATGATTCTTGGCGGAAGTAGTATTGGCCAAAAAACAGCACGAAATTTATGTAAAAATAATTTTAAGGTAAAACTGATTGAAATCAATAGAGAAAAAGCAGGCTTGTTGGCGGAAGAATTGAGTGATACGCTTGTGATCAGTGGTGATGGTCGAGATTTGGAGCTTTTAGAAGAAGAAAATATCAGAGAAACCGATGCCTTTATAGCAGTAACTGGAAATTCTGAAACAAACATCATGTCTTGCTTGGTTGCAAAGTCTAAGGGTGTTAAAAAGACAATTGCTTTGGTAGAAAACATGGATTATATCGATATTTCACAAACGATTGGTATTGAATCTTTGATTAATAAAAAATTAATTGCAGCCAGTAATATTTTCAGACACATTCGAAAAGGTGAAATTTTAGCCTTGGCCAATTTGCACAATATAGACGCAGAAGTTTTTGAATTTGAGGTAAAACAGGGTGCCAAAGTAACCGAACATCCAATTAAAGACTTACGATTTCCAAGAGAAGCTGTTTTTGGAGGGGTTATTAGGAATAAAAAAGCGATGATGGCTACAGGAGATATGCAAATTCAAACAGGAGACAAAGTGATCGTATTCTGCCTACCAGAAGCAATCCATACCGTTGAAAGATTGTTTAATTAATACAATGAAATCTTTGAATACTAAAATAATATTTCGCTTTCTAGGAATTACTGCGATACTGAACGGACTTTTCATGTTTGTTGCGGTTCCTTTTAGTTTGTATTATAAAGAAACTGCTACCTGGGGAATTATCAATGCGGGAATTATTACCGTAATCATTGGTTTACTTCTTTATTTTTTAAACAAACCGAAAAACACCATCATTCACAAAAAAGAAGGATACTTAATTGTAACCCTAGGATGGCTTACACTTTCTCTAACAGGAATGTTACCCTATATCATCTCTGGTGAAATCCCAAATGTAACCAATGCTTTTTTTGAAACAATTTCAGGATATTCTACCACGGGTTCGTCGATCTTAAAAGACATCGAATCAATGCCAAAAGGTATTTTATTTTGGCGAAGTGCCACACATTGGATTGGTGGAATGGGAATCATCGTATTAACCATTGCGATCCTTCCATTACTTGGAATTGGTGGCATGCAGCTTTTTATGGCGGAGGCCCCTGGTCCATCAACAGACAAATTACATCCTAGAATTACAGACACAGCCAAACGCTTGTATTTGATATATGTGCTGCTCACTTTTGCTCAATTTTTGTTGTTAAGGGTAGCAGGCATGACCTGGTTTGACGCGATCAACCACGCAATGGCAACCATGAGTACGGGTGGTTTTTCAACCAAAAATACGAGTATCGCTTTTTACAATCACTTGCCTTTAGTTCAGTATATCATTATCCTTTTTATGTTGATTGCGGGAACTAATTTTGTGTTGACCTATTTTGCCTTGAAAGGAAAAATTCAAAAAGTATTTCAGAGTGAAGAATTTAAATACTACTTATTTGGTATTATAGGAGTTGCTTCTATTGTGACGGTCATTATCTATTTCTTTCAAGATCCAAATCTCCAGACCAGTATTGCACATCCAATGGTGTATGGGAAAGCAGAGAGTGCCATTAGACATGGGTTGTTTATGGTTACTTCTATTGTAACGACTACAGGCTTTGTCACAGCAGATTTTACCATGTGGAGTTTCTTTGCGACTGGTATTTTCTTTGCACTTTTTTTTACAGGGGGCTCAGCGGGTTCAACAAGTGGGGGGGTCAAAGTCGTTAGGCACGTTGTCATGTTGAAGAATAGTTTCTTGGAGTTTAAAAAAGCATTGCATCCCAATGCAATCATCCCTGTAAGACATGATGGGAAAGCAGTGCAACAAAACATTGTTTTTAACATCATCTCTTTCTTTATTATTTACATGTTAATTTTTACAATTTCTTCGGTGGTATTTACTTTTTTTGGGTTGGATTTTACCTCTGCTCTGGGTGCCGCTGCCTCAAGTCTAGGTAATATAGGACCTGCGATAGGGTCTGTAAGTCCTGTAGATAACTTTGCACACCTTTCCTCTGGAGCCAAATGGTTTAGTGCTTTCTTAATGCTCATTGGTCGTTTGGAACTCTTTACGGTACTTATTTTATTTACGCCTTTCTTCTGGAGAAAAAATTAAGATCCTTATTTTTTATTGACAGTACTTTCCAAATTACTTTAGGGAACAAAAAAAACCGGACGGTAGTCTGGTTTGAATATTGATATCTTGCAACAAAAAAGGCAGTAACTGTTGGGGTGGCTGACCCGGAAGTTATTAAACTATTAGAGAATGAATTTCCAAGAAAAGTATCACAAGTGATCTTTAATAAACAGATTAAAACAATTTGTAGAATGGCGAAAATTGATGGATTGGTGTCTGGGTTTAAAAACAACCCGAAGACAAGAAGGAAGAAAATTGTAAATGCCCCGAAGTATGAATTTGTGACCTCACATATTATGAGGCGTTCTTTTGCATCTAACTATTATGGAAAAATTGAAACGCCACTGCTAATGAATATCACTGGACATTCTAAAGAA
>ERZ767114.695-NODE-695-length-17519-cov-7.045809_pt1 | contig 17519 bp, 9 predicted proteins | sample MGYA00374952_ERZ767114 | MGnify/ENA primary metagenome ERZ767114 (study PRJEB28939, sample SAMN06267156) | marine metagenome | isolation source: Columbia River Estuary | place: USA:Columbia River Estuary, USA | collected 2012-05-05 ...
CAGGACACTTTTCAGCATCGGCATTTTATGACGACGATTTTCTTAACATTATTTATACAGATGCTCACGGCGTGGGATCTATTTATAATGTTGCAGATTTTACTAATGTTATTGCAAGATATCTTCCAAATGATCTTACAAAAATTGTTGATGTAATTGAGCTCCCAAAAGCTTTTTTTGAGAGAGATGTATATAAAGATATACCAACATTCTCTGGTTGGGAGAATTCAGTAGGTTTGTCGCATGATGTTAGATCTCACCCTATAGACTATGATAATGATGGAGATATAGATATTATTATTGGTTCAATGATTTGGGCTAACCAACATGAATATGGGTTTTCTGTAATGCAATTTTTAACCAACAAAGATGGTATTTATGTTGATGAAACAGAACAGAGATTATTTAATTGGTCACTTTTCTCGCCTGGCACACACAGTATGCATTTTTATGATTTTAATGGCGATGGTTATACTGATATATACGCTGAAGATGCTGGATGTAATTTCTATGCCGCTGCCGGAGAGCCTTCTATTCCTGATGACTATTTATGTAATGGGCGACTTGCAGTCAATGATGGAACAGGACATTTTATTGTTGTTATTGAAACCAACCAATTAAACCAATTAGATTATATTAGAGAGAATTTTCCAAGATGGGCTCCATTTCCAGGTTTCTCTCCCTTATTAGGAATGACAGTAGACAAAGAATTATTTTGGTCAAAAATTAGGCATGATTATGATGAGCCCGCAGTAAGTGGAGGTGATGTTGTATATAACGGTAATGTTGATGTAGTAACAGTAAAGCTCAGTAAAATGTTAAGTACAGGACCTAATGGGATTGATCCAGCTCTTAGAGGAGAACCAGGATATAATGAGTTTTATTACCTCTTAAATAATGAAAGTGCAATGGATTCAGTTAAAGCTGGAGAGTATCCCAATGGTTTGGAACACTATATTGCTGTTGGAAAAGGTTTGGGCTACCTATCAAATGCTGGATCCTCAAATGCTCAAACAGAAACAATTGAAGTTTCTATTGAGGCCAACTCAAATGGTTCGGGTAATGTCTATGTTATTGATGGAGTACAAAAGAAATCATTAACTTTGAATGTTGGAACAACATATACCTTCAATCACTCTAGCGCTCACCCTTTAAGATTTTCATCAGTTGATGATGGAACCCATGGTGGTGGTAATGAATATATGAATGAAGTTACAAAATCAAGTGGAGTTACAACTATTAAAATTACTTCAGATACTCCAACAACTTTATATTACTATTGCGATGTTCATTCTGGAATGGGTGCTGATATTACTGTGAATTAATTTACAGTAATGGTGCCTAATGCCTGAGTCGAGTAGTCACTCCCAAAGGGATGTGAATTTAAATTGAGTGCATCTAACAATTCAGCTAACGTGTTTAGCTTAATTTTTTAGCTATGTATTATTGACCGTTTACTTTAATTCTAGAGCTACACAATTTAACCATACTGACATTTTCTTACAAATCTAATTATGATTCTGCATAGACCTTTCTTTTATTAGTTCATATGTTACTATTTTTGTAAGTGTTTAATTAAGGCATTTTAAAAGGCATTTCATGAAAAAACTATCTATTATATTTGCATTATTGTTTATTGTTTCTTGTGGTGGTGGAGGCGGAGGTGGTGGCAGCGCCCCAACCCCTGCAGCTCCATCTCCAATAATAAATTTATCTGCTGAACCGTCTTCAGTCTTGCTTAATAATACCTCGACTCTTTCTTGGTCATCCTCTAATGCAACTTCTTGCTCTGCTTCATGGACAACTCAAACTTCTGCATCAGGCTCAGAGGAGGTTACTATAACAACAGCTGGTAATAATTCTTATTCTATTACTTGTTCTGGAGCAGGCGGCTCTAGCACAAGATCAGTTACTGTCGAAGGTTATAGGAATACTGATGGTGTTGTGGTTGATGGTTATATTTCTGGGTCTGAAGTCTGCATAGATGAAAATGAGAACTGGACTTGCGATTCAAGTGAGCCCTCAACCACTTCAGATAATGAAGGAAGGTTTACTCTAAAATATAATAATGGTAATTTAATTTCAGTCGGTGGCACCGACCTAGACTCTCAGATTCTTTTAGATAATTTTTTAATTACCCACAAACTTACCGGACATTCAGATTTTAAGGCAGTAACCCCGGTTACTTCAGTAGCTGCTTTTATGGAAGACAGCTCGTTAATTAATGATGTTTTAGGCATAGATGCCTCTTTTGATATATTTACTTTTGACCCTGTTGTTAACAAAGGTGATGGCGGTATTAATGACTACTTATACGAAAAGGGCAATCAGCTAACCGTTCTTGCTTATGCACTGCAAAATATTACAAACGATTTAAATACAACCACTGAGACAACTCAAGATTACTTTAAAGCAATATCTGAAGAAATAGAAAAAGAATATACAGATACTTCGCAAAGAGTAAATATTGAAACCGAAGCCTTTATCTCAAAAGTGGTTGCTAATGTCGTAAGCTCAAAATCTGTAACTATAGATGATACTAATAAAGCTAATACAATAAGTGCACTTACATCAATATTACCTGTAATACAGGTCAAATCCGATAACACAAATACCACAGCTATATTTAATTTTGCTACCAGTACGTTGCAGTCAGATGCAGTATCAATAGCAAATGGTAGTATTGATTCAACAATCCTAAATAGCTACCAAGCAGATATTTTAAGTTATGTTGCAAATGATCAGAGTGTGAATGCTGATGATTTGGTGCCTGATATAACTGCATTGCCCGACCTTGTGGCTACCGATGAAGATTTTTCTGTTGATATCAGTGTTTTAAGGAATGATTCATATCTCACAACTGCAGATATTAGTATTAACATAACAAACCCGAGCAATGGCTCTGCATCAATAAATAATAATGTAGTTACATATACTCCAGATGATAATTTTTTTGGAAGTGATGAGATAGATTACACAATCAACCAAAACGATAAAACATCTTCAAGCACCGTTTCTCTTGTTATTAATTCCATAAATGATGTTCCAACTTTCGATAATCTTTTATCAGCCTATTCTGTTGATGAGAATCAAACAGCAGTTACAAGCATTTCAGCAAGTGATATTGAAGATGATGCTTTAACAATATCTATAAGTGGTACAGATGAATCTAGCTTTAACCTTTCGAGTTCTAATGTATTAACTTTTGCAGAATCTCCAGATTATGAAACACAAACTAATTATGCTTTAGTAGTTTCTGTAACAGATGGAATAGATACTTTGAATAAAGATCTAACAGTAAATTTAAATAACTTAAATGATAATTTTCCTGTTTTTACATCTTCAGCTAATTTCAGTGCCGATGAGAATCAAAATTCAATTGGAGTTGTCACGGCAACAGATGCCGATGGTGATGCTGTTACATTTAGCATTCAAGGATTGCCTGCGCCTATAACAGATGAGCAATATAAAGGACTTTTAATTGATTCCTTGACTGGGGTAATGACCTTCAATGAAATTGGAGCAGATTATGAAGAAAGGGAATCTATTTCCTTCAACGTTATAGTTAGTGATGGGCTAAATTCTATTACCCAGGCTGTAAACATAGCTATTAATAATCTTAATGATAATTCACCAGTCTTAACCTCAGAAATAGACTTTATAATTGATGAAAATACATCCTCTGTTGGAACCATAACTGGAAGTGATGCTGATGGAGATACTCTTAGTTTTTCAATAAGTGGAACAGATGCTGATAGTATTTCAATCGACTCAACCTCAGGAGTTCTTTCACTAAATGAAACAGCTGACTATGAAACTAAAATTTCATATGCCTTCAATGTTGAGATCAGCGATGGGCTAAATTCTATTACAAAAGCCGCAACAGTTAGTATTAATAACTTAAATGATAATAGCCCAATTTTCTCATCTGAAGATACTTTTGCAATTGACGAAAACAAGTCGCAAGTCGGAACTGTTATTGCCAACGATGCAGATACTGACAGCAGTATTTCGTATTCAATTGATAATAATGTTGAGCAAAAGATCGAAGTATCTATTGCAGCTAATGAAAATGGATCAGGCAATGTTTATGTTATGAGTGGTGTACAAAAGAAATCTCTTAATTTAGAGGTTGGTAAAACGTATAGATTTGAGCATTCTACTGATCATCCATTTAGATTATCTACCCAATCCGATGGAACTCATGGAGGTGGCTCAGAATTTGTAAATGGCGTTGATACATCTCAACAAGGCATTACATTATTGACAGTGTCCGAAGATACCCCAGCAATTCTTTATTATTATTGTAGTATTCATGCTGGAATGGGAGCAGATGCTAATTCAAGTTCAAATATATTCCCATCAATGAACATTAACTCATCATCAGGAGAGTTAACATTTAGCCCCAACCCTGATTTTGAAACATTATCATCATTTTCAGCAAAAGTATCCGCATCTGATGGAGAGATAAGTACAGACCAAAACATTCAAGTTAACATTAATGATGTTGAACCTGAGGGGCCAATTTTTTCATCTCCTGCTCAGTTTAGTGCTGATGAAAATCAGAAAGAAATTGGTACTGTAATATCAGAGGATCCACTTGGTGCTCAGGTTACTTATTCTTTGTCAGGCGAGGACAAAGACTCATTAAGCATAGGCTCAATATCGGGCGTACTATCATTTAATGAATCACCTGACTATGAAATCAAAACATCTTACTCTGTAAATATTATTGCTGTTGGAACAATTACTAATTCTGAGCAAAATGTAACCATCTCCATTAATAACTTAAATGATAATTCGCCTTCAATAATCTCAACTAATGTGTTCAGTGCTGAGGAAAACCAAACCATTATTGGATCAATAGTTGCCGAAGATGCTGACGGGGATTCTTTAAGTTATTCTGTATCTGGCTCTGTTGCTGAGATAAGCTCTGATGGAGTTTTGAGCTTTATTAATACACCTGACTATGAATCAGATGCAAGCTCATATTCTTTATCAATAACAGTATCCGATGGAGATTTTTCAGATTCTCAAGACATAGAAGTATCATTAATAAACTTAAACGATAATTCTCCAGTATTTACAACACCTGCAAGTTTTAATATCAATGAAAACGAAACTGCGCTAACTACAATTAAAGCTACTGACGCTGATGGCAACCCCATAAGCTTCGAGGTTACTGGTCCGGATTTATCTATAAGTTCAGAAGGCATTTTAAGATTTATAGTTGCGCCAGACTATGAAACTAAATCAAGTTACTCAGCAACTCTGACAGCCCGAGATACATCAATTGATGGTTCAAATTTTACTACTCAAGATATAACAATTTCTGTTATCAATTTAAATGATAATTCACCGGTTATAACATCTTCTTCTTCATTCTTGGTTGATGAAAATCAAACAGCCATCACAACCATAACTGCGGTAGATGCCGATGGGGATAATATTCTATATTCTGTATCTGGATCTGATTTAACTATAGGTAGTTCTTCTGGTGTTCTTGTATTTACCTTAGCTCCAAACTATGAGGCTAAATCCCAATATAGTGCCAACATAAATGTGACAGATAATGTTTTTTCATCTAACCAAGAAATAAGCATTGACATAAATGATGTTAATGACCCTCCAAGGGTTACTGTTATAAATACATTTAGTGGGCCTGAAAATCAAAAAACTATTACAGGGTCTTATAGCGTAAATGATGATGAAGGTGATCCGTATACATTAGCATTGGCGGGTGAAAATGCAGATCTATTTAATTTATCCTCGGATAATGTATTGTCATTTATTTCAGATCCGGACTATGAAACAAATAGTTCATATAGTCTTCAAATTTTAGCATCAGATTCAGCGGATGCAGAGATATCATCCACTACGGACTTCGTTGTTAATGTAATCAACACACTCGAGGGCATAATATCAATGGATTTTGATATTGTTGATGGAACAGACTTTTCCTCTCCGGTGTTTCAAGCAGAGATTGTTTTAGATGAGCTAATGAATGCAACCAAGGTAGTAGTGGAACTTGATTGCGTCCCAATTGTAAATACAACTAATTGTGGTAATAGCAATGAATATGAAAGGGTTTCTGCTGAGAGTTCAAATTCATCATTGTGGACAATCAACCAGACTTTGGACTCTCGATATAATGCTGGCTCGGATAGAGTTTTTAATCCTCGCATCAGAATAAAAACCAATAGTGAATACCAGGCAAGTAATAATAATCCTGGTGAAACCTTTACTCATATTATCTATGCTGATGATATAAGTCGTTTTAATGCATTAAAAACTGATGAGCCAATGAAGAGTTTTGATTCATCTTTGAGTATCAACAATCCAGGAAGTGATAATGACTTCAGAAGCATCATGGATACTGCTGGTAACGCATACGACTACTTGGTATATGTTGAATCAGAATCCTATGGCTCCTCATGCAGCACTATAGGAGATGGCGTGAGACTATATGGACTTCCTTCAGAAGAATGTTTCCTTGAAACTTTGGAAGTAAAAGACGCCTCAGGATCGTATTCTTATTCAAATGGTCGATCTATAACAGGTGATGAGGAGGTTGAGCTTTCTATTTCCCTGTATTGGGGTGAATTTGTAAAAGACAGTAAAGCCCAAATCTTCACTTCTACAGCCTTATTTGGGGGTGCTTTGTTAAAAAATCAGTCCACCGAAAATGTAATAAATAGTAGAGAGATTTCTGTGACTGAAGGGGTGGTAAACCAAGATAATCCTCATATTGTGAAATATACCTGGGTTTTTGATAAGGGTATCTCAAATTCAAATGCTGACTCTGCACAGAATGGCAACTTCTTCTTCAATTTTTTTGCAATGGATTATCAAGGAAACACCGATAGTAATCCCTTCACGCATCCTAATTTTCTCAATAGTAGTGCTGATGAGTTTGCTCCAAATCTTCAAAGTTTTAGTTTAGAACCTGTACTAAATGAATCAGAGGATAGGCTGTATTTAGATGTTTCTGTTGAAGTAAATAACGACAATGTCTCATATGATGATATTTCTAATACTGGTCTATATTCATCATCGGTAAAAGATATATGGTTTGGTATCACCTTTCCAAATTGCACACAACAAACATTTTATGTAAGAGATGAAACCTCTTCATTATTGTCTGCTGATACTAAAACCTTTACTAGATCATTGCCTGTATTAAAGAACCTTCATTTGGAGGGTAACTATGTTGTTGATTATATAAATATTAATGACGCTTCTCACAAAGAAAATTTCTATGAGCGAAGCCAAATGGGAGACTCTTCAGGTATATTCCCTTCATTCACCATTGGTGACGGGTCGGCTCCCACATGCCCAATTTTCTCACCAAGCTTAAATAATATAAATCCACAAAACGTTGAGGTTTTTGAAGGCACTACAGATATAGCAGCTTCGGTCGAAGCTGGCGCTGATCAATCAAGTGCATATTCAATTACATATGCTATCGATGAAGGCTCTCTTCTTCATCCAAATGGTATGTTTGTTATTGATTCTTCTAGTGGAAAACTTTCTTTTGCAAATCCTGCACCTTATATAGATTTAGAATGCACATTGGCAGACCTAACTTGCGATGAAACCAAATCTTATAATATTGGTGTTAGAGCAACTATTGATAATAAATATACAACTAACACTTATCTAACAAGTATTAAACTTGTTCAAGATACTGACTTCGATGGTATTAGAAACTCAGAAGATGAAGATGATGATGGTGATGGGGTGAATGACATAGATGATGCATTCCCATTAGATTCAACTGAAACCGTTGATACCGATGGAGATGGCATTGGAAATAATGCCGATGAAGACGATGATGGAGATGGGGTGAATGACGGAGATGACGCATTCCCATTAGATTCAACTGAAACCGTTGATACCGATGGAGATGGTGTTGGAAATAATGCTGATGCAGATGATGATAATGATGGAGTGAATGATGATGAAGATTCTCACCCATTAGATCCAAATATATCGGATGGACCAGTTGTGGTATCAAATTCTGTTTATATAGAATTAAGACCAAAAGCAGTGAATGGAAGCAGCATTACTCTAGAGGGCTCACAAAAAGATGGTAAAACATTAACATATTCAATTGTTACAGGATCTCAATTTGGTTCAATCGTGCTTGATTCAGCAACCGGTAATATAGATTATTCAACTCTTAGCAAAATCTCTAGATTAGAGACTATTATTTTTGTAGCTAATGATGGAACTTATGATTCAGTCCCTGGAATTTTGGAAATAGACCTAAGGTCTGACCCGCTATACAAACACTCATGGCATTTAGACAATACTGGGCAAGCAAACTTTGCAGACAATGGTGGAACAAGTGGGGCAGATTTAAATGTGGACTTACAGGTGGCCCAGGGAATTGATGGAACTGGTGTTGTTGTTTCGGTTGTAGATGAAGGCCTAGAAATAGCCCATGAAGATCTTGCACCTAATATTATTGCTGGACGCTCTTGGGACTTTACAGATAATGATAATGATCCAACAAATAGCGATCTTTATGGAGATCATGGAACATCTGTTGCGGGGATTATAGCTGCCGATGGGTTCAATAAGATTGGTGGAAGAGGCGTAGCTCCAGATGTTGGTCTAATAGGGTCTAATTTCTTAAAATATCAATGTTCCACTTGTGAAGGATTGTCACTCGGTTATGGAGACCATGAAGGCTACTCAAAAAATCTTAACGATATTGTTGATATATTTAATATGAGTTATGGATCTTACTATGAGGGCTCTTATGGTTATGGTGGAATAAGACCTAGTTCTTTTGATCAAGAAGTAATGAGTTTTGGAACAAGTTCATTAAGAGATTCAAAAGGTGCATTATATATAAAATCATCTGGTAATAGCTGGCGTTATGATGGAAGTTATTGTGGACCAAGTCAATCAAGTGGAGATAATATGCCATGTGGAAACGCCATCACTGATGATAGGCATTCCATGCCATATGCAATAGTAGTAGGCGCCCTAAATGCAAATGATTTAAGATCAAGTTATTCAACTCCAGGGGCAGCTTTATGGGTTGCGGGTTATGGTGGTGAGTATGGTTCTTCAGATCCAGCAATAATGACAACAGACCAATCCTCCTGCGATCAAGGCTATTCAAGGTTTGGTGCCTCTACAAATGATTTTCAAGGAGGAAGTAACGCTGAAAATCTAAATTGCAACTATAGCTCAACCTTTAACGGCACATCCTCTGCGGCCCCAACTGTAGCTGGTGTAATTGCTTTAATGCTTGAAGCTAATAGTAATCTTACATGGAGAGATGTGAAGCATATTATAGCTGGCACTTCGTTCCAGGTTGATTCATTAAATCAAAAACAGTTATCAGGTGTTACACAATACTCATGGGTTACTAATGCAGCTAATTATAAACATCATCCTTGGTATGGGTTTGGAAGGATTGATGCTTTGGCTGCAATTAATCAATCAAAGACATATATAGCTGGAACCTTAGGAACATTTGTTGATACAACTAATGTATATGTAAAAGATGTAGATGATACATCTCTAGTATTTGATATTACTTCTAATATACAAAATGAATATACATTTACTCAGTCAGCACTAGGAGAGTCAGACTTTATTGAATTTATAACCTTAAGTCTTGAGCTTGATCATTCAGTTGTAAATGATATAGGGGTATCCTTGACTTCTCCATCTGGAACAACAATAAGCATCATTACTCCATATTCAGCAGCTACACTTAACCCAAATAACAATTCTTTTGATATTGGTATAAGTGGTTTTTATGGTGAGCCCATGACTGGTGATTGGATATTAACTATTACAGATTACTCAGATGATTCAGTTGGCGGAACATTGAAATCATTTACTGTTAAAACTTTTGGTAACTAAAAATTATGAAAAAAAATATACTTGGTTTAATTATTATATTTAGCGTTAACTCATTAGATGTTAATGCACAGGCCATAGAGGTTAAAAAACAAAAAGCATCAATATTAGTTGATAAAACATCTCTAAACATTAGCAATGTTTTATTGCCACAAATAATTGAAGATTCAGTTGTAGTTAAGAAGGCTTCAAAGGATTTTATTAAATTAAAATCTTTAGAGGTTTCTGGAGAATATGCCTACTCACTAAGGGAGTTAAACTTATCACCGAATACTAAAAATAAAAATACTATATCTTTAAATGGGATTCAGGGTGATGGAAGCAAGGAATCAGACGCTGATTCAAATTACCTATTAAAAAATGATCTCAGAGTTGTGTTAGTCGGCCCCTATAAAAAAGTTTTCATAAGCAATGGATCATTCATCATTCGTTTTAACAAAAACATAGATAAAAATAAATTTTTAGAAGACTACAATATTGAGAAAAGTACAGATTTCCCAAACTTCACATCATATAAAGCAAAAACTTTTTATAGAATAAATGACCTTTTAGATGACATATCTAAGGATGAAAGGGTTGATATTGTAGAGCTTGATTTAATTGATCCAAGTATCAGACCGAATTAAACTTGGTGCCCCATGCCTGAGTCGAACAGGCACTCCCGAAGGAACGCGATTTTGAATCGCGCGCGTCTACCAATTCCGCCAATGGGGCTTGCTGGGCATTGTAGCTAAGTATTATCTAATTTAAAATCAGCTTCTTATGAAAACCTCAGATTTTAATTATGATCTTCCTGAAAAGCTTATTGCTAACTACCCATTAGATCAAAGAAGCTCTAGTAGGTTATTAGTTTATAAAGATCAGATAGATCATAGAACCTTTAGAGATGTCATAAATTATTTTGAAGAAGGAGATCTCTTGGTAGTAAATAATACTTCTGTAATTCCAGCCAGAGTCTATGGCAATAAAGAATCCGGTGGGTCTGTTGAAGTAATGCTTGAGAGAATAATGGAAGACAATAGAGCGCTTGTTCAGATCCGATCAGGTAGGAGTCCTAAGATAGGAGCGGTTATACAGTTAGATAAATTTAAAACGGAGTGCGTTGATAGGCAGGATAATTTTTTTATATTGCAGTTTGATAGATCGCCGCTAGAGGTTTTCAATTCAATAGGGCATGTCCCACTTCCACCATACATAAAACGTCCTGATGAGGAACTAGATAAAGATAGATATGCAACAGTTTATGAGGATAAGGATCTACAGGAGTCGGTTGCGGCTCCAACTGCAGGCCTTCACTTTGATGACGAGCTGTTAAATGCATTAAAAAATCTAGGAGTGCAAATGGCAACAGTAAATCTCAGTGTAGGAGCTGGAACCTTCCAACCTGTTAAGGTCGATGAAATAGAGGATCATGATATTCATAGCGAGTACTTAGAGGTTTCGAATGAGGTAGTTGCTTTAGTTAAGGCTACAAAGAAGGCAGGCAAGAAAGTTTTTGCAGTAGGCACTACAGCAACAAGAGCTCTGGAGACTGCATTCATTGAAGATAATGAAAAGGGGTATAGCGGTTATACCAAGCTCTTTATTTATCCTGGATATACATTCAAGGCAGTCGACAGGCTGATAACAAATTTTCATCTACCACAATCGTCCTTATTAATGCTTGTATCTGCATTCATTGGCTATGACAATATGCGACATATATATAAAACTGCTGTTGAAAAAGAATATAGATTTCTTTCATATGGCGATGCGATGCTATTAGAGAAAAATGAAATTTAACGTAAAGAATGAATCCGAGTTTGCTAGAAGAGCAGAACTAGAGTTCCCTCGTGGAAGTATTCAAACACCAGCCTTTATGCCGGTTGGAACGAATGGAACTGTTAAGGGTTTAACCGTAGAAGATTTAAAATCAACTGGTGCTGAGATAATTTTAGGCAACACCTACCATTTAATGCTAAGACCGGGCGATGAGAATGTGCGTGATCTGGGTGGACTGCATAAGTTTTCTAATTGGGACAAACCTATTCTTACTGACTCTGGAGGCTTTCAGGTATGGAGCCTTGGAGATTTAGTCAAGATATCAGAAGAGGGTGTTAAGTTTAGCTCTCCATATGATGGCAGGAAGATATTTATGACTCCTGAGGATTCAATCCAGATTCAAGAGAATTTAGGCTCAGATATTGTTATGGCCTTCGATGAATGCACTGATTATCCATCAACGCATGAGCAGGCCAAGAAATCCATGGAGCTCTCCATGAGATGGGCTAAAAGATGCAAGGAAGCTCATAAATCTGATTCTGCTCTGTTTGGAATTGTTCAAGGTGGAATGCATGAAGACCTCAGAGAGCAGTCGCTTAATAGCCTGATAGATATAAATTTCGATGGAATAGCCCTTGGCGGCCTAAGCGTAGGCGAATCGAAGGAAGAAAAAACAAAAATACTTGCCTTCATGGCTGACAAGCTACCTAAAGACAAACCTAGGTACCTGATGGGTGTTGGTAAGCCAGAGGATATAGTTGAGGCCGTAAGATATGGTATAGATATGTTTGATTGTGTTCTGCCTACAAGAAATGCTAGAAATGGACAGTTAATAACCTCGACAGGAGTTGTAAACATAAGAAATGCCCCCTATAAGATGAGCGAAGACCCTGTGGATGAGAACTGTGACTGTAAAGTTTGTAAGGGTTATTCAAGAGCTTATTTAAATCATCTGCATAAAACGAATGAGATGCTGGGCAGTATTCTTTCGAGTTATCATAATATTTACTACTACCAGTCACTTATGAAAGGTATTAGGGAGTCTATTGAGAAGAATTTATTCGCGAAGTTTGTAAAAGACTTCTATAATATGCGAAATTTAGAAACGCCCGAAGGGCCAAACTAGGATTAGATTATGGAACCAGCTCAAGGATCATTATTATCACCGTTAATATTTGTAGGTTTTTTATTCGTGTTCATGTACTTCATGATCATAAGACCACAAAACAAAAGAAATAAAGAAATAGCAGATATGGTTGCTCAGGTTGAAAAGGGCACTGAAATTATTGCTGCAGGCGGCATACTTGGAAAAGTAACAGAAGTTAAGGATCTATATGTTTCAATTGAGATAGCATCTGGAACTGTTATCAAACTTCAAAAGAGTGCTATAGCAAATATTTTACCAAAAGGAACCATAGATTCTATCTAGTTAAATATCGTGAATAAGTTCTCAATATCCCAATATCTCATAATACTCTTTGTAGTAGTATTGGGCTTTACTTATGCGCTCCCAAATCTTTACCCAACCCAGCCATCGATTCAAGTAGCTTATACAGAATCTGGTAAGTCTGCTGATCAGTTATTGATGAATGAGTTAACAAACATACTAGAGAATACTGGCTCAGAATATGATGAGATTTTCTTAAGAGATAATAAAATTGTTATTAAGTTTTCTACCCTAGATCAACAACTTAACTCTAAAACAGTATTACAAAATAAGCTTCTTGATAGAGTTATTATTGCTCTAAACCTTGAGCCCAGTACTCCTGATTGGCTTAAAGATTTAGGCGGTAAGCCTGTGAAGCTAGGTCTTGATTTATCTGGTGGAGTTCACTTCTTACTAGAGGTCGACATCGATACTGCTAAGCAAGGCAGACTAGAACTTCTCCTTGATACCTACAGAAAAACATTCAAGGAAGACAGGATTAAATTTAGTGATTCATCAATAAAAGATCTTGCATTGCACTTCACATTCAGAGATCAAGATAGCTATAACAGTGCTCTTAAAAAATATAGGAACGATAGTCCTGGCTTAACAGGCCTCCAATATATTATTACCGAAAGACCAAGTTCAAAAACATTGCTTTTAGAATACTCAGACATCGCTTTAAAAGAAATCAGAGATTATGCGGTTGGCCAAAATTTAACAACTCTTAGAAATCGAGTAAATGAGCTCGGTGTGTCAGAACCAATTGTGCAAAGACAAGGTGCAACTAGAATTGTTGTTCAGCTTCCTGGAGTACAAGACCCAACAGCTGCTAAGAAAATTATTGGTAAAACAGCTAACCTTGAATTTAGACTAGAGGCCAACTCAAGAACCTCACCTTTAAGAAAAGAAGAATTTAATTTTAAAGATAACGATTACGCAACTGCATTTTTAGAAAAGGCAGTGGTAGTTTCTGGTGATAGGGTAACGAATGCTAATACAGGCTTTGATGAAAGCGGGTTCTCACAAGTAAATATTTCTCTAGATATGCAGGGCGGTAGAGCCATGCAGAAGGCCACATCAGGAAATATCGGAAGAAAGCTTGCAGTTCTATTCGTTGAGCAAAAAAGTAAATCAGAGCTAGTAACTGACGAGAACGGTAATAATGTAATAGAACAAACCACTTACATTGAAAAAAATATTATCAGTCTTGCTACCATTCAGGCATCCCTTGGAACAAGTTTTCGAATTACAGGAGTCGGTAATCCTCAAGAAGCTAGTGAATTAGCTCTTTTATTAAGAGCAGGTGCTTTGGCTGCTCCAATGAAGTTTGTGGAAGAGAGAACGGTTGGACCAAGCCTTGGAAAAGAAAATATTGAACTCGGCATGAGATCTATCATGATTGGATTTACTCTGGTTGTTATATTTATGACTCTTTACTATAGGGTCTTTGGTATTGCCGCTAATGTCTCACTATTTTTAAACCTAGTTCTAATTACTGGAATCATGTCACTTTTGGGCGCAACCCTTACACTTCCTGGTATTGCAGGTATTGTTTTGACTGTTGGTATGGCCGTGGATGCCAACGTTCTAATCTTTGCTCGAATACGAGAGGAGCTTAAAGAGAAAGACCCTCAGTCAGCAATTCATGATGGTTTCTCAAGAGCCTTCGTTACTATTTTTGATGCTAACGTAACAACGCTTATAGCAGCACTGATACTTTATGTTATCGGCACTGGTCCGGTTAAGGGTTTTGCAATAACACTTTCAATTGGAATTATCACCTCAATGTTCACAGCTATCATGTGCACAAGAGCTATGGTTAATTTAATCTACGGAAATAAAAACATTAAGGAATTAAAAATATAATGGATATTAGATTCCAATTCATGAAGTACAGAAAGATTGCCGCTATGGCATCTATTGCTCTGTTTACAGTTTCTGTTCTGTCTCTAACTTTCAGAGGTCTTAGCTTAGGCCTAGACTTTAGTGGCGGTACATTAGTAGAAGTCACATACGAGACTCCGGTTGAGCTTGAATCAATTAGAAACACACTTATCGATAACGGCTATGACGATTCTCAGGTAGTCAACTTTGGAACTAACTTAGACGTACTAATTAAAGTTGCTGACCAGAACGGCAATAGCTCGATTGGTGAAAATATTTATAACCTATTAGAATCCAATGGCTTTAATGGTGAACTTAAAAGAGTTGAGTTTGTAGGGCCGCAGGTCGGAGCTGAGCTAAGAGACCAGGGTGGTCTTGGTATGCTAGTAGCGCTATTTATGATTCTTTTTTATGTAGCATTTAGATTCCAATATAAATTCGCATTGGGAGCGGTATCGGCTCTTGGTCATGATGTTGTAATTATTCTTGGACTATTCTCTATATTTGGTTGGGACTTTGATCTTACTGTGCTTGCAGCACTCCTTGCGGTTATAGGCTACTCACTTAATGACACTATAGTAGTATCCGATAGAATCAGAGAGAACTTTAGAACTCAAAGGGAGCTAGGCCCTCAAGACATGATTGACCTATCTCTTAATCAAACTCTTGGAAGAACGATCGTCACATCATTAACAACCTTGCTTGTACTTTTTGCCTTATTTATTTTTGGCGGAGAGATGATTAAAGGCTTTAGTCTTGCGTTAATCTTAGGTGTTGTTGTTGGAACCTACTCATCGATATATGTTGTTGCAAACATGCTCATGTCATTAACACTTACCCAAGAGGACTTAGCGATACCAGAGCCTGAAGGCGCTGACTTTGATGATATTCTTTAGGCTTTAAAGTAAGGCTTAACTGATTTTAAAATCGACTTATACACCTTTGGTGTAGAACAAACGAAGTGATCTCCATCAAGGTATTTTGGATCACCGTTAAAGTTACTAATCAATGCTCCAGATTCTTGAGCTATTAACAAGCCTGCAGCCACATCCCATAATCTAACATTGTGAGCCCACATGCCATCCAGTCTTCCTGTGGCAATATAAGCAAGATCAAGGGCTATAGATCCTGAGTTTCTGATTGCTAGGTTTTGATTTGCTAGCTCTTTGTAAGTTTGTTCAAAGTCATACACATAATCCTTAGGGACATCTTTTGAAGTTGAATAGGTTAGTATTGAATCATCAAGACCATTTTGTTTACTTACTCTAATCTTTCCATTGTTCAAATCAGCTCCTGCACCTTTTGAGGCAGAGAACTCTTCTCTTCTAACAGGATCAATTATCACCGCTGTCGTTGGAACTGAATCAATCATTGAGCACAAAGAAATTGCAAAGTGAGGATATCCATTTATGAAGTTTGTTTCACCATCAATCGCCTTTAACAGCCAGGTAATATTTGAGTTATTCACTTCTGAGCCAGTTTCTGTTCCGAAGAAGTTGTCCTCAGGATAGAACCTTCTGATCTCTTCTATTACCATTTCCTCAACTCTTCTTTTTATAGCCTTAAGGTATCCCTCAGGACCACCCTTAGACGTATCGAGGCTGTGTACTTTTTTTACTGAAAACTCAAGCTCATGAGCTCCTTTTCGGGCCGCAAGTTGATTTACATTTAATAAAGCTGGTATAGACATGTCGCTATTGTAATGGAAATGGAGATAATAGGCATATGAGTTTACAAAGTAATTTAATTAATATTGTTTTAGTAGAAACATCTCATCCAGGGAACATTGGTTCGGTGGCGAGAGCTATGAAAACCATGGGCCTTTCAAGGCTTTCCTTGGTGAACCCTAGAAACTTTCCTTCAGGTGAGGCAAATGCTCTATCGGGAAATGCTACCGATGTCCTTGAAAACGCATCGGTCTTTACTTCAATCGAAGAAGCAATTAAGGACAGTACTTATGTGTATGCAACTTCGTCAAGAAATAGAACTATCCAGTGGCCAACATTAAATTCAGAGCAAGCTGCCTCAACTATTTGTGATCAGTCCAATAACAAGAAGGGCGTCTCAATATTATTTGGAAGAGAGGATAGGGGTCTTACCAATGAGGAGCTTCAATTAGCTAACACCCATATCGAGATTCCAGCCAACCCAGAATACCCGGTTCTTAACTTGGCTATGTCTGCACAGATTCTATGTTATGAGATTTTTAAAGCCTCCAATAATACCGAGGCAAGAGATTGGCATGACTATCCGGAAGTTGATTCTGCTAACTTGCAGATGCTCATAGATCACTTTATTGAAACGGCAGTAAACATTGATGTCATTCATCCAGATAACCCAAAGAAAATTATTTCTAGAATAAAAAGAATGTTCAGTAGGCTCCATCCCGATGAGATGGAAGCTAGTTTTCTCAGAGGTTTTTTAGCAGCTATAAATAAGAAGATAAAATAAGTTTTTTCCCTTTGCTAATTGCTCTCGATTCCATATAATACGTTTCGCATCTAGTCCCGTTCGTCTAGAGGCCTAGGACACCGGGTTTTCATCTCGGCAACAGGGGTTC
>ERZ767114.697-NODE-697-length-17508-cov-3.327864_pt1 | contig 17508 bp, 33 predicted proteins | sample MGYA00374952_ERZ767114 | MGnify/ENA primary metagenome ERZ767114 (study PRJEB28939, sample SAMN06267156) | marine metagenome | isolation source: Columbia River Estuary | place: USA:Columbia River Estuary, USA | collected 2012-05-05 ...
GTTTCCAGAGTGGTTAGATACTTTGCTTCAGTTTCATACTTGGTCTTTATTAACTCACATTGGTGCCTCACCTCCGTAAGTTTTTTTTGAAGTTCACTCTGTTGGGAACGCAAAACTAAGTCCATTAGGCCAAAAACTCTAATATCAAGTATCTCTTCTACAACTTCTCGTCTGTGTCTTGCTTTAAGTTGCATGAATGGAGCCCATGATGCACTACCAAGTATAACAACTTGTGTAAAAGAACTATAGTTTAGTTTTAGTATTTGTTGTTCCAGTATCTTTTGATAATCACGAACATTTGCTTCGAGGTTCATCATCTTATCATTTTGATATATCTCAAACTTATTTGGTTTGATACCACGAACTACTTTGTATTGTACAGTTCCAATAGAGAACTCAACCTCTACCATAGTTGCACCATTATTAATAGAATTAACCATTTGATAGGTGGTTTTAAGGTAGTAATATAGTCATACAATTATACCCCCTGATAATCATTTCCAGACCCCCTAAGAACGTCATACATACTTTGACCGTTAAGTGTCCATAAGTCATACAATAGTGTCTTAAAACGTACCTATTAGGGTACATTTTTGTCGTAGTAAGTTTTTTAGGTCTCACTACCCTGTAAACGGTACTTTTCTTAGGTACATATATATAGGACCTCGTTTTTCCCACTTTCTACCACTTTCTTACACACCGTAGGGTATTGTGTTGTGTGCGACTCAAAGACACTTTTTCTAAAAATTTATAAATATGATACTGTTATATCGGTCATACGTCCGTGAACCCCGTATAATAGTTAAGTCATTATACTATAATATGTCATACATTATACGTCCAAAGTATAAGGGTTATATCGTTATACTCGGATGAGATGTCATACACCTGTATAATGAAAAAAGTATAATACAAATCGGGATACCCCCACGGGTATATAATATTATAAAGTGTATGACATTATACCCTGACGGGTGTCATACATTTATAGTCTGTGCCAATTAGAATTGTCCCTGATCAGGACGGGTGAAGGGTCGAAATGTTTATAACGGTTTTGATCCGAGAATAGGACCCGAGTTTATTTGTGGACGAATCTTATAAGGTTTCATAGACAACGCAATTAATGTACCTTTTGTTTCATCGTCTGTTTCAAACTCAAATTCAATCTCTAACTGTGCAACCGAAGAAATCTTTGGGAGTAACGTAAGTTCAATATTAATATCCTTAACGTCATACATACGAGTAAGACCTTTAACAATCATGTGATCTCTCTTAAGTTTTGTCATACACTCTTCCTTAGTGGGGAGGTTGATGTTCTTAATAGAATTATTCACTATAGTATCTATGTCATTGGTTGGGTCTTCAATGTCTATGACTTGAGATCTACCTGAGGGATTCTTTATGAAGTCCCCCGTTCTGCCAATTACAATTGTGGATCCTCCTCCTCTGAGTTCATCTTTTATTATTAGATGATTCAATGATACGAATTCTTGTCCACTCTGTAGGTGTTCACTTTTAATTTGGGTAAGTGATTCTGTTAATACTGTTTGTAGTATATCCCCGAATTTTGAAGTTAGTGTGTCGAGGTCACGAATGGTTACGTCGATGTCTAATAATAGAACGTCGTTGTATCCATAATAATGTGAGGAATAGGTGTAACCTTCTTTCTCGACATCCGCAATATACTTACTCTCATTTAAATCTAATAGTTTCATCATATGTATAATAAATATTCGGTTATGCCAAATAAAATCAGAGATGGGACCTGATCTGAGACTCGAACGTTTGCCAATTAAAATCGGGACCGTCGGTGATCAGGAATCTTGACTCTATAAAAAAAGGGTCTACCTTTCGGATGACCCCTTTAAAAAAACAATTACGAAAGAAACAAACGTGTTACGCTGTCGTCTTTTGTTTTAGTAACTGATTTCTGAATTTGATTGCCTTCGCTTTGTTAGTGAAGTACTCATCGTAAGCTGTCCCTTTAATAGAAACTCTTACTCTGTATCTGTTTCCAGAACCATTAGTTACTTGGTAAATGTTATTACCGAGGTTTGTGTAGCTGTAGCTACCAGTAGTTGACTTTGCCATATTACTATTATTTAAATGTTTATTACACTTTAAGTATACGTAATATTATTTGTAAAGTCAACCCCCCATTGTATAAGATGGTCATCCTACATGTGCCATGATGTCAAAGAACTTTTTTGAAACCATTTTATAACCGATAAAATGTAATGTATTGTTTGCCAATTAAAATTGACCTCCCTTCACGGGATTCAGGTGAAAAAAAAAGATTAGAATAGATTGCTGATTAATAATCCTAATAATATTAGAATCATACTTAACATCCCGTAACCAAATACTCTGTAGTTTGCCTCCATTTGTTCAGGAGACCTTCCTTGGTTACTTCTATACTGTCTAAACTTTTTTTCCTTTTTCATAATTTGTTGTTTTATTATTTAACTTTACTTATTTCCAATTGTCTTTGGAAGAAGTACATTAACTTCTCTTCAGCTCGTTTCATCTGAACTTCATCTTGTACTTCAGATGCTGAATCCCACTTTTCCATCCAATAAGATATCTTAGGGAGGAAACCGTTCTTATATTTTTTCATTGATCCTGTTTTAAGGTTTATAATTAAGTCTTGTACTTGTCCCCCTAATAAATCATTAACTTCATTGGAGGTTATGTCGTTCACATCGTAGTACCCTGCGATTTCGGTGAGCTCTATGTCATCACCCTTTATCTCAATACCTTCTTGTAAGGTGGTACCATCTAAATCAAATATTGCATTTCTAACTTCTACTGTGCCATAATCTTTAGTTTCTACGGTTCTATTCATTGATCTTATTTCTTAAAAATGTTTCTAAATCTAACTTGTTAACGAAGAGACTCTTGTTTTCTATATAGACGTTCCCTTCGAATCCATCTATATTATGATCTGCTATACCTTCCGCTACTGTCCAATATGGTTTCACCCGAGGATTATAAGAGATCCTTATACAGTCCTGCCGATTAAAATTCGACAGGTCCTGAGATCCTGATGGAAAAGATATCCATGAACATACTGTTTTGTTGGATCCTCCATGAATCTTATTGGCAGTCTTCTGACTGTTATTAAGTTTACCATCTCTGATCGTGTATTGGAATTCAGCGGGGGAGAAGTACTCAAGTATACCTTCCACTTTATTCCTTAGTTGCCAATTCATGTAGTTATTACCCTTGGCCAAATGGAACCTTAACCTATTGTTCTTAGGTAAGGTATCCATAAATCTCCATTCTTTCTCTATATTAATCATAGTATCCCTCCTCTAAAAGTTCTTGTTCTTTTTCTTCTTCACTCTGAAGAAAGGTTACTCTAATCCCGTGAACCATATCGTCCATCTTAGAAATCTCTAACTTGTACATACCATCACCATAACCTGTTGATGATACAACTCCTGATTCGTAGGTACCCCACTGTTCTTCTCTTAAGGTACGGTCACACATTTTAACATACCATCCCTCACCTGTTTCTTTAGTTGGTCTTATGGGGTGATCACCAAACGGATCTCCCTTATCAGTTAACCATGGTAGATCTTTTACTACCTCATCATTACGGTAGGATGTCATACAACAGATACTCATCTGTCCACTGTCAACAGCAACACTACCAATATCTTCCCATCGGGGACTCTTTATGATTTCATGTAATACAGTGAGTGATGCAATTCTATTACCCCAATCACCTTCATCAGATTTTACCACCTGTGTGTCATACATACCAGGTCGCATATTATTAATTTGATTGTTGAACCATCCATCTACGTCACTGTAACATGGATCTGATACAATTACCTTTTCTCCTAACTTAATTTGATTTTCTTTCATGATACTATTATTTTTGATTACTATACAAATATACTAGTATTTTTTAGAATATCACAACAAATACTAGTTTAAGTTTGCCAATTAGAATTGGACCCGGCGGCTGTGATCACCATCCCTTCGGCCAATGATAATAGTGCGGAGTTACACCACCACCTCTATATTGGTCATGCTCTCTACGTTCCTCTATGGAAACTTTTTTGGGGGAATTGATTTTTACAAATCTCCCTTTAGAATCTCTACCGTACTTCATAATCCATCACTTTATAGTTAACTTCTAATAATTGGTCTAACATGTATGACATTGTTTCTACATCGATACCATTCATATCGAATTCAACGTCATCACCAATATAGTTTCTACCCGTTATCATACCTTCTTCAGATATGCCAACTACAATCCACTCCTCAGGTCCCTTCTGTGTTTCCACATCTACTTTGAACATTCGGTCGAACTCAATCTCCGTACCCTTCAATTCATCTTGAATGTATGTGATTGTTTTCTTTATTAGATTTTCCTTGTACTGTTTTGTTAATGTAATATATGACATAATAGTCAGTTTAAATTAATATTCCCTACCGTAGAACTAAACGTTGTTCATTAATTTGGTAAGTTCGTTGCGGTTTTCTGCAATTTGTCTATCCATCGCAACTTGTATGGATCTCTTGGCCGATTCCATAAATTGGATATCTTTCTCGAGTAAGGTTAGGTCATCACCATGATCATTAATTCTTCCAACGATGACTCTAACATCTTTAGTACTTGTTCCTTTTCTAAAGAATGGGGATCTTGCGTATATATAATCCCCTCGTACTATTGACAGTTTAATCTCTTTAATGTTTTCCTTAGCTCTTAGTTGAAGAATAGTTTCCTCAAGTAAGGATACAGTTTCGAACTGCGTCTTCCACTTAGTGACAATATTTTTATAGGTCCCCGTCATCTTGGACAGTACAGGTGACATTTTAATTGGCCCATCATTCAAGAATCTCTCAAACTCACTAAGTTGTTTATTGGTACCAACGATCTCCGTAAAGACCCCATTCACATGTTTCAATTTTTTATTCATTTTTTCATTGTTTTATATTGTTAATATTACTATTCACTGCCAATTACTATTGCTGAGCTCTTCAGGATTTCCTTGGTTAAAATTCTTTCCCTGTCATTGCTGCAACCTCTTGCTCTAAGTCGGATGCACATTCCTCTACTTCTTCCTCCTTAAGGAAAGGGTAGTTTTCTTTTATTAATCCTACGAAATCAGGTTTATCTTCACCCTCTAATTCTTGGGACATCCACTCCAATCCACTATTTGCAAATTCTCTATCATACCATTCCGCGTATCCCTCAAAAACGTAAACACCTTCTTGATAAGTGTAGTCCTCTTCGTGGACTGAACCTGAAGATATGTGTGCTTTACCACAGAAGTCTGCGCCGGGTTCTTCGTAATACATACTTACACTAATGTCATACATTGCAGATAGAATTCTCATTCCTTCAATAGGTGGTGACCAAGCTGACTCAGTGTTAAGTACTATTGAGTCACCATCTACAACAATGTCTTCGTATGATAAGTCCCACTTAGTTCCATACCTATCTATGTTGTGATTGTACCATCCCCCATTTTCTAATGATTCGGTAGTTTCTTTCTCGTCCACACCAATAAGTGTTTCAAAGAAGTTTTCTTTTTTCTTGTTACTTGCAACGTCTAACATTGCAGATAATCTTTTGATGACTTTAGGTTCACCAAGTATTTCGATATTGTTGTAACACCAGTTTGGCATAATGATTATAATTTAATAGTTGTACAAAGATATAACATTTATTTTATTTTACCACCAAGAACTATAATAAACATCATAGCCCTTACGTATTGCGGTTAGTGATTCCTCTACAAATTGGAGGTCTTCTTCTACATAATCTTCAGATGAATCATCCCCGAAAAAAAATCCCTCTGTTTCAGGTAATGACCTATCTTTAATGTCCTTCTCAAGATTTTCTAAATCTTCCCAAGTTAATTGGACATTTACACAATTAAACTCAGGCGACTCACCACCCTTCTCATAATAGAGTTTCTCCATCCATCCTTGGAGATGTGGGTGTTTCCTCCAATAATGGAGTTCCTTCTTATCACACAGTATATCATTCTCTTTAGTTTCCTCGTTATACTGTTCTGTTCTAAAATCTACAGGTTCTTTAATGAATCCTTTCTTTACTCGGTATGCAAATTGGTCTAATCCCATTGTCTTATTGTTTATTGATTACTATACAAATATAAGGATTATTTTGTTATATCCAATTACAAACAGATAAATTTATTTGCCAAATAGATTCACGGCTGGCCCGGCGCTGTGATAAATCCAGTTTACCTGGCAAAAACACCCGGATGGTCTCCAGGTCAATTCTATTTGGCATGTGCCAATTAATAACACACCCGGATGGTTTACAGATCAATTCTACTTGGTGCCAATTAAAAACAAGCTGAAGGTGATCGGCGTGCATAATAAATTGAGCATAAAAAAACCCCCACTATTTAAAGTGAGGGTTCTCATACAATTAAACATATCCTAATCATGCATATCTAAATAAACCACATATAGTTTTGAACCACCTGCTTCGGTATCCAATCCACTATAATCTAATGAGGTTACACCACATTCGTTTAGAGACCAACTATAAAATTCATCTTTCAACACATCAAAGGTTTCTCTCTTATCGTGTTTAATACCATTCAATGTCGTACCCTTTTGAAATTGTTGTTCACAGTACTTCTTTGCGCCGTACCAATCAAACGAGTTCTCAACATTACCACTCGAACATTTATCAAATTGTTTTTTACTATACTCATCATCACTCATCCATTCGGTTACTTGAAGATTGATTTTTTCAAGAGTATCTGTTTCCGTAGGTTTCCAACGACCTTGACCTGTTGAGTATATTTCATTATCCGCACTGACACATCCACCAATGGTTCTCCAATTATTTTCAGTTCCCCATTCTGAGATTTCCGTTTCAACGGTATCACATGCCTCTTCGGGGGAAGAGGCAGTTACGATACAAAAATGTAGGTTATGCATATGCTCCGTTTTTATAGTTACACCCTTCTTCACCAAACATTTCTACTTTGAGTTGTTGTCTTTCCTCATTCCAATCACTGAAATTACTATCTTTCCATTGTTTGAAAAAGTTGTCTCTCCACCAACTATCATCACATAGTGCCCTAATTACTTCGTTAGATATATCTACAAAGTTTTCATCACAATAGGTATATAAGTTATCCTTACTATTTTTCTTGGGTACGAACTTACCTTCATCCGCATAATCACCAGTGATGACTATGTTATCACCAGCCCAAGAACCAATAATTGGATTATCACTTCTTAAGTCTCCACCCCCACGATTATTTCCGTCTGCCAATAAGATACCTAAACCTTGCATGACAGACATTCCGTCTGATGTGAATTCCATTAATTTTGCACCACTCCCAAACGAGTAAGGGTTTAGTGTCTGTCCTTTTGTAGTGTTTACTACTTTAAAATACTGTCCCATAATTAAAATATTTATTTGTTATTAAATGATTACACTACAAATATAATAATATAATTGTAATACACCAAACATTATAACGTTTTTTATTTGCCAATTAGATTAAGGGATTAAAGTGTGCAGATACACTGCACACATATGCACTTTATCGGAGAAATATGCATGGATCCTGAACCCGTCTGAATTTTAGTTGGCACGTGCCAAATAGAATCTACAGTGCATGATAACTATAGTCTACATTTTGTGCATTAAAAAACCCTCACCATTTCTGATGAGGGTCTTCGTAGTAATCACTTGTAACGTATCATGAATTACAAGACCACAAATGTAATACATTTATATTACATAATACCTATAAGGTTACGTCGATTGATGCGTTGAAGTTGTTTTGTAATACATCGGGGGAGATAACTCTATTAATCGTGTTTGCAATTTTTTCATACTCTGTAGGAGTAACACTCAAACCTTTAATGTGAATCTTCCCATCTAATACCCTAAACTTAACTCTAATTTTTTTCTTACTCATTTTTAATAACTGACTGAACATATTCTAATTTGTTTATGGTGTCGACGTGTTGGGAACCCCTAAACCGATTTTGTGACTGAATGATGTTGACTATCACACCACCCGTTGGTGTATACCCCTCGGCAACATGACCATTCACTTTTTCTGTTAGTCCTTGTGGACTTGAACTACTTAATACTTTATATTCCATGATACTGAATTTTATAAATAAAACTTATTCCATTGAGTATGAGCTTCATTCTCATATCTTCTTTCTTTGTCTACATTAACAAGAGTCTCTGTCTTCCTACATGTAGGACAAGCTTCAACTTCTTGTAGTTGTTTGTCTTGCGGATTGTGCCGATTACTTTCCAAGATGGTGATCACCTCCTCCGAAGTTCCTTCCCACATACAATTATAACATTCGTACTTATCCATAATTAAAATGTTATTTTAGTTGATACCTCATTAACAATAGAATAAGATGACTTATTGATAGTCTCTTTTATTCTATTAGTAAAATCTTCTTTCGTTTCTTCCTCGTGAAGTTTGTCAATAGGTAAGGTGATACCTAAGTTGGATACTGCAAATGAAGTCCCACTCGAAGAGTGTCCTCCATATAATGAATACCTAATTGAACCTTCTGTTAACCTACAAACTAATGTTTTAGGGTTTCCGTAGACATCTTTAAGATGTAAATGTGATAATTTCATGATATATTGTTTAATGATTACATTGTAAAGATACGAAAATTATTGTATAAAACAAATACTTTTATACAAAAAACTTAATAAATTCCCGATTCTGGGTATCCCAGGGGAGATTTTATTTGGCAGAGAGTGCCGATTAAAATGTGAGATGGACGGTGATCCGTCGGGTGTGGACATAAAAAAACCCCCACTAATTAAAGTGAGGGTCATCTCGTCAATCAACCACAATTAACAACCAAACAAATTATACTTCTACCATATTACTAAAATCTCTATGTACGTCTATGGGAACTTCGTACGTTTTACTATCCTTTTTCCATATCTCAACTTCCCCACAATATTTTTCTTCTACAAATTCTAAACCTAATGGATTTCTTTCTATATACATTTTATGTATTACACTTCTAAAGTTATCCACCTTTTCATTGAATTTCCTACCGGCAAAGTCTGAATATTTAAATTCAATTTTGTATTTCTTCTCAAACTCTTGTACACAACGTGCACTATAGTTACTTGAATATATCTGAGTGAATACTTCCACCATTTCGTCAGTCCATTCCATAATTAATCAGTTACATAAATTACATCCGACGTTTTTTCATCTTGGTAGTACATTGACCCACCATCGTTACCTTCATCATCCGATTGAGGAATCAAGATTGTCCCATCAGTAAATTTTATTACTACAGGTCTTTTATACCACATAAGGTTTTCCATATCCTTATCTCCCAACCAAGTTATTTTCTCGATTGTTTTACCTTTAAGGTACTTGTTGAATTGTTTTAAATGTTTATCCATGACTATTCTATTTCATTGATGTTACATAATATTACGTCTCCGACAATCGGGGAACCACCACATAATCTTGAAGCTTCAACATTTAAAGGTAGTCTATTAAGTAAACCTTCTTCGTTTACTATTAATACTTTACCCTCGTTGAGGTGTACCAATTCTATGTACCCACCAACTAACTCTTGTTTACGTTGAAGACCATCCATATTGATGTTATCCTCTCTTGTTCCGTTTGACTTTAATAATACTCCCATCTGATTAATAATTTATGATTACTATACAAAGATATAAAAATTATCTTATTATACAAATTTATTTACCTTCTTTTTTGCCATTTAAAATTGAGGATACCTTGAGGAGTTTCTCGTTAAACTCTTCTGACATACATTCTTCATCAACAACTATCTTTCCCTCATCGTCAACGAAGTAGTAGATTGGAACTTTTATTATAAACTCTTGAGAGATTGACCTATGTGATATATAATTGTCTGCGTTATCCATTTTATATTTCTTTTATGATTACTACTCAAAGATAAAACAATATTATCATTATACAATTTTATTTAACTTCTTTTTTGCCAAACAGAATTCCATGGACGTCGGGACCAAACCTTGATGGTGATCCTGAACCCAGTCTTTATTCTATTTGGCATTGTAATACACGTGCCAATTAATATCAAAACTGGGAAACGGATCTCACTAATATCCTCATCGCATAAAAAAACCCCCACTAAAAGTAGAGGTTATTTGTGTGGTGTATTACATTACCTATATAAAGTCACATAATCTCCGAATTCACTATCGAAATAATTAACTAAGTTGTCATAGTCTCCCGATGTCATACGTTTGATGTTACTTTCAACATCTTCTTTAGTGTGTCCTAATTGTCTCCACAACTTCTTAGCTGTGCCGATTAAATAAAACGCATTTCCCTGTGGTCCCGTTAAATCGATTACGATTCCGTTTTGTTTTGGTTTATCTACTATCATTATCTTTTATTTAGATTATCTAATTTAATCCATCCTTCTTTTATTCCTTGTCTACATTCTGCAACACCGAATCCTAAAAAATCATTTCTGTATTTACTTGTAGTCCTTGAATAATCCCAATAGTTCTCATCGAAAACATATTGAGGTCTTTTAACACCTTGAATGTTAAATTTTTTATCTGTCTTGTAACAAATCTTTGTACCATACGAAACGAACATCGACCCGTTATCATCTGATAAAATTTGTTGATTTGCGAGAGGGTTTCCACCTCTTGATTGCATCGGTTCTAACGATACGAATTTCATTATTCTCATGATTACTGTTTTTATTGATTACTATAGTCAAATATAACACTTTTTTTATTATAACCAACATAAAAAGATAACTTTGTTTGCCGATTAAAATACGGGATGGGCCCTGAACCTTCCGTTACAAAATCTGTTCTTGAAGTTCCTTTACCAAATCTTTAACTTGGGATTGTGTAAGTTGTACGTGTGCGAACATACGATTATGGTCTACATCGGGGTCGATATTCATTTGCACCATAATACCATTCTCCCCACCACTAAAACGAGTTAATTTGATTTCACTTTCCTTATTACCAAATTCGGTTTCTTTCCGACACTTGATAGATTTTAATTCTGTTGACATAATTTCTATTGTTTAGACTATAAAGATATAACAAATAATTGGTTATACCAAATACATTAGATTAGATCTTGCCAAATAGATTTGACCTGGAGACTCGCCATGCATTTTACCAGGTAAACCAGTTTTCAAACAGCGCTGGACCAGCAATGATTCTAATTGGCGGATGCCAAACAAAATGTTTTTCTGCAGTAATCCAACAACGAAGACTGTTGCAGCTGGTCTTCAAGAAAGTTATTGGCAAAAGAAAAGAGGTTACTTACCACAGTAACCCCTTTTATAACTTTCACATTTAAGTTGTAAACCAACCATATCTGTTTAACAACACGACAAATATATTAAACAAACACGTAATCAACAAGTTAAAGATGTTATTTTAATGTTAATCCTGCCAATTACTATTACCTCCAGTGCTGTGTAACTTCATTACATACCTGGCATAAAAAAAACCCTTACGTTAATAAGAGTTTAATTTTCTTGTGAAAGAATTCAAGGGGGTGAAGTCAAACTATATCTGTTTAAGTGGTAAAGTTCAAAGTCGATAAACCCAAGTTTATCTACGATATACTGACCTACACAGTTGGTTTCTTGTAATACATTTTCATAGGGTAGTCCCAATGTACGTTTACAAAACTTTTTTAAATTCCGAATTACGAATCGGTGTGGTACGGAGTGATTGTCTTTAATGGTTAATACCCACTTGTCAGACGTTTTTGTTAAATAACCTTTCATGATATATTGTTTAATGATTACCCTACTAATGTAATACAATATTTCGATATAACCAAATTAATATAATATTATTTTGTTGAGTCAAGATTCCTGACATGTTACCCATATTTTATTTGGCAAGGTTCTCTAAAATGTAATACGAACTGAAGGTTCGTCTGAGATCTGATAATCTATTTGGCAGGTGCCAATTAAAATACTGATAGTTATATCTAAACTTTTTGGGAAAAACTTAAACATAAAAAAACCCCCACCATTTCTGATGAGGGTTTCTTCGACTAAAACTAAAACAAAATTAAACTACTACTTCATATCTTGTACCTTTGTAGGAAAACTTTTTGATGTTGTCCGTTCTCATTGTGAAAACTTGTACCTCTCTTTCGTTATAGGTTGGTAAGAAAGGTTGGATAACTTCTTTTTCTATCGGTTGTCCGTTGTGAATGTACTCATTACGGATTGATTGATTTTCAAAAGTTTCATACATAAAGTATGTGTTGTCGTTGTTTCTGTGTTTAACTACACAAGGACTAATGTGTTCAAACCAATTTGGTTTACTCTCAAACTCTTGGTTGTTAGTTTTTTTCTTCATACGATTTTCGTAATCGGGTAAACAACGAACATTTTTACTTGACTTCTTAACTACACTATTGTAGTAAGGGTTATTTGTCTTTTTCATTTTTACATTTGTGATACTTTCGATATTCACAAATTCCCCTTTTTCGACTTGTTGTAAGATATTGACTAAAGTGTCTTTGTCAATTCTTTGTGGTGTTTGGTTTTTCATATCCGATGAAATTTAAATGATTAATAATACTCAAATATAATACTATTACTATTATAAACCAAACATTTAGTAAAAAACTTTGAACTTTGTTTGCCGATTAAAATGTGGGATACGTCACACGGGACACGAACTTTTTTCTAATGTTCCAAATTTTTCATCAACTTTTTTTGGATACGGGTGATCCAGTTCCTATTCTAATTGGCGAGTGCCAAACAAAATGTTACATGGGCCCTGATGGAGGTTGAGTGTGGATATAAAAAAACCCCTACAATGTAGGGGGTGTTAAATTAAAAAAAATAAAGTTTACAAGTTCAGTGACTGAAGATGTTTTAGTCTCGCGTTGTAATCATCCTCATCGTAATAATCTTCATCATCATCATCATCATCCTCGATCATCATTTCTAAACCACTAATTACTTCTTTACCCTTTTCATTGATTATGGTAAATCTATAAGATGGCCCATCCAAATCGGGGGAAGCATGATGAAAAGTAACTTGAATCAGATTATTCTCACACACTAAAGTGAAATAAGTTCTACAATCATCATTAATAAAATCTTGTATAGAATTAATTTCTCCCATGATTTTATCACAAATAGAGTCCCAGTCTTTAGACCAATCTAATTCTGATGATTCTGTTCCCTCAAAATAGTCAATTTCCAAATCTTCAAAATCTCCTTGATTGAAACCAGCGTTAAACTCCGTTTTTGTTTTCGTATTGAAGGTTGACACGCCCAGTGTCAATACCTTCGGTTTATTTAATAACATACCCTAAAGATAAAACAATTATATCATTATACCAAATAAACTTTTGCCAAATAGAATACCAAATCCTGAGATGGTAACTTCGACTCTATACCTCAAGAGGAAGGTTATGTTACGACGTGCACCTTCAAACATTTTAATTGGCGAGATCTTGCCAAACAAAATTACAAGAAGAAATCCCGCGGGAGGAAGGTTTAGTGCATAAAAAAACCCTAACTAATTAAAGTGAGGGTTGTTGGTTTTATTGATTAGTGTTTCTTTATATATCCCAAATGATACCTACTGAAAACCTAATTACAAAATAAGAGAAAGATAAAATAATAATTCCATATTGTAGACGTTCCCCATTTTTACTATCTAACCATTTAAAAAACTTTTCCATAATTAAAGTTTTATAAAGTTAGACCTTAACTTATTGATGTTCTTCATAATGAAACTATGAACTCCCATTACAATAACATAACTGACAACTGAAACGAAACCGATTACACAAGTTGCCCAAAAACCGAACAACAATGTCATTCCTACATCCATTCCACTAATAACGTTTAATAAATTTTCCATGATACTTTTTTTTTGTTTTGTTTATTACTAATTGATTACATTACAAATATAACAATAAATCTATTATATACAATACTTTATTACAAGTTTGTTTGCCGATTAGATTAAGGGATTAAAGTGTGCAGATACACTGCACACATTCAGCAGTTTCTTTGAGCGCTAGGTGAGCGCAACAGCAGGTGGATTTTAATTGGCGGGATCGTGCCAAATAGATTAAGGGAGGATGCATGTAAACTTCGGGGGGAAACCATTACAAATAAAAAAACCCTCACTAAATTAATAGTAAGGGTCTTATTCATACATAGGTTAAGTAATCAACAACTAAACACGAATGAATATTTTCTTATCAGCTCTCTTATTATGGTTGAATATCTTTTCAATCATACGAGTGTAAGTATCACTATCTCCACAAAGACTAAATAGTTGAGGATATTTATACGACTTATCTAAGAACTCGTTTATCTCAAAACCTTTACCCTCATACTTCTTTAGTACAGATACCATAGTTCTAATAAAGATAGTATGGTCATATCTAAATGAATTGTTGATGTTAGAAACATTACCAAGTTCCATTATAAACTCGGCCCAACGTACACCTCTATTGAATGATGTTACTTTAAATGTTCCCTCTTTAACAGACTTCATAGTTTTACTTCCGTTTTGTAGAAAGTATATAGAGTTAGATAATGCAATCTTAGGAAACATAGTACGAAACTCCATTAACTTCTTGTAGTGTTTATTACCACCTTTAGAGTAATGTTCTATGTAGTTCTTCATAGCCCAAGATTTATTATTACGATTCATTTGAACCATTTCTTTCTCTCCATAGTTGTTGGCCACAAGGTAGTATATACCTTTACCCGCAATCTTAGCCGCCTTTAAACGATGTTCTCCGTCTATTACTTGTTTCCTTTTGTTAACCGTAATCGGTACTAACAATAAACCCTCATTTTCCATCGACTTAGCGATGTCCTTTACTCTCGACATATCCAAATTTCTATTGGTGGTTGTCGGTTTAAACATTTCCACATCTGTAGTATACAGTACTGTGTGTTCCTTAGTTCTACTCATAATAAAAGTTGTTCGGTATTATCTCCCCGTCCTCGGTTTTAGTTATTGATTGAGTACAAACATACATATACTTTATTTAATATCCAAATATAATTGTAAATACTTTTTACTATTCCGCCAAATAGATTTCAAAATGAAGAGATCCTCAAGTAGAAGTTATGATCAGGATCCTGAGGTGAATCGTATTTTAATTGGCGGTAATAAATTAGTATTTGTTTTAATATTCCAACTAATACTAATACATTTGTAGTATGGATAACTATATACATAATTCGTCGGTTACGAACAATAGTACTAACGACGAGAAAATAGTTTTAACTTGGTCTGATATTACAAAGACTGAAAGAACTAAACTACACAACGAATGTAGACACACTATTATGGTAAGATTGAAAGAGGGGGAAAATTCACTCAACAACAAAGAGGTATTAGTGAAAGATACTGTAAGTTATATTAATGACTTTATAGAAAACATTTTAGGTTGGGATATGAATGACGAAGATTATTATGGAGATTTTGGTAATGAATTAGAAATATTTGTTAGAGGTATTGTGTTTGAAATTTCTAATGAGTTCTCTTTATGGAAGTCTATGAACAACGGAAGTGTTATCGGAACAGATGACCTTAAAGGAAAGTTGGATAGGATGTATAATGTATTTCCTTTTCTCCACCCCGATTACAAGTTTTGATGTGTACACTTGTAATTTTTTACCTCACTTTTAAGTGGGGTTTTTTTATACCCTATGATCACAGACGACGGTGGGACCTGTTGTATTTTATTTGGCACCCTCCCCACTATGTAGGGGTATGGGGGGACCCCCCTGCAGGACCCCCTCCCGTATCCCCCCTTATATAAGGGTATTTTCGACTTCTCCAGAGGGGGGTCAGAACCGTGACTGAAATTTTTTTGGAATTTTTTCGGAAAATAGGTAAAACCTTTACATAGTAAAAAGGGGGTAAATCGAAAATAAAAATTTTCTGGATTTTTCGGGGGATTTGACTAATAATAATATTTTACGTATGTTATGTAATGTAAAATATATATAAGATGGAAAAACAAGAACAAAAAGTACCTGAAACAATTTCATTAACAACAAAAGAAGGATTTCTAATGTTTTTAGAAGATATGACTCAAGAATATGTAGATTCTATAAAAACTAAAGACGAACTTAGTGTTGTAGCATTATTACTATGGGGTAGAATGGTTAAGTATGAGGAGGAAGAAGATTATAGGATCTGTTCAATAATAAAGGAAAAGATGGGTATGGTGAATGTTAAAGGGAAAAAACTATTAAAGGTATAATCTATACCAATCGTTGTGGTGGTGGAGTAAGTGTAGTTCTTGTCCACTTATAACCATACATTTCATAAACCTCTATATTATCATCACAATATTCTCTCATTAAGGGGGAAGTATATCTCCAAGGATATTCTAATGGAGTTTCATTAAATATATTAACCTGTGAGGTCGTACTAAAGATATAATCAGGATCGGTGGGATCTTCATGTAACCACTTACCAATTATATGACCTTTCTGTTCTATAAGGGAAAAGTAAGGGGAATATACATTTGTTAGTACACCTGACATATTAGGACTCATATACTCAATGAATAAGTCTACGGGCATTTGTAATTTATAATCGTTTATTAATTTATAAAGACACCACTTATCAACGATATAAGAGTGTGCACCTATACCTATGTGGGATTTTGGTATTTGAAATAAATCATCAAGTGGATCACCTACAATTTGGGGGGAAGTCCTACCAATCCAAAATATGTCACAATACCTTTTATGTAGTCTCTCTATGAGTAATTTATATGTACCATCATATATGTAATCAATAAGATTATCATTTGGACGAGCATCATCCTCAAGTATGAGAAATTTTCTACCATGTCCTGAATTTGCAATCTCCCATATATTTTTATGTGCAAGTCCAATACCTATCATATTCTCCGTAAGACCCGGCTGACTACCCTTACCTTGTTGAAGATCGTGCCATTCACCCTTCATCTCACCACTTTTAAGTAGTTTACCTATATCAAAGTGTCCTTTCTTATAATTTACTGAATCAATAAATTCATAATTAAAACCATCGAAGTATTTCCAATCATCAATAAAGGATTGTCTTCTCTTAATATTATCAGGATCACTGATAACGAATATTCTGTCACATCCAAAGTTGTGTAAATCTATCTTTTTGTGTACGTACATAGTCATAAATATAGTACGTATAAAAGTTTTTAGGTGGGGTTTATGGTTAAATAATAATTTCGTAATATTTATATAGAAACATAACACAAGATGAAGAAAATAAAACTTACAGAATCACAGGTGGCAAAACTTTTAAACGAGAGTCCCTATAAAAAAATTAAGGCGTATAGCCGTACTAAACTATTGTCTGGTAAAGGGACATTAGGGTCGAATGATTTAAATAACATATGTGATGTTCTATATGATGCAATTGACGGAATGGGAACAACTTTACCTGATATACAGAATTCATTTAATAGATGTAAGAACTTACATGATGTT
>ERZ767114.700-NODE-700-length-17433-cov-2.629350_pt1 | contig 17433 bp, 15 predicted proteins | sample MGYA00374952_ERZ767114 | MGnify/ENA primary metagenome ERZ767114 (study PRJEB28939, sample SAMN06267156) | marine metagenome | isolation source: Columbia River Estuary | place: USA:Columbia River Estuary, USA | collected 2012-05-05 ...
GCTATATGATTGACCAACTCGCCTGCATGCACTTGCCCAACCAAGTCCTTCGTAACGCCCACCACGAGGGCAATTTTACCCGCTTGTGCTGTCGCAAGCACCACAACCCCTCGACCCAATTTATTTTTGAGCTGATCCAAGGCATCTGGAAGACTTTTTGGGTCGGCGCCATCGATTAAATTCACTAAAACGGGGATTCCCTGAACTTCAAAGACCGCATCGGCGGTGTCCAAGGACTCACCGCTAACCAGCTTAGTATTCAAAGCCGAGACCTCTTTTTCAAGGCGTCGATTGTGATCGATTATCTGTTCAAGACGCGCCAAGGCGGCGCCTCGATCCGTTTTAAGCACCGCTGAGACCGCATTGGCGAAGGCATCTGTTTCTGCCACCGCACTGAGTGCCTGCTCGCCGACAACCGCTTCTATTCTACGGACCCCAGAGGCAATGCCTTGTTCTGACAAGACTCTGAGCAACCCAAGATCACCTGTTCGCAGTGCATGGGTGCCGCCGCAAAGCTCCATCGAGAAGCCATCCCCCATCGTCAAAACTCTGACCGATTCCGAATATTTTTCACCGAACAGTGCCATGGCACCGCGTTCCTTTGCGGCGTCAACGCTCATCACCTCCGTCGAGATCGGTGTATTTTTCAAGATCTCTTCATTACACAGACGTTCTATTGCCTGCAGCTCTTCGGCCGTTACCCCTTCAAAATGCGAAAAATCGAAGCGCAGACGATCGGCTGAGACCAGTGAACCGCGCTGATTAACATGATCACCCAGCACGGCGCGAAGCGCGGCGTGCAACAAATGCGTCGCCGAATGGTGACGTGCGGTGTTTTGTCGAACGCTCGGTGAAACCACCGCTTGCAATTGATCACCAATCGCGAGCGCGCCGATTTCACTTTGGCAATAGTGGACAATGGCCCCACCGGATTTCCTAGTATCTAAGACCCTCAGCGCAACCCCATCGGCGATCAAGCTGCCTCGGTCACCGACTTGGCCCCCACTTTCTGCATAGAATGGTGTTTGATCAAGCACAACTGACACAGCGCCATCCCCTGCCCAGCTGTCAACAAAGCGACTGCCATCATGAATGGCAACAACCGATGCTGTCAGATTCAAGGTCTCGTATCCTAAGAAGGCCGTCACAGCTTCTATTGCGAGGTCTTCGACGCCTTCGCCTTGAAATTTGCTAGCTGCTCGGGCGCGATTTCTTTGCTGTGACATTTCGGACTCAAACCCCGGCATATCCAACAGTAGATTGCGCTCTCGAGCAATATCACCAGTTAAATCGGCTGGGAATCCGTAAGTATCGTAAAGCTTAAAGATGACCGCTCCAGGAATGACCTGATCCGAAAGACCTGCGATCGCCTCATCCAGTATGCGCATCCCCTGATCGAGGGTCAGTGCAAATTGTGTTTCTTCTTTTAAAACGATTCGTTCTATCTGCTCACTGGTTTTGATCAGCATCGGGTAGGTGTTACCCATTTCAGCAACCAGCACCGGCACTAATTCATGAAAGAAGGGTTTGGTTGCACCGAGCGCGTGGCCGTGCCGCAGTGCCCGACGCATGATCCGGCGCATCACATACCCTCGGCCTTCGTTCGACGGCAACACACCATCACAAATGAGGAAGACCGATGACCTCAAATGATCCGCAATCACCTTGAGCGATGGGTTTTGTAGATCACTGACCCCCAACACTTTGGCGGCCTTCATGATTACCGGTTGAAACAGATCTGTATCATAATTGTTATGGACCGACTGCATGACCGCCGCTAAACGCTCTAACCCCATCCCGGTGTCGACACAGGGACTCGGCAGGGGCGTCAGAGTGCCATCGGCACTGCGATCAAATTGTGTAAAAACCAAATTCCAGATTTCAACAAATCGATCTAAGTCATCGTCTTCTGATCCCGGCGGCCCACCCGGAATAGCTTCGCCATGATCGTAAAAAATCTCAGAGCAGGGCCCACAGGGTCCTGTGTCACCCATCGTCCAAAAGTTGTCTTTATCCCCCATGCGCGTCATGCGATCTGCAGGAAAACCAATCTCATTGACCCAGATCGCATGGGCCTCATCATCGCTGTCGTGAATGGTTACCCAGAGCCTGTCTTTTGGGATATTGAGCACTTCCGTTAAGAATTCCCAAGCAAAGGCGATCGTTTCTGATTTAAAGTAATCCCCGAAACTAAAGTTACCCAGCATTTCGAAAAAGGTGTGGTGCCGCGCGGTATACCCGACATTATCGAGATCATTATGCTTGCCGCCGGCTCGGATGCATCGCTGGCAACTTACGGCTCGGGTGTAACCGCGATTTTCAAGCATGGCGAACGCGTCTTTAAATTGCACCATGCCTGAATTGGTAAATAACAGGGTCGGGTCATTGTCAGGTACCAGGGATGCCGACTCGACTCTGGTATGTCCTTTGGATTCGAAAAAATCTAGGTAGGCTTTTCTAATGGCTTCGCTGTTCATACTCGGTCTCCGCAAGACATCTGATCACCGCTTTATCGCGGCCCAATGGCAGATCATCAAACGGGCTATTATAAGGCAGCTGAGATATGTTCATAGTGAAATCCGCGCTGCTGAAGAAACCGACTCCGCTTTGCGCGTTCTTTTTGATCTAAGCGTGCAGATTCGGGCACATCCCCAAAGCGCTTCTGCAAAACCGCCGTCGCAAGCGCGCCCCAGTCCGGAGCTTGTCGCCTAAAGGCTGTATCGATGTCATGGCCTGAGAGCCCTTTTTGCATCATTTCACTCCGGATTTTCATTGGACCCTGACCCCGCTGGACCCGATACCGAACATAGGCCTCCGCCATGCGCGTGTCATCTTGCAAATCCTGTTCTTGCAGTCGCTCGATCACCCCATCGAGTAACGGCGCTTGCTCCGGAAATCGACGGCTCAGTTTTTGTTTGAGTTCAAAGGCCGTCTGCTCACGCTGGGCCAGCAAGTTGAGCGCAGATCGGCGCAGCACCGCACGCTCACTGGCTTCAATCTCAGCGGCGTCCACCTCACCCAGCAGACGCCTCGCTGATTCTTCGCTGTCAGGTTCAATACTCGACTCAACCGCTTCGGATAGATCGTTTGACATCGCGGCTTTTGGATTTGAAGCTTTTGGCCTTCGACGTATTTGTTTAAACGGTTTTCGGGTTGAGGCGGAGTCGCCGCACGTGTCCGAGACCGCCGCAAGAACCTCTGAAGGTTGCGGAGAACCTTTTTGCCGATGTCCCTCCAGCGGAGGCTGTTTCGGCCCAAGCGGCGGCTTTAACCCTTTCGATTTTTCCTCGATCGCCTTGATCGCACGGCGGAGTGCAGCGGTTGTGGGTTCATCCGCCAACTGTCGCTCCTTTGAATCCCGCCAAACGACCGTTCTCCAAAACCGATGATCTTACATTGCCTACTTTAACTGACGATCGCCTCGTCGATCGGCGCCTCTTCCACGACGGCAGACTGATCATTAAGCAACTTAGCACGAATGGTGCCTTCTATCTCTTCACCGAGCGCCGCATGTTCAGTCAGATATTCGCAGGCGTTCTTCTTACCCTGACCAATTTTATCCCCTTTGTAGCTATACCAAGCGCCTGCTTTATCCACCAAACCGAGTTGAACGCCCATATCAACCACTTCACCCATACGATAAATCCCCTTACCGTACATAATTTGAAATTCAGTTTGCTTGAAGGGCGGCGCCACTTTGTTCTTGATGACTTTTACACGGGTTTCATTACCCACAATCTCGTCGCCTTCTTTAATCGCGCCAATACGACGGATGTCGAGTCGAACAGAGGAATAAAACTTCAATGCATTTCCGCCGGTTGTAGTTTCTGGGCTGCCGAACATCACGCCAATTTTCATTCGAATCTGGTTGATAAAAATAACCAACGTGTTTGAGTTTTTAATGTTACCGGCCATTTTTCGCAGCGCCTGGCTCATCAGCCTTGCTTGTAAGCCGACATGATGGTCGCCCATATCACCTTCTATTTCGGCTTTCGGTGTTAACGCTGCGACCGAGTCGATGACAACGACATCGACTGCCCCAGATCGGACGACCATATCGCAGATCTCGAGTGCTTGTTCCCCTGTATCAGGCTGTGAGACCAAAAGATCTTCGATATCCACACCAAGATTTTGCGCATAGATCGGGTCCAGCGCGTGCTCGGCATCAATAAACGCGCAGGTACCGCCCGCTTTTTGCGCTTCGGCGATGACCTGTAGCGTTAACGTGGTCTTTCCTGAAGACTCAGGACCATAAATCTCAACAATTCGCCCTTTGGGCAGCCCGCCAATTCCGAGGGCAACGTCGAGCCCAAGTGAGCCCGTTGAGATTGAGGGGATTTGCACTTGAGGTGTGTCACCCAGTCGCATCATCGCGCCTTTTCCAAACTGGCGTTCTATCTGGGTCAGTGCAGCATCTAGCGCTTTATCTTTGTTGGCATCCCGTGCAGTGGTCGCTTCCATTTTTAACATCTCCATTTCAAGTCATCGGCAACTTTAACGCTGCCTTTATTATTGATCTGTGCACAGATCGCGCTACGGTCTGTGCGTTAATACGCTTGAACATCTAACCCGGGTCGAAGGGCTGCTGTTTTCTTACTTGTTACTTGTTACCTGTTTCTTGTTTCTGCTTCTTTCTGCTTCTTTCTGCTTTTTCCTTCCCACTTCTATTCTACCGAGCTCTGTTCCACCGAGCTCTGTTCTACTGATTTCTTTTCCGTGCTGTATTGCTTTGCGACTCGGTTTTCTCTTACCGCCTCGTTATTGTGACCCTTTCGGCTTTCTTTAACATCTTACATAAGCCTGAGCGAACCATATCACGGCGCCGCCTTCGTAAACTCGCAGCATTTCTTGCTTGCGCCGAATCGCTCCATGCTAACAGACTACTGTTTATGCGTACAGTATAATTTACACAGCCCAAAACGCACCGAAACGTGGCCTAGGCAAGTTTAAGGATGCAGCGCTTTTATCCGTTTGCTAACCTTGAATCTGATTCTTGATCAGTGACGCTTTGTGACGACCGATGCCCATACGCCCATGATGCAGCAATTTCTGAGCATCAAGGCACAGCACCCTGACACCCTTCTATTTTACCGAATGGGCGATTTCTATGAGCTGTTTTACGAGGACGCCAAAACGGCCGCTAGTCTGCTTGATATTACCCTGACGAGTCGTGGCCAATCCGCAGGCATACCCATTCCAATGTGTGGCGTGCCGTATCACGCAGCCGACGGCTACCTCGGAAAACTCGTGCGCGAAGGCGTCTCGGTTGCGATCTGTGAGCAGATCGGCGATCCCAATACCAGCAAAGGGCCCGTTGAACGGCAAGTGGTCCGAATCCTGACGCCTGGAACGCTGACGGATGAAGCCTTACTTGACGCAAACCAAGAAAGCCTGATTTGCGCGGCCTTCAAGGAGAACAATACCCTGGGGCTTGCCGTCATGGAGGTCAGTAGCGGTCGGTTTGAGGTACTTCAAACCGAGCAAGAAGATCATTTCAAGAGTGAACTGGCCAGGTTGAATCCGGCGGAACTCCTGATTCCAGACAATCCCTCATTGGCCGACGCCGTATTCGGCCTGAAGGGTCTAAAACCTCGACCAATTTGGGAATTTGACGAACAGGAATCAGTGCGCCTGCTCAAGCAACAGTTTGGCGTACAGGACCTCGCTGCATTTGACTGCGAGGATCAACCCATAGCCATTCGCGCGGCCGGCTGCGTCCTCGGCTATGTGCAATCTACCCAAAGCGGAGCGCTTCCGCACTTACAACAACTGCGACGAATTCGAAACGAAGACTCGATCATCATCGACCCAACCTCCAGGAGAAACCTAGAACTCGTCGTCAACCTACAGGGCGGCCGAGAGCATACCCTCTTATCAGTGCTCGATCAGACCAAGACGCCGATGGGCGCGCGACTCCTCTCGCGCTGGCTCACGCAGCCGCTGCGGGATTCGCTTCAGATTGAAGCGCGCCTAGCCGCTGTGAGCGCAATGCAACAGCAGTCGGCGTTCCAAGCGCTCAGAGACGTACTCGCTGGTGCTGGCGATGTTGAACGCATTGTTGCGAGAATCGCGCTACAAAGCGCTCGCCCAAGAGACCTTGCTCGACTACGAGACACGCTCAATTTGTTACCCGAGATTGGTGCAATTTTGAAGACCATTGAAGCACCGATGGTGGCCGACCTTGCAACGTTGGTTCAACCCCAGCCCGCTCTTGCTGATCTGCTGACCCAAGCGATTGTGCCAGTGCCGCCCGTGGTGCTGCGAGATGGCGGGGTCATTCAGGAAGGCTTTGACCCAGCACTGGACGAACTCAAAGCGATTAGCGAACACGCGGCAGCATTCTTAATCAAACTCGAAACCGACGAGCGCGAACAAACCGGGCTCAGCTCCTTGAAAGTCGGCTACAACCGAGTCCACGGTTACTACATCGAATTAAGTAAAGTTCAGGCACAACAAGCGCCGATCACCTATGTCAGACGGCAAACCCTTAAAAATGCCGAGCGTTTTATCACCCCAGAGCTTAAAAACTTCGAGGATAAAGCCCTCAGCAGCAAAAGCCGGGCGCTTGCGCGCGAAAAACAGCTCTATGATGACCTTCTGAGCGACTTGCTCAAGGCGATCATGCGCCTTAAAGGCCTAGCTGAGGGCCTCGCAATCTTAGATGTCTTGGCCAACTTCGCTGAACGCGGCATCACTTTGAACTTATCACCGCCAGGGTTGACCTACCAATCGGAACTCATTATTGAAAATGGCCGCCATTTGGTTGTCGAATCGATGCTGGAGAAGCCCTTTGTACCAAACAGCGTTCAGTTTGATGATGCTTTGCGGCAATTTATCATTACCGGGCCGAACATGGGGGGCAAATCAACCTTCATGCGGCAAACTGCAATCATCGCGCTATTAGGGCGGACGGGCTGCCCGGTGCCGGCCGAGCAAGCGATTATTGGTGATATCGACCGAATTTTCACGCGCATCGGTTCCTCCGATGACCTGGCGAGCGGACGCTCAACCTTTATGGTCGAAATGTCTGAAACCGCCCTCATCTTAAACAATGCAACCAAGCACAGCCTTGTCTTACTCGATGAAATTGGCCGCGGCACCTCGACCTTCGATGGCCTGTCGCTGGCTTGGGCGACGGGTTGCTATATTGCAGAACAAATCAATGCAATGACCTTGTTTGCAACCCATTATTTCGAGCTGACGGTACTGCCTGAACGCGTTGAGACCGTTAAGAATCTGCATTTAACCGCGACCGAAGTCGAGGATCGAATTATTTTTCTGTATGCCGTGCAATCCGGCCCTGCCAATCAAAGCTACGGCATTCAGGTAGGCAAACTAGCGGGGCTGCCGGCTCGCGTCATTGCCAGTGCTCAAGAGAAACTGGCCTCGCTCGAGCACCAAGAGTTGTTACACATTGATCCACCAAAAGCGCCCGCTCTACAGAGTGTGCCGCAACAGTCGGAGCTGTTTCAGGGGGATGCCAAACTGTTGAAGCTTCAAGGTCAAATTCTTGATATCGAGCTCGATCAGTTGAGCCCACGAGATGCCTTGTCTTTGCTCTATGAGCTCAAAGACCAATTACTTTAAGCGCATTGAAGCGCGAGTTGTCAGCCCGACAAAAGCTGATAGAATGCCTTCTGGTTTTACGCCCTCATCGTCTATTTGTGCCGTGGAGGCTGGGTAGGGCTTTACGCTGAACACGTAACACGGTCAGCATCATTTTATTCTTAACGAATTTTTAGATAACGATAAGGAACGGTTTTATGACATTCGTAGTCAGTGACGCATGCATTAAGTGTAAACATACAGATTGTGTGGAAGTCTGCCCTGTAGACTGTTTTTATGAAGGACCCAACTTTCTCGTCATTAATCCGGACGAATGTATCGATTGCGCCCTGTGCGAACCCGAATGCCCAATCGATGCCATTTTCTCAGAAGACGAGCTGCCCGAAGCCGAGCAAGCCTTCCTGGAAATCAATGCCGAGCTTTGCGAGATCTGGCCGAACATTACCGAGAAAAAAGACCCCTTAGACGACGCTGAGGAATGGGCTGAGGTCAAAGGAAAAATCGATCACTTAGAACGCTAACCTTCGCGTCTAGGATGACCCGCCGCCATTAGCGTTTTGGCAAATGGCGGACGGGATCTTCTGGCCGACCTTGCCGCCGAATTTCAAAGTGCAGCATCTCAACTTTCGCATCGTTTGCACCGACTTTGGCAATGGCCTGGCCTTTCGTTACCGTCTCACCCTCTTTCACCAATAACGACTCATTATTACCATAGGCACTCAAAAACGCATCATCATGCTTGATGATGACGAGCTTCCCGTAACCTCTTAAATTACCACCTGCATAAACGACACTCCCAGCTTCTGCCGCCTTGACCTGGACGCCTGCCTTTGCCTCGATATCAATCCCTTTATTCACGCTGCCGCTCAATGAAAATCTCGAAATGACCCTGCCATTTACCGGCCAAGCCCACGCCAAACGACTCACCGTAAACGCAGGTTTTGGTTTCGAAACTGGCTTCGCGGCATACACCGTTTTGGGCGCCGCAGACTTCTTAGGCGATTGCTTACCCGATGGTGCCTTCGATGTGGAAGACAATCGAGCCGGAACACCTGCCAACTTCAATCGTTGCCCGGCGTAGATGGTGTAGGGTTTCCGAATTCGATTGATTTGAGCCAGCCGACCATGATCTAGACCATAGCGCCAAGCAATCGAGTACAGGGTATCGCCTTTCTGAACAATGTGCGTTTTACCCCGTTCACCAATGTTGGCAACCGGTGCCGGCGCGCCATTGGATTGACAGCCACTCACCAAGAGCGCGACCCACATCGTCAGCGCCGCTAAGCAGAGACGACGGCAGTCCAGTTTAAACGGCACTGGCCGGCGTCCTTACGGCAAATCGCTCAAAAAGCAGAACGATCGCCCCACCCACGCAAAGCGCCGATAACGCTATAACGATTTCGGCTGGCTGACCGGTAAGACTCTCATAAGCAGTCGGCCAGACCGGTTCTGAAATCAGCGGGCGTTTTTGCATCGCATCTGCCTGAAGTTGATACTGCAGCACTTGCTGCCAGGGCCAAAGTCGAACCAACGTACCCAGCATCAGACCCGTCAAAAACATGAGTATCCAATCTTTGGCGCGATGGAATAAAAGCTTTAGAACATTCGCGAAGGCAATAAGCCCTAGCGCCGCACCCAATCCAAGCGGTGCAAGCTCCATTACTCTCAAGTTCGCAACCGCATCAATGACGCCGCCGTAGAGGCCGAGCAATAACAGTAAAAAACTACCGGATATACCCGGTAGGATCCAGGCGCACACCGCAATCGCGCCGCCCAAAAAAAGCATGGCCGGCGTTGGCACAACCGTAACCGGCACTAGGCGCTGCAACACCAAACCCACTGCCAAACCGAGTGCGAGTAGGATGAGTTGCGCGGCTTGTTTACGCTCGACCTGCCGAAGCATGAGAAAAGATGAGGCCAGAACAAGACCAAAAAAGAACGACCACATCATGATCGGCTGTTCCACCAATGCCGTTTTAATTAGGCCGGCAAGCGCAATCACCGAGACCACCATGCCGCCAAATAACACCATTAAAAAAGTGCCGTCTAAATGCTGCCATACCTTTAAAGGGCCTTGCCGCAATAGTCTGCGGACCAAATCAAACCGAATTCGACTGAGCGCGGTCAACAACCGTTCGTAGTAGCCTGATATAAAAGCCACCGTGCCACCAGAGATACCCGGCACCACCTCGGCCATACCCATTAATAACCCCGTCACCAAAATCTTCAAATGGCCCGTCGATCCGCTCACAACTTGCCACCCAGCAGCGGGACAAACCGAACGGGTTCAACCAAGGTTGTTTCGAAGCCATCCTCACCACGTTTAACCCTGGTCAAGGTTTGCGTCTCGGGATCCCCAATTGGAATGATCAACTGACCGCCCACTTGCAATTGCGCAAGCAACGCCGCGGGCACTTCGCGCGGTGACGCGGTGACGATAATGGCATCAAACGGCCCTTTTTCTGCCCACCCAAGATGACCGTCATCATATTTACTTTTAATTTGATGCAAACCCAACTGTCTAAAGCGGCCTAAAGCGCGATCCAGCAATGCTGATATGCGCTCAACCGTGAAAACTTGATCCACCAACTGCGCCAAAATGGCCGTCTGATAGCCTGAACCAGTACCAACTTCTAAAACGGAGGTTGGCGGCACATTCTGCAGTAATAATTCAGTCATTCGAGCCACAATATACGGCTGAGAAATTGTTTGGCTATTGCCAATCGGCAGAGCCGTATCTTCATAAGCGCGATGCGCCAATGCTTCATCCACAAACAAATGCCGTGGCGTTGAGGCCATCACCTGCAAGACCCCCTCATTGACAATACCTTGCTCTCGAAGCCGGTCGCTCAGGCGATTTCGGGTACGTTGGGACGTCATACCGACCCCGCTCACATCCAGTTTAACGACCACTCGACCCATCCTTGTAGATTAATACTTCTCGCAACACGCTCGTGGCGTAACACCCCGGAGGCAGTGTGAAGGCCATTACGAAGTCATTGTCTTCGCGATGCCATTCGAACTCAAGTGGCGTCAGCCAAAGCTTACGCCTTGCAGCCTTCATCCGGTTCATATGAAAAACCGATAGCCACGGTATCAAAGTCTCATTTAAAAATTCCTCACCGCCTTGAGGATCACGCGCGCGGCCGTAGAGCGGCCCATCGGCCGCCAAATCCACGGCGTTATGCTCCTTAATGAGCCGGGCCAAATAGAGGTTAAATAGGTAGGCCCGCATAGCAGATAAAACCATATCCCGCTGTTTCAGGCGCGCCTTCGGGTTAGCCACCAGACGCTCGGCCAGCGCTAAGTTCGCACCCTGAAAACCGAACCGCTGTTCCCCAAAATAATTCGGTACAGGCTGATCGGCCAGCCGATCAAGCCGAGATGCCAAGCACCCATCAACCTCTCGCAAGCGGAGCTTAAACCGATTCCCTTCGAGGTCTCCTTTCCTTAACTTGCGTTGGGTCCGGCTGACCTGCAGGACCTGAATCAAATCATCATTCAAGGTCATCCAATCCGGCGCTTCGCGGCCGGGCAGGTAGCAGGTAAACGCCTGCTCAGAAATCGAATAACGATCTTTGCGGCCAGCATAGCCAACTTCCTGATCAGCAACCCCCGCCAGGGCTGCGATTTGATAGGCCACCCAGTGGGTATTGGTATCCTGCTTTTGAATCCTAAGGTAGCTGTGTTCGCCTGCTTCACTTGCCGGCAGGGAAAGCTCTTTGACCTGGAAATCTTCGCTGCGGGCGCGGATCACGCCTCGCGCTTCCGGCTCGCCATACAGCCGTGGGAAATCCAAAGAAAAGCTCACGCACGATTCGCCGAGAGTAAAACAACCACTTGCGCGGCGAGCCCTTCACCTCGCCCAACAAAACCGAGTTTTTCTGTGGTCGTCGCCTTGACGCTAACACAGCCCGCCTCGCAGTCTAATCCTTCGGCAATGGCCGCAATCATTAAAGGCCGATACGGCTTGACCTTGGGCGCCTCGAGCAACACGGTCGCATCCACGTTGATCACCGAAAATCCTGCATCGCGCATCAGCTCGACCACCGCTTGGAGCAGGTCTTGAGAATTCGCATTTTGATACGCGGGATCAGTATCCGGGAACTGATGGCCAATATCTTCTAAACCGAGGGCGCCCAAAATGGCATCCATCAAAGCATGTAGCAGCACATCCCCATCCGAATGGGCAATGACCCCTCGCTCATCTGGAATTGATATGCCGCCCAAAGCAAACTGCGTGGCTGACCCAACCGGTGCAAAGGCGTGCACGTCAAAGCCTTGCCCAATTCGCATCATTGCGACTCACCGCTTACTATAAATCGCGCCATGTCCAAATCCTCGTTGGTCGTAATCTTGAGATTATCGGCTCGGCCCGGACAGATTCTGGGCGACATGCCAAGCGCTTCAACTGCCGAGGCCTCATCGGTTGCAGCCGGGGCTGATAACAGTGCCCGCTTCAGAAGCTCGAACCGGAAAATCTGAGGCGTTTGCGCCTGCCAAAGCTGGCTCCGATCGACTGTTTCATTAACCCTTTGGTTCGTCACTCGTTTCAAGGTATCAATCACCGGCGTCGCCAAAAGCGCGCCTTCTGCATGGTCGCGCGCAAGATCAATCAATCGATGGATGTCTGCGACCCGAACGCAAGGCCGCACCGCATCATGCACTAGAATAAGATCGTCATCGCGCGCATCGATTGCCGCCAGCGCAGACAATACAGAGGCCGCCCGATTATCGCCGCCAACGACTCGATCCACCCCACTAAGATGCAATTCGTCAAACCACGTGTCGGCGGCATGCAGCGCAACCACCAATCGTTCCGGGCGAAGCGTTTGAAGCTTCGACACAGTCACGCCCAGGATCGTTTGACCCGCGTTGAGTTCAAGGTATTGCTTGGGCACCGCTGAGCCCATGCGCTGACCCGTCCCTGCCGCCGGAACCACGACATACAATCTCGAAAGCGAGTTGCGCATAAAGCCTACTCAGTCATCGATGAGTAAAATAAAGGTCTCATCTTTTTTAATCAATCCAAACTCAGTTCGAGCCCTTTCTTCAATCGCATCGAGCCCCTGACGAAGATCAATAATCTCAGCCCGTAGCAACCGGTTTCTAGAGGCCTTCGTTTCATTGTCGAAGGTTTTTGCTTCGAGCTGTGTCTGCAGCGCCACAACATGCGCGTAGCTGCCTTCCCCTGTCCAAAGCCTTGTTTGGAGGAAGCAGCCCAGCAAGAGCAACACGGCGCCTAAAATTTTTGCTAAATTTAGAATTGCTAGCCCCTCAAATTCTTAAATTCTAATGCCCCTTTGTAAACGGCATGGCAACGATCCTCAATCCGCAGCAAGCGATTGTATTTCGCCACCCGATCAGATCGGCACAAAGAGCCTGTTTTAATCTGTCCGGCGGATGTTGCCACCGCTAAGTCGGCTATTGATGTGTCTTCCGTTTCACCCGAACGATGAGAGATAACCGACGCGTACCCAGCTTCCCACGCCATCTGAATTGATGCCATGGTTTCGCTCAAGGTACCGATCTGATTCACCTTAATCAGGATGGCATTGCCCACGCCTTCGGAGATCCCCCGCGCAAGAATGGAAGGATTGGTTACGAATAAATCATCACCGACCAGCTGACACTGATCGCCTAATTGATCCGTTAGGTAACGCCAACCGGACCAATCGCTTTCGTCTAGCCCATCTTCAATCGACAGAATCGGATAACTCATCACCAACGTTTTTAAATAATCGGAAAATTGCTGGCTGTCAAAATGTCGCCCTTCTCCAGCGAGGTGATACTGCCCGTCTTGATAGAACTCACTGGCCGCGCAATCCAATGCCAGGTAAATTTCCTTACCGGCCTGATAGCCCGCTAAATCAATGGCTGACATGATCATATCGAGAGCTGCTTGATTACTGGCTAAATTCGGCGCAAAGCCGCCTTCATCACCAACCGAGGTCGATAGCCCAGCCCGCTTTAAAACATCCTTTAAGGCATGAAAGATCTCAGCACCCATTTGCAAGCCTTCGGAAAAGGACCCGGCCCCTACCGGTTGCACCATGAATTCCTGGATATCGACATTGTTATCTGCGTGCTCGCCGCCGTTTAGAATGTTCATCATCGGCACCGGCATACTATACCGACCGCCGGTTGCGTCTAAATCCGCGATATGTTCGTAGAGCTCGACCCCTTTGGCCTGTGCTGCAGCATGGGCCGCGGCAAGCGATACGCCCAACATCGCATTGGCCCCTAAGTGGCCTTTATTGTCGGTGCCATCAACCGTGAGCAGCACCTGATCCAGGGCAGCTTGATCTTCAACGTCATGATCCAGTAGCGCTTCTCGGATCAGGGTATTTACATTTTGGACAGCGGTTAGAACCCCTTTCCCGCCATAGCGTGCGGGATCATTATCCCGTAACTCTAACGCTTCTCGAGAACCCGTGGAGGCGCCAGAGGGCACAGCAGCACGGCCGATGCGGCCATCTGCCAACTCGATCTCAGCTTCAAGGGTTGGATTGCCCCTGGAGTCCAGTATTTCTCTTGCTCGCACATCGGTAATGCTTGTCATAACGTTCCTTGATCTCGCGTCACTGCCAAGCACCCTTTTGCCCGGCGACATCCCACTTATTTTACTTGTCTGTCTTAATCACTGAGTCGATTGCCACTAATCGCTCTAACAACGACTTCATATCCCCAAGCGGCCAGGAGTTTGGCCCATCACTCAAAGCCTGATCTGGATTTGGATGGGTTTCCATAAACAGCCCCTGAACACCAACCGCGGTTGCGGCCCGCGCTAAAACCGGCACCATTTCTCGCTGCCCGCCGGACGTTGCGCCCTGACCACCTGGCAGCTGAACGCTGTGGGTTGCATCAAAGACAACCGGACAACCAGTCGCGGCGAGCACCGGTAACGCCCGCATATCCGACACCAAATTATTATAGCCAAAGCTTGCGCCGCGCTCACAAACCATAATCTTGTCATTACCGGTTGCTTTGGCTTTGTCGACCACATGAGTCATATCCCACGGCGCAAGGAACTGTCCTTTTTTAATGTTCACCGGCAAACCGAGGGACGCAACCTTTTGGATGTAATTTGTTTGTCGGCACAAAAACGCAGGGGTTTGCAGTACCGAGACAACGTCTTTGACCTCATCGAGGGGGGTATCTTCATGGACATCGGTCAAAACCGGCAGTCCTAAGGTATCTCGAACCGTCTGGAGCACTTTCAAACCCGCGGCGATACCGGGCCCACGATAGCTGTCTTTTGACGAACGGTTGGCTTTGTCGAAGGAGGACTTATAAATTAAAAAAATGCCCAGCTGATCACAAATTTCTTTGAGAGTGCCCGCTGTATCGAGCGCCATTTGCTCGCCCTCAACAACACAGGTGCCTGCAATCAGAAAAAATCGAGATTGTTGACTAACTTCAAATCCGCATAAATCCATGCTTTATCTCGCTCTTAACCCGCACGACCCAATTGAGATCGCGATTGCCGTTATCGGCCTTAAATTTACGATTCAGCCAACCCAGCGCGCGCAATTTGCTCGGCCAGCGCGGCCTTCACAAAATTCAAGAACAAAGGATGACCGCCCCGAGGCGTTGACGTGAATTCTGGATGAAATTGACAGGCGACAAACCACGGATGATCCACCACCTCGATCACTTCGACCAATGACTGATCCTTCGACACCCCGGCAATGCGAAGCCCAGCTTGCTCAAGTTCTGCAACATAGCTTGGGTTGACCTCAAAGCGATGGCGATGGCGCTCTTTAATCCGCTCCTCACCATAGACCGCTCGGCTAACCGAGCCTTGATTGAGCACACATTCTTGCTCACCCATCCGCATGGTCCCGCCCAGGTCTGAGTCCAACGAGCGGGTTTCTGTCAAGCCAGCCTCGTTGACCCATTCCGTGATCAGTCCAATGATGGGATGCGGCGTATGTTGATCTACTTCCGTACTATTGGCGCCCTCAAGACCCGCGACATCCCGCGCAAATTCAATAATCGCTGCGTGCAGGCCGTAACAAATGCCCAGGTAAGGAATTTTGTGACGGCGGGCATAACCGGCTGCCAAAATTTTACCTTCAAAACCCCGACCGCCGAACCCACCCGGCACTAAAACGGCATCCGCACCGGCTAAAATCTCAACGCCTTCCGCCTCGACCCGTTCCGAATCAACAAAGTCGATGTTCACCTGCGTTTCAGAGTGAATCCCGGCGTGGATTAAGGCCTCATTCAAGCTCTTGTAAGCGTCCAACAAGTCCATGTACTTGCCAACCATCTTCAGATGAATCTGCTGCTTTGGGTTCTGCTGCAACTCTAAAACCCGCTGCCAATCTGATAAATCCGCAGGCGGCACATCGAAGCCAAGCTTTTGCACAACGATTTCATCAAGACGCTCTTCTGCCAGTCGCGCCGGGATTTCATAAATACTTTTGGCATCCAACAACGGAATCACGGCATCGAGTTCAACATTGGTAAAGAGCGCGATTTTATCGCGGGCCGATTTTGGGATTTCGTGATCAGAGCGAACAATTAGAATGTCGGGCTGCATACCCACCGAACGAAGCTCTTTAACGGAATGTTGAGTTGGCTTGGTTTTGGTCTCACCAGCGGTTGCGATATACGGCACCAGTGTCAAGTGCATTAATAAAGCGCGAGACGAGCCCATTTCAAAGCGAAGCTGCCGAGCGGCCTCTAGAAAAGGCTGACTTTCAATGTCTCCGACGGTGCCGCCAATTTCGATCAACGCAACATCAAACCCTTCTGCCACCTGCAGTATTCTGGATTTAATCTCATCCGTAATATGCGGAATGACTTGGATCGTTGCGCCCAGATATTCACCCCGGCGCTCACGCGCGATCACATCGGCATACACTTTACCCGTGGTGAAATTATTCTTTCGGGTCATGCGGGTCTGTACAAAACGCTCGTAATGACCCAGGTCGAGGTCAGTCTCGGTGCCATCGGCGGTGACAAATACCTCACCATGCTGCAATGGGCTCATGGTGCCCGGATCAACGTTAATGTACGGATCCAGCTTCTGCATCGTCACTTTGAGACCGCGGGACACCAAAACGGCGCCCAAAGAGGCTGCGGTTAGGCCTTTTCCTAGCGAGGAAACCACTCCGCCTGTGACGAATATTAAACGGCTCATAGAATTTCCATCTCTGTTGATCAGGCGGAAGGACCCGCCCGAGATGGGTTTATAGACTAACACCGTCGTCGCTTTGGCTCAATATAAATTCAACCTGCCGGATTAAACTCGGGTCAGAGACGCACGCCATCCTGCGCTATTTTTGGCCGCTGCAAAGCCTTGTGCAACCTCTTGCTTTAAACCCCATTCCGGCAGCGCGGGGGTCGCGATCACTTCACCATTAAGCATCAATAGCGGCAGCCGTTGCCGGACCCAGTGCGGCACCTTGGCTTCTCGAAGACGGTCAAGAATCCGTTTATTGTGCCCTTTTAGACGCTTCTGTCCTTGCTTATCCAGCATCCAGGCAAGCCCCAATAGGCCAGAGTCAATACCGCCTAAATCCGATTCAACCGCGAGCGTGACCCCGCCTAAATCGACTGGAGCGCGCTCAAACGGCCAGCCAGTCTGGACTTGCCTCTCGACCGGAATGGCGGGCACCAAAACGAATTCCTGGCGATGACGGTGGTATTCGTATCCCAACACCGCCTGGCTTGCAGGCTCTTGCTGCCGAGATGACGCAAGCATCGTAAGACAAACACGCAATTGTCCGGCTGAGGGCACCGCATCCGCCCTATCCATCATCTGAGTTTTGAGCGCATTCAAGGCCCGGTCTTGATCAAGTTGCTGCAAGCCTTCGACAGAATAACCCGCAGGGGTCTGCAGCTTTAATAAATCCT
>ERZ767114.701-NODE-701-length-17428-cov-2.836955_pt1 | contig 17428 bp, 4 predicted proteins | sample MGYA00374952_ERZ767114 | MGnify/ENA primary metagenome ERZ767114 (study PRJEB28939, sample SAMN06267156) | marine metagenome | isolation source: Columbia River Estuary | place: USA:Columbia River Estuary, USA | collected 2012-05-05 ...
TAGCTTTTGAAATTTTTTGGAACATGAAGTGGTAAAAATCGATGCCATTAATTTTTTTATACTGATAGGGATGAAGTGTTAAAACGCGATTTTGATGCTCGTTGGCAAAAACAGCTTGTGACCATTTTGTAGACACAAGTTCTTCAAATAATGCCTTTTCATCCCAAAAGCACCAGGTTCTGTCGTTTGTTTTTTTAGGATTTTCATCCAATAAAAGAATGGCTTTATCGGAAAATTTACCCGATTTAACCATTTTATAGACTGTCATTAAAGCTGACAAACCTGCACCTGCAAAAATGTAATTGTAATGTTTCATTAAATTCGAAATGAAAATCCAAGAGCAAAATAATTTTTTGGAGCATTTTTTGTAATTCCAAAGCCCGAAGACAAATCTAACATAAAATTATTGTTTATCAAATAGTTGGCAGCGATGGCCTGATCGTTTAGCATACAAAATGCACCAGGCCGATCTCGGAAAGCATGGTGGGTACCGCCAGCTATGTTCATCGAAATACCGTGTTGTTGTGCAAAATGTGTGTTTTGAATAGTTCCCTGAGCAATTACACGCTCACGTTCAATTAAAGAATCAGAAAGCGGGAAACCAATTTTTCTTGCATCTAACTTAGACAATGTCAAATTAATCAAATTATTGTAATAAACTTCGTCGTGTGTGGATAATAGGTGCCGTTCATCAATAGCTGATGGCAAAAAAAAATTATCTATACTGCAAATATTTTTTTTGAGCAGTTGCTCTGGCAATAACTCATACTTTTCCATTGGAAATCTATGTCCAATTTTAAGTGAATGTTTGTAGATTGGATCAAAGGCAATTTTTAACATAAATAAAAATCATTTGATATGTAAAATAATTTTGAGGTTTAAAAAGTTTAAAGTGAATCGACAGCGTAAAGTTTCCAACTTCCGTTTACATTTTTATAAAAATAAACTCCCTTACCTGTATAAATTTTATTGTAATTACCGTCGTACCTACTATAAGTTGCCTTAACTAGACAAATGTTTTGAGATAATTGATAGAATTCATGGTTTTCTAAAAGTGAATACTTGTAACCCTCTTGCATATTTACTTCCCTTATAAGCTTGTAGCGATCTATTAACTCATCTTTATAATTGAAAGTAGTTGGAGTTGAAGAAATACCAAAAGTAGCTGGAAAGGTAAAAAAAGATGCTACTTTGTTGTAATCTTTATATTCAAATGCTTTGCTGTAATTTTTCCAAAGATTAATAATTAATTTTTCAGTATCGCTATCAGAAGTTTCAACTGATTTTTTATCAAACATTTGAGGACCTTCAGTCCCTTGAAAAATCATTAAAGTATCTTTGCCCTTTTGTACCAATAGATCTTTGCGGCCATCGCCAGTTACATCGGCGGTGAGCACTGCTGGCATTGAAATAGCACCACTGCCAAAATTTAGTTTTGCAGATATAGTTCTTTGAGTATTAGGCTTTTTTTGAAAGATTCCGTTGTTGATTTTATAGATTGAAACATTGATGGAAACTCTTCTGGTAAGAAGTGCCTTGATAATTGCTCCAAGGCTAATTTCTGCTGAGGTAATAATGAATTCTTGCTTACCATCACCAGTGATATCTTCCCGATCATGATTAAATTGAAAACCATCTGAATGAACTTGTTGGATTTGATGAGATGTCACTTTCGATTCGAACAGTAAAACTCGATGCTATGGAACAAGCCGAAGCCTCATCAGGCGTATTATCGGCAATGTTCCTTGTGTTTGGATCGTTTACGATAGCGGCGGGGGTCCTTCTTGTTGTGACCATCGTGATGATGTTGGTCGATGTTCGACAAAAAGAGTATGCAACCGTAAGAGCACTTGGGTTCACGCGTTCTGATTTACGATATATGACCATGATCGAAGGTTCAATTGCAGCCTTCTTCGGATGTGGGATTGGGTCGTTACTCGGCATGGGACTTGCCTGGTTCATTGGAATCGGCTTTTCGAGCGTCTTTGCTAATGCGGGTACGGATGTGTTTACATTCCACGTCGATTCATCTTCTCTTGCTTCGGGATGGTTCTGGGGTTTCCATCTCTCGATTCTGACATTGTTCTTTTCGGCTCTTTGGTCTTCTCGTTTGATTATCGTTCATGCGCTAAAGAGTGTTCCTCAACGGATTCCTAAGCACGTCCCATGGGGGATATACATCTTCTTGATCGTCATGGCAGGTGCGGTATTGGGAAGTATTGGACTGTTCTTTATTGGAGGGGAAGGTGTTGAGCACTCAATGTGGATTTTGTTTGGCTGTAGTTCCATTCTCTTCACAATGCCAATACTGTTCTGGGTTATTCCTGTCCTTCGAGCCCGTCGTAAAATCGATGGTACGTTGCCAGTCTTCAGAGAGGCTCCTCGTAAAACGATAGGCTGGAGTGGTGTCGCTTTATTGGTATGGACAGGATTACCGTCCTCACTCGATCCTGTACGCAATGATTTGATTCCAAATGAATTATCGTTTATTCTGATTGGTCTCGTGCAAGTCTTGGCAGGTGTGTTTGTCCTGGCTGCACTTGCTCCAACGATGATACGTGGATTGTTACGTTTGCCAAAGTTATCCAGCGGCCCTGTTCTTCCAGTGGCGTTGTCCTATCCCCTCCAGAAACCTCTACGAACTGCTGTGGTGATGGGTATGTTTTCGATAACAGTATTTTCAGTTATCGTTCTAAGTGGTTATACACTTCAATTTGATAATTATTCCAGTTCATTTGTCGAAGAATCAGAAGGTGAATTTGAGTTGATGCTTTCCTCTTCAAGGTCACGACCTTTGCAACTCGAAGGTCCAGTTGAAGAATGGGGGCTAAATAATTCTAATATCGAACAAATCGATGCAATAGGAAGGGTCTATCGGGCCCAGGCATTCCTTGAGAACGATGAAGAAAATCGTTCTCCGTACATCCTAAGAGGCGTTGATCAAGGCTTTGTTGATCATGGTGGTATTTCACTCTACATTTGGGATGAAGGGCTCGGAGATTCCTCAGAGGAAGCGTGGGTTTCTATGTATCAGAGAACAGACATAGTTTTCGTAGATGCTTCGTTTGGTCTTGAATCATCCCTTGACGGAACCTCAGTTGGTATCTTTCCTGCCAAAGTTGGTGAGAACATCACAATCATCGATTCAAAACAACCGAGTCACCGCCGTGTTGTGACTGTTGGCGGTATTCTTGAACAATCATCCTATTTGTTTTCTGCAGGTGTATGGATGCCTTCAGAACCAGTGATTGAACAATACGATGGTGATCTAACTCGAGTCTATGTTTCTGTTTCGCCAGATAGTGAAGCAAGTCCATCATTCGACAGCGAAGGCGTATCTTACTACGAGGCTGCTGGAAAGTCAAAAGATGAAAGAGAAGCAGCAGCAGAACTTAGCCAACATTTGAGTTTAGATTTAGAAAAGGAAGGAATCCAAGTATCACTTATCGCAGAAGAAGTTGCCCTCATCCAATCCCTTGTTTTATCCATTCTCGCACTGTTCGAAGGATATCTATCCATCGGTTTGGTGATTGGTATCGCAGGCATAGGTGTCGTAACGTATCGTTCTGTCTCAGAAAGAAGAAAGCATATCGGAATGCTACGTGCGATAGGTTATACTCAAGGAATGGTCTTGAGAATCCATGTTGTTGAAGTTACATGGGTCGCATTGTTAGGAATACTCAACGGCATTGTGGTTGGTCTGCTTTTCCACATAGGATTGCATTCCGCTGTATGGGAAAAGGAGGGGGCATCCCTTGTCCTTCCTTGGACGACGGCTGTTGTTATGTTCGTGGGAGGTTGGATTCTTGTATTCTTGGCGACTCTAGGTCCAGTACGTGCTGCATCTAAAGTTCCACCTTCGGAAGCATTGCGTTCAAGTTCTTGAAATCACAAACCCTTGACTGAGCAGCAATCAAGGGACTCGTAAGGCGAATTAATTTAATAAAAATCCTCAATAAATATCACACCCATAGTATATATACGGCGTTTATCGTAGGGCGAGTTACCGCCCCATTGGAGGATATGACATGAGAAAAATTACCCCTGTAATGCTTGTGCTTTTGTTGGTTGCTAGCCTAATGGCAAACATCGACATCACACAGCTTGAAACAAACGAAGTAATAGAGGACACGGGAGCACGTTCAGGTGCTGACGCAGAACTCGTTGCAATTACTTCACCGAAAGAAACCGTTTGCGAACCAACATGCCGCAATGAACTCTACGTAGGTCAAGATTCGACTTTCGAAGTATTCATCCAAAATGCTGGTGACACTGCAATCACCGAACTTGGCTACAAAGCACAGGTCTGGAATGCTGATGGAAACGGAAACCCACTTAACCTTGCTAAGGATAGCACAGGGGCGGACCTCGAATGGAACAATCCTGACGTTATCTGCGATGACACAACTGTCTGTGATGATCAATCACTTGCTTCAGGAGATGTCTTCAAAGGTGGCAAGACAATGATTCAATACGGTGGTGGCGATGCTACTTGGACTCCTTCAGCAGGTATCTATGTTGTTCAAATCGAAGTCTATTCTGACCAAGATGTTGAAGCAACAAACGACGTACAACAAGTGTACGTTGAAGTTCGTGATTACCTCGACATCGATGTTGACATCTCTTGGGATGACGGCTCAACTGTCGCAACAGGCGAAGGTACCAAGTCGTTCACAGTAACTGTTGAACTCAACGGATCATCAGATTTTATCACACACAACCTCTCCATGCTCATTGACGTGAACGGGGATTTGTCAAGTGCAACTGCAGAAGATGGAACGGATTTACTTCTTGCTTCCCTCGGTTCTCTTGTTCACTCAGTCAACGTAGGTACTGGCCAACCTGTTGATGTTTACCAAAACGAAACCGACCCTAACGATAAAGTAACTGAAATACGTTCTATCATGTCCAATAACATCAACAATGGTGTTTGGGAATACAAGGGATCAGTTCTACCTGATACAAGCGGCGATGATGCAGCATATTCCATCGATGTTCAACTCGGCGGATACTCTCTCTACGGACAATTCGAGTCATGTCAGGAAGTTGTCGTAGAGAATGCAACAGATGAAGCCGGGAACGACGTTTCCAACACGACAACCTACAGTCACTTTTGTGAAGAATCCTTCATTCGAGACGATATCACGAACAATAATGCTGATGAAATCACAGGTGCTTTACAGACATTCCATGACATACGTATCTCAATGCTAACTGTCAACCAAGGATACAACTCCGATGGAACAGGAATCGCAACATATACTGTTGGCTCTGGTGAACCTGGGGATCTTTCAGTAGGTACCTCTTACATCGACGCATCTGTTGAACACCGCGGCTCTTCTATGACAGAATTATATGACTGGAACATCACGTTCACAATCACAAACCTCGATACACTTGAAGTGACCACAGAAATGGTCAACGAATGTATCCAAGGTGTAGAACCCTCATACAACCACGCTATGCTCGGAACTGGGCCAATGGCTTTCAATCAAGGTCACGCATGTACAATGATCGAGTTCGATGTTGGTACATACACAATTGAAGCGAACCTCGTAATGGAAGGAAAGACGACTGATCAGAAACTATCAAACAACGAAGTTTCGATGGAGAAAGAAGTTCGAAATAACCTCCCAGTAGTTTCCTCACTCGACCTAGTTACTCAAGGCGATCTCATGCTTGGTATGGAAAACATGCTCGAGTTCGAAGTATCAGTTTTCGATGCAGATGACGTAACAGGCGAAGGATTGACGTACACATGGGTTGGAGGAGCTTCTAGCACCCCTCTCGCAGGATGTGGCGGTACAGGTGGTGTTGGACGAACATGTACAACACCAATCATCCAAGATTTCGTTACTACTTTCCCAGTGAAGGTAACTGTCGCTGACGCACATGGTGGTTCAGTAACAGAAGAACTCATCGTTGAAATCTGGAACGACGCAGTAGCATCTGACACAACCACTGGTGGAGTTACAATGGATTACTCCATCACTTACTTCAGCAAGGCAGCATTCTCAATCGATGTTGAAGATGGCGACACCACGACATGTGAAGGAATTACTCTTCCTGATACATCGGGTGGCGAACTATCTGGTGTCTACACGCCGGTTGCCGTTATCGAGTACAACCCAGTCACAACCTATGCTGCCAATGACGTCCTTGCTCACAGTATGGACATCATCTTTGATTCTGGCCTAGGAGCATCGTCTCTATGGTTCACTACAAACTGTAAGAGTGCAACCTTGACTCAACTCCTTGCAGATGGTGCAACAAACAGCGAAGAGGATTCAACCAAGTCGGTTCTATCTGCGGTCCTATCTGGACCTGTATTGCCTGCTGGGCAATTCTTGCTCATTGATGCTCCTCTGCAATCTAAGGACGCACCAAGTGCATCGATCAGCGGATTCAGTGCTAACGCAGAATACAACGGTGGAATCTCAATGAACTGGGGCACTACTGGTACAATGCTTTCTGATGAGAAGTTCTCAATCAGCGTCTCAAACGATGCCGATTCAGATATCTTCGAAATTGACTTGGCTTCCGACCAATTCATGTACACGTACAGTGATACTGAACACGCTGTCTCGTACACCATCGATATCGCAATCTGTAACAACGATGGACTCTGCAGCACCCCTGTTGGAACTGCAACAGTTGTTGCTGATAGCGCAGTCGACGGTGCAGCAGCTGCAACAGGCGTAACAGTTACCGAAGCAGGCGACAAGTGGACACTCAATTGGGGGACTACAGGGGATCTAGCAGATGTAGCTGTATGGCATGTTTGTTCTCAGAACCGTGAATCGTTCACTGCCGCTTTGATGCCATCAAACTGTGTCGCAACAGCAGATGTTGATACAACTACAGCAGATGTCATGATGGGTACAAGCCCTGGACAATACACTGTCTACTTCGTCGTTGTGCCTGTTGATGCTCTTGGAAACAAAGCATATGCAGCATCGAACTCGGATTCTGGAGCTGATGCCTCTTACTTCAAGGAGAATGTCGGAGGAACTTCCGACGATACCAACTCCACCGATGGAGATGACAAGGAAAGCGGAGAACTCCCAGGCTGGACCTGGGGTGCTATTGGTGGCGTTGTCATCGTAGCATTCATCGCTGGTGCTTTCATCCTCTCACGAGGCGGAAACGAAGGCGAAGACAAAGACTGGGATTATTGAGCAAACACTCTGTAATCCACCGTCGTAATCTGTGCACTCACCGTGTACAGAAGCCGCCGGGGAGGGCGTTCTGGCGCCCTCTCCGGCCTTTTTTTATTTTAATTACTCAGGACTTCTGGAAATTGATAGTTCGATCGTATTTTGTTAAATCGTAAAAACAGAATTAAATAGATTGTTCATTTTACAAATTGTTTGTACTACTGAGGTTGTAAAATGTTACGCAGCAACGTGTTTAATTTACACTTTGAAACAATTGATTCAAAGATATTGTACCCCAATTCCTATAAGTAGCGGAGGACGTGGTTGCACTTGCATACAGTCCGTGTAGAGTGAATGACTATGTTGGGAAACAAGAATAATAAAAAGAAAACCGCAATTGGTGGAATCGGTATTGCCGTTCTACTATGTGCTTTGATGGCATTTATGCCAATGACAAGCCTAGTAGATAACACAACGACCGATACTGTGAGTGTTGCAGAAATCTCAAATGATATTGATGATTTCTTCAAGCTCCCAGCCGCCATCGAACAAACGACCTATGAGTACGACCCCACCCAAGAATTACTTGGAATGAGGCAAGCGAACACAAAGGCCTTCCTTACTGAGGATGGAAAAATTGCACAACTCACAAGTGATGAGCCAGTGCATTACCTTGCTGACAGTGGCGCCTTTGAGGACATTAACCTCAACATCATGGCGACACCTAATGGATGGGAAGTAAAGGAGAATACCTTCACAACCACCTTTGGTGCTGAACTCTCAGAGGGTGTAAGTGTCCAGCCTAACCAGTTTGTTGATCCAATCATCACTGGTCTGAACCCTATCCTCATGACAATCGATATCACTGGAACGGCTCCTATGCCATACCAGGCTGCTCCTGCTATGGGCGATGTTGAAGTCGGCGGTAACGTAATTCGATACCCTCTCGCTGAAGGATTTGCTATTGACTACGAGGTTCAAACCAACCAAGTTAAGCAAAACCTCATCATCGAAGAGCGCCCAGTCCTAGACGAGGTCGCAGCATACTTCGGTATGACTGAAACAATCCGTCTTCCAATGGGCTACGGTCTTTACTTAGACGGTGTACCTCTAGGCGAGGAAATCACCACAACACAAGGAGAACTCGAAATCCGATCTACTGAATCTGGTGAACTTCTGGCCACTATCCCTGAGCCTGTCGTTATGGAAGAATCAAGCAATGAACCTTACATCGGCACATACTTTGTGCAAGTGTACGGGCCAATGATTCTCCTTACAACCGCAGTGGACACTGATTGGTTGATGTCCGAAGACCGAGTATTCCCACTCGCTCTTGACCCTACCATCAAGGTTACAAGTGGTGCCCGTGGATACTGTTATGTCTACTATGGATACTGTTACGATAACACATATTCCTACTTGTACCGTTACTACTCATCTTACTACTACGTCCCTTGGCACAAGTACACGTTCACATCAAGTTCAGCGCTACCATCTGGTGCAACTGTTGAAGAAGTAAACTGGAAACAATACGTATCATCCGGAGGGAGCGGCACTCCCCTAATTACTTCAACAGGCTTGGAAGCATGTGGAACCGATGTACGTTACAACTACGGTATTACATCAGCTTCATGTTCTGGTTCTATCGCAAGTAACCTCCTGTCTGGATCCAACTCGAACGCTAACGAGCGAAAATTGATTTCTTCAATTGGTAATTCAGCAGCTTCTGGAACATACGCTCAAGGAACTGGTTGGAAGACAGCAGAGATCTGCGACAACTCCAACTCTGCAGGTACCGCTTGTTCCTCAAGCACTGGTAACCACAACTACATCATTAACGCACAATCCAATTCCGGAACTGTCGGAATGGGTGCGAGAATGACTTCAAGCATATACGTCTACACATACGCTTACAACAGCGGTGGATCAAACAGCTACCTGGAAGTAATTTACTCCGGTGGCTCTGACTCGGATGCCCCAACCTCCAGTCACGTTCCATACAGTGGATTGACATCATATGTTGAAGGAGAGAGAACTTTCTTCACAACACTAACTGACCTGTCGGGAGTCGACACAACATCGACCAACGGTGTAACAATGTCCTACAGCGTCAACAACGGGTCATGGACCTCAGTCAGTGCTACAACAATCCAAACCTGCACATCTACTGCAAGTGAATGCCGATTCAAGGCTACAACTTCAGATATTAGCGCAGGCGATTACGTCGAATACTACTGGAAGTTCCAAGACTTGAACACCGCTGGTGGAGCTAACGTAGGATATGATCCTGCACCACCTGCAAGCAATTCAGCACCAGGAACATGGGTAGAGAGCAACGCTCACTACTTCTTTGTTGACGATATCACAAATGCTGGAAATGCAAAGAAGTTCACAGTTCTGACAACGGATGTCCACTCGGGTAGTTACTTCACTCCTCAAGGATTCCACGACAGACAGATGACCTATTACGACCATTCCGATGAGTACCTCTTCGAGTGGGACGTCTCTAACTGTGGTACTGGTAGTTACTCATGTTTCTACGCTTCCTCGTATTACTTCTACTCTCAGTGGAAGTTGCAGTGGACCACAACCCCTAGTGGCGGATACAACGGATACGGCGGAACCCAATCTGGTCTTGATGAACTCCATCAAGGCGATGGTGGATACCTCGCAATCAGTGCAAAGAATGGACCTCAGATGAACATCATCTTCCACTATGACTCAGGCGACAATGCTTGGGGTATGGTCGGTATCGGTGATTCAACACCTGAGATCGAAACAGGCGCACTTGCAGGAGGAAGTCAAGCCTCCTCAGTATCCACATACGGATACACAGCTGCATACAACGTCCCTATCCCAGGAGACATTACCGGAACTTTCGGTAAGATCACTTGGAATGGTACTGGTTACAGTACATCTAAGGCTAACTGGCTCTGTGTTGGAACAAACGGTTTCTATTACTTCTACCGTTCCAGTTCCTCCAACGCTCGTTGTAACACAGGATACTACTACGCATACCAAACTTCTTCCTACAAGTGGTCTGGTGTTGCTCTGAGTGCTGGTTATTACGGACGAATGGCGACCTCTGGTTCCATCACCTACAAGGTTGGAAAGGTTGCACCTACGCCTGATACACAAGCTCCTGACATGGATCACTCAGTTCTTCGTGATTCCCACAGTAAGAGCCGAACGTTCACTTACACAATTGCCGATGCGGGAGACCCACCATCAGGATTGAATGTGAATCAAACATTGAATGAAGGTCCAACATTGCATTACTCTGTAAACAATGGAACCACGACATCAGTTCTTTTGTCTCCTGTAGGCAAGACACGATCTGAATGTGCTGCTGGTACTTGTGACTGGGCTGCTACCATAACTACTTTCGAACGTACAGACTATGTTGAATACTACGCTACATCTGTAGACGAGTCTACAGTCTCAGCCGGTACAAATTCAGTAACAACAACATCGAATTCCTTCGAGGTTGGCGATCCTAACATGATGCTTATCGTCGAATGGAGAGATATGGGATACAATACACAATACCTTTGTGATTACCAAGTTGTCTTCTATGACGTAACGAACGAAATCGAATTCAAGTACGACTCAGGTTGTGCTGCTTACTACGATTACGCTACCGTTGGATACATGGATCACACCCGTACAAAGGGCGACTCCATGCGAAACCCTGGAGCTGGATACATGGCTGGTAACAACCCGCATTCTTCCAACTACAGAATTTCAACTGATGGAAACGACCACGGATACGAAGCGTTCTCAACAGGTATCAAGCCTGTAACCAACGCTGCACAAGTTATCTCTGGTACATCTGGTGGTACACCAACTGGTTACTACTGCTCATACAGTTACTACTGGAACCAATACAAGACAGGATGCAACGCTAACATTGACCTACCTTCTGGATTCACTTTCGATTACTTCCAGAAGTCTTTCGATGGCGATGACAGTAACGACCGACTTCGTATTGGCCGTAACGGTTACCTCTACATGATTGACAATGGTGCTACATCCCTAGAACGTGGTATTACTACATGGGGTACGAGCATGCCTGATTTGCCATACTCTAGCAACTCTGCAGCTCGACCAGGTACAATTGCACCATGGTGGGGCTATTACAGTAGTTACTACTGCTATGATAACACAGCATACGATTGTGGTGTCTATGTCCGTACAATGCCATTCGAAGGCAAGGGTACAGATGTCGACAACGACCTCGACTGTTCAGGAAACAACGTAGAATGTATCTGGGACAACGAAGGTTCACCATACCGAATCAGCCCGAGCAGCGACTACCTCTCTGTATCTGGTGGAGATCTAACCATCCAGCCAGGAACAGTCATACAAGTCGAACAAGGTAAGGGAATTTCCATTGATGGTGCTTGCGATTCAGTCAAGGCTATCGGAAACTCCACCGATCGCATCCTCTTCGAGGGTGCTGCAGGTGCTGAATGGAAGGGTCTCTCTTTCACAGACGATTGTACTACAACTGCTGGTACTGACGACAGACACGTCTTCAGTTACGTTGACTTCAACAACACAAGTACAGCTGCAATCACTGCCGGTTCACGACACCAAGACTACAACGCTTACTGTGCTGACAGCAACGGTGGTACACGACCATGTTATTCCAACTCTAACGTTGGTAACTTCACTCTAAGTCGAGTTACATTCACTAACGTCGAGACTGCAATCAGTCACGGCAGCGGTCAAGGAACTGGAATTACAATGATGAACTTCGCAATCAACGGAGCAGACAATGCATGTATCAACCTGCCAAGTAGTTCTGACGCTATACTAATCGAAGGTACAATGTCTAACTGTAACTCAAACGGTGTTTCATGGGGCGGTGCTATCGTCAACTATCCTGGATCAACCGGAGGAATGCTACACGTTGAGAACGTAACAATCGAGAATGCATACAAGAACCTTATCGATACCGATTTGCAACATGTAACAGTCTCGAACGTTAGTGCAAGTTTCACAACAAGTGGAGCAGCACAAACTGGAGTTGCATTGGATTCAGCATTCGGTGCAGCAAGCGAGGTCAACATCTTCAACCTCGATGCTCCTGGATACTCTAGTGTCTCAATCAATGCTCTTGGTTCAATCAACATGACCGATGTCGACGTCGGAACTGCTACGCTAGCAATCACCCCTGGTGGTTCTTCAAGCACAGCAAATGGACCGTCTGGAGATTTCGCTATCTTCCACAACATCGACGCAGGCGACATGACATTGACTCGAATTCAACCTTCGATGTTCAACGATGTGACCGCTGGACACATTGACATCTCTGGAAACGCTATCTCCACCGATGTCATGTATGTGACAAATCTCGACTCAGGTCGATTTGGTGTTGCAGGATGTGGATGGAAGATTGATGTAACAACCATTGATTCTGACAGAGTTTACAGCAGCTGCTCAAGCAGTGCTGCACCTAACAACTTTGTCGTCGATGGGGGAACTCTTTCCCACACATCAACCACAGACCACGCTCTGTATGCTCGTAACTCTAAGATGACTATCGGTGATGTTGCTATTACCAGTTCAAACGCTGGTAGCGGTGTTTACCTTGCTTACGCAAGCTCAAACGCTGAAGTACGCCTCATCGATGTCTCTCAGAACACTGACGATTGTGCAGACGCTAACGGAGCTACAACCGATTGTGATGTATACACATCATCATCTGCTTTGATCTACTACGGTGGTACTGCAACTCTGCGTGCATACCGACTCGAAGCTGTTAACACAGTTATCCGAGAAGTAAACAAGAGTGGCCACGTTGTAAGTGCAAGTGTTGTATCAGCAGCGGGAGCCGAACTCTTTGAAGTCGGATCTCACATCACTGATGGAAACGGGGAAGCATCTGTATGGGTCATCACTGGGGACAGTGCTGGAAACACATACAGCAATCACAACCTCCGTGCATTCGGGCCAGCTGGACAGAACGAGACTCTCTCGACTGACACCTGGTACGCAAGCGATTTGACCAGTGGATTTACCATTGGCAGTTCATATGCTCTGCTCCTCGAGCCAGCGCCTGTTGATTTCAATGGAACCAACATGGACTGTACTTGGTTAGCTGCATGGACTGATGCTGACACCGGTGCGGGTCTGCCAACAAACGGTACAACCGCTTCTGGAGCGACCATTTACGAATTTGACGGAACACCAATGACCTTGACTGAAGATCTCAACCTCAATGGATGTGTCATCAGACTCATGGGAGCAGTTCTGAAAGTCAAGTCTACAGCAACAAGTACTCCTGTACTCACACTATCGAATGGTGGAAAGTTGGTTGTAGGAACATCTTCAGTAGCAACTGGTTCATTGAAGGCAGTTTCATCAACATACCCTCTCACACTTGATATCCAAGATGGAACTCTTGAGATTGATGGTGGAGTTGTCCGAGATATTGCTCAAGATGCTACGACTGGATCCGCTCTATACGTCGGAGATGGTGCAACGCTCATCATGAAGAACTCAGGTACTGTTTACGGTTCCTCTGCAAGTTCTACTGAGATGGCTACCGTCAAGATTGATGGTGGTTCTGCAGACATTGCATCATCCAGCATTATCAACGTAGGAAACACTGGAACAGCCCTTTGGGTTGAACAAGCAAGCGGTTCATTCACCAACCTTGGTGTCTCAAACGCTGCTGTTGGTATCCAAGCCTACAACGGTGCTCCACAAATCGACGGATTCACATCAACTGACAACACTGTTGGTGTCGATGTCTATGGTGGAATGAGCCTTCCAACGATTTACCGTTCTACTTCATTGTCAGGACAATCGACTGGATGGACAACATACGCAGTGGACCTTTCCAGCTTCCTTGGAAGTTCGGATTATCTGCAAGTTGGTGCTAATTCTATCTATGGTGGTGGAAATGCTCACCCAACCTACAACTATGCTACAAGCAAGTACTACATGATTACTGACCGTTGGAACATCGAAGTTACCTACGACGATGGAAGCGGAGAAGTTTCTGAGAACATTACTACACCAGACAAGGTAGGATACTACCCATGGGGTTCAAACGATCCTAAGTCTGGAAACGGTGCTGACACATACGCCGGCGGTGAAGGTGGAGTCGCATCATGGCATTGTAACCAATACGGTTACAGCTATGGTCCATCCGCTACAAGTGACTTTGACGGATACATGTACTATCTATGGCGCTATTGGCCTCAAGGTCCTCAAACCTTCCCATCTTACCCAGGCTACTACTACTATCCAGATCAATTCGGATTCCGATGGTCTGAAATTGATGCTGACACAACACCAAACAGCGGATATTACCCATACCACTACTGGGGTTACTACTACACATCCTATCATGGTGGACAAGGAGCCTACAAGCCTGTTGAAGGATACGTTGGCGGATCATACAACGTCTGTCTCGATTATGCGTATTCATATTACATGAATCCTGGACAGGGTGCTCGAATGTCTTTCCCAGTCGTGGATATCTCCGATAGTTCAATCTCCAAGGTTACTATGTACGTCGATGTTCTACACAACCGTGCTGACAATTACCAAGACCGACTCGACTTAGTCGCTCGTGCTGGTAACGACCCAAGCGATCTCGGAGACTATCTCAGAGACAGTGGTACTGCTTCTTTCAAGAACGGTGTAATCACTGGAGCTGACAATGGTATCGAAATCGGTGGTAACTTTGCTGCTGGTACATTCGAATCTATTGACATTACTTCACCAACCGATTCCGGTATTGAAGTAACTGGCGCTGTATCTGCTGCAATGGATGATATCGAAGTTAACGGTGGAGATTACGGAATGTACGTCTCTTCCTCAGGTTCAGGTTCAATCGACCTGACAAACATGGACTTTGATGCTCAGAACACTGCTGGTATTTACTACGTCAAGAACTTTGGAGGAGAACTTTCAGGCTCTATCACCAACAGTGCAGGAGCAGCATACAAATATGGCCCATTGACAAGTAAGAATGTTGTATTTGACGGCATTACTCTCGCAGGAAACGATGTTGGTCTCGAAACCGCAGGAAGCCAAGAGTTCACGATAACTGACTCGGCCTTTGCGAGTACGACAAACGATGTTGTGGTTACGGGCTCAAGCAAGGTTGACTTCATTGAAGGTACTGTTGATACGAGCAAGGTATCTGTTACCGGAACTGGTGATTTCGAACGAATGCGTGAATTGGTAATGACCATCGAAGCAGATGGAGCTGTAGTCCAAGGAACAAACGTTGTTCTGATGAATGCCGACAAGAAGATCACTGGAACAGGAACGACTGATGCCAATGGTGCTGCTTCTGGAGTACAATTCAGAACAGTTCGTGTTGATTCATCTGGTATGTCATCTGACAACCTGGCAGGATATCAAGCAGCTACAGTTGCTATGATTGAATACACATCCAGTAAGGGTGACTTCAGATACGCTTTCGAAGGACTAAGTCTTTCAGATGCTAGCGGAAACACTGGAACCATCGACCTGGTTGATCGTATTGAAGCACGTGTCTGTTACACATTCAGCAGTTCTTCCTACGTTATGGTTGCAGGATGTAGCGGCTCACGATACCTAGGTACAGGTTCCTCGAGAACTTTGACCGACGGAGATGGTGGATCCTACAAAGAGTATGGTTACTACGGAGCAACTCCTGAGGACATGTCCGGATTGACAGTCATGATGGACGTTCCGTTCGTATACTTCGATAATAACGAAGAACACAACTGGAACAACACCAAGGTTTTGGTCACAGGGTCATACACATTTGGTGATACCCAACGCTGGTATGCTCAAGGTGGATCAGATGCACCAGAATTGTATTTACACGATTCTGAAGTATATGGTCTTGCAGTGAACCCAACAACTGGTCAACAAACAGGTGTTGAAATCGGTTACTTATACCAAGCAATGGATATCTCGATCAAGGATTCAACACTGAATCCAGTTGCATCGGTTACCAGCGGTATGGCATACGCATCTACATGGAGCAGTAATGATTACGTCTCTGAATGGTTGCGAATGGAGAACGTTTCGATGACGCATTACAAGGGTTACACACCATTGAACAATGCTATCTCATCAACTGACGTTTGTGTCAACCTTTATGGTTCAGATAACTCTTACATCATTAACAGTACATTGACGGACTGTGGCGCTGGAATCTTCTTCCAACGCTCTGGATATTCTTATGGACACAATGCTGACGAGTTTGGTGCAGATAACACCACTATCCAAGGAAACACATTCGTTGATGGTGGAGAAATCGCAGATGTTTGGTTCTATACGAACTCATATGCAGATGATACTGTTGTCAAGGATAACACCTTCAGCAGTTCCACTGCTAAGTACGGTGTTCGAGCATACGATCAAACAACTAAGCGCTTGACAGTCTTCAATAACACATTCGATGGACCAGAAACCGGTATTCAATTAATCAACACAGATGGATATGACTTGGATAACAACTCAATCACCGGTGTGAGTGATGCTAGCAAGCCTGGTATCACAATCAATGGTGGACATGGTGATGTTTCCAACAACACCCTATTGGACGCAGACGGTGGTATCCGAATTGATTCGGCTGAAGCACCTCCTGCACCTTCGACATCCCTATGTACGATTGCTGGAAACTCCTACCGTACTACTTCGACATGTACGTTCACCATACCATCTGGTGCCACAGCATATGTCGATCTAGAGACCGATAGCTGGGGTGGCGAAGTTGGGCTTGAAATTACCAAGCCTGACGGTACCACGGACACATGGGCATACGGAACTTTCAGTTCGAACACAGCATATGCTCGTTACACATCCTACAGCGTTGCTGGATCTTACAGCCTCAAGGTGCTTGACTCCTGGGGTGACGGTGGTACAAACATCGCTGTCTACTACGGAACCAGTACCGGAGGATACTCTGGACCAGTTGTTGAGAACAACACAATCGGACTAAGTCCTGGCCGTGTTGCTCCTAACGCAATAGGTCTTGACCTCGTCGATTGTAACTCTGTAACAATTCAGAGCCAAATGAATACCATCAACATGGGCGATAACGCTGTCATCACTGATGGCTGTGACATCAATGATGTCGATTCAAACATCGTTGGAACAGGTATCTCTGGCAGTATCGGTATGTCCTCTCTCAACTCGGGAGATGACATCACCCTCTCTGGAACTGATATCAGTGGATATGCATATGGTGTCGCTATCGATCACGCTACGCTGACACTAACTGGTGCTGCAACCGTTGCTGTTGGTAATAA
>ERZ767114.704-NODE-704-length-17409-cov-2.068428_pt1 | contig 17409 bp, 15 predicted proteins | sample MGYA00374952_ERZ767114 | MGnify/ENA primary metagenome ERZ767114 (study PRJEB28939, sample SAMN06267156) | marine metagenome | isolation source: Columbia River Estuary | place: USA:Columbia River Estuary, USA | collected 2012-05-05 ...
GGCAACTGGGTTCAAATTCAGGATGGCCGTTATAAATATGCCCGAGGACCAACAACCGACAACTACCCACTGTCCATGTGGTCCAACCGGTGGTCAACCATGCCGGTCCCCTATTACCCCGGATTACGATTACCCAATCCCGATGCGCGCGCCTATATTGATTTCATGCCGGGATCAAAGGTTCCAGTCTTAAGGCAACCCTTCGAGCCTGGCGATATGCTGCCTTTTTGGTCGATGGATGCGAGTCTCGATGATCACTATTTGTTTGATCTCCAGGAGGATCCCCATGAGGAACACAATCTCATCGGGTCCAAGCTTGAGCATCAAATGATTGCGCTGCTTGAAGACGCATTACGCGATCTCAATGCGCCGGCCGAGCAAGCTACGCGATTGGGCTTGCCAAGCGCGTCTCAATAGCGCAAAAAAACCGCAACCCGCAAGTCACGCCCCAATGCCTGGCGCGTCATGAGCCTCGCCAGCGTCAAACCACTGGCGCCGCAACCCCTAGGCCAAGCAGGTCGGCCTTACCAGCGATTTGAGGCGCATCAAAGTGAACCCACGCAGGCTCTGAGACCGGTGAATCATTTAAAATGAGGGTGCTTTAAACCCTCTGAAAAAGTTCGGGCAAACACGACGCTTTCGCTCATACGCGACCGCCTAATAACGATCTTAAAATAATTCGATAAGCCATAGCATTCCCCTTTATTTAGCCCTAATATTCGCGCGATTTTTTAGCCCTTATCAACGCCGTTTGGACTCCTATGACCCGCATCCTATCGTCCATTTTTGCGCTGTTGCTCAGCACGTCTATTTTGCTAACCGGTCACGGGCTACAAATGATCCTGGGCCCATTACTCGGATTGGAACTGGCCTTTTCCGAGTTAGAAATTGGCTATACCGGTTCAGCCTACTACGCAGGATTCATTGCCGGCTGCCTGGTCATTCCAAGACTGATTCAAAAGGTCGGTCATATCCGGGTTTTTCTCGTTCTCATCTCCTTAGCGACGGTCGCCCTGCTCATGCTGGGCATTAGCCAAACATTACTCTTTTGGCTCCTCGCAAGAGCGCTATCGGGCGCCAGCTTTTCCGGTCTCTATATGATCATCGAATCCTGGCTGAGCGAATCTGCAACCCCAGAGAACCGAGGCCTTGTTTTATCGATTTACTCCGTAATCACCTTGCTCGCGATCAGTGCCGGCCAAATGTTCATTACCCTTGAATTGCCGCTGACCCAATTGGTGATGGTCGCGGCGATCTTGTTTTTACTCAGCACCTTGCCCGTTGGCTTAACCAATTCCGCCTCACCCCAACCCCTACACCCCGTCACCTTCAAGATCGGCACGGTCTTTAACGACTCTCGAATCGCCATCTATGGCGCGTTGGTCTGCGGGCTAGTCACCTCCGGCTTTTGGGCGCTTGGCCCAATCATTGCCAAGGCCCTTCATTTTGAGGCCAACCAAATCAGCCTCTTTATGGCCGTCACCCTCATGGGCGGCGCGCTATTGCAGCTCCCGATCGGGCGGTTTTCAGATCTTGTGGATCGTCGGTTGGTGATCTCCGCACTGAGCGGTGCTGCGAGACTTGTCACCCTGATGACGATCGTCTTGGGCCTTGAAAGCCCCTCCGCCTTCTTCATCGTCATGTTTCTCTTTGGCGGCGCCACCTTCCCGTTGTATTCCATCAGCTTGGCCCATGCTAATGACAACTCCACCCTGTCACCGATCGAGACTGGGAGCGTCATTTTGCTGACCTATAGCATCGGCGCGGTGATCGGGCCGGTGCTCATTTCGGCAACCCTTGCCCTATCGAACCTTGGCCTATACTTCATAACGACCCTGATTCTTGCGCCCTTCTCGGCTTGGACATTTATCCGATCCCAAGCTATTCCCGCGACCCAAGCCCATTTCACACCCTATCAGGACGTGCCTGTTACCACCCAAGAAGTTATTCTCCTCAGCACGGATGAGGACCTTGACGAGGTCCTCGATGACGTCCCCGATGACGTCCTGCATGAGGTCTTTGGCGCAGTCTTTGAGGAGGTTCTCGCAGCGCCCCTGGATTCGACAACGCCTGTACCATCAACAACCGCGGCTTAGCCCTATTCCTCAAGGCCTCTTATCAAACCGCCCAACCATCCGTTCCTAGCCCCGCACTCGGGTTTTGATATCGCCCTTCTTTGCCTTCTGCTCAAGAAAGATAATGATCAGGTTGGCCACATCTTTGTTTGGATTGTTTGCTCGGCCAGCACAATTGTCGCCAAAATTATAATTCGACTTTCTTCGTGCCTCACCAGAATTGCGCACAACGCGCCGATCGATAACCGGGACTCGACACAATGGACGTTCGAGCGTTGATGACCGCGGCGGAGCCAGCCGAAACTCAACGTGCTCCGCGCCGCCCACCCAAAACGTTTTAATATCCCGCGCGTCAAGGCTTGATGTCAGCGCGCCGGTATCCAGCTTCGCTCGAATTGCAGCAGGTTGTATCTCCGGTAGCCGAACGTATCCTGTCCAACCGACAATCATAACTGCCCCCGAAAATCGGCGAGTCCCAGAGCTTTAAAGAAGGCAACGCAACGTTTTTATTGAGCCCGATCAGAACCCGTGAATCCTTCGATGACGAGGCTTGGCAATTCAGCCGAAAAACCCGGGTTCGCCGAGCGGCATTAACCCGTTTCCCGGTTGAAGATCACGTGATGAAGTCGGTCTGAAGGCCTTCACAACCAAAGGCGTCCCCGAAAATTCGGTAATGCTTTGCGCTTTGCCAGAACCGACCCGCTTTTTATCCGGCCCGGGATTTCGGTGAGATTATGCCAAAAATCAGGCTTGGAAATTTAACCGCAAACCGGGCGTTGGCCAGGTCGCTTTAATGAGTTTTCCGGTCGAAGACAACGTGATGTAGGCGGTCTGAAGGCCTTCGCCACCGAAGGCGATGTTCGTGGTTAAAACATCCGGCATGGCAAAAAATTCAACTGCGCTGCCATCCGGTGAATGCGATGTAATACCACCTGTGATCAGTGTCGCCACGCAAACGTGACCCGAGGCATCGACCGCAAGCGAGTCAAACATATGAAAATCGGGTCTTTGCGCCAGCATCCGGCGCGGGACATTGCCGTCCAGCGCCCCAGGCGATGCAATGGCATAGGCCCAAAGGCGGCCCGTGGGGGTTTCTGCCACGTACAAGGTCTTTTCATCCGGCGACAAGCCAATCCCGTTCGGCGCTTCCATTGGGAAGATCACTTCCTCAATTCGGCTGCCATCCGCGGCCGCATAAAAGACCCCCGTGCGATCTCGGGTTCGGGGCGACGTCTTGCCATGATCGGTGAACCAAAACCCACCGGTTCGATCGAAAACCAAATCATTCGGGCCTTTTAGACGCTCGCCGTTGCAGGCCTCATAAAGGGTTTCAACCGCACCCGTCTTCAGATCAACGCGTTCAATCCTGCCGCCGGTGTAGTTTGCAGGCTGCTCGCCTGGAAAGACCCGACCATCGCGTCCTTCATGCCATTCAAAGCCGCCATTATTACAGATATAACAATGTCCATCTGGTCCAAGGGCCGCACCATTGGGCCCACCGCCCAGTTCTGCGACGATCGATTGCGTTCCATCTTCGGCAACCCGAGTGAGCGTGCCCCGCTGAATTTCAACCACGAGCACGGCGCCATCACTCAACGCGACAGGACCCTCGGGAAACGCAAGCCCTTGTGTCATTACCGTTACGTTCATATCCCGCACTCCTATCGTCTTAAACCGCAGCCCACTGATGAGTTGTAACCGGGTATGGGCTTTTGAAAAAACAATTTGCCAATCGCATCAGTGGTCAGCGCCTATCTACGGCACGCTGGTTGCTTTGCTTCAACCCAACTAAGAAAACCTGCCCGCTGATACAAAACATCCTTTGCGAGCCCATCTTGCCTCAGTCTTCATTTTCTGGGGCCGCTGGCGCGCCGCCCGGGAAAGCGTCAGCGCCCTGATCTTGAATCATTTGAGTAATGCGTTCGACCATCTCCTCTAACGCGGCTTCATCCGTGCCGCGCATCACCAGATTAGTGCCATAACCATTCGGGCGATAAAATGGGTACGACCCAAGGTCGATGTCCGGATACGCTTCTTGAATCTCGCCAAGTTGGGTCGCCACCTGACTCTCACCGAGAAACGCACCGACCGTTCTAGACCGAACAGGTCGACCACCTGGCAATCTGACCTGATCAAAGGTGCTGGCCATGGCCTGCATCACCATGGGGACACCGGCCATCACGAAGACATTCCCGAGCTGGAAACCCGGTGGACCACCCGTCGGATTGTCGATTAAGGTCGCACCCACTGGAATTCGCGCCATTCGAAGCCTTGACGCCATAACCGCTGGGGGCGCCTCGCGTTTTCGGATTAATGCGGCAACCTCAGGATGCTCGTAAACGGCAACGCCGAAGGCTTTGGCTATACTATCAACGGTAATGTCATCGTGGGTCGGGCCAATCCCGCCGGTGGTAAAGACATAATCAAAGCGTTGTCGACAGTGGTTCACCGTATCAACAATCGTTTCATCTACATCGGGTATCACGCGGGCTTCCATCATGCGAATACCCAACTCATTTAAGACACCGCTTAAATGTGCAAGATTCGTATCCTGCGTTCGACCGGATAGAATCTCATTGCCGATAATAACCAAACATGCGGTGGCGGAATCTCGATCTGAAACCATAAACGAAAACCTTTCTGAGAATTTAAGCAGGACGTCACCCAAAACGACTACGACGCCCAATATTAAAACACGAATTCAGGGAGAATGGCGTCGAAGAACGCCTGCGGCATGCCAGAGCACCGCGGCAATGCCGCCGAACGCCACTCCGTGAGCCGGCAATTGAACAACCTCTCCTGCCGAGCACTGCGTTAGCACGCTCTAAAGCCGGCATTTGAGCGCGCTATCGCTTTTTCGGTGACGGGCCACGCGTGTTCAAAGACTTACGACTAACAATCACATTGAGTGACGAGGCACCGCCAAGACGATAGACTGGCCACTGATCCAGCAGACTACGTTTAGCAACCTCGACGGCAATTCATCCAGAAGCCGAACGCGAGCGTCCGGCGTTCTTCGATCTTGAGCGCTCGAGACCGATCAATGGACTGGCAACCCGTCCCGGCGTCTTTTATTCAAACAGGTTGACGGTGACAACTGCGAAAGCTCGCCTTGCTTGGTCGCGCGCTCGCGGTAGCAACCTGGATAAAATGGCCATAAATTCTCAGCTGTCCGTAACACAGCAGAGCACCAAGCGTTAGGAACAGTTTATGAAATCAGCGGCAGAAGAACTCGATCACATCCTGATAAAGGGCGCCCGAGAACACAACCTCAAGAACATCGAAGTCAAAATCCCAAAACGTAAACTGGTTGTACTGACCGGGGTCTCAGGCTCTGGAAAATCATCCCTAGCCTTCGATACGCTCTATGCCGAGGGCCAGAGGCGTTATGTCGAATCCCTATCAGCCTATGCCAGACAATTTCTGGGCCAAATGGAAAAACCCAAATACGACACCATTCGGGGGCTCTCGCCGACCATTTCAATCGAACAAAAAACCACCAGCCGCAACCCCCGTTCGACCGTAGGCACCATCACTGAAATCTCGGACTACCTCAGAGTTTTATTTGCCCGCGTCGGACAGCAGCACTGCCACCAATGCCATAAACCGGTGGCTGGCCAAACAGCTGAAAAAATCGTCTTGGAACTCCTGAAATACCCAAAGGGAACACGGGTTAATCTTATGCACTCATTATTGGTGAACCGCAAAGGTGAGCATCGTGATGTCATCGACAGCGCGCGAGCCCAAGGCTTTGTCAGACTCCGGGTCGATGGCGAAATCAAACGCGTGGAGGATTTAACCGTTTTAGACAAGCGCAAAAAACACACCGTCGAACTCATTACCGACCGCTTGGTCATCCGCGATGACATCAAAGACCGATTGACCGACAGCGTTGAACAAACCCTTCGCATGGGCAAGGGCTCAATGCTGGTTGAGGTCGATGATACCGACCGGATATTTTCAGAACACCTTGCCTGCGCCGATTGCGGCATCTCCTTTCCAGCCCTGTCGCCCCAATCCTTTTCGTTCAACAGCCCCCAAGGGATGTGTCTGGCCTGTAACGGGCTGGGTACTCAAGTCGCGTTTGATCCGGATCTGGTCATCCCAGATGAGACCTTGTCACTGCGTGACGGTGCGCTGAAGCCGGTTGGCCGAATCGATCAAGACAGTCGATCGATGACCGCGGTTTTTCATAAGCAAATGTTTGAACACCTAAAGATACCCACTCACAAAGCTTGGACCGCGCTCACACCATCCCAACGCAAAACCATTCTGTACGGCACTGGCGAGAAGCGTTACCAAATCAATTGGGGCTCCCACGGCACAACCAACTCACGTTACGAAGGCCTGCTCAATCGCCTGATGCGACGTTTTAGGAGTACCAAGTCTGAGGGCATGAAACGCTGGTATGCCCAATTTTTGGCCAACACCCCTTGCGACGTCTGCGAGGGCGAGCGGCTTCGCAAAGAGTCGGCGGCGGTAACGGTTGCGAGTCGAACCCTCATCGATATCTCCGCGATGACGATCGATGCGTCCCTCGACTTTTTCGACCACATCGCCTTGCAGGGTTCTGATGCAGAAATCGCCGTAGAATTACTCAAAGAAATTCGAGGCCGCCTGGGCTTTTTGAATGCAGTTGGCCTATCCTACCTATCCTTGAATCGGCTTGGCCCTTCTCTGTCTGGCGGCGAATCCCAAAGAATTCGCTTGGCCAGCCAGGTGGGATCAGAGCTTTCCGGGGTCATCTACATTCTCGATGAGCCCAGCATAGGCCTGCATCAACGAGACAATGAGCGGCTCTTAAACACCCTCATTAAAATGCGCGATATCGGCAACACCGTCATTGTGGTTGAACACGACGAAGACACCATTCGGGCGGCTGACTATGTTATTGATTTTGGACCCGGGGCGGGCACCCAAGGCGGCAGCGTGATCCACGCCGGCACCCCAAAGACCTTACTTAAAAACCGCGCTTCCTTAACCGGCGACTATCTCTCAGGTCGTGCCTGCATCCCACTGCGGGCAGAACCCCGAACACCGTCAGGTGAGGTTCAGGTGACCGGCGCCAAAGAAAATAATTTGAAAGATTTAACGGTCGCCTTCCCACTCGGGATGCTCGTTGCCGTAACCGGCGTTTCAGGGGCAGGCAAATCAACGTTGGTGAACGATATTTTGTATCCCGCCATGGCGCGGCACTTTCACGGCAGCCAACAAAAAATTGGCAAACACAAAGCCGTCATTGGCTTGGATCAGCTCGACAAGGTCGTGGCCATTGACCAAAAACCCATCGGCCGCACACCGCGCAGCAATCCGGTGACTTATATCAAGGTGTTTGATGAGATTCGAAAGTTTTTCGCGCTGTTACCCGAATCAAGAGTCCGCGGCTATACCCCCGGCCGATTTTCATTCAACGTCAAAGGCGGCCGCTGCGAATCCTGTCAGGGTGACGGCGTGCGTAAAATTGAAATGCACTTCTTATCCGATGTTTACGTCAAGTGCGAGGCCTGCGATGGCAGCCGCTTTAATGTGGCAACGCTCGAGGTGCAATACAAAGGAAAATCCATCGCTGACGTACTGAGATTGACCGTTGCCGAGGCGGTCCTGCATTTCTCAGAACATCCAAAGATTGTGAATCAATTGCAGCTTTTGGTGGACGTTGGGCTTGATTACCTTGCCCTCGGCCAGCCCTCCTCCACCTTATCCGGCGGCGAGGCGCAACGCATCAAATTAGCCCGGGAGCTGTCCAAAATTGCCACCGGCAAAACATTTTATCTGCTGGACGAGCCAACGACGGGCTTGCACTTTGACGATGTTCGAAAGTTATTGGGGGTTCTGAACCGGTTAATCGATGCCGGCAACTCGGTGGTGGTGATTGAACACAACCTAGATGTGATCCGAACCTCGGACTGGATCATTGACCTGGGACCGGCCGGCGGCCCAACGGGTGGTAACGTGCTGACCCAGGGCACCCCCGCAGCAGTCGCCCAATGTCCCGACAGTGATACCGGCCGATACCTTGCGCCGTTCTTCCCAAAGCAGAAATCAAGCAGCGTGAAGACCTCGAGCTCAAGGCGGAAAGCCAAATGATAGCTCCGGGGTTGATGTGCGCAACCCGGCCTTGTGCAACTGCGCACTTGACCCACGAGTCACCCCACGATGATCACGCGAAGGATAAAACACCCCATGACTGACTTCGACCCGGCGATGGTGCCGATCCGTGCCGCTGCCACCGTTCTGCTGATCGCCGATCGGCCTGAATTAAAGATTTTGATGATGCGCCGTCATGCTAAAACCCTATTTGCCGGTGGCATGTGGGTGTTCCCGGGTGGCGCTGTGGACCCGGCCGATGTGACGGTGGCCGTTTCAGGCGAAGTCGAGCTCGACTATCCAGGCCCCATCACAGCGCAGACCCCCGAGGATCATCGGTCATATTATGTTGCCGCGATTCGGGAATGCTTCGAAGAGGCGGGTATTTTGCTGACCCTTCCCGATCCAAGCGGTCCAGCATCGGCACCGCTCACTCAAGCCCAGCAAGCAGACCTCAGAGACCAACTCAATGCCGGTACGCTCTCCTTTAATACGCTGTTATCTGACTACCAACTGATCCCCAACGCGGCGCTGATCAAACCGGTTGCGCGCTGGATCACACCGCTCGGCTCACCCAAGCGGTTTGATGCTCGGTTCTTTCTCGCAAAGCACCCAACGGACCAAGATGCATCTCATGACCAAGGTGAACTCATCGATTCAGAATGGCTGACCCCGACCGAGATTTTAACTCGATTCGACGCGGGCAGCATGGCGATCATGACCCCAACCCTCAGGATGATTCAAAACTTGCAGGCATTTGATACCGCAGACGCCGTCCTGGCCGCGATGGATCAAATCCAAGACTACCACCAGGTGCTCGTCGACCCCGAAACCCGTGCCTTATTACTCCCGGGTGAGCAGGGGTATGACGCGGCCGTTGATCATATTGAAACCGGCTGGGTTCGCCTCAGAACCTTGCCCCATTAATCAAGGCAAGCCCCATTCGTTTTCAACCCGCGTTAACCAGTAATCGACATCCGCCTTGGGATCCCCAGTGATATAACGCCACAGTTTCAAACGGTTGATGAGCTCTAACCGGCCGGTGTCCGCCTCGAACCAGGGTTCAAGCGCCATCAGTTGGTTGGCAACGGGATCTTTATGATTTGGATCTGTCCAAAAAATAGGCCTTGGCGAATCTGGTTGGGTCACAAGATCCGAGTCATTCCAAAGCCGCACCTGAGGCGCGTTGGGTCCCAGCCGAATCTTGTATAAGTAGCGGTCCTCAGTGGATTGATTGCGTCCAGCGCCGTGCCAAAGCCCCATGTGAAACACATACAGACTACCTGCTGGGCAAACGACGTGCTCTTGACCCACGATGTTTTGATAGCGCGCGATGGCAGCCTCGCTGACCCGCCGCAAATGAGAACCCGGAATGTAGCGTGTCCCCCCCATTGCACGCGTAACCGCCTGGGGAAAGTAAAATAGCTGGATGTCGAATGCTTGTCTTGGATCAATGGTTGAATCTTGATGATTGTGTTGCGAGACAGCCTTGGACGTTCGCTGCATCTCAGTCCCTGCGCCTAAGGTTAAATGCAAAAAGTGATGATCAAAAACCGGGGCATCCCCCACCAAGCTTCGGATCATACCGTTAACCACCGGTAAAGCGAAAATATCATGCAGGCAGTTCCCCGATTGAAAACAATCAGGCAGGCTGGTGCCAGGGGAGATTTTCGGAATGCTGGGACTGTGAATTAACCGACTATAAGCCTGACTGAGCGTTCTTTCTGCACCGCCGGCGGGTGCGCGCAGCTGCTCTAGAAACCGCGCATTCAACGCCTCGGGCACCACGCCCTCGAAGGCCAATACGCCTCGCGCCACAAATTCCGCCATTTGCAGCGTTGTCAAACCTAACTCATGACCCATTGACACCCCCACCGCGCAGTCGACGCGCGACATCCCCTTAAAAGCCAGCTCATTCGGCGTGCCGTGCTAGGCCCCACTAACAGGCCCATTGTAAGCGGCTCACGACAAGCGCGCTGCGCGTTATCCAATTCATTGCCCTGCAGGCATTGATAACCGGTCATCACAGCTTGGGCTCAATCGAGTGCCACTGCTCGAAAAAAAATTCGTACTTTAAATAATCTGTCCGAAATTCCTCACCCGAGACGTGGCTGACCAAGGGACTCGCTTGAATCAACCGCCAACCATCCCGGAGGGCATCGACCCCAGTCTTGTAGGGCGGCACATCCTCATCCCCGGTCATTGGCTTGCTGTCACCAAAGCCATCGTACTGCGCCCAACCGACAACTAGCGTATCCAACGCCGACGTCGCCAAGTACAACACCAGGACTTTCTGTCTCGCCGCCATCGTGAACCCCTGCCTAAACCTCACCCCATTCAACCGACTCGACACGAATTTGTAAATGCTACCAACCTGAACCCAGGTCAGAATGCCTCAAAAATCAACCAAATAATGAAAACAAATGACTTGATAATGAAGAAATAATGGATAACATCGGTCGTACACCAAGAAATCGGCATTCAAACATGCAAATGATTCTGCTCGTCTGGTTAATATTACTGCCCGCAACAACGCTTGCCGGCGCAACCTTGGCCAAGCATTCGGAGCTGGATACGGCCCGTCCGGACTTCGCCGCCATTCGAGATGTGCAAACAAAAAAATCCGCTTTTTTCGATTATTTGATGCCCTTTGTTCAAGGCGCGAATGCCGCCATTGAGGCCGAACGCGCACGCCTTTTAAAGATGGAGGCGATCAATGCCACGGGGCGAGCCTTATCCAGCGCGCAACAGGCCGATCTTCTGCGCCTGGCCAAACGGTATCGACTGCCCACTGCGCAGCATAACCGTCCGACCGACAAGCTCATCGCGCAAGTCCTACAGCGCGTTGATGTGGTGCCCGCCTCCTTGATCTTGGCGCAAGCGGCGAATGAGAGCGGCTGGGGCACGTCCCGGTTTGCTCGCCAGGCGAATAATTATTTTGGGATGTGGTGCTATCAAGCCGGTTGTGGGCTCAAGCCCCGGCAACGCGATGCAGGCCGTTCCCACGAGGTCAAACGTTTCGAGCATACGCGGGACAGTGTCGTTGCTTATTTGCACAACCTCAACACCAACCGCGCCTACCAAAGCTTAAGAAACTTACGGCGAACGACGCGCGAACTGGGCGCGCCCTTGCGGGGCGTTTTGCTGGCCGAGGGCTTGCTGGCTTACTCGAGTCGCGGCGCAGATTATATTAAAGATATTCAAGCGATGATTATTACCAATGACCTCGAGCAGCTTTCCTTTGATGTGGCCAGTCAGTAACCCCGCTTCCGCCCTGTATCAACTTTAACCGGTGACTTATGAGCCACTATCAAGTGCGTCAACTCAAGCATCTTGGCGCACGCAGCCTCGTCGAGGATCTGCAGGCCCTAAGAAGCCAGTTTGATTCAAACACGACAGGGGGCGCCCTAATCGGCATCTTCACAGGACTGTTCGGGCTGGCGAGCGATGAGTGCTTGCTGGTAACAGAGCAAGCAACCTTGACCCCTGAAACCCCTATGCAAGACTTTGAGGTGGTTCGGGCGCACCGCTTTAGCGCCACCGTTCGGCCGACTCAAACCCAATCTTTTGATCAAGCCGGCCTTTATGTCTTCCGCTTTTGGACCCTGCCAGGCAACCAGGTTGATCAGCTGATTGCCATGTCCGAGCGCGCCTGGGAAACCTTCGAGGGTGATTTTGATACTGAGGTTAAAGCGTTATTTCGGCAATCGACACCGGACCTTCAAGAGACCGCGCTATTGATTACCTGGTACAAAAATTTTGCCGCGTGGGAGGCTTCAAGACAACCCGACCCTGCTGCCGCGGATTTCTTTCGTCAGCGACAATCCTTGATTGATAAGGCTTTTCCGATCGCAACCCGCCGACTTTCTTAGCTTTGATTTAGGTACAGGTAACGCCAAAGCGTTGCTGCGACGAGCGCATGATCAATCCGGCCATCCAGTAGATAGCTTGCGAGTTCCGCCCTTGGCACCAACACGACCTCGGTTTGCTCAGTGGCCGTATTCTGAATATCCCCTTCAATCACAACGTTCTCAGCGACAAACGTGTGTAATTGATTATTAAAGACCGCTGGATTCGGATTCAGCACCCCCAAAGACGTTAAATGACTGGCCCGGAAACCGGATTCCTCGAGGCATTCTCGGGCCGCCGACACAATCGGCGCTTCACCGGGGTCAACCATACCGCCTGGAATCTCAAGCGATAACGCGTCGCTCCCGTGACGATACTGACGGACAAAAACCACTTCTTGATCAGCCGTGATCGGTAGGACATTCACCCAGTCCACCGTATCCAACACGAAAAACCCATGGGCATTGCCCGTTTTAGGCGAAATCGCAGTGACCTCCTGAACCTTCATGATTCGCAAATCGTTGAGCACTTTTGTCGCAACGCGAGTCCAGGGTCGTATTGGCGCGCTCATCCGCCGAGCCCTCGAACCGGGACTGCCGCACCGTGAACGGCGATCGCCTCAGCACTGGCCAAAAACCCAATGACCGCGGCCAGGTGCTCGGGCGCGACCCACTGACCGAAGTCTGCGTCGGGCATATCCGATCTGTTTCTTGGGGTGTCGATGACCGCTGGCAGCACGCAATTGACATTCACGCCCGCTTGTTTGACTTCTTCGGCAAGACTTTCAGTCAGCCGAATGGTGGCCGACTTCGACGCCAGGTAAGCCCCCATGTGCGCCTGACCTTGCGTCGCCGCAACCGCGCCAACATTGACCACCTTGCCGCAGCCAGCTGCAACCATTGCTGGCACTATCTTTTGCGTCATATAAATAATCGACTTCGTATTAAGGTTAAATAAGAAATCCCAGGTCTCATCAAGCGTCTCAAACACGGTCTCACCCATTTGAAAGCCGCCCGCAATATTACACAACACATCGACCGCGCCATGCGTTTGCAGCAGTCGCTCAGAGAAAGCAGCGCAATCGTCGCGGCTCGTCAAATCACAAACCGCCAGATGACAGTGCGGCCCAGGGCTTGGAAACGCCGTATCCAGCAGCGCTTGATTATAATCAACCGAGACCACCACAGCACCACGGGTTAAGAAATATTGCACTACGGCCTGGCCCAACACCCCCGCGCCTCCGGTTACCACTACCACTTGATCTTCAAACATTGAGAATTCCTTAAGCCTTGAATTGCACGATGCTAAAGGCTTTACTGTTGGAAGCCAACCCAAGAGACGAGCGCATCAATGGATCAGCCCGAAACAAAAAGAACCTTTTGCCGAGTTTGCGAACCCAGCTGCGGACTCATCGCAACCCTTGAGCACGGAGAAATCAAATCGATCCTGCCCGACAAGGAACACCCCGTCACCAAGGGTTTTGCCTGCCACAAAGGTTTGGCCATTCTGGACATTCATAAAGACCCCGACCGTCTGCGCTGGCCATTACGGAAAAATGGGGACGGCTTCGAACGGATTTCCTGGAAGACAGCGGCGGCCACCGTGGGTGAGCAACTACGCGGCCTGCAGGCGCGCTATGGCAACAACGCCCTTGGGGTCTACTCTGGCAACCCATTGGCCTTTAACTCAACGGCGGGCCCTGCGATCAGTTCCTTTGTCAGCGCGATCGGCAGCCGGCGAAACTTCAGCTCCGGCACCCAGGACTGCGCGAACAAGTTTGCCGCCTCAGAAGCCGTCTTTGGCTCCAGCACCATCCATCCTGTTCCGGATATCCAACAGACCGACTTACTGCTCATATTGGGCGCGAACCCACGCGTCTCACATATGAGTTTTGTCTCTATTGCGGATCCCGTGGCTGAACTCCGGGCCGCAAAAAAGCGCGGTGCTCGGCTCATCTTTGTAGACCCCAGGCAGAACGAATCGGTCACCGGGTTGGGCGAATTACGACAGGTCAAACCGGACTCAGATGTCTATTTGCTGAGCGCCATGCTCGCCCACTGCTTTCAGGAAGGCTTAATTGATCAGGCCGCGACCCGAGCCCATGGCGAAAACTTAGGCGCGCTCGAAGCCTTCGTTGGCCAATACCCGGCCGAACGCGTGGCCTCGGTGGTTGGCTTGACCGCGGGTGAGATTAAAGCCCTGGCATCCGATTTTGCAGCGGCCGATAAAGCCGCCATTTATATGTCGACGGGGGTCAATATGGGCCAGCAAGGCGCGGTCGCCTATTGGCTTATGTATATGTTGAGCTTGGTGACGGGCAATCTCGGTCGAGCCGGCGGTAATCGCTATGCCAATGGGTTTTACCCAGCAGCCAAAGCTGGCGCGACCCGCGGGCAACCTCCGCGTTATCAAGACTCTAACTTTGGTGAGCTCCGAACGGTGCGCGGATCCTTACCGGGGAATCTGATGGCGGACATGATCTTGGACGATCCTGATCCGATCCGGGGTCTGATCGTCATTTCGGGTAACCCGCTGTTATCCATCGGGAACAGTGCGCGCATGCAAGCGGCGCTTGAGCAACTCGAGTTCCTGGTGGTTATTGATATCTATCCAAGCGCGACCAGCGACTTTGCGGACATCACCCTCCCCGCAACCGATATGTTTGAGCGGGCGGACATTAACCTTGCCGGGCTCGGCCTGCAGCACAAGCCCTTTGTCCAGTTCACCGAGGCACTGGTTGAACCCGGCTTTGAGCGCAAGCCGGAATGGGAAATCATGGCGCGCCTAGAGCAGGCTTACCTCAATGAGCCGGAAAACGACATCGAGTTACCGGATCCCTTTGCCCGTATAGATCACATGCTGGGCGCCTCAGACACCAGTATCAGCGCATTATCGGATGCTTTAATACCGGTAAAAGTGCTTGAGTCGACAGCACCGGAAAGCTTATTTGAATCCGTGATTCAAACCGATACGGGCCTGGTGGATTGTTGCCCCGAGACCATGATGGCGGCACGCGATCGGTGTGAAACCATTTTCAAGCGCTTAGCGGCAGAATCCACAAGCCAACTTAAGCTCATTAGCCGTCGAACGAACTACATGCTCAACAGTTGGTTTCATAACGTCGAGCAATTGAAACGGCCCAAGCATTTGGATAACCCGCTATACATTCACCCGAGTGATGCGCAGTCTCGTCAGCTCCAGGATGGCAGCACCGTCAAATTGTTCAACGAATTTGGCGCCCTCACCACCCGCATTGCGTTTGATGATTCCCTTCGACCGGGCGTTGTTGCCATGACCCATGGCTGGGGGAACCAAGGCCAGCGGATGAAAACGGCAGCAAAACATGCCGGGACCAATGCCAACGTGCTACTCCCCTCAGGACCCGATAGCTTCGAGCCCTTTAGCAATCAGTCTTTTATGACGGGTATTGCTGTCGACTTACAGGCCGCGCAACCATTAGCCGCTGTCGTTGCGCGGAAGGACACGCATTAGATCGCGGCCATTGCGGATCTAGGTCCCCCACAATACCCCCACCCGCCCAGGTGTAGGGTGTGAGGCGTCAAGATACACAGATTTGCGCCCGGGGGCGGGGTCATGATGACCGTCACCGATGCGGGCAGCGCGGCAAAACCACTTCTTAGCGTCAATTCCGTAATACTGAAAATTAGGGGTATTCTCGATCGATGACTACGACTTCAAAGGCAATAATTTTCGGCGAGAAGGTTGAGCTTCTGGCTTTTTATGGTATAAAAGCGCGCTTATGAAACAACGACCCTTCAGCCCTGCCATGCCCTACCTTGACCGAATTGGTGTCTTCCTTTCGGCAACCTGCTTATTGCATTGTTTGACGCTGCCTGTGATGCTCACCATCGCGCCCATGACCCAAACAGGCCTCTTAGATGAGCAGACCTTTCACCTGGTTTTATTGTGGTTCATTCTGCCCGTGAGCCTAATTGCGCTTGGCATTGGTTGTCGCCAGCACAAAGACCTTCTTATCCTACTGCTGGGCGGCACCGGACTCAGCCTGTTATTGTTTGCCGGTCTGGTTGGGCACAGCGTTTTAACCCCCACAACCGAGCGCGGCGTCACCATTGTTGCCGGCCTTATTTTGGCGGCAGCGCACCTGCGTAACTTTAAAATTTGTCGCGCCACGAATTGCGATCATGAGGATTCGACACACCACTAAGGCTGTGCATCAAGTGAATCATCAGCGACACGGTTGGGCCACCAACCTGAAGATGCGACCACCGAAAATTGAAATTGGCGCGTCCGCCCCCACGCTTCACCAGGTGATAGTTGGTTTTGTTTTGCAACGCAGACAAAGGCACCACAACGATCTCTGCAACCTCATCAGGATCCGGCCGATAGGATACGTCAGCATCTGCTATGAACACATTGGGCTCGATCAGATAGCCCGCATGGGTGAAGTAAGTTCCCAGGCAGCCGATGTAGGTCAGCGCGCTGGGCAGCACATTGATTTCCTCAAAGGTTTCCCGCAGCGCGGTTTGTTTTAAGCCATCATCTTCCGGCGCTTCTCGTCCGCCTGGAAAACAAAATTGTCCCCCAAAGCGGATCTTAGCGCTGCGCTTGGTCAGCACAATAGCGGGTTCTGCTTCATCCAAAATTACAATGGCAACCGATGAACGACCCGCCCGGGCTTTGACGTCGCTGGGCACAGCCGACTCGAAATGCGGATTCACGAGCTCATTACCCGATTGCCCCTTGCCCAGGGCGTGCAAGATCTCAGCACGCGTCAATGCACGTTCTGACCAGCTCAATCGCTGCGCTGCGGCCACGTCCACTTCATCAGGGTTGCGCATCTGCACGCCCGCTGTTCAGGATCATCAAGCGACCAAATGGGCTTTAAGGTCCCGATAACCCACCAAATGAATGCCCAAACTTTCGGCAAAATCGCGTAAAGATCGATCCAAAAAAGCCTCATAGTCGGCATTACGAGAGGCATGGGTATCGGCTATGGCTTCGAGCTCGGCGCCCGCAACCGCCGGATGAAACAGTAGGTGGGTGAGTCCCGGTTGCACGCCTTTAATCAGATCGCGATAAAAATCATGCTTTGAAGTCTTTGGTACGAGCGTTTCGATGATGATGTCATCAAGGGTGGGCACTTGATCAGTATCAATCATCGCTAAAACCTGCAGGAACTCATCCGCCATATCCCCTTCACCCAACGCTTGAAGTCGATCCCGGGTAATTCTAGGCAAAAAGGCAGGCACACCGTATTCGTGAGCAAGCCGCAGATAACTGCCTAAAAATTTTGGATGCACCACAGACCCCATATGGGTATCAATGTGCGTCACGTCGATTCCAGCCGCCAGCGCTCCATTGATTTGGGCCCGCATCTCGCCTTCTGCGGCGGCAACGGTTACATGGCGCACCGCAT
>ERZ767114.707-NODE-707-length-17387-cov-7.969382_pt1 | contig 17387 bp, 12 predicted proteins | sample MGYA00374952_ERZ767114 | MGnify/ENA primary metagenome ERZ767114 (study PRJEB28939, sample SAMN06267156) | marine metagenome | isolation source: Columbia River Estuary | place: USA:Columbia River Estuary, USA | collected 2012-05-05 ...
GTTCGCAACGATGCTGAGTGCGGTCTCAAACAGGATGGTACACGGGATCGATGAATGCAAACGAGAAACCTTTTTTTGCAATTGCATGGTTACAATTGATTTTGGTTCTTACCATGGTATTTCCAAACAATACCCCGGAACGGGAGAGTCCACACCTTGTAATTTAGAAATACTTAGCACCTAAGTATTGGCAAAGATGTTCTGTAAACGAGATGTCTTCGGGGGAAAAAGCTGCAGGTAAGTCTGAGTCGAGGTCCAGAACTGCAACCACCTGATTGTTCGAGTTTTTGATTGGTACAACAACTTCGCTTAGGGTCGTTGAACTGCACGCAATGTGTTCTGATCTTGCATGAACATCCGGTACGTCTTGTGTTTCTCCAGTTCGAGCAGCAGCGCCACATATGCCTTTGTCAAAGGGAATCACCAAGCAGCCGTGTCCGCCCTGGTAAGGTCCGATTTTCAATACATTTGGCTTCACAGTTCGATAAAAACCGGTCCAGTGAAAATGTTCGAAGGAGGTATGCAATTCACAGGCAACTGTTGACATGGCAGATACCCAATCATCCTCATCCTCGAGAAGAGATTCAATCCGAGCAAATACGTCGTCGTGAACTGTCATGATATTGTCTCCTCTTGCTGATATTTGATAACTTGCTTCCTTCTTTGCATGGAGGCATTTCAGGACCATCCAACCTTGGGTCAACGGTGAAGGATTCGTGGCGGTAGATCTGAACGCATAGCGGATTGGGTTTTGTTTGTTTGAGATTCCCACCTTCGAGGTTGATTTTGAGTCCAAACAGAACCTACTTCCTTTACCCCGTTCAACAGTCATTGAGAGAATGAGCGAAGAAAGGATTACCAACCAATCGAATGCCAGTGCATTAGTTGTTTTGATGTACCCTCTGCAGCAAGCCAATCGACGTTTTCTCCTCTCCTTGGTGCGGAATCATTTCGTCTTCGGGTTGAGATTTTAGAGTTCTAACAATCGATATGGAGAAGAAGCCGAACGCGAGCAGCCACATCAAAAATGGAAGAAAATCGAGTGAGGTATCAAAGTTCATCCAATACGTGAAAAAGTTCTGATTTTGTATGATTGCACTTTCCATCGCATCAGCATCTTCGTCACCAATTTCCGATGAGGATCGAATTTCAAATACAGGGACTAAATCATAGAAAGCGGGTTTGTTTTGCATCTGATCCCCTTCACGGCGATCCAAATAGAATGTCGTGGTTGATTCACCTGCGATTATTAGGCCCGAAAGTTGTTCTGACTTGATCTCAATTTCACTTCCCAGATATATTGGCAGGGCACTGGGTATCACATCAATGAGTGAAAAGGTTCTCAACAAATTTGCTTGAATAGAGCGCTCAGTAGCACTTACGGTGGTCGAACAAACTTTCACTGGAATTCCCTTCAAAACCTCTTCTTGATCACAAGTAAGATCGGCGATTGCGTATCCCGAAACATCGACTTTATCTCCTTGTCCAGTGATAAAACCACCAGTCGTTCCAGATATTTCTTCCGGGGTTATGAGTCCAAGTGTTGCCTCCTCCATTCTGTCATTTCTCCATGACAATTGTGAGGAAGAATCTTTTTCGATCAGCTCACCTTTCTCGCATGAAGATTTCTCACCGCTACAAATCGTGTAATTTGTACCATCTCCATTGGCAACTCCGTTAGAGCCGAAGTACGTCTGATTTGATTCCAAAGATGCCCATCCAACGGTTAAGTCCGAAGAATCACCTGAGGCTAAATATGCGTTTACAGGATCGTGCCAGCCCAAGAGCCAATTGTTGATCGATTGAGTGAGGTACGGGGTTGTTGCGAAATTGCTAATTAGAAATTCTTCAACAAATTCACCAAAAATTGAATCCATTAGCAGCGATTGCAATGCTGCCGCAGAATTTGTATCGATGTCATAAGCAGAAGCGATGACATCGACACCCCATGGTTCGGTTTCACTCTGAGTGCCTGATACATACCCAGGTGCCACTTTCCCAGATAATTCACCATAGAGGAAGAGAAGCGCACCAGATGAGGTTGTTAACCCAAGTGGACCATAGAGAATATTGGCAGATTGCTCAGCGGTTAAGGAGATTGCAGACAAGGGGTTGCCATTGGCCCAATCTCCGCCCTGGTTCATGCTGTAGGTCAGGTATCCACCAAAAATTGGGTCTTCATTGCCAAAAGAGGTATTGACAAATTGGCCGGCGTTCAACGTTCCACTTCCGCCAAGAAGGGCCATTTGCAACGAGGTTTCTGAGGTCGCCCAACCTTCAGACCAAAGCGCTATTGCCTCATACTGGCCACTGTTGAGTCCAAAGGTCGACATCGCTTCATTCGAATCCATTCCCAGAAACGTGCTCAGACCAAAACCAGTTCCTGCGGAGTTCTTGGCGAGCAATCCAACGGGCGAGTCACTGCCATCACCGTTCTTCAGTAGGTTAAGGCAATCGACATCTGAAAAATCAACATCGAGTAGATTGTTTAAACGGTTTGCAATATCCTCACTATCGGTAAAAGGTGAACCACCTCCATTGGATTGAAATTCTAATCCAATTGCAATGTAGAGGGACCAATCCCGTATGAGTGTCTGCGCATAATCGGGGACGAGTGAATCTTCTTCCCCGTCATCATTGGTATCAATCATTTGAGTAGCAAGATAGCCATATGCAGTCGCCCGTTGGAGGCTCACAGAGTTTGTTGGATCTGCTTCTATGGTTGAAAGGAGCGTTTCAGGCTCCCCCATGCTAATGAAGGCAACCGGGCCTAAGTCGTTAACCAAGGATACATTGAACAGAGGGTCCGATGGATGAAGTGAAGAATACAATGCTGAATCAATGCCTTCCATGAAATTGGCCACAGGAAGCGGATTTCCGTCAAGGAGATTAGGTAAGATTACACTTACTTCACCAGCTGCTTCAGCAGCGCCTAAGGCTGTATAACCGTATGAGCCAAAACCTGCACCGCCAATCGTGCTGGTCATCGAGGTAATATGGTCGGCTGTTGCAATCCCTGCTTGCGTGGTATTGAGGTCCTGATCCATCATTCCGCTTGCGAAACCAATTTTTGTCAAATCCATGATTCCATTGATTGCGCTCCCAGTCGCTCCAATGATCTGTGGTCTGAATTGTATATTCAATTGTGTGAGTTGCTCGTCGCAGGAATTTTTACTCTCCGAAGAACATTCGAAGGAATTGACCACATTATAGGTTAATTCACCTTTACCAGCATCATGGTTTAGCAATGTTTTATGTGAAGTGATTTGGTAGGTGTAGGGGCCTTTCCTCTCATATTCAGGGGGGATTTGATTTTCTAGAACCTGATCAGCATTGGTTAAATTCCATGCATAATAATCACGGGTAGATACAGAAGTAGCCCAACTCTTCTCGACCGAATCACAATCACCATCTTGACCACAGATTGTATCCAGCGGGTACGTAGCAAAGTTGTCATCGATGGCTCCAGCAACAGCTGAGGTGAAGACAATGGGGAGGAGTGTGAGGTTGAGGAGCAAGCAGACGAGGCCAAATCCGATTAAGAATTTACTACTACGAACCAGTTCCACATACTGAAATTATCAATTCGGCCGTTAAAGTTTGAGCCGGTTGTTAGTCACAGTGTGTCGTTGGGTGTTTGAAATAATTTACGCGTTCAAGGGACGGTTGCTCTCGAATCGCTCGCATCAATGCAGAGGCTAGAACCCTGAATGTAAGCCTTCAAACTCCAGTTTTGGAGTGGAATGCTTTTCAAATGAATTTAATTTTTAAATTTTATTGCCGGCATAATCTTTAATCAATGTACCCTTATGAACAAACATGGTGACCATCCTATGCCCTCATTGTGAAGAAGAAATTGAACTCGAGGATGATGCCAGTGGTGAGTTTGCATGTCCGTTCTGTGAAGGTGAGTTCGAATGGAACATGGAACCTGAGACCGTTAGCGCAAGAGGCGCTTCTGCTGGGGGCGGCACAGCTCGAACAGGTGGAGGCATCCCGCCCATTGATCCGATGGCATGGGTCGGACATGGATTATCCATTTTCATGTTCATCTTCGTGATCATCTGCCTCGGCTCAGGCAGCCTCTACTCAGTCACAGCGAGTGTGTCAGTTGAAGGACAAACTGTCGATCTAATTGACGTCAGTTATGGTGTGAACGATTATTCCGGCACAGAATTCACTAGCCCAGTCTCATCGACATATGTTGATGAAATTGCCGAAATGGAAGCTGAAAGAGCAGAAGTGTGTGAGTGGTTTCCAGATGAATGCAGCACTTACCTTGTAAAAGAAATTGAGATTATAGAGAATTGGAATACGGCAGGAAATTATCTTGGATTTTTTGCAATTATAGCCCTCCTGTCCTCCATTGCAGTGGTCCTGTTTAGGCTTATTCTCATGCTAGACCTAATGGAAACAGTGGCCCTCAACGAACAAATGTATGTCACGAGCACGTATGCCAAAACATTCCTTCCATTTTTCACCGGTGGATGTTTGTTGATTGGGATGATTCTTTTCATGATTCTATCTCCCGGTGCAACCTTGTATGAAGGCCTTTTGAATGAAGAATTTCTAAGCGCAGAACTGTCCTCTGGGTTCGGAATGGTCGTATGGCTCTCACTTCTTCTTTCCATAGGGTATTCAGTGTTCTCTATTTTTGAGATGAATGTGGAGTGAGGTCAGGCGCGTCAAGGCCACCACGGCAGTGCCATCCTTTCATCCATTGGTCACTGTGACTGTTTAGAACTGATATCAATCAGCGAACTCTGAACAAGAAATGGCAAGTCAAACTCCTTCGACGATGATGGCGCTGAGATGTAAATTCAACAGAAGGGTCTGGTTCGCAGGCACCCCCTTTTTTTACTACTTGTGTATGGATTTAACCATGCGGGTTGCTCTTTGCTTAGTTACACTGGTGTTACTCGGCGTGCCATTTGGACACATGATCGCTTCAAATGATGATGGGCCACTTGATTCGGTGTTTGATTTAGATCACGATTCCAGCAACAGTGCAGCTCGCTCATCATCCTACACCGTCAGCCCAGCAAGCGGTTGGACAACAGGTGGGGAAGAACTGACCATCACAGGAAGCGGCTTTTCCGACTTGGCCTTTTCCAACACAACGGATGATGGAATGAACCATCAATGGGTGGAGACAACGATGGACTATTCAGATCAAGCCGGCGTATGGAATGCCGTTGCTGTCGATTCAAACGGCCACATCCATGTCGTGCAAATCAAGGATGAAAGTTACCAAATCCGCCACAGTGTGAATGACGGAACCGGTTGGAATACTGTGGGTATCAACACTTGTGGTGCCACATATTGTTGGGACATTCACATGGTCATTGATGATAATGACCACATACACTTGGCTTACACGACATACACTCAATGGGATGAAACCCTCGTTTACATGAACTACGATGGAACATCATGGACGGATACTGTGGTCTCAAACTCGGCTAACTTTGGACCGATCGGTATCGCAGTTGACTCGAACAACCATCCCCACATCTCCTATGCTGCCGATGGAGGGGATCAATGCGGGAATGGACTTCGCCTTGCCTCATACACTGGAACTGCTTGGTCATTTGATACAGTTGAGTCGGGAGGCAACCGTGGTTGTGATTCTGCCATTGTTATTGATGAAAGCGATCATATTTACATCGCCTATCAAGACCGTGATTCCTCGAAACTGAAGATCGCAACAGACAAAAGTGGTTCTTGGGACTCCTATCTGGTTGATACAGGAACATCCCCGAGCAGTATGTATCCAGGGTACATGACTTCGATGGCCATGGACCAGCAAGGACAATTCCATATTGCTCATCAAGATAGCAAAGATGCTGATTTACGATACTCGACGGGCGCTCCAAACAACGGGTGGACCCACACTGTTGTGGATTCGAGTGGGTCCACCGGTCGGGATCCTTCGATTGCAATTGACGCTGCTGGCCAACCTCACATCGTCTACCACACCTGGTCGGGACAGAATCTAAAATATGCAACAATCGATTCGGCCACCTCCAATTGGATCGTGACCACAATGGCGAGCGGTGCTGAAGTCGGGGAGGGGAACTCTATTTTCATCGATGAAAGTGGGGTAATGCACGTTCCATTTAGTGACGCAACAAGTGGTGTCCTGAAGTATGCTACAAAATCAACGGGCTTGAGTCAGACGAATGAGATGAGGGTCCAATTTGGGCAATATGGCTCCGTTACTGGGTCTGTGGCCAACGACACAACCATCGTTGTCACTTCTCCGACAGCCGGGCAAACTGGGGACACCATTGACCTTACGCTCTGGGATAAAGACGGTACGAGCCACTCAACAGGTGTGTCATTCACATTCATTTCCCCAGATGACCTTGACAGCGATGGTGTGCTCAACGATGATGATGATTGCCCGAACACTGCTGGTGACTCGACATCCGGCGAAGTCGGTTGTCCTGACAGTGATGGTGACGGGTTCAGTGATTCAACCGATTCATTCCCTGCAGATGGCTCTGAATGGGGCGATGCTGATGGTGATGGCGTTGGCGATAACGCCGATGCTTTCCCAAACGATGCGACTGAAACCCTCGATACCGACGGTGATGGGGTTGGTGACAACAGCGACGCATTCCCGAACGATGCCAGCGAAACCCTCGATTCAGACGGAGACGGTGTTGGCAACAATGCTGATGCGTTCCCAATGAATGCGCTCGAAATGTTTGATTCCGATGGTGATGGGGTTGGTGATAACGCCGATGCGTTCCCGAACGATGCAAATGAAACGATGGACACTGACGGCGACGGAATCGGCGACAACAGCGATCCGAACCCAACTCAACACAGCGGGAATGACACCGATGGTGATTCAATTGCAAACATCGATGACGCTTTTCCCAATGATGCCACACAGTGGCTCGATGCTGACGGTGATGGTTATGGCGACAACGCATCGGGGAACAACCCTGATGCGTTCGTAAACCTCTCCACGCAATGGACTGATTCTGATGGTGACGGCTATGGTGACAATTGGGGCGATGCATCATGGAACTCGACTCGCCTGTTCATATGGCCTGGACAATTTGTTGTTGGAGCGGTTCTTGCAGACCATTGCCCGACTGAAGCTGGCAACTCCACCGTGGACGGCTACTTCGGTTGCCTCGACATCGATGGAGACGGCATTGCTGACCTTTACGATGACGATGTTGGAAACAATTCGGGAACCCCCTCCAACGAAACAAATCAAACGGGGCCTGCTGATTCTGATAACGACGGCGTCGATGATTTGTACGACCTTTGCCCGAATACAGTGGCCTTTGGCTATGTGGACGTCGATGGGTGTTTAATCGATGAAGATGGCGATGGTGTTGATGATTTCAAAGACGATTGCCTTGGTACGACATCCGGAGCAACCGTCGATGAAAACGGCTGCCCTGTGGCCGTGGACGAGCCGAGAAGTTTCTTTGAATCCCTAAGTTCGGGTGATCGAGGCGCCGTTGTCCAATCGGTTGGCGTGGGAGCGATCATTGTTGCATTGTTTGGTTTCTTGCAGACGAACTTAGTCGCCGCATTGCTTCCCGATTCGATTCGCTGGCTTCGCGTCTTCCGGGCAAGTTCAAAACTCAACGCTGAGGAAATCCGTGAATTGGAGTACCTCAAATCCCTTGTTCAAACATATTACCAAGACCCTGAAGTGTTGCACGATGAATTATACCAAATGAAATCCGAACTCACCGCCCGTTACACAAACAGTGAGATCAAGAAGGTCACGTTGGAAAAACTCAACACGCTCATTGCAGATTTACTCGCAATGGATCCATCCGATGTGAGTCGAGTTGCACACAATGATGCGTACTTCGGCCTTGGTGGCTCGATGGACACGGACGCACGAATGGAATACATGAACCAAGATGTGTTGATGCGGTCAATGGATACTGACCTCGATCACGGCGCAGGAGTCGCTGATGTGCAAAGCCATGCTGGCCACCCTTCGAAAGAAATGCAAGGGAGGCTCAATGAATCGGATGGGCACGAATACCTCGAGTACCCTACAGGCAGCGGAGCATGGTATTACCGTCGTTCCTCCAACGGTGAATGGAACGAGTGGGCTCAATAAGTCGTCTTCACCTGTCATACGGTGATGTGTGCTCGAACCACATCATCCAACACTGGGCTGTTGTGCGGTTGAATCAGACAAAAGACACGTCTTTGCTGAAGAGAAGGTTCCACAATTCACGCCCATCCCAGTTATCTTCGCCGGAGAAGTACAGGTTGCCCTCGTGGACATGGATGTCGCCGATGTTGCCGCCAATTGGTTTCAAATCAATGACTTGCCATGTGGTTCCGTTGATCGAATTGTGGGCCCACAATTCTTCGCCTGATGTTCCATCATCGGCAGAGAAATAGACGGTGTACTGATTCACTGTGAGTCCCGATGGGCCACCTGAGCCACTGGTTGACTGAATGTCTGAGATCTCCCAAAAGGAATTGTTCTGCGAATCGTACACCCAGAGTTCGAAATAGGTCCCCGAAGAGGCTTTCATGTACACTTGTGTGCCGAGAACCACCAAGTCTGAGGGCATGCTGGCCGCAACACCGGGGCGGATATCGGCTGCCACCCACGTTGAATTGTTGTTGATCTCGTAGGCATGTAATTCAGTGCCGGCACCACTGCCATCGTTTGCTGACATGTAGATTGTCGTGCCCATTGAAACAAGATTTGTCGGTGAAGATGCAAGGATTCCAGGGTTGATGTCCTTGACCATGAAGGTGGTGTTTGTGGTTGTCTCATGTTTCCACAATTCGACATTCCCATTGTTCACTCCCGCTGAGAAATAAAGGTCAGAATGTACAGCGATCAACGATGATGGTTGGATGTCTGCCTCAACTTTCCACACACTGTAATTCAAAGTTTCATAGGCCCAAAGGTCAAACAAACCAATGCCGGTGGAACCCGTGCTGTCTCGCGCTCCGAAGAACACCGTTGTCCCGATGAGCGTAAATTCGCTAGGATAACTTGATCCTCCGGGGAAAATCTCTGTAATTTGCCATGCTGTTCCGTTGGATGGTTCAAAGACATACGGTTTGACGTTGAAGCCTTGGTCTTGTCCTGCGAACATCAATTGTGAACCAATCGCTCGCATGGAGAGTACGCTGCCAGAATACACCAGCGAAATGTTTCCATTTTCATAGGCCCAGATTCCACTTGCAGTACCGTTGTTTGCGGTGAAGTACATCGTTGAATTAATCGTAACGAAGTTCGACGGATCGCTGTGCCCTGATGGATTGATATCTTCGACGAGTTGAACTTCAAAGGTGGTGCAAATCAACATGCTCGAGATGATTTCTCCAGATTCCAGTGCGCCATTCAGCGCAATTCCGTTGCCTGCCCCGTTGTCCATGCCCTGCTGAAGCAGTTCACCCGTCCCATTGCACCCAAGATGAGAAGGTGCAATCGAAAGGCGAGCCACCATCATTGTCAGGGTCGAACTTCCATCGGTACCATCTGCTCCATCAGCACCATCTGCACCATCAGAGCCGTCTTGGCCGGTGTTACCATTGCAAACCGCCACCACTGAATCCACTTCATTAAGGGAAAGCGTATTGTCACCGTTATCATCAATCCCAGTTTCAACGATGGTTCCACCGTTTTGACAACCCTCAACAATTGATTCAGCACGGGTTACAATCAACGAGGCCAACCCGTTACTTCCAGACGTGCCGTCTGCACCATTTGCACCCGCTTGACCATCTGTACCATCCGCTCCGTTGATGCCATCAACACCGTCGGTGCCGTTTGTGCCACTGGTACCATCCGCACCATTTGTGCCATTGAGTCCAGATTGGCCCGTTAGGTCAATCGGTGTCCATATGCTGTTCTGGCACACTTGGAACGCTGCATCAACAGCGATGAAAAAGATTTGATTGTTGACATCTGCATTGCATTGGGGGAGTGTGTCGGCAGTCGTGACAAGGTGGAAACTTGATCCGTCACTTCCGTTTGTGCCTGCAGTGCCAACGTCGCCGGCTGGCCCTTGAGTGCCTTCCGCATTGGAAATCGAATAGAGGGAAAATGGAACCAGAACGAGCATGGCCACCAAGAGAATCGCAGGCACAGTGGAATTGGCCGTCAGAGGTGAGGTGGTTTTACTGGGGGCTTCGAAGGTCTCAGCAAAGATAGCAGGGGAAGGTTCAGTCGAAATGGATTCAACATTTAATTGTTCAGAAACCAGTGATTCAGCTACTTGTGCGATACTTTTTGACGCCTCTTCAGCGCGGTGGGTTGCGATTTGCTCATTTGTCCATCCTTGAGCAAGCAGTTGTTCATCCGTCCACATAGCCTTTGGTTTTCCAGGTGTATATATTCCGCTTGTGGTGCAATGATTTGACACGTGTCGCTACAATATACCGATTCGGGACTTTTTTTCGACGGCATGCAACGCCTCATAATTCGGATTGTTTTCGAGCCTTCTCGACTGTGGACCAAGCCCCGCCGTTGTAAGCCTCTAGGCCTGCTTTATTCAGGATTTTAGCAGCCCGTCCAGAACGCATTCCGCTCGCACAGCATGTAATGATGACTTTGTTTTGTTTTCGGAGCGATGCCATCTTTTTGTCAATGGTTTGAAGTGGTATGTTCTGTGAATTTTTCCCATGACCACTGCGAAATTCTGCTGGACTGCGGACATCGATGATGATGGCTCCATCATCGATCAGTTGGCTTGTGCTTGGTCGGTCCGAACCAAAGAAACGACGGAGGAATTGAAACATAGACTCACCTTATTCGTAACTGACTGGCATCCCAGCGTCCTTCCAACCATTAATCCCAGTCTCAAGTTCAATGATGTTCGTGAATCCAAGGTCGATCAAAGTTTGTGCAGCGTCTTGTGAACGGTTGCCACTCCGACAGTAAAGGAGAATCATCGTGTCCTTTTCTGAGGGAAGTTCTCCTTCCCTTGCCTCGAGTTCGCTGTGAGGGACGAGGGTTGCATTCTCTAGGTGACCATCTTGTTCCCATTCAGTTTGTGTTCGGACATCGAGAAGAAAGGCATTTTCGTTTTCCTCAATCGCTTGATTGAACTCCTCAACATCCACACGTTGCCAATCGGCGCTGGAGGCGATGCACCCTGATAGGAGGCAGGCGAGAAACAGGCTGACAACTTTCTTCATGTTGCAAACATTTGCGTTCTCCGCTTTATGTTTTCTAACTTAGGTCATGAGCCAAAAAAGGCTCATTCAGCCTACAATCAGTTCCAGTTGTCAGATGGGCGGATGATTGTTTTCCAAACGATTTGCATGATGGCCACTGCTGCGAATATTGAAGCCGCCACAAGGGCAATCATTGCCCCGCTGCCTGAGTCGTATTCTGCTGAAAGGTAAAGGCCGAGGAAGACTGATGACAAACCGAAGATTTGTGCCCAAATCAAACAAGATCGGAAACTTCGTCCAATTAGTCCCCCTGTTGCTGCGGGGGTGACCAACAGCGCAGTGACCAGCAGAGCACCAATCACTTGCACCATGCTCACGACGACTGCGGCGGTGATGATGCTGAAGACGAGGCCGATGGCACGGACCGGTAATCCTTGAACACGTGCCGCAAGCGGGTCGATTGTTGTCGAGAGCAATCCTGAATAAAGCAACATCAGTGAGATCAATGAAACGATGCTGATCGTCGCAATTAAGTCAAGACTTTCTTCATCGATGAGCAGCAAGCTTCCAAAGAGGTATCCTTCAATATCTGAGGTGATGCCACCTCCAAAGACACGCAAGACGACGAGGCCTAAAGCGAGCATTCCGGTGAGGAATATGGCAATGGATGCGTCACCAGTCAGTAATTCTCGAGTTTGTAATTCGTGAATCAAGATTGCAGACACAACGCTGAACACAAGTGCATACCACAACGGGGAAGAGGCACCTAAAACCACGCCAACAGCCACGCCACCAAACGATACGTGCGCTAATCCATCACCGATGAGGGCAAGGTTTCGGACAAGTAAAAACGACCCGAGGACGCCAGCCACCAAGGTGACGAGAACAGCTGCGACAAGGGCACGCTGAAACATTTCCATTGTGAAGAAATATGGAAAGATTTCTCCAGGGACCATTGGAGCAATGAACTCAAGGACGGGTTTCGCCACTTCCATCACATATTCTCCGATTCCCATCATTCTTCCTCCTTTTCGCCTTCTTCTTCACCATCGTTTGGAGCATCGACGTTCACTGGTGTGGTATGTTCGTGCGTGTGACCATGGACTGGTTCGATGCCCCTTAGTCCTGCAAGCGTGGTGAGGTCGGGGAACTCTTCCGTGGGTCCATCAAATCGTATCGTTTCCTCAAGATAGATCATGCGGTGAGCAGTTTGACGAATCGCTGCAAGGTCATGCGACACCATCAGGATTGTTTTGTCCTCTTCGTGGCACAATCGGTCGAGTAATTTTAGCAACGCATTTCTTGAATCCCGATCGATTCCAACAAGTGGTTCATCGAGAAGGATGAATTGCGAATTGGATGCAAGAGCACGACCGATGACTGCGCGCTGGCGCTGCCCTCCTGAGAGGTGGACAATATCGTTGTCAGCAACGTCTTCAAGCCCTACCATTTTTATTGCATTCTCAACCCGTTGACGGTGGATTGCTTTCCTAGGAAAAAACATGTTTCTCGAAGTGAGGGTGCCCAACTGGATGAGTTCTCGGACGGTGATTCTGACATTCTTTGGCATCACTGCAGCTGCCTGAGATACCCAGCCGATTTTACCCAGTATATTTCTCGACATTGGTCGATGCCCATACAAGCTGACCGTGCCTTGCTGTGCTTTCAAAACTCCAAGAATGGCAAGCAATAACGTGGATTTACCGCTGCCATTTGGTCCAACAAGGCCAATAAATTCTCCTTTGAAGACTTCGAGGTTGATTCCGTAGATGACCAGTTTGCCAGATCGGCTCACGGATAAATCCTTGACCTTCAGAATTGGCATTAAGTCAGGCCTCAGTCCGCTTCCGGTTTGAGGTTGCATATTAAGCACTACCATCTCGGGTCGAAGGTGCTGATAGTTCTGGGTATATTCAGCGAGAATCGCTAATAATACTCATCAAAATCAGATGTTCCTCTGCTGAAGGAATCGATTAAGAGATAGCCGACAAGTGTCACAAAGATCACACCGACAAAGATCATCGGGAGGGTGTTAATGATATCCATATGATTCACCTTTGTTCCATCGTATCCCAGATTCTACTTCCTCAGCCATCAATTCAGCAACCAATACCGCTGACAAGGTTGTCGAGGTTCTTGGTCATCATCGAGAGGTAATCATCGGAGCTGTCACTTGGTGCCATCTCCATGGTGTAAAGAATCTTAATTTGGACTCCTGTTTCATCGACAATGCTCTGAACCGAGGATTGGTCAGTGTATTCTTCAACGAACAAGACAATGATGCCTTCTTCCTTGATGAAATCAACGACCTTTGCAATATCTTCTGGCGACGGTTCGCCTTCTGGATCAAGACCGTGAACGGTCATGAACTTGATATCGTATTCCACAGCGATGTACGAGTATGCATTGTGATTGGCTGCGACCGTCTTGTCGTAGCCTCCAGCCATGCACAATCCATCGGTGCCGAACGCAGCATCAAATGCCACATCGAGCGCAGTCAGTTGTGCTGAGTAGGTCTCTGCATTGGCTTTGAAGTCATTTTCGCCGTCAGGGAATGCAGTTGTCAGTGCGTTCATTACGACTGTGACCTGTGCGTTGAAAGCAAGTGGGCTCAACCAGCTGTGTGGGTCATAGTTGAGGGATTCCTCACTGTGATTTCCATCTTCGCCTTCGTGGTCGTCGTGATCATCTTCCTCATCTGCATGGTCGTCGTGATCATCTTCCTCCTCTGCATGGTCATCGTGACCAGCATGGTCGTCGTGATCGTCATGTCCGTCGCCAGCCATCACAACATGGAATTCAAGGTCTGCAGGGTGTGCGAATCCGTATTCTCCTTCAGCTTCGACGTGGAGCGTCACGTAGCCCATTGGGGGGTTTTCCCAGGCATCGATGTCTTCGATGAAGTGTTCGAGTTCGCTCGCATTGAGCAATCCGTCGCTGTTCATATCAGATTCGTTGAACATTTCCATGAGCATTTCTTCCTCATGCTCCTCGTGTGCATCATGGCCGTCTTCCTCACCGTGCGATGAGCCACTGTTTGCAGCAGTCCACATCAATCCTGCACCTTCACAGTCGGCTTGGGTGGTGTAGCCGCTGTCGATGGTGTGGCTTGACATATTGTAGCAAACCATGCCCTCTTCATCGTGTTCGTCATGATCATCTTCTTCCCATGATTCGATGAATTCTTCCCAAGAAATGTGCTCGTCATCGTTTGAATCAGCCATAATGAGCATTTCTTCAACAGAAGGCGTGTCGTTGTTCATCATCTCGATGACATGTCCGATTTCTGACAAGTTGAGCAGGTTATCGCTGTTCATGTCGGATTGGTTGAACATCCACATGAGCAACTCTTCCATGTGCTCATCATCGTGTTCATCGTGCGTTTCGTTCTCATCGTGAGTTTCGTTCTCATCGTGGCTTTCATTGTCTGCATGATCGTCATCGTGGTCTTCTTCCCATGCACCCCAGAATTCATCCCAAGAAAGATGGCTGTCGTTGTTAGCATCAAACATTTCAAGCATGTGATCTGCAGTCATTTCTTCATCATGGTGATCATCATGGTCGTCGCCTTCCATCCACATGTGGCCAGCAGCTTCACACTCTTCTTCGGTTGAGTGGTTTGTGTTGGCGTGAGAGGTTGTGTCGTGGCAGACGTCGCCGTCGTGATCATCGTGCTCATCTTCTTCCATCCAAATGAATCCGCCTGCTTCACAGTCTTCTTCATTATCGATGTCGTTGTTGGTATGGTCTGACATGTCATGGCAAACGCCGTGTTCGTCACCATGGTCATCGTCGCCATGTTCGTCCTCGTCTCCGTGGTCGTCGTGGTCGCCGTGGTCATGGTGGGCGTGTCCACCTCCCATCTTGAGAATGGCCATTTTGAAATCTTCCGGGTGAGTGGCATCGAATTCGAGGACATACTCGCCTTCCTCAAGATGGAAGATGGAGATGATTGAGTCAGCAGGGCAACCTTCAGGGTTGACGATGGTCTCCTCTGCTTCTGCATGGGCGTGACCTTCGTGACCACTGTCATGGTCGTCGTGGTCATCATGTTCTTCGTGACTGTCATGATCGTCGCCCTCATCGTGGTCGTCATGTTCGTCGTGATGGAAGGACATGTTGAATGCAGTGTATTCGGCGCGAATTTCAGCGTCATCTGCGTGTTCTTCTTCATCAGCAAGTTCGATGTTTTCGAGTGGGCCTTCAGATAGTGTCTCGCACAAATCTGTGATGAGGACACCTTCGTAATCGAGGGTTTCCTGGCCTGTGGGCATGGTGTGAACTTCAATGGATGTAGGTGCGTCATCACCGAGCGAATCGAGGGTTGATTCAACCCAAGGTTCGAGTCCTAGACCGTGGTAAAAGAAGACATCGGAGTTCTGAAGGCGAATGAGATCAGAGGCTGATGGTTCATAATCGTGAACCGGGATGTTATCGAGGCTCATGTACTCCATATCGACCGTTTCACCTGCGATTCCTTTGACAAGTTCACCAATGTGGTATGTCGATACCATGACCTTGCCGAGGGATTGTGTGGAAGAGTCATCTCCGTCATCATTTGCTTCATCGCCCAAGCATCCTGCTAGGCTTGAAAAAATCATAATCAGGCTTACGAAAAGAGCGCGAGACGCTTTCTTGTTCATGCCCTGCCGATTGCTATTAGGTATTTAGAAGAAACTAATAATTTCATGTTGGCGAATTATTATTAATGAGGTGCACGACCCCTTTTCATGAGCCAAATTATCTCATTCAGTGCAGACAAAGCATTCTCAGAAAGCCTCGAAGGATTGATTGAGAAGTCAGGATACCAAAACCGAAGCAAATTTCTACGAGATGCTGCAATACATTACGCAGATGTACAACAACGCGGCGATATCGTGAACATGAGCAATGATGAAGTTGTCGAAGGGCACCTGATTATCTATTATCAGCATGGAATCGAGCATAAATTGATGGAAATCCGTCACTCTCACAGCCTCGAAATCACCGCATATAGCCACAGTTGCCTCAATCACAGCCACACATGTGTCGACATCATCCATGCGATTGGTACAGCGGCTCAATACCGTGAGACGATCGAACAATTGCAAAACATTCCAAACGTCGACAAAGTCACCGTTGTGAGTGCTCCGTTACGCACAGAAGGTTGTTGCTGAAGTCGTACATTGTACTTGAATTAAAATTATATTGTCGGCTCAATCTTTATCTCGCCAGTGGCCTAGGAGGGAATCATGGTAGAGATTCTATGCCCTCATTGCGAAGAAGAAATAGAACTTGCCGATGATGCGAGTGGTACTTTTGCTTGCCCGTTTTGTGATGGTGAGTTTGAATGGAATCTCGACGATCAGGACGACCTTGAGGAATCCGAAGCGGATGATGGTTTGTTCTACACAACGGATTTCAACCCTATGCCAGCCGTCCGTCTCACATTGGGAATCTCATTCTCGATTTGGATGGGGGTGTACGCACTTGGAGGACTGTTTGCAATCGTAGCTGGCATGATGGTCGGCTCGGTTGAATCCGAAATTGGGTCAGGGACTTCGTTTGGCTTTTTGGTGATGTTGTTAGGACTGGTTATGGTGGGGGCCGGTATCACGGGCCTTGTGTTTGGAATTAAAACAGCACGCGGTGATTTGATTGGCGTAATCGCTACGAGCATCATTTCTGGTGTTGGTATCATCGTGAGTATCCTCCAGTGGGGCGGCGGGTCCACCGTTCCATCCCTTCTGATCCATCTTTCATTCCTTGGATTCTCTCTGGCATGCTTGTTCGTACCTATTCTGAAGGCACAATTCACTGGGGTGCTCGTGACCCGAAATGAATCCGTGCCTCGGCCAGACTACATGGGTCAGACCTCGCCCAAAGGAAAACTCATCCATCCGTTTGAATGGGTTGGTCATGGACTTTCTGTCGTCTTACTCATCTTCATGATCATCTCTCTTTCCTCAACGTGGTACTCGGCGGAGTATTCAGACGGCGATTCGTTTGTTATGGGCCTCACGGAGGTTGAATTGACGACAGACTATGGAGCGGGCACGACCACTGATTCAGCATCGTATTCTGATTTGGTTGACGATTTACAAGATGATTACGATCGTTCATGCTTGGAGAACAGTGATTTCGATTGCTTGGAAGAGTTGGCATTCGTGGAATATTGGGAGTCATGGGAACTCTCGGGCGCCATTCTGTGGTACATGTTGATACTCTGCCTATGCCTAAGCATCGCTTCAATTCTTGGGCGTACGTTGACC
>ERZ767114.708-NODE-708-length-17387-cov-3.903120_pt1 | contig 17387 bp, 19 predicted proteins | sample MGYA00374952_ERZ767114 | MGnify/ENA primary metagenome ERZ767114 (study PRJEB28939, sample SAMN06267156) | marine metagenome | isolation source: Columbia River Estuary | place: USA:Columbia River Estuary, USA | collected 2012-05-05 ...
CGCTGCAAATCAGCCGCCATTGCGCTGCGACGAAAATCATTGGGGAAAGCGGATCCCTGCTGACGCAGGCTTGCCAGCTTGGCCCGTCGCTCGGCAATGAGTCGGTTTTCGTCCTCTGGTTGCTGCGGGTTATCCACGATTGTCTCCATTACACATTGTGTCAAAGCCCCTGTTTCAATGAGGCCTGAATAAAGGGGTCCAGCGCGCCATCGAGCACCGCTTGGGTATTGCGGCTTTCGATGCCTGTTCGTAAATCCTTGATACGCGCATCGTCAAGGACATAGGAACGGATCTGACTCCCCCAGCCGATATCCGCTTTACTGTCTTCCAACGCTTGTTTTTCAGCATTGCGTTTCAGCATTTCCAATTCGTAGAGTTTTGCCCGCAGCTGCTTCATCGCGTTATCGCGATTTTGATGTTGAGAGCGCTCAGTCTGGCAGCTCGATACTGTGCCTGTGGGTTCGTGGGTAATGCGCACGGCTGAGTCGGTCGTATTGACGTGTTGCCCACCCGCTCCAGAAGAGCGATAGGTGTCGACCCGTAAATCGGCAGGGTTAATCTCGATCTCGATATTGTCGTCAATTTCTGGGGAGACAAAAACTGAGGCAAAAGAGGTATGGCGTCGGCCACCGCTGTCAAAAGGTGACTTTCGCACCAACCGGTGGACCCCCGTCTCAGTCCTCAGCCAACCAAACGCATAGTCACCCTCGAACTGGATCGTCGCGCTCTTCAAGCCGGCTACTTCCCCTGCAGAGGCCTCCAGTAACGTCGTCTTAAAGCCTTTGTCCTCGCCCCATCGGAGGTACATGCGCAGGAGCATCTCAGACCAGTCCTGTGCCTCAGTGCCACCGGAGCCTGCCTGAATATCCAAATAAGCATTGTTGGGATCGGTTTCCCCCGAGAACATACGCCGAAACTCAAGCTGCTCCAGCGACGTCTCCAGTCCAGCGAGGTCTTGTTCTACCGATTGCGCAGTCTCTTGGTCATCTTCTTCTACCGCGAGCTCAAGCAAATCGCTGGCATCGTCGCAGCCGCTGTCGAGCGTCTCAATCGTAGAGACAACGATCTCGAGCGCAGCACGCTCCCGACCGAGAGCCTGTGCATTTTGTGGATCATCCCAAGCGCTGGGTTCAGCCAACTCCAGCTCTACTTCTTTTAATCGATCCTTTTTAATAGCGAAGTCAAAGATACCCCCTAAGCACGTCAGTACGCGCACGAATATCTTTAATTTGAGTCACAAGCGGGGCGATTTCCACGTTTTACAGCCTACTGGTCAACAGGTGCCCAGAGTCTAAAGGGTTGCGTGATGCTCCGCCATATCCGATCACGGTACAAAGCCTCTCAGTGCGGCCAAAAAGCCTCGATCACTAATTGCGGCGAGCGTGTGCCGCGATAGTCATTGATATCCAAACGGTATAACGCGCCGAGCTGCGTTAGCGGTGCCGCTGACCACTCGTCGACATCAATATTAAAGGCGATCGCATCCACTTCAATACCGCCCGACTCCAAGGTCAGCTTTAAGTGCTTTTCACCCACGATACGATGACGCCGCACCGCAAACGTATTATCAAAAATGGGCTCGGCAAAGTGCTGTCCCCAAGGACCGCCCGCCTCTAATTGCTCGGCGAAAGACACCGTCAGATCGCTCGGCGCCAACGAACCGTCACTCATTGCGACGGGCTCAGGTGGCACATGGTTGAGTGCGTCTGCCACCACCGTGTTAATGGCCTCACAAAAAGGCTCAAAATCCGCTTTGGCGAGGGTCAGACCCGCCGCCATAGCATGCCCGCCAAACTTCGTCAGCAACCCCGGATGTCGCGCCGCCACCTGATCCAATGCATCGCGCAGATGCAGGCCGGGAATAGACCGGCCAGACGCTTTCAGCATCCCCTCCTCTGAATCTGCAAAGATCAAAGTAGGCCGATAAACACGCTCCCGAATACGGGACGCTAAGATACCGATCACCCCCTGGTGCCAGTTTGGATCGTAGAGCGTCATCGCAAACGGCAGATCGGATTGGTCCAAATTCAATGCATCCAATTGCGCCAGCGCCTCTGTTTGCATCGACTGCTCAATGTCGCGCCGCTCGCGGTTTAAGGCGTGCAGATTTTCCGCCTTAGCGCGAGCACTGGCGGTCGAATCGGCCAACAGACATTCGATCCCCACCGACATGTCATCGAGTCGCCCGGCGGCATTGAGCCGAGGACCCACGATAAAGCCAAGATCGGAAGCCGTTGCCAAGCGATGGTCTTTACCGGCCACCTCAAAGAGGGCTTCAATACCAGGGCGAGCGCGCCCTGATCGGATACGCGCCAAGCCCGCCGCAACTAGAATCCGATTATTGCGGTCCAACGGCACCACATCGGCTACGGTGCCCAGCGCCACTAAATCCAATGCGTCTCCCAAATTGGGCATTTCGAGTCCTTGTGCCGTAAACCAGTCCCGTTGTTTCAACTCGGCTCGCAAGGCACTCAGCACGTAAAAGATGACGCCAACACCGGCTAACGATTTACTCGGAAAGCGACAACCTGGCTGATTGGGATTCACGATGACATCTGCTGCCGGCAGCGTCGCGGCGGGCAAGTGATGGTCTGTCACCAGCACACTCATGCCCAACGCCTGAGCCGCCGACACCCCCTCGATACTCGAGATACCGTTGTCTACCGTGACAATCAGATCGGGCATCTGTGCCGCAGCCAACTCGACGATCTCTGGGGTCAGTCCGTAACCAAACTCGAACCGGTTAGGCACCAAATAAGCGACTTCCTTTAGGCCCATCTGCCGGAGCACTGAGACAGCCATGGCGCAACTGGTTGCCCCGTCAGCATCAAAATCACCGACCACCAAGACGCGAGCCTCCCCCTCCATGGCGTCAGCCAATAGCTCGGCTGCCTCGCCAATTCCCTTTAGTGTAGAGGGGGGCAGCAACTGGTCTAGTGTGAGGGTTAAGTCAGCGGGGTCGCTAATACCGCGACCGGCGTAAATTGTTTTGAGCACCTCAGGCAGCGCAGCACGCTGAAGGGTTGAACTGATATCGGCTGACCGCCGACGAATGACCGGTGTCGTCAGACGCGACACTGTGTCGCCATGAACGCATGGATGGCTTCTAGGTCATTATCGAGCACCTGAAAATGCTCGGCTTTTTCGAACAAGTCCGCTAGGTGGCCAGGCAGCTCGGGCACTTGACCCGTTTCTGCTTTGGCGACGGCCGCCGGGAATTTAGCAGGGTGCGCTGTTGCTAACGTGACCATTGGCCCGTCGGCTTTGTCGGCGCACAAACGCGCAGCGCGGGTGCCAATGGCCGTATGCGGGTCGATCAATTGACCGGTACGCTCCCAGATAAAACGAATTTCCTCACAGGTCTCTTCGTCGTTAATGCGAGCACTGCTGAATAGCGCCTGAGCCTTGCTCAGAGCTTCATCGCTCAGTGTGATATGACCCTTCGCAAAATCACCCATCAACTGCGCGACCTGGTCAGCATCTCGGTCATAGAGATCAAAAAGTAATCGTTCAAAATTAGAAGACACCGAAATGTCCATGCTGGGTGATAACGACGCTTCGATCGCTTGGCGTTCATACGTTCCGGTCGTCAGCATGCGATGCAGCACATCGTTGCGATTTGTAGCGATCACCAGATTACTAATCGGGAGACCCATGCGATGCGCCAGATACCCCGCATAGATGTCACCGAAATTACCGGTCGGAACAGAAAAATTAACGGCTCGCTCCGGTCCACCAACGGCAAACGCAGCATAAAAATAATAGACAATTTGCGCCATGATGCGCGCCCAATTGATCGAGTTCACGGCGACCAGCGAGCGCCCATCAGGCAAGAATTGGTCGGCCACAAAACTGGCTTTTACCAAGGCCTGACAGTCATCAAAATTGCCTTTAATGGCTAAGTTATGAACGTTGTCAGCCTGTACCGTGGTCATCTGCCGGCGCTGCACATCCGACACTCTGCCTTCGGGGTACAGGATAAAAATATCCACATTGTCACAATGGCGACAGCCCTCGATGGCGGCGCTGCCCGTGTCACCAGACGTCGCCCCCATGATCACCACCCGCTCTCCGCGCCGCGCCAATACATGGGTCAGTAACCTCCCCAACAGTTGCAGCGCGAAATCTTTAAACGCCAGTGTCGGCCCGTGAAACAACTCAAGTAACCACTGATCTTGATCAAGCTGTAAGAGTGGCGCCACCGCCTGATGACGGAAATCTCGGTAGGATTCTGTCGCCAGTCTCGACAACGTTTGACGATCAATGCTGCCCTCCACAAAGGGCGCAATAATCGTTGTTGCCAGCTCTGGGTAAGACAGATTGCGCATAGCAGCAAGGTCAGACGGCGAAAAGCTGGGCAGCGACTCCGGTAAATAAAGCCCGCCGTCGCGTGCAAGCCCGGCAAGTAAAGCTCCCTCAAAATCTAGCGCGGGTGCCTGACCGCGGGTGCTGAGATATCGAATACTCATTGCCAGCTCCCCATCCTACTCAAATTACTCACTGATCAAAGGCTTCTACTCGAAGCAATGTGAACTCTTTCTCTACCTCGGTAAGCGCCGTAATTTCCTGCATCACTGCCGTCATTACGGACGCTGAGGCCACCTGGGTCAACAGGACAATTGAGACCGTGGTTTGATCCTCTCGGGGTGGATTCTGAAGCAACGACTCAATACTCACGTCGTGATTTGCGAGTACCTGGGTGATATCAGACATGACCCCGGCACAATCGCTCGCCGCCAATCGCACGTACCACTCGCTCTCGATATCCTCCGCAGGCACCAACGCTTGTGATTTCAATTGGGCTATCGGCACACCCAGCGCCGGCCCACTCCCCGCAGCAGTCCTCGCAATGTCGGCAAGATCGGCGCAGACCGCGGAGGCGGTTGCAGCGCCACCCGCACCGGGGCCGACCAACACCAACTCGCCGACCGCATCGCCTTTGATCATGACCGCATTGAGCACGCCATCAACATTAGCCAACTGTTTTTCCTCGGGAATCAGTGTGGGGTGCACTCGCATCTCGACACGATCCCCCTGTCGCCGTGCAATCCCCAGATGCTTCACGCGATAACCCATTGAAGCGGCAAATTCCAGATCTTCCGGCGTGATCGATTGAATGCCCTGCTTAACGGGTGCTTCAGCATCAAGCGGCAACCCAAACGCCAGCGAAGCCAAAATGACTAACTTGTGCGCCGCATCGGTTCCATCTACGTCAAAAGTGGGATCCGCTTCGGCATATCCCAAAGCTTGCGCCTCTGCTAACACATCCTCATAGGAGCGCCCTTTGGTCGTCATTTCAGTCAAAATAAAATTACCGGTGCCGTTGATGATGCCCGCGACCTCTGACACGTCGTTAGCCGCCATGGCCTCACGGAGCGTTTTAATGACCGGAATCCCCCCCGCGACCGCCGCCTCAAAACGAAGCTGGACCCCCGCTTGCTCGGCGAGGAGGATTAATTCATTACCGTGTTCGGCAATCAGGGCCTTATTGGCCGTGACCACGTGCTTGCCTTGCTCGATGGCCAGTTTGATCAGATCGCGGGCCACCGTCGTACCCCCGATTAATTCGACCAGCACATCGACATTGGGGTCGCGCGCCACATCCATCACATCACGACTGATGCGCGCAGCGGCATAATCTTGGTGTGGCACCTCACGGCGTGCACCGACATGCGTTATCGACACAGTCTGGCTGCAACGTGCGGCGAGCATCGCGCTCTGGTCACGCAATATCTTTACGGTAGCGAGGCCCACGGTACCCACACCACAGAGACCCACTCTCAGTCCCCCAATACTCATGCCGATAACCCTTCTGCTGTCTGGGGCGGGCCCATGCGCAACACGCGTTTGATACCCCGAACGGCTTGACGTGTACGGTGCTCGTTTTCGATCAACCCAAAACGCACAAATCCCTCACCATATTCGCCGAATCCAATGCCGGGCGATACCGCCACATTCCCATGCTGGAGCAGAAGTTTACTGAACTCGACAGACCCCATGTGCCGGAATGCCTCAGGAATCGCCGCCCAAACAAACATTGTGGCTTTCGGCGGAACCACTGGCCAGCCTGCTTCATTCAGCCCCTGACACAACACATCTCTGCGGCGTTGGTAGGTCGCACAGATCTCGCTGACACAGTGCTGGTCGCCCTCAAGGGCGGCAATGGCCGCTACCTGAATCGGCGTGAAAATACCGTAGTCTAGATACGATTTTATGCGAGTGAGCGCGGCAATTAATTCTGCGTTACCGCAGCAAAATCCCACACGCCAACCCGGCATGTTGTAGCTCTTAGACAGCGTAAAAAATTCGACCGCAATGTCTCGTGCGCCGGGCACTTGCAGAATGCTAGGGGCCTTGTAGCCATCGAAAACCAAATCTGCGTAGGCAAGATCATGCACCACCCAAATGTTGTTCTGTCGAGCAATCTCTACAATCCGCTCAAAAAACGGCAACTCAACACAATGACCCGTTGGGTTAGAGGGGAAATTCAGCACCAACATTTTTGGTTTGGGGTACGTGTTGCGGATTGCCTGCTCGAGCTCATCGATAAACCCGGCTTCACTTTCCATCGGGACATGCCGCAGATCCGCACCCGAAATGACAAACCCATAGGGATGTATGGGGTAACTGGGGTTAGGCACCAGAATGGCATCGCCGACCCCGGTAGTTGCCAAAGCCAAATGCGCCAAGCCCTCTTTGGAGCCCAGTGTCACGATCGCTTCAGTCTCAGGGTCAATGTCGACCGAGTAACGATTGGCATACCAATCAGACATGGCCTTTCGCAATCTCGGTATGCCCTTAGATTGTGAATAGCGATGCGTGTCACCCCTCGACACCGTCTCACGGAGTTTTTCAACAATATGCTCGGGCGTCGGTTGATCCGGATTGCCCATGCCGAAGTCAATAATATCCTCGCCACGCGCGCGCGCTGCCTGCTTTAGCTCGCCGATAATGTTGAAGACGTAGGGCGGTAAGCGCTCGATGCGTTGAAAGTGAGTATCCACGGAGGTAAGTCGCCTCGTCAGTTAGGGCTCAATCGAGGCCAAGCAGCGCCACCAGCGCAGCTGCAGGACGATAACCCGGTATCAGTTCACCCGAACTCGTCACAATAGCCGGCGTTCCGGAGACACCCATCTCTTTGCCTAATTCATACTGCGCCGCGATTGGATTGCCCTCACACTGATTGATCGGCAGCTCGACACCCGCCTTGAGCTCCGTCAACGCGGTTTGTTGATCATCCGCACACCATGCGGTGGCCAACTTCTCAGCGCCCTCGGATTCAATGCCGCTGCGAGGAAAAGCGAGGTACCGAACTTCAACGCCTTGAGCATTGAGCTGGTCCACCTCACGATGCAGCTTTTGACAATAGAAACAGGTGACGTCAGTGAATACGGTGATGTGGGCGCGCGAGGGACCCTCGGGGGCAAACACCACCATGTCATCAACCGACACTGCCGCCAATTGCTGTTGTCGCGCTTCGGCTCGACGCGTTTCGGTCAGATTCACGGCGCCGGTTCCATTGGCCTGATGGAGATCGCCATTGAGGAAAAAGTAGGCGCCATCATCAGTCGCGTAAATCATCGGTCCATTTTCTATCTGGACTTCCGAAATGCCTGGCGCCGGGCTCGGGCGAACGTATTCGATATCGATGGGTTGGCCTGCGAAGTCGCTCAGGGTCGTCGTCATTTGCTCGCTCAGACTCTCAGCTGAGAGCGTTACTGATGACACCAGCAACACGCTCGCAGACAGCAAAGACGCTACCACGCTAAGGGTGCCAATCACGCCGCGCTGTGCACTGACTTTCGTGTTCGGATTCATCTTCCTGATGCCTCTCACAATATAAGCTGGTGAAATCTGCCAAGGTGGGCAGGGCTGCCTCTAGCGTCATACTCGGGCCTATTCGATGAGCACGCTGGCCTGAATACTAGTGTAAGGGATCGACACCAGGGACGCGACTGCTGACCCGACTTCGCGGCAACGCGCACTGCGTCACCACGGAGAGTGTTCCGGTCTCGCTTGCGGCGAGAACCGTTAGGAAGAGAGCTTTTCTTTGATTCGCGCCGCTTTGCCGGAGAGTTCTCGCAGATAGTAAAGCTTCGCCTGACGCACGTCGCCGCGACGTTTCACTGCAATGCTATCAACCAGCGGGCTAAACGTTTGGAAAGTCCGCTCTACGCCGACGCCATGAGATATCTTGCGCACCGTAAACGCCGAATTCAATCCTCTATTGCGCTTCGCAATACAGACGCCTTCAAACGCCTGAAGACGCTCACGATTGCCCTCTTTGACACGAACCTGCACCACAACAGTGTCGCCGGGTGCAAAATCAGGCAACTCGCGCCCCATCTGCTCCGCGTCAAGCTCAGCAATAATTTTGTTGGTACTCATGATCTTCCTTCTCCCGTCGTCGCCCACTCTAGGCAGCCGATACTCTGTTTTCTGCTTGGCTGATGCTCGCCACTGAGACCACACGACCCCATCTATACTGCGCGGGCTAATGCCGCTGACTCGTCGCTTCGCCGAGTGCGCGCTCCCCCAATAGGAGGCTTTACCCCGCGAGCGCGCGATGATACCTGCTCAAATCAGGATTGTCTGCCCCTGTCGGCGGGTAAAAGATCCCATTTCTCCAGCAATAGCCGATCTTCTGGGCTGACTGACTCCCACGACAGGAGATCTGGCCGTCGATCCAGTGTTCGCCGTAACGCTTGGGCACGGCGCCACTGCGCGATCGCACCATGATCGCCACTCAGCAGCACCTCAGGCACCGCTTGCCCTCGAAAGGCCTCTGGCCGTGTGTAATGAGGGCAATCCAGCAAACCCTCGGTAAACGAGTCCTCGACAGCCGATTCCGGATGACCCAAAACGCCCGGTAGCCAACGCATGACCGCATCCATTAGCAACATGGCGGGCAATTCTCCACCACTGACGACAAAGTCCCCGATCGAGACCTCTAAATCGACTTGCTGCTCGATAAAGCGCTCGTCCATCCCTTCGTAACGACCGGCAACCACAATAAGGCCCGGCTTCTCAGCCAGATTCTGGGCCAATCTCGCATCTAATTTTTGGCCCTGCGGCGTCAAGGCAATCACCGGCGCATCAGAGTCGACTGCTGCTTTGGCCTTCGCCAGCGCGGCGGACAAAATAGGGGCGGTCATGACCATGCCAGGGCCGCCTCCATAGGGGCGATCATCAACAGTGCCGTGCCGATCGGTCGCTTCTTCGCGCGGATCATGCAAGGTGAGCTGACAAGCACCGTTTTGAAAGGCGCGCCCGGTGATACCCCATTGCTCGATCGCAGCGAACATCTCTGGAAACAAGGTCACGACAGCAAGGCGGTAAAGCGGGTCGCGATCAGGCATCGATAAACCAACTGACAGCGATCGTTCTCTCCTGCAGGTCAACCTGCTTAATCACCTCATCTGGCAACCAGGGGATCAGTCGCTCTCTATCGTCGATGCTGCCATCGCTGGGCGTCACCACTAGCACGTCGTTTGCACCGGTCTCGAGCAGCCGTTGTACGGTGCCCAACAGCAATCTCGACTCGCCCTCCTCACACCACACTTGCAGTCCCTCGAGGTCTCGCCAATAGAAATCGCCATCATCTGCTTGGGGAAACTGTGCCGTTGGCAGCCGAATTTCGGCGCCCTTGAGCGTCTCAGCCGCCGTGCGGTCCTCAACCCCCGACAAGCGAGCCACGTAGCCTTTGCCTTGTCGTTGGAGCGCTTCGATTGTAATAAGTCTTGCCGTCTGAGCGGTGGCACCCGATGGTTTGTGTAAGGTAAGCGGTGAGAGGTGTGTGAGTGCGCTAGGATCCTCAAGGTTGACCCACAAGCGCACCCAACCTTTGATGCCATAGGCCCCCAGCACAGTGGCGAGGGTGAGGACTTCCTCAGTAGGGGCTATGGACGTTGACATCCGGCTCGGCGAACCATCTGCCACAACTGATCAAGCGGCGGCAGCTTCCGCGCCAGCTTGGTATTCTTTTATAAGCTTTTTGACGCGCGGAGAGAGTTGAGCGCCTTTAGCAACCCAGCCTTCTACCTTTTCAACGTCAATGCGCAGGCGCTCTTCCTGACCTCGTGCAACCGGGTTAAAAAATCCCAAACGGTCAATAAAGCTGCCATCTCTTGCCTCGCGACGATCTGCCACGGTGACATGATAAAAGGGCCGCTTTTTGCTTCCGCCCCGAGATAATCGGATGACTACCATAATGTCGTGTCCTCAAATAAGCGCCCCCGCTGAGGCGCCCTACTTCAAAAAAGAGCGCGGAGAATACAGCAAACCACGATCAGTGGAAAGGCCCCATACCCCCCCTTTTTACCGCCCACTAGCGGGGAAAACCGGGTGGCAGACCGCCGCCCGGCCCTCCTGTCATACCGCCCATGCCGCGCATCATGCGTTGCATGCCGCCGCCTTTCATCTTTTTCATCATTTTCTGCATTTGCTTATGCTGCTTGAGCAGGCGATTCAGGTCCTGAATGACCGTCCCAGAACCGCCGGTAATGCGGCGCTTTCGGGAACCCGAGATCAAATCAGGGTTGCGTCGCTCACGCGGCGTCATCGAGTTGATCATGGCTTCCATTCGGACAAATTGCTGAGTGTCGAGGTTCTGTGCGGCCTGTGCCATTCCCCCCATACCCGGCATTTTGTCGAGCATGGCCCCCATACCACCCAGATTCTTCATTTGCTGTAACTGTTCGCGAAAGTCCTCTAAGTCAAAGCGGCCCCCTTTCTGGACCTTTTTTGCTAACTTCTTTGCCTTAGTTTGATCAACTTTGCGTTCAACATCTTCAATAAGCGACAACATGTCGCCCATACCCAAAATGCGAGAGGCCAAGCGATCGGGATGAAAAGGATCGAGCGCATCTGTCTTCTCCCCCACGCCCAAAAATTTAATCGGTCGCTCGGTAATCGTGCGCACCGATAGGGCCGCTCCTCCTCGCGTGTCTGCATCGACCTTGGTCAGGATGATGCCGGTCAGCGGCAGGACCTTGCCAAAGGCTTTGGCCGTATTCGCTGCATCTTGCCCCGTCATAGCATCGACAACGAACAAGGTTTCAATCGGGTCAACGGCTTCGTGTAACGCGCTGATTTCGGCCATCATTTCGTCGTCAATGGCGAGACGACCCGCGGTATCAACCAGCAATACATCCGAAAAAGCGACGCGTGCATCGGCAATGGCGCGGCGTACGATATCGACCGGCATTTCATCGGCGTCGCTGGGCTCAAAACGCGCTCCGACCTCAGAAGCCAACGTCTCAAGCTGCTTAATCGCGGCCGGGCGGTAGACATCAGCACTCACGACCGATACCTTTTTCTTCTCTCTCTCGATCAAATAACGCGCTAATTTGGCAACCGATGTGGTCTTACCCGCACCTTGAAGACCAGCCACCATAATTACCGCTGGGGGCTGCGTCGCCAGGTTCAACCCCTCGCTCTCGCCGCCCATGACCGCCTGCAACTCCGCCTGAACCACCTTCAGGAAAGCCTGACCCGGCGATAGACTCTGGCTGACCTCGGTTCCTACAGCTCGATCTTTGACACGATCGGTAAAGGTTTTTACCACTGGCAACGCCACGTCGGCCTCTAATAACGTCATCCGAACATCACGCAACGTGTCGCGGATATTGTCCTCAGTCAGCTTAGACTTGCCAGAAATAGCCTTGAGACTAGCGCCGAGACGATCACTTAACGATTCAAACATGGTGTTATCTCCCCCTCTCAGGGATACCCAATATCCTCTATAAGCGCGTAGTATAAGGATGCGATGGCAGATACCCAAATCGACCACTACACGGCCCGACTATTGAACTTGGAGAGACCATGGATACGCCCCCCAGCTTATTGACTGCTGGCCTTGCCATTCTCTCGGCGCTCCTTTATTTGATCGCCGTTTGGCGTCAGGCACTGAGCTTGGGTGCGGGCGAGGAAGGTCAACGCCAACACATCGCATTGGTCGGCGCAGCGGCACTCATTGCCCATGCGTTAGCCGCCTATCTGCCCGCGCAAGCCGGCGAGTCCAGCTTGGGTTTCTATCGCGTTGCGTCCTTAATGTTTTTGAGCATGGGCGTGATCAGCCTCGTTGCTTTACTCATCAGACCCCTACACACATTACTGATCGTGCTGTTTCCCCTTGCGGCGCTGTCGATTCTTGTGGCTACGTTTGCACCCGACACCAGTCGCCCCATGAGTGACTTGCCCGCCGGCATTTTGTCCCACGTATCGGCCTCCATCATTAGCTTTGCTGTACTGGCGCTGGCGGTGCTTCAAGGACTCCTCGTCACGCTACAAGCTCAGCGCTTACGGCAACATCGCGGGCGGGGTGTGATTCGTAAGCTACCGCCGCTAGAAGCCGCCTCGGCGCTGTTTTATGAGCTGACGGGCACCGGCTTTTTGATTCTGACCATTGCCATTGGTACGGGCGTGATTTTTATCGAGGACCTTTTTGGACAGCAATTAGTGCACAAAACGATTCTAACGCTGCTCGCTTGGTGTCTTTACGCGGTCCTAGTGATCCAGTACCTCCGGCGCGGATGGCGGGTTCAGTCAGCCATTACGGTCAATTTGATTGCTTTTGGCCTGATTGTGCTTGGTTTTTTTGGTTCGAAACTGGTGCTTGAACTGCTCCTTCCGCTGACCCCGTAGCCGGTGGACTGCGGCCAAAAGACGTCACAATACGCTTGTGCCGCCGGCATTTTTTCTCCACCATTTCCCTTCCAAGGTTATAGAGGCGTCAGCCACTCTTGAACGAGACATCACTGGCTCTGCTCTTTGCAGCGCTAGCCCTCCTGATTCTGATCTCTGCTTTTTTCTCTAGCTCAGAGACCAGCATGATGTCCTTAAACCGGTATCGCTTAAAACATTTGAGCGGAACAGGTCACCGCGGGGCCAAAAGAGCCATCCGTTTGTTGAAGCGGCCCGACCGACTGATTGGACTCATACTGATTGGCAACAACCTGGTGAACATCCTCGCTTCAGCGATCGCCACCGTCATCGCGATTCGGCTATTTGGTGATGCGGGGATCGCCATCGCCACCATCACGCTCACCTTTGTGATTTTGATCTTTGCAGAGATCACGCCCAAAACCATTGCAGCGCTGCGCCCAGAACGGGTGGCGTTTCCTGCTAGCCTGATTTTGCTGCCGCTGCAAAAGCTTTTGATGCCCTTAGTCTTATCGATCAATTGGCTCACCAATGGCATCTTGAGGTTACTAGGGTTTTCCCCCGATCAAGCGGGCGACGATGCGGTATCGCAAGACGAATTGAGAACCATCGTGACGGAGTCGGGCTCAATGATTCCCAGTCGGCACCGTCGTATGTTGGTCAATATTCTCGATCTAGAGCAAATGACCGTGAATGACATCATGGCACCCCGGAATGAGATCTATGGCATAGACATGGAAGCCCCCGACGAAGCCATCCTGCAACAACTCAAAAATAGTGAACATACGCGCTTACCCATTTATCGAGGCGACACCAATCAAATCGAGGGCGTGTTTCACATGCGCAATTTAAGCCGGGTGTTAGAAGGGGGGCGGCTCAACCGGCAGATCCTCAAGAACGAGACCGACGCCCCGTATTTTATCCCTGAGAATACGCCGCTCAACACTCAGCTACTGCATTTTCAAAGACAAAAGAAGCGTCTTGGCATGGTGGTGGATGAGTATGGCGACATCCTTGGCTTGGTGGCGCTAGAAGATATTCTTGAGGAGATTGTGGGCGAGTTCACCTCTAACTTAGTTGAGGAAAACGAGGAAATCACGCGCCACGCTGATGGCAGCACCACCTGCTCAGGCACAGTCACTATTCGCGATCTGAACCGGCAGCGAAAATGGGATCTGCCCACCGATGGCCCGAAAACCGTGAGTGGCCTGGCACTGGAGGCCCTGGAGGCCTTTCCGAGCGCCCGCACCTCGGTCAGGATTGAGGGCTATCAACTCGAGATTGAAGACATTGCCAAGACCCACATCAACCGCATCCGAATTTGGCCGCTGGACACTGAGGCGGGATTGTTGGATAGCTCAGCCGAATAAGCCAACGGGGCAGCTATGAACTCGCTGCCCGTCGTCTGTGCACCGCCTCCAGAATGACGCGTTTACGCTCATCGCTGGCAGCAAACCAATCGATAATCTCGTCTGCTGTGCGGTAACACCCAATACAGACATTGTGGTCATCCAAGGCACATACTTCGATGCAAGGCGACTTGATCGGCTGTCCTGTCTCGCTCATGTCTCTCCCTCACTCTCAAGACGGGCATAAAAATCCTTCGCGTAGTCATCCAACGTCCCCGCTTCGATCGCTGATCGAATCGCTGCCATATGACGCTGGTAGTAGCGCAGATTATGAATGGTCGCCAGCTGAGACCCCAGAATTTCGTTGCACTTATCCAAATGGGCAAGATAGGCCCGTGAGAAATTTTGGCAGGTGTAACAGTCGCAGTCGCGGTCCAGCGGTTCAACGCTGGCTTTATGGCGGGCGTTACGCAGTTTTACAATGCCCGTGCTAGTGAATAAGTGTCCGTTACGGGCGTTCCGAGTCGGCATCACACAATCAAACATATCCACACCGCGGCGCACACTTTCAAGCAGATCGGCGGGTGTGCCCACCCCCATCAAATAACGAGGTGACTCATTGGGTAACTCACTGGCCAAGCCGTCGAGCACCTTGATCATTTCTGACTTGGGCTCACCCACTGACAAGCCACCGATTGCATACCCATCGAAGCCGATGCGCGTCAGGCCGTCTAAGGATTGCTTGCGCAAGTCCAAATGCATGCCGCCCTGAACGATACCGAACAACGCCGAGGGGTTATCGGCGTGAGCACGCTTGCTGCGCTCTGCCCACCGAAGCGAGAGCTGCATAGAGTCGTGCGCCTCTGCCGCAGATGCAGGGTAAGGCGTGCACTCATCGAAGATCATCACAATATCACTGCCCAAATCGCGTTGAATGCGCATTGAGGTCTCAGGATCAAGAAATACGGCATCACCATTCACTGGGGACTTAAAGGCCACTCCCTCTTCCGACACTTTTCGGAGCGCATCTAGGCTAAACACTTGAAAACCACCCGAGTCGGTCAGGATCGGTCCCGCCCAGCCCATAAAGTCGTGAAGATCACCATGGGCTTTAATCACGTCGGTGCCCGGGCGCAGCCACAAGTGAAAGGTGTTGCCTAAAATAATTTCAGCACCGATGGCCGTGATGTCGCGAGGCAACATGCCTTTGACCGTACCGTAGGTACCGACCGGCATGAAGGCTGGCGTTTGAATACTGCCCCGTGGCAAATCAATCTGTCCTCGGCGAGCCAAACCGTCACGATGAGAAACCGTAAACTCCACTAATGGGACTCCTTCTTGCTGAGAAACATCGCATCCCCGTAACTGAAGAATCGATACCGATTGGCAATGGCCGCGGCATAAGCGGCACGAATCGACTCCACTCCGGCAAACGCAGAAACCAGCATAAGCAGCGTCGATTCCGGCAAATGGAAATTAGTGATCATGGCGTCTACGACACGAAATTGCGCGCCAGGAGTGAGAAAAATATCAGTATCGCCCGAATAGGGCACTAATGATTCGCCCTCTGGCACTTTCTGGGCAACACTTTCGAGCGATCGCACCGCTGTAGTGCCTACTGCAATCACGCGGCCACCCCGCGCGCGACACTCTGCCACCGCATTACAACAGGCTTGGTCGACCTCAATATACTCGCTGTGCATAACGTGGTCTGTTATCTCATCTGCACGCACTGGCTGAAACGTCCCCGCCCCCACATGAAGGGTCACTTCAGCTCGTTGAACGCCTTGCGTCTCGAGCTGATTCATAAGCGGTTGATCGAAATGCAGCCCAGCCGTTGGCGCGGCAACCGCACCGTCGTGCTTTGCATAGACCGTTTGATAGCGGTCACGATCGGCTGCTGAATCGGCCCGCTCGATATAAGGCGGCAAAGGCATGTGGCCCAGCTGCTGCATCGCCTCGGGAAAAGTGCCTGATTCGGGTGCCAAGTGAAATAAAGCGCCCTGACGACCGATGACACGCACCGCCATATCCGATACATCTGAATCGGGGTTTGGCGTGAGCAACAAGAGCGTATTATCACGCGGACTTTTACTGGCCCTCACGTGTGCCAGCGCAGTGCCATCGGGCATCAGGCGCTCGACCAATATCTCTGCTCGCCCGCCTGTCTGTTTTTGCGCATAAAGCCGCGCCGGTAACACACGAGTATTGTTGAACACGAGCAGATCATCACTTGATAACAATCCAACCAGATCTGTAAACAGGAGGTGGCTAAACTCTCCGCTCACGTCGACGGACAAAAGCCGAGAGGCTGATCGCTCCGCTAACGGCGCTTGTGCAATCAGTTCTGCGGGCAAGTCAAAAGCGAAATCAGTGCGCTTCATGGCATAGGACTCATCATCGGGTGGTTATCAGATCAATATGGCGATCGAGTCGACTGTCTGGCTAGTTTAAAAGAGCCAACGTGCTTACGCACTTAGCGGTTTCATAAAAAAGCCGGCATCAGCCGGCTCCGTGTTATCAGCGTCTCAGTGGCGCGTGTTACTTCGCCTCCTCCTCCGCTTCATCTGCCGCGGGGGCCTCTTCTACTGGGGCTTCTTCAGCTGCTGGAGCGTCGTCCTCTGCTGGAGCTTCCTCTGCTGCTGGGGCTTCGTCCTCTGCAGGGGTTTCCTCTGCTGCCTGGGCCTCTGGGGCGCTCTCCTCAGATTCGGTTTGCTCAGCCGCCTCTGCTGCAGGCTCCTCTGCCGCCTCTTCTGCCTCTTCCGTTACCGCTTCAACTTCATCGGCCACGGCTGCTGGCGCGCTAGGCACTGCCACCTTGATCAGCTCTTCCTCGACGAGGATCCTTACCTTCTCTTCTCCATTCACTGATCGGCCGTTGCTATCTTGCACTGCATACCGGTCGTCACCACGAACGAAAATCTTGTAGTCGGCACTTTTTTTAATCAGTTTCATCGCCATATCTTTTCTCCCTGAAGATACTCAGATCCACCGGACCAACGAGGCATGGCGCGGCTGAATCGCGACGGAGTATACAGCATGGAGGGGCCATGCAGAACCTCCGATTGCCGATTGATGTGGAGTTGGTATACTGCGCGCCGCTGTTTGCATGAGCCGGAGTGGTGGAATTGGTAGACACAGGGGATTCAAAATCCCCCGCCCTTAAAAGCGTGCCGGTTCAAGTCCGGCCTTCGGTACCAAAAGCAAGCAATGCCCCCGCTAGACGCAATGTTGATGCGGATTGTCTGAAGTCGGGATCTTTGCCTCGCCTCAAGGCAGTTGACAAATTAGTCAATGGATTAAGCATTTCTTGGGCTCCCAGTGAGGGATGACGCCCTGCTTAGATTGCGCTGCGCGAAATAGCAAAGATGCCTC
>ERZ767114.710-NODE-710-length-17378-cov-4.005433_pt1 | contig 17378 bp, 16 predicted proteins | sample MGYA00374952_ERZ767114 | MGnify/ENA primary metagenome ERZ767114 (study PRJEB28939, sample SAMN06267156) | marine metagenome | isolation source: Columbia River Estuary | place: USA:Columbia River Estuary, USA | collected 2012-05-05 ...
GTCCGTTAATGTAAAACTTCGTGTATTCGCGCATGTTGGCCTCGATAATAAAAAAAGAATTAGCTGTGATTTCAATCTACCCAAGGCAAAGCCCACTCTGGGTTTAGCCCGTGAGAATACCTCATAAATGGCAGGCGCATAGCGTCCCCCATCTATTTTTTCACGCCTCGAGGCAGCGCCGCAACGCGCGCTGAGCGCCGAGAGAACCAGCGACCCCCTCCTCGAGACAGTCATCCGTCTCTAATCTAGACGCAGCAGTACGCTCGATGGCCAACTGAAACACCGCCGCTTACTCTGAGGGTCTCGGCTGACGGCAATACTGGTTCCCGAGCGGACTACTCTCGCTTGCTACCGCATGCGTGTTGGCAGGACTGCAGTCCGGCTCAGCTCGCGACTTTGTAGTTCAAGGCAATGTTCTTCATACTTGCAACCTCTCATTTCCTGCGCAGGACATCTCGATGAATCAAGCCGCTGATATCGACGAACTCTCATTGTTTCGTGACATGGCGCGACGCGCGTTCGAACAGGAGATCACGCCACATTACGAGCAATGGGAAGCCGACAAGATGGTGCCTCGGACACTGTGGCATCGACTCGGAGAGGCCGGCCTATTAGGACCTGATGTTGAAGAGCAATATGGCGGCGCAGGGGCCTCGCCACACGTCACTTTGGCGATGATCGAAGAATTGTCTGCCATGGGATTTGGCGGATTCGCGTCGGGGTACGGCATACACAATAATATTGTTGCGCCGTATCTCAGTCGCCACGGCACTGAAGAGCAAAAAACACACTGGTTGCCTCGCATGGTCACCGGTGAGGTAGTGGGCGCGCTGGCCATGACCGAGCCGGGCGCAGGCTCAGATGTGCAGAGCATCCGGACTCATGCGACGCGGGATGGCGATGAATGGGTGCTCAATGGCTCCAAGATTTTCATTACCAACGGCATCCATGCGGACCTAGTGATTGTGGCCGCTATTACCGACCCCGGTAAGGGCGCCAAGGGCACTTCACTCTTTCTGGTTGATGCGCACGCGCCGGGGTTCGAGAAGTCCCGAAAGATAGATAAGATCGGGCAGCACACGTCGGATACGGCTCTACTCTTCTTCAACGATGTCCGCTTGCCGGCGGAAGCCCTGCTTGGCGATGAGAACAGTGGCTTCATTATCATGATGAACGAACTCCCTCGCGAGCGACTTGGCATTGCAGCACAAGCGATCGCTGCGTCAGAGGGCGCTCTCGACATTACCGTGCAATACGTGCAGGAACGAGAAGCCTTTGGACAAAAAATAGGGCAATTTCAGAATACTCGGTTTAAGCTCGCCGACGTCAAAACTGAGATCACTCTCAACCGCGCATTTTATGAGCAGTGTGCGCGGCAGTATGCCGAGGGGCGCCTCACTGCCGACACGGCGGCCATGCTCAAACTCGCCAGCTGCGAGATGCAGTGCCGAGTCGCGGATCAATGCCTGCAGCTGTTCGGGGGTTATGGCTACACGGCCGAATACCCGATCTCACGATTTTACGTTGATGCCCGGATTCAAACGATCTATGGGGGATCATCGGAGATCATGCGCGAGCTGGTCGCACGATCGATACTAGGGCGGTAACGCAAGAAAACCTCAGGGTCAGGGCACTGTTGTTCTGCTTTGAAGCTGCAGCGTAACCCAGGCGGCGCTGGTTTAGGCGATCATCGACCGAGGTGAATGCCGCGCCTCGTGACTGTGCCCTCCGCTGCTATTAAACCTGCTACTAAGAAGCCCGTTACAGCGACGCGGTAATCTCGCCTTTGGCGAACGTCATTGCGTGACCCGACAGGAAGATGCGGTCGTCCCTGCGCTCACACCACAAGGTGCCGCCACGCGCCGAGGACTGGTGCGCTAGTAGACGTTGCTTAGCGAACCGATCGGACCAAAACGGCGTTAATAAACAGTGGGCAGACCCTGTGACGGGATCCTCAGGAACGTCGTAGTGGGGCGCAAACATCCTCGACACAAAATCGTACTGATCGCCGCCCGCGGTGACAATAACGCAGTGCTCCGCAATCGCAGCCAAGGCCGCGATATTGGGCGTTAGCGTCCGCACAGACATCTCGCTGTCTAATTCATAGAGTACTTGCCATGGCTCGTCGCAAGGCCGGACCGCTGACACCACATGCGCCCCCAACGCTGCCTCGAGCCCCGCTTCGACTGTATGCGGCTCATACTCAACAGCAGGCAGATCCAGTGCCAGCCGATCACCTTGCGGTTGCGCATGAAGTAACCCTCGAAAACGGGTTTGAAAGGAGAGCGTATCGGCGGGCACCTGCATCTCACGCAATAAAACGTGCGCGGTTGCGAGCGTTGCATGACCACACAAAGGCACTTCCTCTACTGGCGTAAACCATCTGAGCTCAAAGGTGCTCGCCGCAACGGGGACAAAAAAAGCGGTCTCTGACAAATTGTGCTGTGCCGCCAACGCCTGAAGTTGATGATCTGGCAACCAGTGATCCAATGGCATGACTGCAGCGGGATTGCCACCAAAAGGCAGATCCGTAAACGCGTTCACAATGTAATACGGCAAACTCATTAGCGATCCCTTAGTCTTATCAGACCACGCAACAAGTGGGCCGAGCGCTTTGGGTGACACGTCCAATGGCGGCAACACAGCGCATATCGTTTATGCCAATTCGTCTAGCGTCTCCGCTAGCGCCTCGACCAGAGAGGTCATCTGCTCTCGCTGCATGACAAAGTGTGGGGCTAGTTGAATCGTATCTCCCCCGTAGCGCACTAAAAATCCTTTTTCCCAGAGACGCATGCCCACCTCGAAGGGACGTCTCAACGGCTCGCCAGGATACGATGCCAGTGTGATGGCTCCCGCAAATCCATAATTTCTCACATCCGTGACATGGGGCTTTCCGGCGATGCCATCGTGCAATAACGCTTCCCAAAATGGCGCTTCCTGAGCCACGCGCGCAGGCAACTCATCACGCACCAATATGTCGAGGGCAGCGATACCCGCCGCACAGGCGACTGGGTGTCCCGAATAGGTGTAACCGTGAGCAAACTCCAGCGCATAGTCCGGTCCACCATGCGCCATGAAGGTGTCATAAATTTCAGCCGTCGCAACCACCGCCCCCATGGGAACGGCGCCGTTGGTGATTTGCTTTGCGAGATTTAAAATATCGGGTGTGACGCCGAATGCTTCGGCGCCAGTGTAAGCGCCGCAGCGACCCAAACCAGTGATCACCTCATCAAAAATCAACAAGATATCGTTTGCGTCGCAGAGCTCACGCAATCGTTGCAAATAACCAACGGGAGGGGGAATCACTCCCGCTGAGCCGGCCATCGGCTCGACAATAACGGCCGCGATCGTGGAGGCGTCATGCAAGGTAATCAAGTCAGACAATTCGTCGGCAAGATGCGCACCAGACTCGGGCATACCGCGACAGAATTGATTCTCTGGCAACATCGTGTGCCGCAGGTGATCGACCTCTAAAGAGGGGCCAAACGGTTTTCGATTAGCGCCGATACCGCCGACCGCTGTCCCACCATAATTCACACCGTGGTACCCCTTCTGCCGACCGATGAAGCGGGTCTTGGCTGGTTGCCCCTTCAGGCGCCAATAAGCGCGCGCCATTTTGAGCGAGGTATCCGCTGATTCAGAGCCTGAGTTGGTGTAGAACACATAATCTAGCCCATCTGGCATGAGCGCCTTTAACCGATTGGCCAGCTCGAAAGCCGTGGGATGTCCGTACTGAAAGGGCGGGCAAAAATCTAAGGTCTCGATTTGATGAGCGACCGCCTTTGACACTTCTGGATGGCCATGACCCAATCCTGAAGTCCACAGTCCTGAGTGGCCATCGAGAATCTGCCGACCCTGATCATCCGTGAACCACACACCCTTTGCGCCCACAATGATCCTGGGGTCGCGTTTAAACTGGCGATTGCCGGTATATGGCATCCAGTAAGCATCTAACGATAGCGTGTCGGACATACTTCCCCCCATTTGCGGCATAGTGTAACCCCTAAATCGACATCGCTAGCTCACCCTTTTGGGATAGACAGCGCGTCCTGAAACAGTTAGAACAGAATCCTTATTATCGGAGGTGAATCATGACGTACAAATCCTTGGTGGCAATGCTTGCCCTACTCGTTTCACTGTCGAGCGCAGTCTCGGCACACATCGAAAAGACAGAACCCCTGCAATCGTTACGGCAATCTTATTTCGCACTGTTAGGCATGACTTTCGCACCCATGGGGGACATGGTGAAAGGCAAAATCGAATGGGACGCCGCACGGTTCTCTGGGTGGGCGGATGATTTGCATCACGCTGCACAATTTCACGTTGAGCGCGGATTTGCGCCGGGTACTGAGCAAGGCACCACTCGAGCCAAGCCCAATATCTGGTCCAACATGGACGACTTCCAAAGCAAACTGGATGACTTTCGTGCCGCCGCCGCCAGCCTTGCCGAGATCGCCACTGAGGGTGACCCAGGAACCAGTCGAGAGCAATTTGTGGCAACGGGCGGTACCTGCAAAGCGTGCCACGACGAATACAAATCCAAGGACTATCTTTACTAGTTTCTTTACTAGTTTCTTCACTGGGCGCCCTTTTCACTGAGCGCCCTCTCCACCAGCGTTTAGTCCGCTTACCTTTTGTTGAATAGGAGCCCTTTCATTGAATGGGCTCGCTATTAACGCGGCCGACTGTTGCACGAGGCTATGACACGCTGCTGTGAGCGCCTATAGCAATGCCCCCACAGCGCGGCGCTTTGCGTTAACACTGGCCGACCCTCCGGTGCGCCGACCAGCCCGCTCAGTAATAACTCGGCGCCTCAGGCGCAATGCTAATGAGCCACAAGAGTGTCAAGCCAATCATGACCGCCATCAGCGCGGCTAACCACAGTGGTTTAGGTCGAGTTCCGCTCGCTTTATAACCCGCTCGACCCCGGATCATGGCTTGGATCAGCGGCTGTTTTTTTCGCCACTGGTACCAAATGACAGCCAGCAAGTGCAGCGCAATAAGTCCCTGCAAGATCGCCCAGTTCAAGGCATGCCACTCGGTCAACGTACCGGACCAATCACCCGCCCAGTAGGCAAAAGGCGCCTCAAATAAGATATCGTCTTGACTAAACAAACCTGAGGTAGCCTGCGTGATCAGTAAGCTGAGCAGTGCCAGCACTGACAACGCACCCAGTGGATTATGTCCCGCATAACGCTGGCCCGAGCTGAGGTAGCTCATAATCGCGCGGGGCCCTGCCACAAAAGTGCTGAACCGAGCGGGCTGGCTCCCGAACCAACCCCACAGCACACGCGTCAGGACGAGGCAGAGAATGCTGCAGCCCACCCACTGATGAATGGTCATTTCACCTTGCTCGCCACTCCACCACATCACACCCACCGCCAGCACTAAGTACCAGTGAATGATCCGCACCGACGCATCCCAGATCGGATAGTGCATAAAATCTGACTCAGTCAGTTGCCCAGTAACGCCAGCAAAGCGGTCACCGAGGCCTCGACGCCCAGCGTCACTGAGGCATTGGGTTCAATTTTAAAAAGTGGCGAATGATGAGAGGGAACTGGTTCTCCCCCCGCTCTTTCCCGCGCGAAGTTCGCAGCAGGCGTTCCGCCCACAGCGAAATACAGGCTGGGGATATAGGGATCCACCGTAAAAACAGGGAAGTCCTCAGCACCCATTCCCAAGCGTTCTCCAGAGAACACGGTTCCAGTACCAAAATGATCGTCCCACACCGCCATGATCCGCTCCGTAAGGGCTTTGTCGTTGAGTGTCGGGGGGACGCTCTCATTCGAGACAATAACGGTCGGTAAACGATCCTCTGGGAGACCCGCAACGCGGCCCATGTTTTCCGCCACCCTGCGGATACCGTCCAGCAGTAAAGTGCGATCTGCGGCCGACTCACTGCGAACGGTCAGCTGCAAGTGAGCCAAATCGGAGATAATGTTGTGCTTGGTACCACTATGGAAAGCGCCCACTGTGATCACGCCAGGCCGCCGTGGCGGCAAACTGCGGCTGACAACCGTCTGCAATCCCATGACAATTTGAGAGCCCAAGACAATCGGATCAATCCCTCTGTGAGGTGATGCCCCATGGGTGCCAACCCCCGGTATATAAATATCGACGGTATCGGCACCGGAATAAGGCGAGTCCGTCGACGCGCCCACCATGCCTGTCGGCAATACCGAGGCCACATGAAATGCCATCGCGTAGTCGGGTTGCCCAAAGCGCTCCCAGAGATTGTCTGCTCGCATCGCCGCTGCTCCCAATACCCGCTCCTCCGCAGGCTGACCAATCAGCATCAATGTGCCGCGCCATTGATCTCGCTTCGCCGCCATTAACTCAGCCGTCCCCACGAGACTGGTAATGTGCACATCGTGACCGCAGGCATGCATCACAAAGACTTCATTACCATTGGGGTCAATCTGTTTGGCTTGCGAGGCGTAGGATAAGCCCGACTTTTCTTCTACCGGCAAACCGTCCATGTCAGCTCTAAACATGACCAGTGGGCCTTCGCCATTTTCCATCAGCGCCACAACCCCAGTCCCTCCCACACCGCGATGCACCGTGAAACCCAATGAGGCGAGCTCGTTAGCGAGTCGCGCCGACGTTTGATGCTCCATGGTCGACAATTCTGGATTCTGATGAAAATACAGAAACAGATCTTTGAGCTTTGACTGGTATATTGATTCCACCTCTTGCGCCAATGAATCGGCGCTTACAGTGGTGTGAATGCTGGATGACAACAGCAGACACAGTAGGATGAAAACACGATGTAGCTGGGCCATGATGCGCTCTCAATGATCAATGGTAATACGCGATAATACCTCATTAACGCGCTGTCAAAGCCCTTTACGCGTTGCAGATTCATGGCAGTCGGGTTAGTGTCCTCTCGCGCTCCGGAACGCGCTGAATCAAAACTCCGCCGGCACGGGAATGGAACAACACCGAGTGAATAGCGAAGAAATCAAAGCCCGCTTTGGCAGTTATCATGTGGACGTGCTTAAGCAAGATCAGACAAGCCGTCTGGCGAACTTATACAGCACTCATGACGGCGTGGCTGTGTGTCGTACGCTGGCGATCACCCGCTTCTCTCAGCCTATCAGCCCAGCCCTCAGGGAAGCCGACAAGCGAATAAGAGCCGGACACAGTATTGGTAACACGTTACAGCAGGCCGGTCTGCTGATGTCACGAGAAGTCATCATGGAAGCCACAACGCCCTGTGGTCAACAGTTCTCAGCGTTGTGCGCCCAAACGGTGCTGGTGGACTCGCCCGTTTACCTGCGGGTTTACCGGCTCCATGCCGGTACTGAGCCAGAAAGCCTGAACCCCTATGCCATTATCGCGGAAGCACACCACCCAGCTCACACCGCTGTGCATGCCGGACTCAGGGCCCTCAATGACCTCGACGCCTCAGAGTGGGAGTCCGATACCAAATGGTCTGTCGATGCGCTCCAAAAAGCCCTAGCCTAGGCCTACACGCCTTAGTTAAGGGTCTGCTACCTAGCGGAGCCCCCTGCATCCAACCTTGTGCGCACTCGGTACGTTGTTATCGGACCGCCGCCATACTGAGGTCAAAACCGATTGCGCGCGCCACGGCGATGGCATCGGCTCTGCTCGCCTCGTCTCTCGACAATATCCATAAATTGGCACAGCGTGTGCCTGAGCGACAATACGCCAAGACCTTCTGATTGGGGTCATCAAAGAGCACCCCCAACCCTTCAAGGTCGGCACCAGGAAAGTTCAGCACACTCACGGGATATCGAATAAACAATACGTCGGCTTCATGGCAGGCTGCTTCCATCTCGTCCATCCCCGCCTGACCCTGCGACTCGCCATCGGGCCGATTACACACCACAGTGGTAAAACCCTGAGCAGCCAGCTCTCCAATATCTTGCGGCGTGATCTGCGCTGCCACAGACAACGATTCGGTCAATTCATACACTGACATCTGTTTTTCCTTCTCAGTTAAGTACCGCGCTCATTGCGCAATACCGAAATCATCAGCGAGGATCGCCATCATACTTTCCAGGGGCTTCTCGGGCACCTCGACCGGTGCCCCGACAATACGCTTCGCCAAAGAGAGGTAGATCTCAGACAAACTTCTCAGCATGCCCGCCGGTAATGCATGTGACTGAGCGAACCGCTGGCGCTCTTCGAATCGGCGATGATCCAATAATAAATCAGGATCATTCACATGGTGCAGCAGCGCCTGGCGGAACTCTTCTTTACTGTTTTCTACGACGCTACCTGCACGATAGGCCACGCCGTCCCAAATTCTCGACGAGTCAGGCGTGCCGACCTCATCCATATAAATCAGTGTGTCGTGGCCCTGCTCATCACGCGCGTAACCAAACTCAAACTTGGTGTCGACCAACATCAAATCTAATGGATTCAAACGGTCTGCAATGAGCGCCACACCTTGCTTCAACAGCCTTTCGTAATGACCCACGTCGCTCTGCGATTGAAACCCAAACGCCTGCCAGTGGGTGAGCAGCTGTGCTTTCGACACGTTGGTATCGTCGGCTTCTGGCACCCCCGCAAGTCCCCGCATGACGCCCTTTGTCGACGGGGTTAATAAAGTTTCGCTCAGCCTTTGATCACGGTGTAACCCATCAGGCAGAGCGATACCGCAAAACAGGCGCTCTCCGCGCTCATAGGCTCGCCACATTGAGCCCGTGATAAAACGTCGCGCAATGGCCTCCACCAGCACTGGCCTAGCGCGCTGCACAATCCACACCAATGGGTGAGGCACCTCTAGAATATGGCTGCGCGCCAAACCTGCTTGCTTGAACTCACTGAACCAAAATTGTGAGATGGCATTCAGCGCAGCGCCCTTTCCTGGAACGCCCGCCAAACCCTCGTCGCCATGCCAAATACAGTCAAAGGCCGAGATACGATCACTGATTACCATAACGGCTAACTCTGCGTCCGCCGCCACGGGATACTCCCGATCTGCAATCAGGCGCGCGCTATCCTCGGGCGTCAGCCAGTAGACGGAGCGCACTTTTCCTGAATGCACCGGCCCGCTGCAGCGAATGGGCAGCGAATCGTTGACTGCGAGGACCTCTGAATCCAATTTCTTTTCCTTACCGACTTGGCTTACGCCACAGTTTTGCCCAAAATACGCGCCGTTGTCACGATCTACGTGACGTGTGTTACCTCACAGGATGTTTTTAATGCGAATCTCCCCTCTCTTGCTTACCCCGCGGCTGACGCCGCTACTCGCTGCTTGTTTAAGTGCCATGAGTACAGTGGGTAGTGCGCAGCAATATGACGCTGAAAAGGATGAAGCGACGAACCCTGAGGAAGTGGAGACCGTTATCGTGACCGCCCGTCGCACTGACGAGGCTGGGTTCGATCTGGCGACGTCATGGGCAATCCTCGACCAAGCCAATATTGAGCGCGTCGCCGCCCAGCATAGCAACCAACTATTCAATCGCGTCTCAGGCGCTTGGGTGAGCCGCGGCAATGGACAAGAGTCTTTGGTGTCATTGCGCTCTCCCGTGTTAACAGGCGCCGGCAGCTGTGGTGCTTTCATGACCGCAGAAGACGGCATCAGCATGCGGTCGCCCGGTTTTTGCAACGTCAACCAGCTGTTCGACGCCAATTTACTGCAAGCCGGACGCGTCGAAGTCTTGAAAGGACCCGGTGCAGTGGTGTTTGGCTCAAACGCGCTGCACGGCATCATCAACGTGGTCACGCGGTCTGTCGACACCACACCCAATCAGATTCGTGTCGAAGCGGGCTCAAGAGATTACTACCGCGTGTCAGCCAGCGGGGCTGTCAGCAGCGGCATCGCCCTGTCAGCGCAAACGAGCCAATATGGCGGGTATCAAGACGCCTCGGGCTATGATCAGCAGAAGGCGACGCTGCGCATCGACCAAGAATGGGGTAGCTGGCGGGTGGATGGTGCGCTTGAAGGCAGTAAACTGGATCAAGAGACGGCGGGTTATATTCGAGGCTATGAAGCCTATGAGGACGATCAGGCTCGAAAGGAAAACCCCAACCCTGAAGCCTATCGAAACGCCTGGTCTGGCAGAGGTCATATTGGTCTCACGCGCGACTGGGGCGACTCAGCCGAGCTCACTATCCGCCCTTTTTGGCGCAGTAACAGCATGACCTTCCTGCAACATTATTTGCCATGGCAAGCTACCGAGACCAATCGCCACCACAGCATGGGTGTGCAAATGTCAGCGCGTGGAACACAAAACGCATTGAGCTGGCTCGTCGGAATCGATGCAGACCATACGGAAGGTGCGCTCCTTGAAAATCAAGCTGACTTTTTCAGCCCCAATCAACCCGATGGCATTCACTATGATTACGATGTGGATGCCGACACGGTTGCAGCGTTTACGCACCTTGATTGGTCACTCTCTGAGCGATGGCAACTCGGGGCTGGTGTCAGGCTAGAAGACACCCGATACGACTATGCCAACAATGCGTCAGACGGCGCGGTCTGCGCACCCACAGCCAGCGCCTGCCGGTTTTATCGACCTGCCGATCGGAAGGATAGCTTCAGCGATTGGACAGGCAATTTATCGTTAAGTCATCACACTGACACGACAACGGTTTATGGTCAGGTGGCGCGTGGGTTCAGAGCACCGCAAACGAGCGAGCTGTATCGGCTGCAAGCGGGTCAAACCGTTGCCGACATCGATTCAGAAGAAGCCGAGAGTGTTGAGCTCGGTATCCGCGGCGCCGTCAATACACTGTCTTATGATCTGAGCGTTTATTGGACCACAAAAGAGAATGTCATTTTTCAGGACCGCGATCGTTTCAATGTATCCGGTGCTGAAACAACTCATCGCGGCGTCGAACTGGCGGCAAGCTGGCGCCTCTCTCCCACCTGGGCTGTCAGCGGCAATGCCAGTTATGCCCGACATCGTTACAACAGCGATATCCAATTGCTGGGATCCCGCGGCAGCATCGACGGCAATGATATTGATACCGCCCCAAAGCATTTTGGGTCAGTGCAGCTCACGGCAGACCTCGCCAGTTACAACATTCCCATCACGGGGGAGCTGGAGTGGGTATGGTTGGCGAAATACTGGCTAGACCCCAACAATCAGCATGAGTACGAGGGGCACGATTTATTAAACCTGCGCGCTTCCTGGCAAGTCACCCAAGCCGTCGCCGTGTCGCTGGTCGCGACCAACCTGCTCGACGAGGGCTACGCGGAACGCGCAGACTTTGGATTTGGAAGCTATCGGTATTTCGTGGGTGAACCGAGAAGTGCCGTACTGGGCATCACCTTCGCGCTTTAAAGCACCGCGCAGGCTGTCAGGCAGGAACGCCCATCGAGCGGCCTTAACGGTAGGGCCGCAACCCGGTGGCATCGCGAACACGCTCCATCAGGGCGCTACTGTGCGGTCGTAAGCGCGCAGCGCCCGCCTGCAGTATGCTCTCGAGCTGCCCCGGATCAGCCATTAAGCGCTCGTAACGGTCACGAGCGGGCGATAGTTCGTCATTCAGCCGCTCGAATAGCTGTCGTTTCGCGTCTCCCCAGCCGATTCCATCGGCGAAGGCTTGTCGCATCTGCTGTCTCTCTGCTTCATCGGCAAAGGCACACCAAATCTGAAAAACGGTGGAGTCATCGGCGTCCTTTGGCTCGCCCGGCTCCAGCAAGTTCGTTTTGATTTTATTAATCGATTTTTGCAATTGTTTGGGCGTACCGAACAGGGGGATCGTGTTGCCGTAGCTTTTACTCATCTTTCTACCATCTAGACCCTGCAATATCGCAACGTGATCATCGACGACTGCTTCGGGCAGCGTAAAAAGTGTGCCGTAGTGATGATTAAATCGTTGAGCAATATCGCGGGCCATCTCGACGTGCTGGATCTGGTCTCGCCCCACAGGCACGCGATGGGCATTGAAGATCAAGATATCCGCCGCCATCAAAACTGGATAAGAGAAGAGTCCCATTGTCGTTCCAAAATCGGGATCCTCCCCCGCCGCTTCGTTCGCCTGCACTGATGCCTTATAGGCATGCGCACGATTCATCAAGCCTTTCGCCGCGGAACAGCTCAATATCCAACTGAGCTCAGTGATCTCGGGAATATCAGACTGGCGATAAAAAAAACTGCGATCGGGATCCAAACCCAGCGCTAGCCACGTCGCCGCAATTTCTCGGCTGGATTGAGCGACCTCGTCTGGATTTTGGTTCTTGATCAGGGCATGAAAATCCGCCAAGAACAGATAAGCGTCGACATCAATTTGTTGTGACGCAGCGATCGCCGGACGGATGGCGCCTACATAGTTTCCCAGGTGAGGCGTTCCCGTTGTGGTAATCCCTGTCAGTACTCTCGTCGTTGTCATGGTGTCATCTCCTTATGACCTACGCGACCCTGCGATAAAACGCATTCAGTAGCGCCACTAATGGCGGTATGTCGCCGGCACAGGCCAGCTCCCTTATCGAATGCATAGCGAGCGTGGGGATACCGATATCGGTTGTCGGTATCCCGGTTTCTGTCGCGGTAATCGGTCCGATCGTGCTGCCACAGGCTAGGTCTGAGCGCATCACAAAAGTCTGCAGATCAATCTCAGTGCGCTCCGCCAAAACACGTAAGCGTGCCGCCCCCTCCCCCGTTGTGGCATAGCGTTGATTACGGTTTATTTTAATGACGGGGCCATCACCGAGTCTGGGGCTGTGTTGGTCATCATGCCGGTCGGCGTAATTAGGGTGCGTCGCATGCGCGTTGTCGACTGACAACATCCACGATTGCGCGCGCATCATCCGGTTGAGCTTCGGGTCGGGTGCGAGTGCTGCGAGGGCGTCCATCAGCATAGGTCCTTGCGCACCAACCGTTGAGGCGCTGCCCACTTCCTCGTGATCAGTGGCGACAAACAGTGACCATTCGGCATCATCCGCATCAATCAGCGCGCGCATACCAGCAAAGCAACTCAGCAAGTTGTCCAGCCGCGCCGATGTGATGAAGTCGCCATCGATACCAATTTGGTTGGGTGGCTGGGTGTCATAAAGCGAGAGTTCGTAGTCCATGACTCTAGCGCCTTGCCATTGGGAGTCGACACGGGCCAGCTCCTGAGCAAGCCATGCTTTTAAATCGTATTGCTGGTGCTCGCCCAACATCACCAGAGGCACCACATCTTTCTGACGATTAATACTGCGCTGAGTGTTTGCTTCTCGGTCGAGATGGATCGCTAGGCTGGGGATCACCGCGACGGCTCTTCCTGTATCAAATAGCGTGGTTCTCAGCGCGTTGTCTGGAGTCAGCATGGTAACCCGCCCTGCCATCCCCAAATCTCGATCAAACCAGGGGTTCAACAACGCGCCACCATAGACGTCTACGCCGAGTTGAATACAGCCATCTCGGCCCTTCACCGGGTTAGGCTTAACAGACAGATTAGGGCTATCCGTATGGGCACCTACCAAGCGGAGCCCTGTCTCAACGCCACTCTGCCCTGCACGCACCGCCATTAAGGAGCTGCCTTGATGCACCACAAAATAGCCTTTGCCGGGAGTCATTCGTACCGCATCAAATTGATCCAGCTGTTCAAATTCTGACGCTTGCAACATCTTTGCCATCACCTCAACCGCATGAAAAGGCGTGATGGATCCGCTCAGAAACTGCATTAATTCGTCAATCTGTGTTGTCACTCAAAGCCCCTCGACTATCCAAATCCACAACATAAAGCCCAATAAAAGTCGGTACACCACAAAGGGCATCAATCCTATCTTGCTCACCCAATACATGAACCCGCTGATCGTGACATAGGCGAAGCAGCCGGACACCAAAAACGCGATGGCATAATAAGCGCCCGTATCGACTGACATACTGATTTGATCGCTCATCAGCATGACGAATACCGCGCCCACAATCACGGGAACACTGAGCAAAAAAGAGAAGCGAGCAGCGACTGTGGGATGGTAGCCCAGAAACAGCGCCGCCGTGATCGTAATACCGGAACGAGAGGTGCCGGGAATCAGCGCGAGCGTCTGCGCACAACCAATCAGTAAAGCGTCGCGAGTTCGTATGGCAGTGTGACGACGATGGCCGCGACGAGAGACCCAATCAGCACAACCCAACAAAACGCCAAATAATAAGGTCGTAGTGGTGATCACCACGACCGTGCGCGCTTCGTCCGCAATCAGTTCCTTAAGCAGAAAGCCTGCCGCTAAGACCGGTAAGGTGGCGATGATAAGCGCCCAACATTCTGTGCGATCGAGCCCACTGTCGGGCATTAAGGCCCGTGCCAAGCCGAAAAGGGTCTGTCGAAAATAAAACACCACCGCACACAAAGTACCCGCGTGGACGCTAATGTCGAAGGCCAAACCTTGATCAGGCCACCCCAGGAGTTCGGAAGGCAACAATAGATGCGCCGAACTGGAGACCGGCAAGAACTCGGTCACGCCTTGAATCAGCGCCAAGATGACAACTTGTAGCCAATCAATCATGACGTCGCTGCTCCGACAGCTTCTTCCAGCCAATCGTTTGCTGCACGTATTGTGGCGACAGCGCATGGGCAGGCTGCAACACTAACGCCAGCGAGCCGGAGGACAGGCGCTGCGCCATCACCGCCGCATCTGGCGTGATATCAGCAAACCCAGTGCTCAGTTGTTGCAGCTGCTCGGGAAAGCGATCAGCCTGCGCCAGGCCGGATCCAATGACCGCAACAGAAGCGAGCTCACTCGGCAGCGTCAGTGACTCTGGCGGACAAATAAAAGCCGGCTTTTCTGCGTGAAAATGATCCTCCCGCCACTGACCCCAAATGCCATAGAGCTGACCAATTTGAGCATCAATCGTCGAGAGGACCCATTGGCCCTCTAATAGCAGCCCCAGCGCCGCCGCACTGTAGACCTGCGCCGATAACGAACAAAAACCGTGAACCGGAATGTCCCTTGCCCAAGCCAGCCCCTGAGCCACGCTGACCGCGACCCTGAGACCCGTGAAGGAGCCGGGACCTACGCCGCAAGCAATGACGTCTACTGCTGACGCGAGCGAGCGCTCTGCAAGGATATCGGTCAACATACCGAGAATATGTCGGTTGTGGGCTCTGGCGAGCCGCTCATGGCGAGCACGCAAATCTCCCTCACCACACAACGCAAGGGTGCAGGCATCAGTGGCAGTATCAAGCGCTAGAACACGCGACATGGATGACATGAGCTATAGTCCAACAGGAGAGAGGATGATCCCATAGAGAGACGAGTCTGTGAACGCCACACGAGCCTACAGCTTGGGTATTTTGGCCGGTGGTCAAGGCCGTCGCTGGCATGGCCGCGATAAGGGTTTAATCGCGTTTAACGGCAAACCTCTGCTGGCAGACGTCTGCGCTGCCACGCTCGCTACTGAGCGCTTAGTCTGCTGCCGGAACAACCCGCGGTTCTATCAGCACTATGCCGATCGAGTGCTCTGCGAGGTGATGCCGGATTTGGGCCCCTGTGCCGGCATCACTGCATTACTCTACGCCGCGGCGACACCGGATATCATCATTCTCCCGGTGGATTTAATGGGTGCACCACTCCAGGTCATCAAGACGCTGGAAACACAATGGCAACAAGACGATCTTGCGATCGTATTGACTGACTCAAGCGGCCGACACTCGCCTTGCTTGCGTCTCAGCATCCAGTTGCTCGATGACTGCACTGCTTTTGTTGACAGCGGTGGCGTGAAGCTCAAGGCCTTATTGACCTCACTCAATGCACGGGCGATCTCGGTGCCTGATGAGTGGCTGGCCAATGCGAATACACCAGAGACTCTGACCACTCAAGGCGCCATCTGAACCGACTGCACGGTGAAGAACAAGCCATGAGCCAATACCACGCCCAACGTCAAATTTCTGCGCATCACGCCATACCAGGGAGGCAAAGACTCTGCACCCTGCTCGTACCATAGCAGCGCGAGATAACCCATCATCAAGGCCAAAGATGCCAACCATGCCTGTGCGGTCAAAACCGCTGCGACGGCAAATAACACCAAACCATTACTCACGAGCAGCCTCGCCCGATGCGGCGCGTCAAACGACTGCACGCGGCCCCATAAAGTACCGGCTAAAAAACACAGAATACCGAGTGAGTAAATAATGAAGCCTTGCACAGATACCGCAGCTGGCCAATCCTCCAGCGACCACGCCGCCGCTAAGAACCCATAGAAGGGCAGGAGACCCGTGTAGCCCAAAGTGAGCATCACAACACGATTATTCATAGGCCATCTCGCAAAAAAAAGCCCCGGCCAAACGGCCGGGGCAACAATTCGCCATCTGGGGGAAGATGACTAAACCAGATAGTCATTTACCTAGCTGTGGGGATTTACGAGCCGGTTTTACAGGTGGATCACTGAAAGCCCAAAAAGTTGACCTCACGCGCTTCACCCGTCTGTTTTAACCCACACCAAACGATGCTCCGAATCGACCCTTGGCACCGAAAGAAAACGCGCGACTTTAGGCGCACTGTCTTGCTGCGGCTGAGGGTTGCCGCACTCCCGTATCGTTGTGGATTCAGGCTTTACATTCGGCCATCGGGTCGCGCCACCCTTGAACAGACGTTGATTTACCCAGAGCGTGGCCTGCTCACCACAAGCCGCGGCAATGCTCTGTCGATTATTTTTATGTTTGCAGCCAGCTAAAAATCCGTTGCAGCAACGCGCAGAGCCCTACCACTATTGCCTTATAGCCAATCCGCCTGATGACACACCCTGCTGATAATAAATTAGTTTTAGCCAGCCTCCTCGAGAGGGGGTAGTTTATGGAGTGGAGCCATTTCCCGGGCTGGAGCACATCGGGCGCAAAAACAAGCGCTAGGTCACGATAAGACCCGCTGTCCACCTGGTCGGTTTGACAGGTCGGTAGCAACATTTTGTTGCTGACGCGACCGCCAGCGCTCGCAGCCCATTTCCTGTGTGACCCACCTCAAGTGGGTCCGTTGTCGCATCACCTAGCAGAGGTGGCAAGAACACGCCTTTTGCACACCGCGGCCTCAGCCGCCAAACAACGGGAGAAGTGGTCAGATTATGAAAAGATTCAAGCGAAACCGTATTCAACGCGCCTTCGACAAGGGGTATCAGCTGGGCCTTGCTGGGCGCTCAAGAGAAAACTGCCCCTTTTTGACGGGATTGGCCAGAATTCGTTGGCTGGACGGCTGGCGTGAGGGTCGCAGCGACTGGCGAGAGGGGCTGTCAGACGCCATTACATGTTATAAATTGTCGGGCTTCTGACCGGCAAGCCGAGCGCACGGCCCTTATTGAGGGAAACTGCGAACGTTTAGGCCTTGAAATGGTCAGAAATGGCGCCATTTCTGAATCTGTCGACATAAAGGCCTGACTTGTGAACTATCAACTTCTCGCGAACCTCGAACATTGGCTCGGGCAACAAATTGTTGGCCAGCAAGACCTCATTCATAAATTGCTGATTGCCTTACTGGCCGACGG
>ERZ767114.711-NODE-711-length-17377-cov-2.859191_pt1 | contig 17377 bp, 18 predicted proteins | sample MGYA00374952_ERZ767114 | MGnify/ENA primary metagenome ERZ767114 (study PRJEB28939, sample SAMN06267156) | marine metagenome | isolation source: Columbia River Estuary | place: USA:Columbia River Estuary, USA | collected 2012-05-05 ...
AAGATTCTCTATATGAATGATGAAGAATTAGAGTTCAATGAAGAACGCGCAAATCAAATGCGTACTATTCTAAAACGTACGTTTAACTCGCTTCTACAAACAATTGAAACTATTTAGGCGATGAAAGCATTTTACTTTAAACATATCTTGCAAAAAGACGGTTGGAAATCTGACGTGCGTGTTGAAGTTGACAATAACGGATTAATTTCTTCCTTTGAAAATTCTGACAATTCGACTGGAGCTGAAATAATAACAGGATTTGCATTTCTCATATCAACTTTAGAAACAACAGCTCTAAGAGTTTCACCTTTTTTGAAATAGTCTGATGGTATCTGTTCTGATTTAGGAAGTATTAATTCATTTCCTTCATCGTCTAAGAGTATCACAACATTGTGTCTGATATGATGAACCTCTGCAGTATATATTTCTCCAATTAAATCAATAAATTGCTTATATATAATTCTGAAATTTCATCGTATTTTACTTTTCATAATTTTATTAATACAATTTTTATTGATGCTCTTGACATTGATGACGTTATTGCTCATCTCATGGTCAGCGAAGGTTTTGTTACTATACCTGATATAGCTGATGCAGCATTAGATGAATTAACCAATATAGAAGGGTTTGATGAGGATTTAGCTTCAGAACTTAGCAATAGAGCAAAAAACTTTGTCAAACTTGAAAATGAGCGAGTTGAAAAATCAATAAAGAAATTAAAAGTAAAAAAAGATTTATATGATTTTGCTGACCTAACTAAACAAAATATTTTAACTTTAGCAGAAAATGGAATTATAACATTAGATGATCTAGCAGAATTAGATAGTGAAGAATTGTTTAATATTTTAGGTAAGGACGTTTTTGCAAACGAAGATGATGCTGGTTCAATAATTATGAAAGCACGAGAACATTGGTTTTCAGAAATAGATTCAGAAAAATAATTTACCAACTGAATGAGTTAAGGGATTAATACTATGGAAGACAAATCAAGTGGCGAAAGAAAAAAATTAAGCCTTTCTTCAGGAGGTAAATTAACTTTAAAAAATCCTATTCCATCTTCTAAACTGCCTAGCAGTGTTACAACCAACGCCAGATCAGGAAGAAGCACTGTTCAAGTTGAAGTCAAAAGAACAAAAAGACCAGTTAATAGAACATCTTTAAATGATATATCTTCCCAAACACCTAATTCAGAAACAAGATCTGGTTTAAGCGCTAAAGAAATTCATTCTAGAAGTAAAATGTTACAAGAAGGTCTTGCGAAGACTGCAGCTGAAGCTGAAACTATAGCTATAGAAAAAATTGAAAAAACTAAAATTGAAGAAGCTCGTATCGCTGCTAATGCTCAAGAAGCAGCTAAGGCAGCATCTAGTTTAGCTCCTAAAGATAAAGTATTAGCAAGAAGAAAAGCAGAGACAAATGAAATTTTAGAAATAAAAAAAATTGAGGATGAACAAAAGCAAGCCCAAATAGAAGTTAAAAAAGCTGAAGAAGCCGCTTTACAGGCTGAAAGAGATAGACAAAAATTAGCAGACGACGAAACAGTTCCAAATAATACCAAAGTATGGACAGCAAATAAAACTCAAGATAGGGAATCTTACAAAGAGAATGTTAAAAAGACTGTCTGGAATAGAGGAGGTATAGAGAAAAGACAAGGTAAAATTACTATTGCTCGAGCATTAGACTCTGAAAACGTAAGAGTTAGATCTCTTGCATCAATTAAAAGAAGGCGTGAAAAAGCAAGAATGCAAGCAGACCAAACGCCAGCTGTAAAACAATTTAGAGAGGTTATAATACCTGATACGATAACTGTTTCTGAACTAGCAAATAGAATGACTGAAAGAACAGCGGACATTGTTAGAGAATTAATGAAAAACGGAATTATGGCTACAGCAACTGAAGTAATTGATGGAGAGACAGCGGAATTAATTACAACAGAATTTGGACACAAACCAAAAAGAGTGTCGGAATCAGATGTTGAATTAGATTTAACTATTCAAGAAGATAATCCAGAAAATTTAACCTCTCGGCCTCCTATAGTTACAATAATGGGTCATGTTGATCATGGAAAAACATCTTTATTGGATGCTTTAAGACAAACTAAGGTAGCTGATGGAGAAGCTGGTGGAATAACCCAACATATAGGTGCTTATCAAATAACGAGTAAATCAAAGCTAAAAATTTCTTTTATTGATACCCCTGGACACGAAGCGTTCACTGAAATGAGAGCAAGAGGCGCTAATGTTACTGATATTGTTATTTTAGTTGTTGCTGCAGATGATGGAATCAAACCACAAACTGTAGAAGCAATTAAACATGCCAAAGCTGCATCGTGTCCTATAATTGTTGCGGTAAATAAGTGTGACAAACCTGAAGCCAATCCTCAAAAAGTAAGAACAGAATTACTACAACACGAATTGATCCCAGAGGAAATGGGTGGTGATATTCAGTGTATTGATGTTTCTGCTAAAACTAAATTGGGTCTGGATAATTTAATAGATGCCCTAGAATTGCAAGCAGAATTAATGGAACTAAAAAGTGACGCTACTATTAATGCTAATGGCGTTGTTATAGAATCAAAAGTGGAAAAGGGTAAAGGATCAGTTATTACAATGTTGGTAAAGTCTGGTACACTTAATGTTGGTGACATAATAGTAGTTGGCAGTGAATCAGGAAAGGTTAGGGCTTTATTAGATGATAGTGGAAAAAGGGTTCATAAAGCGGGTCCTTCAACTCCTGTAGAAGTTTTAGGCTTGTCTGGAACACCAAATGCTGGTGATTTAGCCCATGTTGTAGAAACTGAGTCTAGAGCACGAGAAATTGCTGAGTATCGATCAAGAAAATCTAAAGAAAAAGAAGCTACATTAACCGCAAGAGGATCTGTAGAACAAATGTTAGCAAACATTCAAGCAGGGGAGTCTTCAGAATTACCAGTTATTATAAAGTCAGATGTTCATGGATCTCTGGAAGCTATAAAAGTTGCTTTAGATAAATTAGGAAATTCATTAGTTAAGGTTAGAGTGTTATCTGGAGCAGTTGGAGCAATTAGTGAATCAGATATATCATTAGCTGCTGCATCTTCTGCCTTGGTATTTGCGTTTAATGTTAGGGCAGTCCCACAGGCTAGAGATTTAGCAAGAAGAGATAACGTAGAGATAAGATACCATTCAATCATTTATGAATTAATTGAAGATACAAAATTAGCACTTACAGGTATGTTAGATCCTGACATGCAAGAAACTTTCATAGGATACAGTGAAATTAAAAAAGTTTTTTCAGTGTCCAAAATAGGTAAAATTGCTGGTTGTTTCGTTACTGAAGGAATAGTGAAAAGAGGATGTAGTTTTAGACTTTTAAGAGATAACACAGTAATTCATCAAGGAATGCTTAAAACATTAAGGAGATTTAAGGACGAAGTAAAAGAGGTTCGTGAAGGCAGCGAATGTGGAATGGGGTTTGAAAATTATAATGACATTCAAGAAGGTGACGTCCTGGAATGTTTTGAAGTAAAAGAGGTAGCAAGAAGTTTAGATTCGGTTGATAAGAAAGCTGGTTAATTATATTATGAAAAATAATTTTGATTATAAACCTAGCAAGAAAAAAAAAGACAATACAATAAAGTCTCAAAGGCAGTTAAAGGTTGGTGAAGAATTGAGACATTTAATATCTAATGCATTGCACCGTGAAACATTTTATGACCAAATACTAGAGGCTAATAATATTACAATAACTGAAGTCGATGTCAGTTCTGATTTAAAAAATGCAAAGGTGTATGTAATGCCTTTAGGTGGGAAACAAAAACTTGAAGTGATTGAAAGCTTAAATAAAGTGAAAAATCATATTAAAAAATTAATTTCAAGTGGCATTACCTTAAGACAAATTCCAAAAATTAATTTTATAATTGATAATTCTTTTGAATATGCCAAACATATAGATCAAATTTTACACAAAATTAAAAATTAATTTTAAATATTATATATGTGAGGGCTATTATTAAAAAAAATATTAATGGTTGGATCATAGTTGACAAACAAACTGGTATTACATCTAGGCAAGTTGTAACTAAAATTTCTAAAATATTAAACCTTAAAAAGGTTGGTCACGGTGGGACACTTGACCCTTTAGCTACTGGTATTTTACCAATTGCTATTGGAGAAGCAACAAAAGTTATATCGCTTGTTCAAAGCAAAGAGAAAAAATATGCTTTCATAATCAAGTGGGGTGAGTCAACAGAAACAGATGACTCAGAAGGTATGATTTTAGAGATATCAAAAGCTAGGCCTACACATAAAGAGATAACAAGCATTCTTAATTGTTTTATTGGTAATGTTTTTCAAAAACCACCACTCTATTCTGCAATTAAAATTAATGGACAACGTTCTTATAAATTGGCCCGACAAAAAATTGAAATAGAACATAAACTGAGAAAAATAAAAGTTTACAATTTGACTTTAAAAAAAATTATTGATGTTAATTCAGCGGAATTTGAAGTTACATGTGGTAAAGGTACATATGTTAGATCATTAGCTAGAGATATAGCAGAAAAACTTAATACAAAAGGACATATAGTGAGTCTAAGAAGGTTGTCAGTTGGTCCTTTTGATGAAAAAGATACGATTTTTATAGATTTTTCTAAAGAAATAATACATAGTCATTCGGTTTTAAATAAATTATCACCAATCGAAACTGTGCTAGACGACATCCCGGCATTAGTTTTAAACGAAAAAGAAGCGAGGCAAGTTAAACAAGGTCAAAAAATCAATTTTGAATCATTGCAATTTATAAAAAATTTTGAACTAAAGTATCCTAATTATAATGCATTTGAAAAAGTTTGTGCTATTTCTAACAAAAAGTTAATAGCTCTTATAAAAATTGAAGATGGAAAAGTTAAGCCTGCTCGTGTAATAAATTTTTAATAGAAAGGAAGTTACGATGTCGATTGAAAAAGACAAAACAATTGAAATTATTAAAGACTTTGGTAGCAATGAAACCGACTCAGGTTCTGCAGACGTGCAAGTTGCAATTTTGACTGAAAGAATAAAAAACCTCACAGAGCATTTAAAAACACATAAAAAAGATTTTGGATCTCGTCGTGGACTGCTTAGTATGGTTGGTCAAAGAAGAAATTTATTACAATACATAAAAAATAAAAATGAAAATCGTTATTCAGATTTAATTAAAAAGCTGGGTTTACGAAGATAAATTCGTTAAATACAATTAGTTTATTATAGCTGAAGTAATTGGCATCAAGGTTTTAGCAGTTAGAGGAAAGTATTATGTTTGAAGTTTATAGAAAAGAAATTATTTGGGGTGGTAGAACCTTAACGTTTGAAACAGGAAAAGTTGCTAGACAAGCAGATGGAGCTGTGATGGTTTCTTACGGTGGAACTACAGTTTTATGCACAGCAGTTGGTGCTTCATCAGCAAAACCTGGAATAGATTTTTTCCCCTTAACTGTAAACTACCAAGAAAAATCATTTGCTGCCGGAAGGATCCCTGGTGGTTTCTTTAAAAGAGAAGGAAGACCATCAGAAAAAGAAACATTAGTTTCAAGATTAATAGATAGACCAATTAGGCCACTCTTCCATAAAAACTATAAAAACGAAACTCAAGTTATTGTAACTGTATTAGCTCATGACATGGAAAATGATCCTGATATTGTCGCTTTAATAGGAGCATCGGCTGCTTTAACAATATCAGGCTTACCTTTTATGGGACCAATAGGAGCTTGTAGGATTGGTTGGGATGGAAACAATTATATTTTAAATCCCACTGTTGAGCAAATGCAAAGTGCAAATCTAGACTTGGTTGTTGCAGGTACTAACGAAGGCGTTTTAATGGTTGAATCTGAGGCATCAGAGTTGTCAGAAGAAATCATGTTAGGAGCAGTAGATTTTGGTCATAAAGAAATGGAAGATGTTATAAAAGCAATTATTGACTTGGCTGAAGTTGCTGCAAAGGAACCTCGTCCATTACCGGCAGAACCTAATGAAAAAGACGATTATTTAAAAATTATTAAACCATTTAAGAAAAAGTTTGAAAAAGCTTATAAAGAGATGGATAAGTCAAAGCGTTCAAAAATGCTATCTGAAATCAGAGGTGAAATTTTAGTAGAATTTGGTGATAACCCAAATACATCATTAGCTTCTTCATTAACAAAAGAGGCTGAAGCTGAAATTGTAAGAGGAAATATTTTAAAAACTAAAAAAAGAATTGATGGAAGAGACACAAAAACTGTAAGACCAATTGTTGCAGAAGTAGGTACTTTACCTAGATCACATGGTTCTTCTCTTTTTACTAGAGGTGAAACTCAAACATTAGTCGTAGCGACTTTAGGAACAGGTCAAGATGAGCAGATAATTGATGCTTTGGAAGGTGAATACCGATCCAAATTTATGTTACATTATAATTTTCCTCCTTATTCTGTTGGTGAAGCTGGAAGGGTTGGTTCTCCAGGAAGAAGAGAAGTTGGTCATGGAAAACTGGCGTGGAGGGCGGTTAACCCGTTGTTACCTTCTGGCGAAGATTTTCCTTATACGGTCAGAGTTGTTTCAGAAGTCACAGAATCTAATGGTTCTTCCTCTATGGCTAGTGTCTGTGGCACTTCATTAGCTTTGATGGATGCAGGTGTTCCCATAAAAAAGCCAGTTGCAGGAATAGCTATGGGATTGATAAAAGAGAAAAAGGATTTTTCTGTTCTATCTGATATATTAGGTGACGAAGATCATTTAGGTGATATGGATTTTAAAGTTGCAGGTACTGAAGATGGAATAACAAGTCTTCAAATGGATATTAAAATCACATCAATAACTAAAGAAATTATGAAAATAGCATTAGATCAAGCTAAAGATGGTAGAATTCATATTTTAAATGAAATGGCAAAAGCTATAGGTTCATCTAGAGAAACTTTAGCCGACACTGCTCCAAAGATAACAACAATGAAAATAAAATTAGAGAAAATTCGTGATGTTATTGGACCTGGTGGAAAAATGATTAGAGAGATATGTGAATCAACTGGAGCTAAAGTAGATATAGAAGATGACGGTACCATTAAAATAGCTGCATCTGATACAGAGTCTTCACTAGCAGCGCAGAAGAAAATAAATGATATTGTTGCTGAAGCTGAGTTAGGTGTAATATATAATGGTAAAGTAGTAAAAACTGTAGATTTTGGTGCTTTCGTAAATTTTCTTGGTACTAAAGATGGGTTAGTCCATATTTCTGAATTACAAAATGCTAGAACAGAAAAAACAACTGACATATGTAAAGAAGGTGATAGTGTTAAGGTAAAAGTTATCGGTTTTGATGATAGAGGTAAAGTAAAGTTGTCTATGAAACGTGTTAACCAAGAGACCGGTGAAAACATAGAAGAAAAAAAAGAAGATTAGTTAAAAAATAGTTTAATAGGATTTTTATGAATAATGTAGTCGTTAAAACTGAATGGGTAAAATCTTGGTCTGAAAATGGGGTAGGATGGGTTCAATTAAATCATGAAAACAAACTTAACCCTTTGTCTGCTGGTTTTATTTTAGCAATAAAAGAAGCTGCTGAAAAATTTGATAGAGAAACAAGTATAGGATGCATAGTTTTAACTGGATCAGATAAAGCTTTCGCAGCAGGAGCAGATCTAAAAGAAATGGTGAAACTTAATTACTCTTCTGTTTCAGAATCAAGGTATATTGAGAATGGCTGGCTTGATATCCCAAAGATTCAAACACCAATAATTGCTGGTGTTAAAGGATATGCACTCGGCGGTGGTTGTGAGTTAGCTATGATGTGTGACATTATAATAGCTTCAGAGAATGCAAAATTTGGACAACCTGAAATAAATATTGGCGCTATACCTGGCGCAGGTGGAACACAAAGATTAACTAGATCAATTGGAAAATCAAAAGCTATGTTAGCAGTTCTTACTGGTGACATGATTTCAGCAAATGATGCTGAAAATTGTGGTTTAGTAGCTAAGGTGTTTAAAGATAATGAATATGAAATTGCTCTTAAAGAAATAGCAATAAAAATTGCTAGCCAATCAAAGCCCCTAGCTAAATTAGCTAAACAAGCGGTTAATGTTGCTTATGAGACAACCTTAGAGGAAGGTGTTCGTTCAGAAAGATCTTTATTTTATTCCACTTTTGCACTTGAGGACCATGTGGAGGGAATGGAAGCTTTTTCTGAGAAAAGAAAGCCTAACTGGAAAAATAAATAAGTCTTATTATTATTCTAAGTCTTCTGACTTTGGAATTGCAACACTATGTAAGCCGCCATCGACGTGATGTATGTTTCCAGTGACACCTGAAGATAATTCTGACAATAAGTACAAAGACGAATTTCCAATTTCCTCTAATTCAGGGTTAAAATTAAGTGGAGCAACATTTTCTGAATACCTGTAAACGTGTCTTGCTCCCGATATAGCTGCGCCAGCAAGAGTTTTTACTGGACCTGCGGATATTGCGTTAACTCTGATATTACTTTTGCCTAAATCCATTGCTAAATATTTTATAGATGCTTCTAGAGCTGATTTTGCCACGCCCATTACATTATAATTTGGTGTTGTTCTTTCTGCACCTAGATAAGAAAGTGTTAATAAACTTCCACCATCTTTTGCCATAAGAGGAAACGCTGATTTTGCTGTTCTCGTGAAACTAAAAGCTGAAATATCAAGTGAGTTTAAAAAATTTTCTCTACTACAATTAACATATTTTCCTTTTAATTCTTCTTTATCTGAGTAAGCTAAAGCATGTACTACAAAATCTATATTATTCCAGGTTTTTGAAATTTTTTTGAATAAATGTTCTATTGAATTTTCATCATTTTTATCTTGAGAAACGTCGCATTCAAAACACATATTAGACTTTATAGAGTCCATTAACGGAACCAGTCTTTTTTTAAACCCTTCATTTTGATAAGTGAAAGCTATTTCAGCACCTTGTTGAGCTAATATGTTTGCTATACCCCAAGCAATGGAGCGTTCGTTTGCTACACCCATCACTATTCCTTTTTTACCCTTCATTATTGACATTTTTATTTCTCTCTAATTAAACTTTGATAAAGCAAGGCATGCGTTTGTTCCCCCAAACCCAAAAGAATTTGAAAGTGCTAAGTTAATATCTATATTTTGAATAGTTTTTCTTGGTATTTCAATTGAACCTATATCAGGGTCATCGTTTTGAATGTTTGAGGAACCAGAAATAAAATTATTATTCATCATTATTAGTGTATATATTGCTTCTTGAACTCCAGTGGCTCCCAATGAGTGCCCAGTTAGTGATTTCGTGCTGGTTAACTTATGTAGGTTTTGATATTCTTTAAAAACTTCTTTTACAGCATGCAACTCTTGCATATCACCTACTGGCGTGCTTGTTCCGTGGGCATTAATATAGTCTACTTTTTGATTAGTATTCAATAGTGCCTCTTTCATGCATCTTATTGCACCTTCTCCACTAGGTGCAACCATATCATGTCCATCAGAGTTTGCACAATGACCAGCAATTTCTCCATAGATTTTAGCTCCTCGTGCCTTTGCATGTTCAAGCTCTTCTAAAACTAGCATGCCTCCACCACCAGCGATAACAAAGCCATCTCTGTTGATATCATAAGGTCTTGAAGCTAACTCAGGTGTATCATTATATTTACTAGACATTGCACCCATTGCGTCAAATAGAACAGATAAAGTCCAATCTAACTCTTCTCCACCACCTGCAAAAACAATATTTTGATTTCCATATTTAATTTGGTCTGCACCTATTCCAATACAGTGTGCTGATGTAGAACAAGCAGAGGTAATTGAAAAGTTAACACCTTTAATTTTGAAAAACGTGGCAATACATGCTGATACTGATGAACTCATGCATCTTGGGACCATAAAAGGACCAACTCTTTTAGGACCTTTTTCTCTGGCTATATCAAATGATTGAAGTAGGTTAACAGTACTTGGTCCACCAGACCCAGCTATAAGTCCTGTTTTAGGGTTAGACACTTCTTCAGGAGACAGACCAGCATCTTTAATAGCTTGTTCCATTGCAAGAACGGCGTAAGCTGCACCAGCGCCCATAAACCTTAGTTGTTTTTTGTCTACATGATCTTCTAAGTTAAGCTTTACTTCTCCGTGAATCTGACTTCTGAATCCCATTTCTTTGTAAGTAGGAGCATGAACGATACCTGATTTCTGATTAATTAAAGAATCTTTAACTTCATCTATATTGTTGCCGATAGAGCTAACAATACCCATTCCAGTGATAACTACTCTTTTTGTATTCATGATATTAAATCCTACTTTTATGTTTTAATTTAATCTTGAAAAAGTCCAACCCTAATATCAGATGCCTCAAAAACAGTTTTGTCATCGCAAATAACTCTACCATCTGCAATACCTAATATTAGTTTCCTCATAATAATTCGTTTAAAATCGAGTAAGTACTCAATTTTTTTTGCACTTGGTAAAATTTGCCCAGAAAATTTGACCTCTCCTACAGAGATTGCTCTTCCTTTTCCTCTTCCACCCATATTACCTAAAGAAAACCCGAGAAGCTGCCATAATGCATCCATACCTAAGCAACCAGGCATTACAGGATCATTTTCAAAATGACATTCAAAAAACCATTTGTCAGGAGTGATATTAAAGAGTGCGTGAGCTGATCCTTTATTATAAGCGCCACCAGTTTCAGTTATGCTTGTGATTTCGTCGAACATTAACATTGGGGGGAGTGGCAATTTTGGAAAATTTAACCCTGCTAGTCTACCCTTAGCACAGTCAATTAACTCTTCATAGTCAAATGAATTTTTAAATAAAGACAAAATATAAATCCTAAAAAATTTTTTTATAAATTACCCATACATTATGACTTATTTATGATAAATAAAACTTATTTTCTAAATTATTTTAGTAAAGCTCCCCAAACAGATTTTTTTTTGATCCATCCTGAGTGAGTTTTTTCTTTAACAATTTCTATTTTACACCATTTTAGATCACATCTTATAATATTTACTATTAGCTTAGGTAGCAGTTTTGCTTTTGTTCTACTCTTGTCTGTGGGTGTTTTTTTTAATAAAATAGTGTCTAAAATTATACCCGTTCTAAAAGATGAAAGAAGTTGGGTATGTATCCAGCCGGTTAATTTGTCAGAAGTGATAACTTTCCTCCAATTATTAAATTCAGCAGTAATTTTTAAGGGATACCCTTTTTGTCTTATTTCAAAAATAACAGGATATTTTTTTCCAGGTCCTGATCTCATATAAGTTAAAGAATTTTTTAAAGATACAACTCTAGGTATCTTTAAGCCACTCCCATTAATTTTTTCTTTAGGTATATAGTTTTCAGGAAGACCCGTTCGAGAAAAAAGGACTACAAATAATAATGTTAAGAAAATAAATTTCATAGGAAATAATATCGTATAAACGTTCTTTAAAGTAGTTAATTTGAGCATATAAGACAATTATTTTTTTTAGTAATTTTAATTTTGTCTAGGCTTTGAGAAAATCCATCATATAAAATTAAATATCCAGAAATTGAAGGGTAATTTAAAAGAGCAATTTCTTTTATAGCCTCACTTACTTGCATGCTGGCAATAAAAGCAGTTATGGATCCGATTATGCCAGCTTCTCTACAGTTTGTAATCGGAGCTTTTTCTGTGGTTTTAGGAAAAATACATTCATAACAGGGCAACGTATTATTTAAGCCACTCTTTAATACTGATAATTGTCCTTCCATTTGTACAGCTGAACCCGAAATTAAAATTTTTCTATGTTTATGTGATAAATAATTAAGAGCATACTTTGTTTCTTGATTATCTGAACAATCAAAAATTATATCAAAAATATTAATATCTTTTGATATATCAAAGTTACTAGATTGAAATCTAACAGTGATATTTGGGTTTATTTTTATACATTCCTTGGCCAGATTTTCCGCTTTATTAAAACCTATATTGTTAGTTTTGTGAGCAATTTGTCTATTTAGATTTGTTATTTCAATAATATCATCGTCCCAAATTTCTATGTATCCAAAACCAGCAGCAGAAGCATAGAGCCCAACTGGACATCCAAGTCCGCCGGCACCAACTATTAGACATTTTGTATTTAGAAGCCTTTCTTGACCATTTTCATCAAAATTTGGAATAATTACTTGTCTTGCATATCTATTTAGATCATCATCGTTAAGCATATTAGCCTCGGTTATCTCGAATTCTTTGCTATTTACATAACAAAATATCACAAATCCTGTCAGCTATTTTGAATGCTACGGATTTTTTGTTTTGTTCAGGCCATTCTTCACAATTTTTTTTGTCGATCACATAAACTTTATTGGAGTCTTTCCCAAAAACCTTATTATTACTTACATCATTAGCTATAATTAAATCAATATTTTTAGTTGTTAATTTATCTCTTGCGTTTTCAACAACATTCTCAGTTTCTGCAGAAAAACCAATTATGAGTTTTGGTTTAGATTTACAGTTGGCTATTTCTGAAATAATATCAGGGTTTTTAACTGTTTTGAATGTTAGAGGCTCATCAGTTTTTTTTATTTTAGTATTTAGATTAAACTTTTCATTTTTTTGTGTTTCTGGAATTAGTTTCCAATCAGCAACGGCAGCCGCACATATAACAACATCCGAAGGTAGTTGTGACATTGTTTTTTCAAACATTTCTTGAGCAGTAGTAATTTGAATAATTTTCAAATTTAATGGTAATGGAATATCTACTGGTCCTGTTATTAACGTAACATTAGCACCGCGATTAGACAATTCTGAGGCAATGGCAAAACCTTGTTTACCAGATGATCTATTACTAACAAATCTAACTGGATCAATTTCTTCGATAGTTGGGCCAGCTGTAACTATTACTGAAGTACCTTTTAATTTAATATTATTAGTGCTTTTTTTTAAACTTAATTCAGATAGTAATTCATTAAAAATAGTTTGAGGTTCTGGAAGTCTGCCATTCCCGCTTTCACCACATGCCATATCACCACTCTCGGGTTCAATAAATGAAACACCTCTATTTAAAAGTTTTTGACAATTTTCTCTTGTGGCTAAATTATTCCACATTACAGGATTCATTGAAGGAGCCATAATTATTTTGGAATAAGAAGCAAGTAAAGTTGTGCTTGCAAGGTCATCCGCTATTCCGTTAGCAATTTTTGCTATTATGTTAGCAGTTGCAGGAGCAACTAATATTATATCAGGCTTTCTTGCAAGTGCTATATGATTCATTTGAGTTTCATCTTCAATAGAAAATAAATCTGTGTAACATTTTTTTTCATTTAGGCTTGTAATAAGTAACGGCGTAATAAATTGTTGAGCTGATTTTGTTATTACTACATCAAGCTCAATATTGGTTTTTTTTAAAAGCCTTATAAGTTCAAGAGATTTATAACAAGCAATGCCTCCAGAAATAATTAAAAGTACGCTACCGTCTAAATTACTTAAATTTTTAGAAGTTAAATATTGACCTGTTCTAACATTCAAGTCTAAGCCTAACATTTTTAGGTCATTCTTTTTATTGTTTGGTATTTTATTTAATTTTTTCCAATTTGATATTGCAGATGGCTTAATATTTAAACGTTTTGCAACCATCCCAGTGCCTCCGAGCAAATTAATTAAATCTGAAACTTTATGCACTTTATTTTCCATGAAAGAGCCTTAATTTAGTGAAATAATTGAAAAAAAATGAATTATTTCACTTTATTAGAAATTAATTTGTCAATTTTATGTATTATTTCAGGAATTTTCAATAATAATATTTTATTTTTGTGAATCCAGTCTTCTAGGGTTTTAAAAGGGTCATGAGATTCACTAATCCATTTATCTATTAATGGACCAGACAATTCCCACATATTTATGTTAGGATTAATTTGTCTTGTTGTTCCTTCTGCCATTAGCATTGTCTTTTGCAATAAGGTAAATTGGGGTTGAACTTCAATATTAAACTCTTTTGATAAACCAAGTATTTGGCCTAATAATTTGGCTAAGGAAATTTGTCCTATAGGTTTGTTTAATATTGGCGTTGAAATCGCTCTTATAGCTTGAGCAAGGTGGTCATGGGATACATCTTTACCTAGCATATTTGCTTCTGAATGAATCTCTACAACTTTTTTATAATTTTTATTTAATAAATATGTTAACAACTGTGCTAAGAATTGACGGTCTTTATTACTTAGTCTTCCCATTATTCCAAAATCAATAGGCACAAGCATTCCTTTTTTATCAATAAATATGTTACCTGGATGCATGTCGCCGTGAAAAAAACCGTCTCGAAATACTTGTAAAAAGAAAACTTCAGTCCCGATCTCAGTTATTTTATTTATATTATGATTATCTCTTTCAAGTTTAGATAAATCGTTAATCTTTATTCCTTCAATATATTCAAGAACAAGAACTTTTTTAGTAGTTAATTCCCAATAGATCTTAGGAACCCTATATTTAGAATGATCTTTAAAATTTTCAGCAAGCTCATCGGCTGCTGAGGCTTCCATAGTTAGATCAAGTTCATTCAGAGATATTTCTGAGAGAACTTCAACATTTTTTGATAGCTTTAATCTTTTAACTTTAGGTATAAGGAATTCGAAGCATCTTGAAATCCAATAAAAAAACATAAAGTCCTTAAACAATAATTTTTCAATATTAGGTTTAAGTAGTTTTACAGCAACTTTATTGCCATTCTCAAGTGTACCTAAATGAACTTGGGCAACTGATGCTGTTGCAATTGGAATTTCATTAAAATTCCTAAAAATCTTTTCAATTGGCCATTCAATTTCGTGCTCAAAAATTTTTTTTGCAACTGAGCCAGGAAATGGTTTTATATCATCTTGTAATTTTTGTAAGTACTCACAAGTCTTTTGACCCAAAAGATCAGGTCTTGTAGATAAGGCTTGTCCAAATTTAATATAACCAGGTCCAAGGCTTATCAAACAATTGAGCAAATTATAACCTATATTTACTTTGTCACGCCTGCAAAAAATATAGTTAATAAATTTGAATACTAAATTTATTTTTTTAGAAAAAATTAAGGTATCTGAAAATTTTTTAAAAATACCTGTCCTAGCTATTTTTATAAAAACACAGAAACTCAAAATAAAAAAATAAGGTGTTTTCCATATAGGACACTGTAATCTTTGTTTAATCAACATTATAACTTCCAACCTGAATGAAGTGAAACAATACCATTAGATAAGTTTCTATATTTTACTCTGGAAAAACCAGCTTCAGAAAACATTTCAGAAAGCTCTGGTTGAGTTGGAAATTGTCTAATAGACTCAACTAAATAAGTATATGCGCTTCTGTCTCCTGCAACTTTCTCACCAATATAAGGCATGCACTTAAATGACCAAAAATTGTATATTTCTTCAATCAATTCATTTTCAACATGGCTAAACTCAAGACAAATAAAGCGTCCGCCAGGTTTAAGAATTCTATAGACCTCTTTTAATGCTTGAGCTCTGTTAGTTACATTCCTAAGACCAAATCCCATTGTAGCTCTCTCAAATGTATTGTCATCGATCGGAATATCTTCGGCACTAGCAACGAGCCATTTAATATTTTTTAAATTTTTTTTATTAACTTTACCTGACTTTATCATTTCTTCATTTATGTCAATAACATAAGCAGAATGACCGCCATTATTTAAGAATTTACGCGCTATATCACCAGTTCCTCCAGCAATATCTGCTAATTTTTGATTTTTTTGGGGAGCCATCCAATTAATTAGATTGTTTTTCCACTCTCTATGAATTCCAAGGCTTGTTATATCATTCATTAAGTCGTATTTGTCAGCAACAGAATTAAAAACACTATTAACTAGATTTTGTTTATCTTTCTTTTTTACAATTTTATAACCAAAATCTATATTTTTATTATCTTTAACTAACATAATAATCTGAAATCCTATATTATAATTAATTCAATATACTTATAAAACATGGTTAAAGATAGTTTTAAAAGGAATACTAAATGCCAGAATTACCTGAGGTTGAGACAGTATGCAGAGCTTTGTCAAAAGTAATAAAAAACTCCAGAATAAAAAAAATAGAATTTTATAGAAAAGATTTAAGGTGGCAGGTTAAAGATAATTTAGAAGTTTCTTTAAAAAATAATATTTTTATAGATTCATATAGAAGAGGAAAATATATTTTAATCCCTACAAATACTGATAAAATTTTTTTAATTCATTTGGGGATGAGTGGTCAAATTAGAATTAAAAAAAAAGATATTGTTCAAAAGCATGACCATATGAGGCTGATAGTTGAGAATAATAATAAACATTTTATAATTACTTACAACGATTCTAGAAGGTTTGGTTATATTGATTTATTTAAGAAAAAAGAACTAAGAGAACATTTTTTATTATCTAAAATAGGTGTTGAACCTCTGGGAAGAGAATTAACAATAGAATACTTACAAAATAATTTTAAGAAAAGAGTTATAAATATAAAAAATGCTTTAATAGACCAGAAAATAATAGCTGGAATTGGAAATATATATGCAAGTGAAATTTTATATAAAGCAAAAATAAATCCTCTAAGAAAAGTTAACTCATTAAGTCAAAATGATTTGAATTCTATAATTACATATACAAAAATAATCTTAAAAAAGTCAATAGATGTTGGGGGAACAACCATTAGAGATCATATGCAACCAGATGGAAGTTTAGGGTATTTTAAACAAAAACTCCAAGTTTATGGTAAAACAAATGAAAAATGTAAAACTTGTAATAGTTTTATCGTTAAAGAAGTAATTAGCAACAGATCAACCTTTATTTGTAGACATTGTCAAATTTAAGATTTTCGACATTTATAAATTTAAAAAACTTGACATTTAAGCTTTAAATAATTAAAAAAACATAAATTAAATAAGGATAAAGTAATGGCAAATCATGTTTCTTCCAAAAAAAGAATAAGACGTAATTCAAGAATGGAAGTTGTTAACAAGGTTAGAAAAAACCGAGTTAGATCTTTCATTAAAAAAGTAGAAGCTGCCATAGAACAATCTGATAAGATTAAAGCTCAAGAAGCATTAACTTTAGCTCAGCCTGAAATGCATAGATCAGTTACAAAAGGTATTTTTAAGAAAAATACAATTTCAAGAAAACTATCAAGACTATCGGCTAGAATTAAAAAAATTGCTTAAATGGTTTTCCAAATCTTTATAGTTATTTACAATTTCTCCTTTTGCTGTTTCAAGTTTAATATCTTCTTCAGGTTCTTCTTTAATTCTGCGAACCATTTCCTCAACCTTTCTTACAGACAAACCTTCGTTAAGAATTTGTTCGAAAATGTATAATTGATCATTGTTATCTTCCACATTAACCAGTGCACGCTCATGACCCATTGAAAGCATTTTTTTACGAATGCCCAATTGTATTTCGGCAGGAAGTTTTAATAAGCGTA
>ERZ767114.712-NODE-712-length-17359-cov-4.258651_pt1 | contig 17359 bp, 16 predicted proteins | sample MGYA00374952_ERZ767114 | MGnify/ENA primary metagenome ERZ767114 (study PRJEB28939, sample SAMN06267156) | marine metagenome | isolation source: Columbia River Estuary | place: USA:Columbia River Estuary, USA | collected 2012-05-05 ...
TTTTTTTCTGATCTTTTGGGTAAAGGCTCTATGGGGTGGCAAGTTGTCATTGCCGTTATTGCACTTGCTATAGGAATTCCACATGGGGCGTTAGATCACCTAGTAACACTTCCCAAATCAGAGCCAAAGAAGATGGCCCTGTTTATCGCTGTCTATGTTGCCGTTGCTATTGTGGCCGTGATCGGAATTCTTAACTTCAATATCGTTGGATTTATTGTTGTTCTCTTCATGAGTGCGATCCACTTTGGAATCGGTGATGCCGCCTTCATTAATGAAATTGATAAGCGGACAGATGATTCGAGAAAACTTAACCGCTTGTTTTATATCCCCGCAGCAGGTTTTACCCCAGTTTTTATTCCACTTGTTAACTCTGCTAGTACCGAGGCTTTAGCTTCTGTTAATCCGGCGTTGATCAATTGGCATGGGGGATTAGATTCAGAAATTTTGCTCGCAATCACTGCCTTTGCAGTAATTTCTATTGGGGTAATGGCTCTTACAAAAAGATACAGAGAAGCTCTAGATCTCACTGTGTTGTTGCTGTTGGCCCATCTTGCCCCGCCCCTTATTGCATTTGCTGTGTATTTTGGTTGCTGGCACGCAATGCGCCACACAGCCAGACTCACACTCTCACTTCCTAGAAGCATTGAGAACTTAACTCAAGGAATGCTCAGCAAAGCATTTTCAAACGCAGTTATTCCTGGTGTGCCAGCCCTGATCGGAACCTTTGTGGTAGCTGGGTTATTGACGTTAAGTGGCCAGGATTTCACAGATGAGTTTTTTTGGATGGCGTTAGTAGTTGTGTGGGCGCTCACTGTTCCTCATATGGCGGTTACAGCAAAATTGGATCGTGCAGCATTAACCTAGGGTAATGAGATTAAAAGCAGCTGCAATCGCACTCTTGGTAATGGCAACAACGGTTTCACCAGCACAAGCCGCACCAAATTATGTGTTTCCAATTGTTGGATGTGATTACACATATGCAAAGGCGCATCACGACTATCCCGCCACAGATATTTTGGCAAAAGCCGGTTGTAAGTTTGTTGCTCCAATTGATGGAGTTGTCGATGAGGTTAATCGCACAGATAACTGGAGTGGTAAGACTAATTTAGGAATTGATCGTGGTGGTTTGTATGTTTCGATAATTGGAACAGATGGAGTTCGTTACTACGGTTCACATTTGCGTTCTATTCCTGCAAGCGTTCAACCTGGGTTATCGGTAAAAGCAGGCAGGTTACTTGGCGCTATTGGTTCAACAGGAAGTGCGCGCGGCACAGCCCCACATCTTCACTTTGGTATTTCTTGGCCAACACCAGCTGACACATGGTGGGTTCGTCGCGGAGAAGTGTTGCCATGGAAATACTTAGATGCGTGGAAAGCTGGAAAAGATTTATCTCCAGTAAAAGAAGTTAATGCTCGTAAATTAAAAGTAGGCGAGATTCCGCCACTGCCAAAGAAGTGAAATAAAAAACCCCGCCAGTTACCCGGCGGGGTTTTTTAGAAGTTAGTGTTGATTAGGCAGGGTTTACTGCATCAGCCTGAGGACCCTTTGGACCCTGTACGACCTCAAATGAAACTGCCTGACCCTCTTCAAGGGACTTGTAACCGTTTCCTTGGATTGCTGAGTAGTGAACGAATACATCTTGTCCGCCACCATCAACTGCAATGAAACCGAAACCCTTTTCAGAGTTGAACCACTTAACTGTGCCTGTTGCCATGTATTTATTTCCTTCGATATGTGGGTGATCCGAGAAATCCTCGGTTCACGGTCTTCCTCTTGCTCCAGCGATACCGATTATGCAAAACATGAAACGGGTACTGATTAAGCGTCCGACTGAGGTGAACTCTACCGCCTGTGGGGCTGTATGCCTAAAGGGGGAGTAGACAGTTTTAGGCTCAGTGGTGTCTAATTGAGGTGTTCACGACGCAAGTTTGAGCCAAAAATGCTGCTGGGGAAGGTCGCATTTGGGCAACCTTGCAAGGAGAACCATGGAACGTTTAACCACGCCTTCAAACCGTCAGCAGGTGCGAGGCTTCTTAACTATTCATTCGACGCCATCTGCGTTGCGCCACCACATTGATTGGGCGATTCAAGCTGTGCTTGGAACTTTGGTAAAACCAACGTGGACTTCGCAGCCGTTAATTCCGGGTTCGTATCGAACTCAAATCGAATTCCGTGATCGACAAGGCGCAGCTGCCGAATTAGCAAGTTCATTACGTAGCTGGCATTACTTAAACTTTGAAATTATTGAAAACACAGATAACGGCGGCGAATTATTTAGATGCACGCCTGAACTAGGAATCCATCGCGCCCTTGTAGATCAAACTGGTGCGGTCATCCTTACTGAAAATCAACTGAGTGCCGCACTAAAAAACACCATGGATGAAGAAAGTATTCGAGAAGCAATTGCTGCCCTGTTGGGAAGTGCTTGGGAAACAGAACTAGATCGTTTCAGGAGTGTTGACCTTCAAGAAATTGCTCACCTTCGCGCAATCTAGCCGTAAGATACAGACATGACTCAACTTAATGAAAGCCCAATCATCACTGTAGAACGCCGCAAAGCTGTAACAATTATTGTTGCTGCTGTAATCATGTCACTTGCAATTGGTGGCGGATTAATGCAGGTTGGTTCTGGTTTTGCATCACGTAGCAGCGATGGAATTACTGTTACAGGATCTGCAAAGACAACAGCAACTGCTGATAATGCCGTGTGGGTTTTGAATGTAAGTTTGTCTTCGCCAACTGTTGCAACTGCGGTGAACAAGGTTGATGCAGATGTTGCAGCGCTTTCACAGTATTTAACTAAAGGGGGCATCCCTGCTGATGCTTTAACTCTTGGCGCAGTAGCAACCTTTGCCAACGAGGAGTACAGCAATGGCAATGCAACGGGGCGAATCCTGTCCTACCGTGCAACTCGCGAAGTTACTGTGCGCTCAAAGGATGTTCAGCTGGTTGCAAAACTCAGCCAAGGAATTGGTTCACTTTTAGCAACTGGAATTAATGCCAACAACTATGGACCTCAGTACTACATTTCAAATCTTCCAGAGCTTCGCCCGCAGTTGATGGCAGAGGCGATGAAGGATGCAAAGGTACGCGCAGAGGCATTAACTAAGGCTGTTGGCGGAAACATTGGATCACTTGTAAATGTAAAGGCTGGTCCAATTCAGATCACAACACCTGATTCCACAATGACCGCTGATTACGGTGCTTATGACACATCAACAATTGAAAAGACAGTAACAGCTACAGTTTCTGTAACTTTCAAAAGTTAATTAGCAGTTCGGCCTTGCGAAACACGGCCGGAAACTAACCACACAAGAACACTGTGTGCGGGTACAGCTACTTTTGCAGATGGTGCGGCGATAACTGGCTCATAAGTTTCCATCTTTTGTGATGCGTCAAAAATACATCTAAAGGTTTCTCCCCAACTTGCATCAGGCAAGGTGAAGGTGGTTTCTTCGGTTGACGAATTAAGCATCAACAAAAGCGCCTTATTTGTATCTGCCTCGATAAATACAGTGATGCTTCGCTTTTCTTCATCTCGCCAATGATCATCGCTCATCTCGTTGCCACCCAGTGAAAACCAAGCAATATCTTTTCGGTTAGTTCCTTTATCAACTGCGCCTGTAAAGAACTCTGATGCAACATCTGCCAGATATGAATCACGAATCTCGGCAAGGGATTTAACGGTATTTAAAATGTCTTGTTGTTCGGGCGTTAAGTTCCATGGCAAAGCCCAACCACCATTAAATGATGCCTCGCCATGTTGTGTGTCATCCAGTGGTAGCGAATAAGCGTTGTTGGAACCATTTTGAGTTCTACTGACTTCATCGCCCATGTTGAGCATCGGTACACCCGATGAAAGCATCAAAGTTGCAAGCAAAGATTTCTTGAGGCGAAGTCGAATCTCTTGAATACCTTGATCATCACTTTCACCCTCATGTCCAACATTCCAAGAGCGATTTGAATCATTTCCATCCATGTTATTTTCAAGGTTAGGTAGATTGTGCTTTTCGTTGTAAGTGACCATGTCATGGACGGTGAAACCATCATGGGCTGCTACAAAGTTTATTGACGATGTTGGCCCGCGGTAATGAAAGATGTTGCTCGAACCACTGATACTTGCTGCAATATCTGAAACACCTTCACCATATCCACGAGCTAAGTCGCCCAGCCAGAATTGGCGAACAGAGTCACGATAGGCGTCATTCCATTCGCGCCATGGATGCGGGAAATCTCCTAATGAATACCGTGTGACATCCCAGGGTTCTGCAATCATTTTGAAGTTTCGAAGAACTGAATCGGCACCAATTGCCGCCATGAGCGATGAATTAAAGGCGCTATCACTTGTGTATAAAGCGGTGGTGAGATCAAAGCGGAAACCATCGACGCCGATAACTTCGATCCACCAACGCAGTGAATCAATGATTTGGCGCACTGAATGTGGCTTGCTGGCTGCAAAAGTATTTCCGCACCCGGTTACATCAACGTATTTTCCACTTGAATCTTGTCGGTAATAAGCATGTCCATCAATGCCCTTGTAAGAAAGAGTTGGGCCAGCAACTCCACCTTCGGCGGTGTGGTTGTAGACAACATCTAAAATCACTTCGATACCGGCTGCGTGCAATTGATCAACCGACCACTGAAGTTCAGCAATGGGGTCTGCAGTTGATGCATACTCTTTGTGGGGAGCGGTGAAAAGCAACGAGTTATATCCCCAATGATTTTTTCGACCACGGCTGTGAATAACTGGCTCGGTAATAAATTGCGCAATCGGCAAAAGCTCTAACGCTGTAACACCAATTGATTTCAAATGCGCAATCGTGCTTGGGTGACCAAGAGCTTTGTAGCTTCCTCGCTCATGTTCCGGGATCTCTTGATTGAAAGCGGTGAGGCCCTTTACATGAGCTTCGTAAACAATGGTCTTAGCCCAAGGAACAAGCGGGCGATTGATTGGGCGAATTCCGTGATCTGTTACAACTGAATACGGAACCTTGCCGGCGCTGTCACGTAAATCTTTTTCAGTTAGATCTCCGTTGCCAGAAGCATCGACAGAAAAATGGCTATAAATTTCAGGTGAATAAACAACATCGCCATCGATCACATGAGCGTATGGGTCGAGTAAAAGCTTTGCTTCGTTAAAGCGCATTCCGTATTCAGGAATCCATGGACCATAAACCCGGTATCCATATCTTTGACCGGGGCGAACTCCGGCAAGGTAGCCGTGCCAAATAGGTCCATTGCGGTGAGACATGGCGTAGCGGGTTTCTACAAACTTTCCATTGACCTCATTAAATAGGCAGAGCTCAACGGCATCGGCGGCGTTGCTCCAGATCGCAAAGTTGGTCCCGCCATCAGTGACGGTTGCACCAAGGGTTCGTGGATCTGCAGGAAGCATGGTGGGTATCTTGCCGTGGATGGGGGCAAAAGGAGGGGTTTATGAGTGTGATTGAAGTAGCCAATTAGGGTTACTCACCAGTAACCTTTGGGTATGAAAATCGCCGTTTGCGTTAAGCAGGTCCCAGATTCATGGGCTGAAAAGAAGATGGTCAACGGAATTCTGGACCGTGAAAATGTTGATGCAGTTCTGAACGATCTTGATGAGTATGCCGTTGAAGAGGCGCTGCGTATTGCAGAAGCACATGGCGGTAATGAAGAAGGTGGCCCCAACACGGTAACGGTTATTTCAATGGGACCAGAGCGCGCAACCGAAGCGGTTCGTAAAGCGCTATCAATGGGTGCAAATGATGCAATCTTGATCACCGATGCAAAGCTGGCAGGTGCAGATGCGCTCGCAACTTCGGCGGTGCTTGCTGCGGTAATTGAAAAGGGTGGATTTGATCTAGTTATTTGCGGAACAGAATCAACCGATGCTCGTATGAGCGTTGTTCCTGCAATGCTGGCAGAGCGACTAGATGCTGCACAGTTAACTTTTGCATCAAAGGTCGTAGTTGATCCAGCAGGCAAAAAGGTTTCAATTACTCGTGTGACCGAAGCAGGCGTTGATGAAATGCATGCACAGTTCCCATGTGTGATTTCAGTTGTCGAAAAGATTAACGAGCCTCGCTACCCATCATTTAAGGGAATTATGGCGGCTAAGAAAAAGGTAATCGACAGCAGAGATCTGGCAGCGGTGGGAGTCGCAGTTGAATCAGCATGGTCATTAGTTGCAGATTCTTCTCCGCGTCCACCACGTGCAGCTGGAATCAAAGTCACTGATGACAACGCCGCAGATCAAATGGTTTCATTCCTAGCAGAAAAGAAGTTGATATGAGCAATGTATTGATTTTGGCTGACTTTATTAGTTCAAAAGCCACAAAGACCAATGCAGAATTAGCAACAGCTGCTGCCCGTATCGGCGAAGTCACCGCAGTCGTTTTAGCCCCTGCTGGAAAAGGCGCAGCAATGGCTGCCGACATTAACAAGGGCCCAGTATCAAAAATTGTTGTCGTCGAATCAGATGCATTTGTAAACAACGGTGTTGCAGCAGCTGCAGATGTGCTTGCTCAAATCATTGCTGCGCAATCACCAGCTGCAGTCCTGATCGCATCTCATGCATTTGGCAAAGAGGTTGCCGCACGTACTGCAATCAAGAGCGGCTCTGGAATCATCACTGATGCAGTTGATGTATCTGCAGATGTCACTGCTACACAGTTAGTTTTTGGTGGATCGACAACGGTTCATTCCAAGGTTTCACACGGCACGCCGATCATCACGGTTCGCCCTAATTCAATTGATGCAAATGTCACTGCTGCAACACCTGCAGTTGAAACTTTGTCACTTCAGGTTTCTGATTCATCTAAGAAAGCAACAGTTACATCTACACAGCCTCCGGTTCAGGGTGGACGTCCAGAATTAACTGAAGCAAACATCGTTGTCTCGGGTGGTCGCGGAACAAACGGAGACTTCTCTGCAGTTGAAGGTTTTGCAGATTCACTAGGAGCAGCAGTTGGTGCATCTCGTGCAGCAACTGATGCGGGCTGGTACCCACATTCATATCAAGTAGGACAAACCGGAAAAACTGTTAGCCCACAGCTCTATGTTGCATGTGGAATTTCAGGTGCGATCCAGCATCGCGCAGGAATGCAGACAAGTAAGACCATCGTTGTAATCAACAAAGACCCTGAAGCGCCACTGTTTGAAATCGCAGATTTCGGCGTAGTTGGGGACTTGTTTGCCGTGCTACCTAAGGCAACGGAAGGCGTTAAAGCCCACAAGTCATAGACTTAGGCCCGTGCCTTCAATCTATGTAGACCATGCAGCAACGACACCACTGTCGCCTGCTGCTTTTAAGGCGATCACATCTCAGCTTCAAGAACTCGGTAACCCTTCGAGTCTTCATACTCATGGGCGTGCAACTCGCAAATCTCTAGAGGATGCGCGTGAAGCAATTGCCCGTGAAGTTGGATCTCTTGCATCCGAAGTAATTTTTACCGCATCCGGAACAGAAGCAAACAACATCGCTCTTAAGGGTTTGTGGTGGAATGGAAAAGCTCAGGGCAAAAAGGTAGTCGTGATTTCAGCGATCGAACACCATGCAATTTTGGATCCTGCGCATTGGCTAGAAACTCATGAAGGTGCCGAGGTAATTCTTGTTCCAGTAAATGTACACGGCGTAATCGACCTAGAGTTTTTACAGGATTTAATCGCTCGACGCGGTAACGAGATTGCAGTTATTTCAATTATGCATTCCAACAATGAAACCGGCGTAGTTCAACCAATTCGTGAAGTTGTAGAAATGGCTGCAGATATTCCGGTACATACAGACGCCGTACAAAGTTTCAAAAAAGTTCCGCTGTCTTACAAAGATCTTGGTGTCACCGCTTTGACCTTGAGCGCGCACAAAGTCGGTGGCCCACTTGGAATCGGTGCATTAATTTTGCGTCGTGCCTACGAGATTCCGGCCTTGTTACATGGCGGGGGACAAGAGCGCGAAATTCGAAGTGGAACATTGAACGCACCAAGCATCGTGGCGTTTTCTGCAGCATCAACTGAGCAATACCCAAGTTCTAATGTTGAAAATTTGCGCGATAATTTCATTAGCGCTTTGCACACCGCGATTCCAGATGCTTATGTCAATGGAGAAGCAAGTCAACGTTTACCCGGCATAGTTAACGTGACCTTTCCTGGCACACAAAGCGATACCTTGTTATTGCTGCTAGACAACGCTCATGTGTCAGCATCAACCGGTTCTGCGTGCAGCGCAGGTGTTCATGAAGCAAGCCATGTATTGCTTGCGATGGGCCACACCGAAGAAACCGCGCAATCTTCGCTTCGCTTCTCTTTTGGGGCGGCTTCTACGCAGGCAGATGTCGATTATGTAATGTCAGTGCTGCCGGGTGTAATTGCTACAGGAAGGGCGGCGCACACAGTATGAAGTTGATTGCAGCAATGAGCGGTGGAGTTGATTCCGCGGTAGCTGCTGCCCGCGCAGTTGAAGCAGGACACGACGTAATTGGCGTTCACTTAGCACTGGCAGCAAATCCACAAAAGTATCGTTCGGGTGCTCGCGGATGTTGCACCATCGAAGATTCTCATGATGCCAGGCGTGCTGCCGATGTCATTGGAATTCCTTTTTACATTTGGGATATGGCCGAAGAGTTTCATGATGGCGTAGTTGAAGATTTCTTAGCTGAATATTCTGCAGGCCGAACACCTAATCCATGCTTGCGATGCAATGAGAAAATTAAGTTTGCAGCGGTTCTAGATCGCGCACGAGCAATGGGTTATGACGGTGTTGTCACCGGTCACTATGCACGGACCGAAATAGGACCCAATGGAAAAACTCTTCATCGCGCAGTAGATCACTCAAAGGATCAGTCCTACGTTTTATCTGTATTAACCATTGAACAAATCAACGGTGCAATTTTTCCTTTGGGGGATACAACCAAAGTCGATATTCGCGCCGAAGCAGAACGCCGTGGACTAGCAGTTGCACAAAAGCCGGACAGCCACGACATTTGTTTTGTTCCATCCGGTGACAACGCAGGTTGGTTGCGCGATCGACTAGGCAGCGAAGTAGGTCCAATCGTTGATCAAGATGGAAACAAAATTGGCGAACATAAAGGTGCCTACACCTACACAATCGGCCAGCGAAAAGGTTTAGGGCTGACTGTTCCAACGGCAGATGGGTCACCTCGATTTGTTTTAAAGATTGAGCCAGTGACTAACACTGTCGTTGTTGGCGCGCGCGAAGATTTAGCAATTACAACAATGCGCGGAGAACGCCCGGTGTGGTGTGGGCCAGCGGTTGATTCAGAAGTTAAGACCGGATTTGTTCAGGTTCGTGCCCATGGCGCGGCCCTGCCGTGTACCTATTACTTCGATGGAACCTTGCTCGTTGCAAGACTAGAAGAGCCTTTACTGGGGCTAGCAACCGGCCAAGCAATGGTTATTTATGATGGTGATCGCGTCGTAGGTTCAGCAACAATTTGTGAGACAGAATGAGTAACAAAGCCCGTCATCGCATGACTGAGCTGATCAATGAAATCCGTGATCATCAGTTTAAATATTACGTTCTAGATCAACCAACGGTTAGCGATGCACAGTTTGATGAGCTGCTGCGCGAATTACAGAGTTTAGAAGATAAGAATCCAGAACTACGCGAACCAGATTCTCCTACGCAACATGTAGGCGGTGGGTTTTCAACTCAGTTTGAACAACGTGATCACATCGAAAAGATGATGAGTTTGGACAATGTCTTTGATACCCAAGAGTTAGCTCAGTGGTTTGATCGGGTTGAAAAAGAGATTTCGCAACCACAGTATTTGTGCGAAGTAAAAGTTGATGGTCTTGCAATTAACTTAACGTATGAAAATGGTGTACTGGTCCGAGGTTTAACTAGAGGCAATGGTGTCACCGGTGAAGATGTGACATTGAACGTTAAAACAATCAGAAATTTGCCACATCAACTAAAGGGTGATGCTGCACCAAGCTTGATTGAAGTCCGCGGAGAAGTTTTCTTTCCGATTGCAGCTTTCAATGAGCTCAATGATTCTTTGGAAGAAGCAGGTAAGCAGTTATTTGCTAACCCTCGAAATGGTGCTGCCGGTTCGCTTCGACACAAAGATCCACGGGTTACTGCGTCACGTCCATTATCGGTTGTAATACATGGCGTTGGCGCACGCGACGGAATTGCTTTTGAATCACAAAGCGCCGCCTACGAACAACTCAAGAATTTGGGTTTGCCAACTAGTGATCGCTTTAAGGTGTGTGGCACGCGCGCAGAGGTTGAAAAATTCATTCAGTACTACGCAGATCATCGCCATGATGTAGAACACGAGATCGATGGCGTAGTAATCAAGGTTGATTCTTTATCGCAGCAACAACAGTTGGGCTTTACTTCACGTGCTCCAAAATGGGCGATTGCTTACAAGTACCCACCTGAAGAGGTAACCACAGTCTTGCTAGATATCAAGGTAAGCGTTGGTCGCACCGGAAGAGTGACACCTTTTGCATACATGGAGCCGGTAAAGGTGGCCGGATCCACGGTTACAAATGCAACTTTGCATAACGCCGAAGAGATTGTTCGCAAAGGTGTGTTAATCGGAGACACCATCGTTATTCGCAAAGCTGGCGATGTGATTCCAGAGGTTCTTGGTCCCGTGCTTGATAAGCGCAAAGGAACAGAGCGCGCATTTGTGATGCCCACACATTGCCCAGAATGTGGCGATGAACTGCGTGCAATGAGCCAGGGTGATGTGGATATTCGTTGTCCAAATACGCAAAGTTGTCCGGCACAACTGCGAGAGCGCATTTATTACATCGGATCTCGCGCAGCTCTTGATATTGATGTTTTAGGTTATGAAGCGGCAATTGCGTTACTTGATGCGAAGATAATCAAAGATGAATCAGATCTATTTGATTTAACGGCTAAGAAACTTGCGACATCTGACTTCTTTACGAAAAAAGATGGAAAGCCAGCAGCAAATGTAGACAAGCTGTTAGCCGCGCTCGAAGAAGCAAAAACTCGTCCGCTGTGGCGAACTCTGGTTGCGTTATCAATCCGCCACGTTGGCCCAACAGCTGCGCAAGGTTTAGCAACCGCACTTGGTTCAGTGAAAGCAATTTCAGAAGCTAGCGCCGAAGAGTTGGCAGCTATCGATGGTGTTGGACAAATCATCGCCGAATCTATTGTTGAATGGTTTGGCGTTAAGTGGCACAAAGAGATTATTTCAAAGTGGGAAAAAGCCGGCGTATGCATGGTCGTTCAGCAAAGCGAACAACTTCCGCAAACATTGGCAGGGCTTACCTTTGTGGTTACAGGGGGTCTTGAATCATTTACTCGCGATGGAATTTCAGAAATCATTGCAGGCCATGGCGGAAAGGCAGCTTCCTCGGTATCAAAGAAAACCGATTATGTTTTAGTAGGAAGTGACCCTGGTTCAAAGCTGGCAAAAGCGCAGGAATTAGGTGTGCCCGTCATCGATGAAGCGCGATTTAAAGAGCTATTGGCAGGTAAGTAGTAGTATTCCAACCATGATTACTCTTGCCAGCGAGGTCACTCGCGAACTTCCAGCCTCACCACTCTTTTTCGGAGTCTTCACTTTTGTTGTGATGTCAGTTTTTCTGTATTTAGTACTTCGCCTAGACCGAGACTAATTTGTCCCGAGTAGGTATTTACGGAGGAACTTTTGATCCGATTCACTTGGGTCATCTGCATGTAATTACCCAACTTATTGAAAAGAAATTAGTAGATCAACTGTTGGTTGTTCCGGCAGGAATGCCTTTGCTTCGCGAGAACGCCCCGATTGCAACTGGACAACAAAGACGCGCAATGTGCCAATTAGCTTTTGCTGATTTACCAACAGAAGTTGCAAACAAAGTGCAAGTCAATCCAATCGAAATTCTGCGAACCGGCCCAAGTTATGCAATTGATACCGTCGAAGCCGTTGCCCAAAATTATCCAGATGACACCATTGTTTTAGTGATTGGCCAAGATGCCGCAGATAAGTTGGAGCAATGGCATCGCATTGATGAATTACGCGCCATGGTGGAATTTCTGGTAATTGGTAGACCTGGATTTGCCGGAAATGGTGTTGATATCGGGGCCTTAGATGTTGCAGCCACCACTATTCGCCAAGGTTTGAGCGCAGCTGTTTCGTCATCGGTAGCTGCATTTATACGAGAGAATAACCTCTATGACAATTAGCAGCAGAACTCTTGAGATCACCCAAATAGCCGCCAAAGCCGCGATCGACAAGATTGCCGTAGATGTTGTGGCCCTTGATTTGTCAGATCAATTGGTTCTAAGCGAAGTCTTTTTAATTGCAACTGGGCAAAATGAAGCACAGGTTGATTCAATCGCCGATGAGGTAGAACGCCAGCTTGCTGCATTTGGCGACAAGCCAGTTCGTCGTGAACATGGTGCTGAATGGATTTTGCTTGATTATTCAGATTTAGTAGTTCATGTACAAAGCGCAGAACTTCGCAAGTACTACATGTTAGATCGCTTGTGGAATGACTGCCCAACAATTGAATTAGAAGCAGTGAGGGAGGCTGCCGTTAATGGCCGCTAATCGAGTTCTTTTATGGCGTCACGGCCAAACTGATTGGAATGTTGTCAATCGTTTTCAGGGTCATTCCGATATTGACCTTAACGAAGTAGGTCGCTTTCAGGTACAACATGCTGCACAAATTCTTGCAGGCATGAAACCTACGATGATTATTTCAAGTGACTTGGGTCGTGCACGAGATACTGCGCAATCTTTAGCGGATCTGACCGGCCTTACTGTTGAAATCGATGAAGATCTTCGTGAAACAAATGGTGGCTTGTGGGAAGGAAAAACTGGTGCCGAAAATCGCGCCGAGGATTTCCAAAACTTTATTAGATGGATTGATGGAGATGACAATCCTGCAGGCACTACTGGTGAACGACGTAGCGAAGTTGCCGAACGCGCAGTTCGTGCAATCAAAAAAGCTTTAGGGGAAAAGACAGATCAGTTATTGGTCGTTACAACGCATGGTGGAACCGCCCGCTGCATCTTGGGTTCCTTGCTTGAACTTCCGATGTCTCGCTGGGGAGTAATTGGTGGTTTGTCTAATGCGTCGTGGTCTATTTTGGAACGCAATCCGCGACAGTGGAATTTGATCGAACACAATGCTGGCTCAATTCCAGAGCCCGTATATGGTGAAGAAAGTGGTGCAACTTCTGCATAAGGCCGCCCGCAGTAAATGCGGTAAGGTCTGCACTCGCACAAAAATCGGGGCTATAGCGCAGCTGGTAGCGCACCTGCATGGCATGCAGGGGGTCAGGGGTTCAAATCCCCTTAGCTCCACGTATGAATAACAACGTGAATGACGAGCGCGAGCACGCGGCATACGACTTTGCCTACGTGCAGGAAAAGTGGCTGCCTGTTTGGGATGAACTGCAACCATTTAAATCAGGTCGCGCTGATGACACCCGTGAAAAGAAATATGTCTTGGACATGTTCCCTTACCCATCTGGTGATCTTCATATGGGTCATGCCGAGGCTTACGCGCTAGGCGATGTAATCGCTCGTTACTGGGCGCAAAAAGGTTTCAATGTCATGCACCCAATTGGTTGGGATGCTTTTGGTTTGCCGGCAGAAAACGCAGCAATCAAGCGCAATTCAGATCCGCGTATTTGGACTTATGAAAACATCGCGGTGCAGAAAGCATCGATGCGACGTTATGCATGTTCATTTGATTGGGATCGCGTTTTCAATACCTGCGATCCTGAATACTACAAATGGAACCAATGGTTGTTCCTTAAGTTTTACGAGCGTGGTTTGGCTTATCGCAAAGATTCAGCGGTTAACTGGTGTCCAGGTTGCCAGACTGTTCTTGCAAATGAGCAAGTAGTTGCGGGTCTGTGCGAGCGATGTGATTCAACTGTCACCAAGAAGAAATTGAATCAGTGGTATTTCAAGATCACCGATTACGCAGATCGTTTACTAGATGACATGGCTCAGCTTGAAGGTAAGTGGCCTGACAAAGTTCTGACAATGCAGCGCAACTGGATCGGTCGATCAACGGGTGCAAATGTAAAGTTTGAAATCGAAGGTCGTGCCGAGCCTGTAACAATTTATACAACTCGTCCCGATACATTATTTGGTGCAACTTTTATGGTTGTTGCAGTCGACAGCGAGTTAGCAACTGAACTTGTGCAAGGAACAGGTGTCGAAGCAGAATTTGCTAAGTATTTAGAAACCATCAAAGCTGCAAGTGACATCGATCGCCTTGCAACAGATCGTCCAAAGAGCGGTGTATTCCTTAATCGTTACGCAATCAACCCAGTAAATGGTGAAAAGTTACCTATTTGGGCAAGTGATTATGTACTGGCTGATTACGGAACTGGCGCAATCATGGCGGTTCCAGCACATGATCAACGCGACTTAGATTTCGCTCGAGCAATGAAGTTACCCGTGCGCGTAGTTGTTGAAACTGGCGAAGAAGATCCCAATGCATCAGGTGTTGCAACAGTTGGCGACGGAAAGTTAGTTAACTCAGATATTTTGAATGGCCTTAACAAAGCTGATGCAATCGCAGCAATTAACAAGAAGCTTGAAGCAGATGGCAAGGGTGTTGCCGCTCGTAACTATCGTTTGCGCGATTGGTTACTTTCACGCCAACGCTACTGGGGAACACCAATTCCAATCATTCATTGCCCATCGTGTGGTGAAGTGCCGGTGCCAGCAGATCAGCTTCCACTGACGCTGCCAGATGCAGCAGGTCTTGATTTAAAGCCAAAGGGAACATCACCTCTTGGTGCTGCAACTGATTGGGTAAATGTAAAGTGCCCTCAGTGTTCAGCTGATGCAAAGCGCGATACCGACACCATGGATACCTTTGTTGATTCTTCTTGGTACTACCTGCGTTATGCCGATCCCACAAATGCAAACGAGCCATTTTCTAAGAAAGATGTAGATACCTGGCTACCAGTAGATCAATATGTTGGCGGAGTTACTCACGCGATCTTGCACCTTCTGTACAGCCGTTTCTTTACAAAGGTTCTAAACGATATGGGAATGGTTGATTTCAACGAACCATTTACACGTTTGCTGAACCAAGGAATGGTTGTCATGGATGGCTCTGCAATGTCTAAGAGCCGTGGAAACCTAGTGCGACTTTCTGATGAGTTGGAAAACCACGGAGTCGATGCGATTCGTTTATCAATGGTTTTTGCTGGACCTCCAGAAGATGATGTGGATTGGTCAGATGTTTCACCATCTGGATCAGTTAAATTCTTAACCCGTGCGTGGAGATTGTCGGGAGATGTAACAAGTCCTGCAGGTGTTGATTTCAGTACTGGCGATCTAGCTTTACGTAAGGCAACTCATAAGGCGTTACATGATGCTGGTTTTGCGGTTGAATCTTTCCGCTTTAACGTAGCTGTTGCCCGCGTTATGGAGTTAGTAAATGCAACACGTAAGGCGATTGATTCTGGCTGTGGTTCGGCAGATCCGGCAGTACGTGAAGCGGTAGAAGCAATTGCAATCATGTTGTCGCTTGTTGCTCCATTTACCGCAGAAGAAATGTGGGAGCGCCTTGGCCATAAGCCATGTGTGGCACTTGCTGGCTGGCCTGCAGTTGATGAGAAATTACTAGTTGCCGACGCGGTCACTGTCGTTGTGCAAATTAATGGAAAAATCAAGGATCGCTTAGATGTCGCACCATCAATTACAGATGCAGAACTTGAGGCTGCAGCGTTAGCTCTACCTAGCATTGTCGAAGCATTAGCGGGAGCTACTATCAACAAAATCATTACCCGTGCACCAAAGCTTGTAAATATCGTTATCAACAACTAAAGCTCCGGTTTCATCGTGGCCATAGAGCCAAGTTCACACTTGCTCAATGGATCAACTCCGAAATGCATTTGAATCACTGACTCAATGGTGGTTTGACCTACATTTTTCACGCAATCAGAAAATAGCGCTATCAATCATTGCTGCAATCGTGTTGTCATTGTCGGTGCTGATAGTGCTTCGTGGAAACACGCAAATCACTGCAGCACCAGAAATCATTCCGATAACTATTGCTGAGCCCGAAATATTTGTAGATGTCACTGGTGCGGTTAATAACCCCGGGGTTTACACCCTGACCGGAAGATCCCGAGTAATCGATGCCATTAAGGCTGCTGGTGATAGCGCACCTGGAGCGGACTTAAGCACCATCAATTTGGCACGCGTGCTCAATGATGGTGAACAGATTTATGTTGATTCAACAGTTGTTAATAGTTCTGGGCAACGAGTAAGCAAGAAGGTTTCATCAGGGCCTATCAACATCAATCGGGCAACGCTTAGACAGCTGGATGCTTTAGATGGAATTGGACCTGTAATTGCTGGTCGAATCATTGAGTATCGAAAGAAGAATGGCTCTTTTTTGACCATTGATGATCTTCAAAAGGTGAGCGGAATTGGTGCAGCAAAATTCGCACAGATCAAATCAAAAGTCAGAATTTAATAGATTACAGAGCCCTTGCTGTCGGAGGGGCGGTTTGGGCGGGAGCGCTATTACAGAGCGCAGTTTCACCATGGCGAATATTTGCATGTGCTTTGCTCTTTGCAGCGATAGCAATCGCCAAGAGCAAAAAGCGATTGACCCTTTTCTTGCTGACAATCATGGTTGGGGCTGCAGCAATGTCGATGCGGCAAGCCTCACTTGAAAATGCCGCAATCACCGAATACTTCAATCAAGAGGTAACTTTCTCGGCTCAAGTAAAAACAGATCCGAGCAAAACCGCTACTGGAAATTACTCGTTTACTGTCCGGCTCATACATTTTGATATACAGGACAAGACTTATTCCTTAAGAACACCAATTCGAATTCTGACAAAGAGGCAGGTCCAACTTCTTCCAGGACAGAGAATTTCTGGAACAGCTACTGTTCTAAAGAGTAAGGAATCAAGGGTTGCGGCACTTTTCATTGTTAATGGTGCAATCACTACCCAGACCGAACCTTCTTCTTGGGCAGCAGGGTTGGGGGCGATTCGTCAGGGTTTACGCGATAACTCTGGTGATGGAGATGCGGGTGCATTGATTCCCGGAATGGTGCTGGGGGATACCTCTAAACAATCGCCAGAGTTTAAAGATGCGATGAAACGTTCGGGATTAACCCACTTGGTTGCAGTCAGTGGTGCTAATTTTGCAATCGTTTCAACTTTTGTGCTGTGGTGTATGCAATTTTTGATTCGTCGCAAGAATGTGCGGATCATCGCAACTGCAATTGCGCTTGTTTGCTTTATCGCTTTAGTCAGGCCATCACCATCGGTGTTACGCGCAGCAGCAATGGCGGCAGTACTTTTGTCAGCCCAACTTGGCAAACGAGGGTCGGACTCTTTGCCGGCGCTTGGCTTTGCAATGTGCGCAGTTGTTCTAGGAGATCCTTGGCAAGCACGAG
>ERZ767114.720-NODE-720-length-17219-cov-4.604364_pt1 | contig 17219 bp, 16 predicted proteins | sample MGYA00374952_ERZ767114 | MGnify/ENA primary metagenome ERZ767114 (study PRJEB28939, sample SAMN06267156) | marine metagenome | isolation source: Columbia River Estuary | place: USA:Columbia River Estuary, USA | collected 2012-05-05 ...
GGCTTATAGTGACTCGAATCAATAATTAGACATTCAAAACTTTCTGGGTTGTGTTTGCGTGTGATACTTTCAACTTCTTAAATCGTATACTTATGGAGAAGTAGATGCGTATTTTAGTCGGTGTTTTCTTGATATCGTTTTCAATTGGCTCAGCGGGAGATTATTTTATAACGTCGGCATACTGCATCGCGCCGAGCAAGCCGTTTGAATTTACCTCACAATGGCAAGTTGATATATTTTGGGATGAAGTTGAACAATATAAAAGTTGTATTGGCGAGTTTGTAGATAAAATGTCTAATCAGGCACAAAAACATCAGGACGCTGCTTCAAATGCTATCGATGAATGGAATAACTTCGTTGAATATGAGCTCAATTGAAAATCACTTTGACCCAAATCTAATCTGACTCCGCATCTTGAAAAAAGTGACTGTCAGATCAGGTCTGAACTACTACATCTTTTTCAAAATACGGTGTCAGATTAGATCGAAACTATTTCAAATAAATACAACCTAGCATTCAATGTTAGATCGAAATTATTTCAAATCATCAAGTGATAAATGGCTTCACATAAGGGCTTAATTGCCCAGAAGAAGATATATATAGCTGTTTTACTGCACGTGTTGAAGCAACATGCAGAAGGGCCCTCTCATTGAAATCCAGATCTCTTAACTCGATTCCATCCTCGGTTCCGGAAGTTGAGTAGTATAATGGGATAATGTTTTCATTTGCCGCCACTATGAAAATATAGTGGAATTCTAGGCCCTTGATTCGGTGCATTGTAGAAAGCCTAACACCTGGAATATTTGAATTGTCGTTATGTCGATCTAAAATATGGGATGTTATCTTACGCCTAGACAGTGCACGGGCGAAAAGTTCTAGGGGCTTTTTTATTCGAGCAACTATACAAATGTCGTTTGTGCTAATGCCCTCGCTTATTAATTTCTCGATTTGCTCTATAACGTATTTTGATTCCAAATCTGTAGACTGAGTTTCAAATATCTTTGGCGGAGTTCCTTTGGTTAGTGAAATGTAGTCAACTGAACTATCTTGTTCGCCATCTAAGTCGTCAATATGACAGTTTTCAAGAATTGATACAGCGAACCGTTTAGTTTGTTCAGTTGTCCTGTAATTGATTTTTAGCTTCTTTCCTCTACCGATGATATTAATCCCACATGCGGACATTGTTGCCCTCCGCCTATATATCCTTTGATGGCCATCTCCAACCAGAAAAAGGTCATTTGGTTTTTCAGTTATTAGCTCTCGTATTAGTGATAGCGACTCGGGGCCCATATCTTGAGCTTCGTCGACCACGATAGAAGCGTACTTCCTAGTGCTGGAGTTTTGTTTAACTAATTCAATTGCATCGAACGTTGCTTGCTCAAGCGTCTTTAATCCGTTCTGGTCCATGCTCTCTAATATAGAGGCGAAAATGGGCCAAATACGAGCTCGCTCCTTTCTATTGAGTGGCACCCCGCGTCCCAATCGCGGTATGGCTAAGTATTCAGACTTCGTACGAATATTATTAGGTAATATAGTCCGCTGCCATTCGTCATTGTAGAAAGATTCTGGCAAACAAAGTTCTTCATCATTCAGTTGTAGTGCTTCTGTCCATATTTGTTCATATCGATCGTTACTTCCTGAAAAAACGATGGTGTATGGATAGTTATTTGACTTCAAGTAGTCGCTAATCCACTTATCGATATTAATAACATCGATCCTATTAAGTGTGGCTGGGCTACAGATTTTTTTTAGGCTTTGTCTGATATCAATCGCTAAGTTTGTGGAAAATGTTGTAAACAAAATCTTTTCACTTTTGTCATGATCAAGTTTCTCAGCCAGCCACTTTGCGCGATGCATAGCTACAACTGTTTTTCCTGTGCCAGCGCCTCCCAATACTCTTATTGGTCCGTTCCAGTCGCGCTCTATCAAATGCCGTTGAGAAGGATGGAGAAACACGCGCCAAAACTCTAAAGGAGCATCCAACACATTGAGAAGTTCTCCTTCACTCTCAGGAACAAAAAATGTCCGCTTGCTTTGTACTCTTTGTATGGCAGCTAAATAATCTGATGTGTCTACGACTTCTAAATTGGTGCAATACTCATTTTCTATCTCTTTCCATTTAGCACCAGCAGCGAGTAAAAATAGTGCTTCATAGGCTGTCTTGGTAAGGACACTTTCGAGTTGTTCCAATTCATCCTCTAAGTTAATTTCAAGAATCCTTTTAATGTATTTTTCAGGTACACCTAAGCGCTCTAATTGTTGTGGCTCTATATTAATCAACCGATCTGCGGGGCTCTTACTTTCGTGATGGAATACTGGATTTCTATCGGTGTGAATATCAGTTTCAATTGCAATATGTTGAGATTCATATATTTCTAGTGCACCAGTTGCCGCATCGATACTACATGAATGTCGTCTTGCCCAGTCGTAGGCGTCGTCATGTTTATCGACCCAAAGTAACAGAAAAATGTTTCCGGAATCTGGTTTTAAAATAATTCCACGATAATCTTGATCAATCCTTACGGACCTGTAGTTTTTTTCTTTCGAATCATTAATTTTCTCATAATTAATACCCGAAGACCGAGGATCCTTGCGGAATTTAGTAACAAATTCCAAAACCTTTTTTTGTTGTTTTTTTGTCACTTGACTAAAAGCGACCATAAAGTCTTGGGAAATTGCCACTGCGACGTTATTCATTAGCACATCCCTTTAATTGGAGATAGAGCAGTTAGTTATTACCAAAAAGGCATCACATTTCAAGTCGGAGTGCATCACCTAGGGTTATTGCCTTCCAACCTAATTTGGTCAAAATGCTGGCTTGGTCCCTATCAATGACAACAGCCCTTTTGGTTTTTGTCCAAAGTAAATCTGCTTGTGTTACGACCGCGCCACTGTCATCTGTAATATCTTGCCCAATCTGGTCCGGTGGGGGTGATCCCTTTTTTTGCAATATTTTCAATAGATCTTGATATGCCGTGTCTGCTAACTCGTATGCGTCATTCCATGATGCTGCGGTAGATAAATTTTGAGCGGACCTAAGCTCATTTATCTTTTGCATGTGTTCTCTACTCACATAAATATGGCCATGCATTGGTTGTTGTCGGTGACAGTTAACGCAGAGAGCCTTCAAATTTGATGGTGCATTATCCTGTTTATTTCCACTTATATGGTGACATTGTAATAGCTTTTTATGGTTATTTAAGTCAACTTGGCATTGCTCGCATTTGAAATCTTTCGATTGTCTAAAAGCTCTTGAAACATCCGCCCAGTCACTTGTATATCCAGGCGTAGGTTTGCCGGTTTGCTTTGGAAGGTGTTTGAACAAGGTGCTGTATTTTTCAAAAAAAGCGTCTAAGGTGAAATTTGCATATATTTCATTTGCAGTTCTGCGATCGCTATTCCGATAGTTCTCGTAGTTTAGGAAATCAAGGCAGTTTTTACATACCGTCAGTTCGGCCTCTCCAGTTATTGATTCACTAGTTAATTTATCAACGCCAAATACACTGTAAATACCACTCATATTGTTAGTGACGTGATACCTTCCAAATCGATTTTTTTCCTTCATTTCCACAAGGGTTTTACAATCTGCAACGTGGATTCGACGACCTTGTGATAATCCTGCTATAACCTCTGTAACCCGGAAGCCTTGGTCTGCAATGTATAAAAGTACTTGTCTACCTTGAACAGAAAGTATTCCGTTATCGACGTTTAAGTCTTCAAGGGCGATTTCTTTTCCACGTTGAAGCTCACTATCAATTTCAAAAACTTCAGAAGCTCCCTTAATTGGGGGTGTCCAATTAGGATTGGTGGCTCCAATTTTTTCGGCAAGTGCCATCAGTTTATGGAAATTTGTTTTGATATCCATTATCGAGATTCATCTAATATTTGTCGTATCTTTATTTCGGCATTGGTTATTACTCTAAACGTGACACGTCTTGACCGCCCTCTATCTTCGTCACCATTTTCATTTAGGATGATTTTAGAGCTAGAAAGACCAACTGCGGCAATATTGTTTTTAATCCATATTTGCTGCCTTTCAACTGCTGACAGATTATAAACGTACTCAAGAACAGCTCTAGTCCGTCCCTGACTTAGCTTCATGTTTAGAAAGTATGCCTCAGTATCAGTGCTGTATTTATTCCAAACACTACTGGTATGGCCTTCAATTCTTATTTCGTTTATAGAATCCTTAAACGAGTCCAGTACGTTCAAATATCTTGGGAAAAAGTCTGATAGCAAAGATTGGTATCGGTTGCTGAGCTCAATTTCACCTGTACTAAAAAGGACATCGGGTGAATTGAAATTGAATGTCAATGTGTCCTTTTCAATCGACGCATCCCATTCGACTAGATTACGATCAAATTCATTCGAAAGTGCGTTAAAAATTGCTACCTGATTTTCTTGGTATGCTACTGCTACATCTTTTATTTTATCTTTTTCTATCATCGCATCTCTCATCAAGGCAATTGCAATGAATAGAAAAACTATCATTAGTCCAGCCATTAAGTCGGACACCGAAAGCCAATGAGTTTCGTCTTGTTCAGAACCTTTGGCATCTAAGAAGTTTGACAAAAGCTACTCCTAACTCTTATTTAAAACACGGTTCATTTGATCTACAAGTTGGCTGTAATCATTGGTAAATTTCGTAGTAATTGCTATTAATGAGTTGCCAAGTTGTTCCATAGTGCTGTTTATTTCACGTTCCAAGGCTTTGTCTAAATAGCTTACGTTTTTAGTTACTGCTTCCGCAGTCTGACCCAATGAACTTTCTATGCTCTGTTCTAATCCAGCAAAGACCTTTCGTGCTGATGTTGCTTGTTCATTTGCCATTTCGCTGATTGTTTTGCTTATCAAATCTCTTTGTTCTTGCAGACCAGTATCAAAAGCTACTCTGCTCAACTTTGTTTCTTCTACAAGTGATTTAGCCGCAAGCTGGTACTCATCGGTTATCTTGTTTGCCTCGTCTTGAAGGTTAGCTACAAGGATTCGTAGGTTACTATTCATTTCTTCGTTCAAATCAGTGTAATTAGTCATGATTTTTTCGCTATTAACCATGATGATATCCGATGTAGATTGCAGTGAACCGTTTACCTTTACAGAATTATCAATTAGCTCTTCTGCACCCTGAATGATTGAATTCTTCAACATGTCTGTACTGGCAATAATTGCAGATGCAGTGTCTGTGCTGATTTGTTCAAACACTTTACCAATGGACGTTGATGTTTCTTGAATGCTGGAAACCATACCATCGGTAGCGGCAACAATTGCCTTGTTCATTACGACACCGTTATCTTCAATGCCTTTTGCAGCAGATTGAGCTGCATTCGTTAGGGCATCGGTTAGGGCCTCTCCACTATTTGCAATACTTTTAGTAATTCCATCACTAGAGGTGACTAAAGACGCGTTTAGCTTTTCACTACTTTCCAAAATACCAGTTGAAAGAATAGATGATGCTGATTTAACGCCTTCTAATGTTGCCTCTATGTGAGAATTAATTTGAGGAAATGAATCAACGGCTTTATCTCTTATTTCCTTGAAAGCGATCAAGTGGCTCTCAAGCTCCGATATCTGATTTTGGTTCACCTCGGTAACGTGCGAAAGTTTTTCCATATGCATAGGAATTGTCGCAGTCTGAGTTGAAATTAAGTCAACAGCACTCGCGGTAGCTCCTATTGATTCAACTCCAAGGGCATACTTAACACTCATATCGCTTAGTTGTTGTTTATATTGCTCTTGCCACGTAATTAACTCTAGGCAGGCTTCATTGAGTTGCTTGAAGTTGTCACCAAATTGTTCTGTTAAATTGTTATTGAAATCAGTAATGACTTCTTTAAGCGCCTCAATTACAGTCTCTGTAGCTGACTTTGACAACATATCAGCAAAATCTTGAAGTTTAATCCATAGTTTGTCTTGAAAGCCGTTGAAGCCTATTTCGTTCTTTTCAAACAACTCGTTAATTTGCTTGTGCGATGACTCTTGGGATTCAATCAGTTTCTGATGGTTCGCATTTGAATTCTGGATCGCAATTTTATGGTTGTCGTTTTGATCGCCCCGAAGCAATTTCATTTGGCTGGTTAAGCTAGAATCACCCTCGCCACCAATAGCCTGAATTAGTTTTTTTATCCCTTCGACCTGTTCTGTCATGACCGTATATAGCTCAACAACTCCAACTTTATCAGCGTTTACTGCTGTTTTGTCTTTAGGTGACACTATGCCAGAGCTAGTGAGTACCTTGTAAAAAATGGAGAGGCTCATACCTACTAAACTTGTAGTAAACGCTGTCTTCATTCCTTCCAGCAAACCACCGATACTTTCATTAATATCAAGCGGATCAAAACCCAATAATCCGGCAACAATGCCGGAAAAAGTCCCCAATATCCCAAGAGAGGTTAGTAACGTGGGGGTATATTGTGTTAGCCCGTGAGCTTTATCTGCGCGTTTAGCAATGAGTGATATGAAGAAAATTCCAACTATGGCTATGATATAAATATCAGTCATAGCACTTGCGCCGGTGTTCAAAATTAACATTTCAATGGGTTGAGCTAACATGGCATATCCTTTGGCAGGTATATTTGTGATTGTGTGGCTATTTGCTTTTCAAGTCAGGCCCATTTGGGTTTTTTGAGTCGTCTGGGTCGTTTGAGGGTGTTGACAAGTGAGACTCAACCTCTTCTTTTATCGGCAACTTTGGAAGAAAAAAGCGTTGTATTTTTATTATTCCAATTTCCCCGAGGATCCATATGAGTCGAGCTAATCGAAGCGCTAAAAGGAGCAGATGTTTTATCAAATTCAAAAAAGAGGTGACGACTCTCATAGGAATGATCCTAGATGGTTTGTATTAGGGTGGGCTTTTCTAAATAGATTGTTTTGCAATTCGAAACTGAATATTGAAAATGACGCTTTGCGATTGCGATTGCGATTGCGATTGCGATTGTGGTTTTAAGATACATTTGTCTCTCCTTGACTATGTGTTTCAGTGGTCTAAATACTATATACCCTGCGAATCAGTATTATGACCTATGTCACCAGTATTTATTACGGCATCCTGGTAGTTTATCCAACGAAATTAGAATTTCTCTTGCAGCCTGATTTGTAAAAGAAATCAAAAATCATAAGCAAGTAATCGAAGATTGCAAGCTCTCAACTGCTAACCCAATCATTTCAAATTTATATTCGCAAGATTGTGGCCCGTATTTGTCGAATATTTGAAGGGATTTGCCTACGGCACCTTTCAAATACGTTTACAATTTTGATCGGACTTCACGCCTTTTTATCTATGCTCGGCTTGGTTCTGGGTTTTCTATTGGCGATTTCTTCCAAGGCTTCTTTGTTTTCTTTCCTTAATAAAAGCAATTCTTTCACACGACGCGCATTTTTTCGTTCTTGAATCTTTATTTTCTCCTCTTCACTCCATTTTTCGACATCTTTTAGCATTTCTGTAGACGCGGCGTTCATAGATTCTGCAACAGTACTTGAAGCTTTCGCTACAGCTTCAAGTGCAGTAAAAGTGGTTTTCAAAATACTGGTAACCGTTTTAAACACAATTAGCCTCCATTGGGGGATTACCCTTTTCACCATCGTGGGTATTGTAGTAGGGGATATGCGGAATTATTTTCATTTAAGAGCTCTTTGTGTATTTTTTGTATGCACAAATTACATCGGCAACATCGAAGATATTCGCGGATTTTCCAATAGACAAAATAATATTTTTCTCCAATTTATCAAAGTCAATTTCAGCGTGCTGTACTTGTCTAGTACCGAATGTCATTGTTCCTTTTGAACATAGGTACTCTCCTTTGGTGGTCATTTTCCAACTAACGAAATTGTCGGAATTAGACATAATGTATTTCCCAAACCAATCATAAAAATCATGAAGTCGATAGTCGCCGGACGACTTGGGAAAGAATCGCTCATGAATGAGTATTGGTTTAGGTGGTTCCAAAAATATAGTTGAACAAATTGCCTCACTTCTATTTGCAAATTCCGCCATTTTAAAAGATATCCATAATGACAAATCAGGTGTCCTTCTTAAAAACGACGGTGTTTTTGTAAAATAATTGATAGCACCATAAAATATTGAAAACAGCATGTAGTCTTCTTCTTGAAATTGATCATGATGGTACGTCAGCATTGTTTCTGTATGGTCTCTTAAGAAGAACATTGTTAATAACAAAAATATCTTAGAATGTTCCTCATTATAATAACCAAGGACCTTGGATATGATCGAATCAGTATCTTGTGATATCGATCTATCGACCAGTTTCTTTAATGACTTCGACGCTGCATCGCAGTCCCGTTGGAAACTGTTTGGTAATTGCTCTTGATCTTGTAACAAATCGAGAAGGTCGTATCTGGATTCCCCAATATCACTAAAATTGCGTATATGACGAAGTATCAGACTATAAAGTGCTGATTCTTCAGAAACATTTGAGGGGCTGTTAGAAAAGTATGCCAGAAAGGGGGTATAAAATTTGGTATCAAATGGTTTGTTTTCTTGAGATACAAACTCATTAAATATTTTAGTAGAAAATCGCCCATTTTTAGTTTGGTAGTATAGATTTGCTACTGCACCACCAAATGAAAATATACGTTGGTAATCGATTACACGATTAGGTAGAGGTTGCGTACTATCTCTATTTGGAAGTTCAGGATTACTTCGTTCCAAAAGATTAGCTTTTTGAGAAGCTTTTCCAAACATCTTTGGTTCAATTGTTATGAACTTGGCTGATGTATGGTTATATAGACTTTCAAATGCCTTAGTAGTTTTATATTGGGAGCGACTATCTCGCAATATGATTTTTTTTAATGCGGAAATTGGCAATGGAGCACGCAACAGAATTTCGTTAAATTCATCGAGAATTGAACCGGCTATACTGGTAAGTGCTAGTTCAGCGTAATTGTCCAAAGATTCAGATGGTTGCCGAACAAAAAAATGTGATTTTAACTTACGAAAGTCAATTTCAAGTAGGCAATCTGATAAGTTGACGTCCTCTTCCTTGGCTTTTTTTAGTGCTTCGAATAAATTGTCTTCACTGAATAGGGGGATATAACCGATAGGAACGTCATTCATTGGGTCTAAAATGTAGGCGTTCTCTGGAAAGCCTTGTGGGTCGACAATTAAGCCGCAAGAGAAGAAGAATTCTAAATTTTCGGTGTTTGTTACAATGAACCATCGCTTAGACATTATAATGACCTTCTCTTTAATAGCTCAATTTCAATGTGCTTGCCTTTGTACTCGGTAGTAATGCACTCTCCATCTGGGGGTAGAATGCTGTCTAAAATATTATTTTGGACAGAGCTTTTAAGTATAAAGAGCTTTTCTCGGGCCCTTGAAGACATCACATACATTCTTTTCATCAAACTTTCTTTGTCGTTTGAAATTGCTTTAAATCCGTCAATCAAGATAAATACTGTATCGAATTCAATCCCTTTTACGGATTTGTCATTTAAAACAACTACGCCTCCGTAATTGAAGTTGATATTTACTTTGCCCTTCAGACTGGCAAAATAAGTGCTAACTATAGGAGGAGCGTTTTTACGGCCAACGTTATCGTCTGCCAAGTTTTCTGCCCACCAATTCCTCTTGTTTTCATTTGCTACAAAAAAACCAATCAGCTTACTTGGATCGCGGTCATACTCGTTTAAAATTTGTTCTTTTACTAAATCGATGCTGTCGTACTCAAACATGATCGGCGTATCAGTAGACGGTTTATTAGGCAAGAGTGGGCGGGGCGAAGCTTTGTCTGTGTAAAAATAGTTAGCAAAGGCAGCAATAGCAGTAGTATTTCGCCAGTTTTCCTTTAGTTCGATTACATCGTCTTCATCAATTCCTAATGCGACTTGCAATTCTTCAAGCGAAGACCTTTCTTCTGTGATTTGTTGATTTTGGTCGGCGACGACGAAGAAGTTTGAAACTTTTAAAGTTTTGATGCAATCAAACCATTCTGGCGGCAAATCTTGGCCCTCGTCAATTATTAAATTGAATCTGGAACAGTCCACATTTAGATCCGCCATTCTTTGAGTTACTTTTTCGTAGTCTGGCTTGTGAGAGGCCAGTTCTGGCATTTTTTTTTCTTCAAAGGTTCCGCTGGTACCATTTACCATTGACCACTGAAGCTCATAAAACCACGACATTGCAGTATTCATTTTTGTGGAATGTGCGCTCTGTACTAGTGCTTTGTTCATATGGTTCAGAACATGATTGAAGGTGAGAAATACGGTATCTTGTGAGTGGCCAATTTCTTGAAGACGCCATAATGCCACAACAGATTTCCCAGTCCCTGGCGCGCCGATTATGAGGTGTTTTCCGTCCTTAGGGAGACGTAAAGCGGCCCTCTGTGACTTTGTCAAATCTTGTCTGGTTGGAAGTCTAAATATTCTCTTTGCCATAATAGTCCCTTACTGAATCCATCAAGGATGGTATTCCCTCTTCTTTACTGCCCTTTAAAAAATCCTGTCCTGAAGCGCATTGTTGAATCGCCACCAGTTCTTCAGACGCTTCCCAGCCTCTCTTGATATTGCTTTTCATGGCCGTATTTTTTAACCCAAACATCTAAGCTGTGCGTTATCTTACCTAGTCGGTTAGCGAAATCAGCAATACTGTGGCGACCATCTGTAGTTTGTTTAACCGTTTCAATTTTGAATTGTTCGGGATAACGTTTCTTGCTCATAAGAACCTATATTTTAATCATTTTCTCTAACTAAGAGTCGTTTAGCAAATTAGTGGCGATTCATCTGCTGCCTTGTCTCGCTTGTAGCCACTAGGTCTTTTAGCATTACCAGAGTCCTTGGTAAGATCGTAGTAGGCGACTTTGGTTAGCCTCTCGCTACAATCTACCCATAGCTTAAAGCCTGGGTATGAGCGTTCTTGTAGGTCAGCTTGAGCAAAAATAGCAGTAAGAAATGAAACTGATAAAACGAATGCGACCCTAACCATCTATACCTCGGAAGCAAAAGTGACCCTAGACATTTTAATATAGGTCTTGTAGCGTATTGTTTAACAATTCAAACACACAGTATCAAGGAGAGATACATGCTTATTTTAGAGCTCAAGGAAGGCGAAGCCATTCAAATATCCGATGACATTGTCATCCGGTTCAACGATATACACAAAACACAAATCAAATTAGCCATTGAAGCGTCTATTGATGTGCCTGTGGTTCGAGCAGAATTATTGGGTGAATTGGAATATGAATAAAAAACTACTGTCACTAGAAAATAATTGCGCTAAAACAAAGGAATTGTGACCGTGCTAGAAAGAACCGATATTTCAAATCCAATGTGGCGAAAAAAGGCAGATGAAATTCTTGTTAAAGAAGCATGTACGTCACTTCCAATCTGGGTAATGGGAATTTAGTTTCATAAAGATTAGATAGCCTTAAATTCTGATAGGCGAGGGACATTAAATGAGCTCAAACCCAGGGCGGTATTCAGACGACACTTTACAAAAATTGTTGGCCAAAGCATCGGTTGATGAAATTGAATCCCTATTAAAGGTTTACCGGGGTGATAGCTACAAGGAAGCACCACAGGTACGGGATTTACCATACAAGTTATTTGGGTCTGGTTATTTTAAGTCACTTGTTCTTGTTGCTGAAAAACTTGATTTGCATGTAACCGACGAGAAAAAAGAAGGTGAAGGAGATTTCTACTATGACAGCAAGCCATTTGATTCTTATGAAAACATAAAAGTGCAGAAGGCAACGGTAAAAATTGAGAAGAAAATATTAAATAAGGTGCTGGAGATAACGTATGAAAGGTTGTCTGAAACTGATAAGAAAAAATTTAATAAATCGATTCAGGATGTAGCATTAAATCACGGCAAATCAGCATCTGGTCTTGTTGGAACTGCTGGACTAATGGCTGTGGCAAATTTGGGTGGCTTTTCAACTTACATGTTGATGTCATCTGTTCTAAGTACAATATCATTTGGCACTTTAGGGTTTGGTGCATATACCGCAGCTTCATCAATATTGAGCACATTGATTGGACCAGTTGGTTGGATTGGCCTAGGCATTTATGCGCTTTTTAAATTTGGTGGACCCGATTATGAAAAATTAATTCCAGCGGTTGCAACTGTGGCTCTAATAAGACAACGAGTCCTGTATGAGGAAGAAGAAAAAGCAAGAAGAGCCGAGTTAGCAAGAAGAGCCGAGTTAGCAAGAAGAGCCGAGTTAGCAAGAAGGGCTGAAATAGAAAGGGCGGCTGATATAGCAAGAAGGGCTGAAATAGAAAGGGCTACTGGCATAGCAAGAAGGGCCGGAATAGAAAGGAAGGCTGGAATAGAAAGGAAGGCTGGAATAGAAAGGAAGGCTGGAATAAAAAGGTTGGCTGACTTAGCAAATAGAGACAACGTCTATACGTGGCATTTAGGTGTTTTCTTGATTTCATATATTGTTCCCATTCTTGCAATTATTTTTTTGGCAAATACATAAATTTAGTGAGGTCATAATTTCAATTAAAATAGATGACCAAACAAGATATTATCAAAGCTCAGGAAATGTCTAGAGAGTGGCTACCTGAGTATGGGAGCAGGCAGTGAGTTCAAGTATTGCAGGGATAGTATTTGTTTTAATTTAATTACATTGTTCTTGATTACTAGACGCATGTTTTGGATTGCAGTGTTTGGACTTAGCGCCCTTGGCTCAATGTTTGCGGTCATAGCCAGCGTGATTCATTTCCAAATGTCGGTCTTACAGTCTTAACTTTTATTTTCTGGGCAATCACTAGCAAAATTTTCGAAGGGTATTAAGCGGCAAGCCGTTGTACCTCGATGGAGAGTTGGAGTTTTTCTCCGATTCCGTAATTGTTCGTGGCCAAAAAGGCTACCTGAAAGAAGGCGGTGCATTCTGGTACGACAGCAAACTAGATTATAGTGGGACATTTATAGAACATATAGATACAAAAGATGGTACTTGCTTAGAAAAGGAACGGTTTTATAGCGCTTTGGAGAACGAGCTAATTTCAGCGAATAAAATGCAATTATGTGTTCTACGTTAACTTGAATCGACACTAATTTGCTAGGCGCCTTTTGGTTAGAGTAAACAACCAGTAACACATTTGGTTTCAAGCGAATTAGTACCGATTTCAGTAGACTTTATAAGAGTTGTTTTACAGGCCAACTATCTGTTTTAAAGTGTTTTTTAATTCTCCATATCAATTGGTGCAACTCCAGTACAAAGTCAGAGACAAAATTTCTGTAAATTACCTATTTAGATGCATAGTCCTTAAGAATGTTTTCAAATTCATTTGGATAGGTCACCATCTGATCAATAAAATACAAGCTTTCCAAGGTTTTCATTTTTGCACAATTTAGATTCATGATAACTGAGCCTTCATCAATTTTGGCGCACTGCTGATCTCTATTGTGAATCCAATTTATTTGCACTTTTTTAAGTCGATCTTTTTGATCTGAATTCAACGCTTGCCTTACTAATGTGTAGTAATTGTTTAAGGTGTCGTCTAATACCCCATAGATCTTTACAGAACAATATACTTGATCATAGTAATTCCGAGGATCAATGCATGCTGGCCAGTCCTTTTCAATAATCATTAATTCTAACGCTTTCAGGTCTTTGCTCGAAATCTCAGAATAGGCAAAGCTGCTAATAAATATCAATAATGATACAAGTAATTTTCTCATTACATTGTCCTTAATTTCACGTTTAATTAATTGAGTTGCACAACTTTAATGCCTCACTTCTAGAAGCTTTATGTCCGATAAGGCTGAAAGAATCGCTTTTCAAATCAAACATATCCGCTAATGCATTACTGCCGGATATTTGAATATCAATCACATCATCAGTCTGTAACAAGTCTATAAATTTCTCATGAACCATAAAATTACTAAGAGTAACCAAAGTGTTTATGGGGCCAAATTGGTGGGTGCTAGATATTGGTACTTCAAGCTGGAAATTCACTTTTCCTACGGTCATATCTAAAGTGGCGTCTTGATCAACATAATCTTCAATTCCGCGCTCGTATGTAGACCAAGAAATGTACAGAATATCATCTGTGCAAAATCCAGACTTTTTCACAAAACCGAATGTGTGGCCGTTGACAACAGAGCCTCGAGAAAAGAATCTAACGAAGTCTCCATCGACGCTAATCTCCCAATTGCTATCTGGTTTTATGGGGCTTTCGCTCCCTGTTTCTGCAGAGTTGTTCTGTAGGCCCATTCTACTAGCAATACCTTGGGCAATTGTTAGGTCACTGCGTGCTACAGAATTTGGAATATTGGCACCCGCCTGTATTGCTTTGTCATACCAATAGGTCGACCGACTTAAGTCTTTTTCCACTCCAATTCCACTTTCGTATGACAATGCTACTTCTTTCATTGCCTCAGAGTGTCCTCCGTTTGCAGACTTGAGGAACCATTTGAATGCCTTTGTTGGGTCATACATGTTAGTGGAGCTTTTTGCGTATAACTGTGCGATTAAAAACTGTGAATTAGGATCGCCCTGCGCTGCTGAAGGGGCGCAATTACTAAAATTTTCTAAGTCAGCTGCGGACTTGTCGTAACAGGGAGGGTATTCAATATTTGAGGTTGTGTTTGAAGCCTTTAGGATTTCAAGCTGAACCTCTGCAAGTTGTGTTATTGCGGTTGGATAGTTTTGTTCTGCTGCTTGCTGTAAATACATTTGCGCTGTAATTAAATTTACACCAGTCTCAGTGTCAAATCCCTTCTGGTGAATCAATCCTAACAGAAATTGGGAGGCTGCATCTCCCTGTACTGACGCCATCTGTAGATAAGACATGCCAGTTTTAATATCTGTGTCACCCCATTCACCAAATACTAATGCTTTGCCTACTCGATACCGAGCATCGGCCTCGCCACCATCAGCCGCTGTGTAATATAGGGTTTGGGCTTTACTAAGGTCTATTGAAGTGCCAATCCCCTCCTCATAAATACGAGCTAAATCCGCAGTCGCAGATAGAAATCCCTGTTCGTTTGCTAAATTGTACCAATAGAGCATTTTTGTGTAGTCGATACTTACACCAGCATCACCAACATCTCCATGCTCGTACATACTTCCAATGAACCACTGGGCTTTAGCATTACCTTGATTCGCAGCGATTTCAAGCCAGGAAAGAGCTAAGCTTTTGTTTTCAGGTGTTCCTTCGCCGAGGAAGTAAATTAAGCCTACGTTGACTTGAGCGTCAATATCTCCATTTACCGCAGCATCAATACAGCTGGTAAATCTTGCTTCTTTAGTTGCAGATTCAGAGTAGCAGTTTGCATTTGTAAATTGACTGAAAAAAATCAGGGCGATAATAGCTAGGGCTTTTTTCATTGCTTCACATCCTTATGGCAATTTTAATTAGCTTAGCATAGGTCAGGATGTAGATACCATCTGTTGTGGCAGAGTTAATTGGCACGGAGCCTTACTCTAAGTATAAGTTTTGCATTGGAATACCACGACTTCTTTCGCAGACTTTATTGATCTTCAGTAAAGCCAAGTGATTTCCAAAACGCCTCTGATGAGGTTGGCGAAAACTGAATAGATATTTTCTCTAACTAAGAGGCGTCTAGCAAATTATTGGCGATTCACACATCAAACGCGGCAACAGTATAAAAAATTCGAGCCGGTAGCCTGTGTTTGTTTATTGACCTAAATCTTTGCTTTACCGTAAATGCAATCCTACAATAACTGTATAAAATTTGCCCATAAGGACATGATGCAATGTATCAGATAATAGCAGGTGCTTTAATGTTATTGTCTATACCTTCTCCTTCGCAAAACGCTTAAGCTATTTAGCCATTCCGAAAGAAAATTATAATAATTGCATAGCCGACACTATAGAAAGTTATTTGACAACTAGAGGGATATAAGTTGCTAAATTTAAAAGCATTAGCACTCGCAGCCATTGCGATGTTTACGATGTCTTTTGGAGCGCTAGCGGACGTTGCCAGTAATTGTTCCGAAGAGGAGCAAGCTTACACGACGAGTTATTATAGTGGTAAAATTACTGCGGAAGAAGCATACGCATTTGGACTTACGATTCAAAATACAATCAGAAATAAGGATTTAGATACTCTCTATTCCTTTGTCAATGACTCTCGCTTTGATGGCCCTAGAAGACGTGTAGCCTTTGCCCTTGGCTTCGATAAGGTATTCTCCGAACGGTGGACGAATGATTTATATAGAGAACCGGATTGCTCGCCTCATGGCTGGAGAGGCTTTAATGTAAGTGGCAATAGTCGTAGCTATCCTTCAGGCGCTGACATTAATTACAATTACGAAGATGGCAAATGGGTCATAAAAAAGATAACGGGACTAGATTTTGAAGACCCATCCGTTTCAAGTAGGGTTAATTGGGAGGTCGACGGTAGAGTTCTTTCACCGCGCTGTCTGACTTACCCTTCTATATCTGGAGACAATTATGTGAGTATCGACAGTCACTTTGCTATCGACACGCCTTCACCAAGTATTTTTAGAGATCCTGGTCTGCTCTACAATGCAGAAATTGATTCTTTCCAACCCGTTAAATCAAAATATGGTGACGATACGATGGAATCAATTGTTGAATACGTTGAATCTTGCTCACCGTTAGACGCCGTGACATATGTAGGGAGTTGGGGCACCACGATTCAGATTGATACATTATTGCTAGGTTATAGGCTCTTATCCAAAGTTGAAACGACAAACTGTAACCAGCTCGCCCCGCATTTAGACTCAACGTGCCAAAGCGCCTATTTGATCGAAGTGACTGAAGATTATACTGAAGGTGGCGGCACCATGGGACCATATGTTACATATGCAATTTATGGTCATTTTAGGCTTAAAAGTGGAGAATCTATCGTAGGTCCATTGAAGATTTTTTCTAATCAAAATGATGGCTTGGACTTTATAGATGACCTTGCACTGAAAAATAAGGGTCTTCCAAAAGAAACTCGATTAGGTGGCAAGCTAGTAGCATTGGAAAGGTCAATTTTAGAAAGTGAGTTGCCAAATTGTATTGGCGTTTCTAACTTTAATGATAGATGGTTGGTTGGATCTCTATTCCCTCTGTTGAGCAAGTCTTTCTTAATATTGACTGTTGAGACTGCTCTTTCCCTGGAGCTGTGTGGCATATGTTTTCGAAATTTTCAACTTCTTGTTGCTGGAATTTTATTGAGTGCTCTTTTGAAGGCGCTACAAAAATCGTATCATCCCCAGCGATTGTCCCCAAAATATCGGCCGGTCTATTGATATCGAGATGCCGTGCCACCAAAGAAG
>ERZ767114.724-NODE-724-length-17157-cov-5.201054_pt1 | contig 17157 bp, 11 predicted proteins | sample MGYA00374952_ERZ767114 | MGnify/ENA primary metagenome ERZ767114 (study PRJEB28939, sample SAMN06267156) | marine metagenome | isolation source: Columbia River Estuary | place: USA:Columbia River Estuary, USA | collected 2012-05-05 ...
CAACGGCGTCTTCTGCGTGTTCGATGCTTTTCTTAAAAAATCCTTTTAAGCCTTTCATGTATTCACCCATTTATTACCAACGCAAACATTCTAGCTTCAACTACGAATGAGAGATGTGCTATCACTGCCCTATTCTTAACTACATTTTTAAAAACATCAGATAGATCTTGATTCATCTGTTATGTATTGGTCAAGTAAATTTGGTCACCATATTAGAGGCAAGGCAGTACTTTCCCACTGTTATATTGAGCGGCAAGCCAACCATATGTAGATGCGTTTCATCCGCTAGAAGAGCGGCAGGTTTTCCTAATCAATATAATAGAAATGAGCAAAAAGCTTGTTCGTGAAATCAAGGCTGTGTTTAAAGAACTTCACTAGGATGGCTTATTTGCTGTGGCTTCCACCAAATGACCCCCTATTTTCTCAAGGCATTAGTTTCTTTAGCATCAGATCGCCAGCCAGTAAAAAGCCCTCGTAAAGGCTGATAAAGCTGTCATTCATATAAACCACATAGGCAGTAGTAGCAAGGCACTCTATGTGCTAAAAAAATTGGCGATACTTTGATTGACCAAACACTTTTAAAAAGGCATTTTTAAACATGAAATGCTAAAAATATTAGGGTAGCTGTAGATTGAGTATTGAATTGGCAGCGGATAACAAATTAGATTTTAGGATTGTGTGTTAGATGGATTTCATTACCTTCAAAAAAAATGTGGCATCAATCGATATTGGTAAGCGGCTACCTGATTCTGTCTATGTTCACGTCAGCGCACTTGAATATTGTCCTGAGATACTCGTAAAACTGGTCGTAAATGTATATACGGCGCTTAAAATTCCCACAGATACTTGGAATGTCGTTAAATTCAGTATGAAGGATTTTAAGATTTCTTTATTGAACTATCCTGCATTCGACACATACGCATATCCGTCACTTACAAAAAGCTACACAGTCGATTTGCTTAAACTGAATGTCAGAGAAGCTAACTATGCCGATTCTAAAAACCCCCCAATACTGCATAGAAAAGAACTTTTCGTACATGAGTCCCACTGCAATCGTTCACAGTTTGTGCAAAATACGTCGGCCGGTGAAGCGTTAGGGCTTTACATCAAACCGCGCACGATTGGATTCAAAAACAGCTGGAATAAACTCATTAGGAGCAAAGGCTACTATTTAGACGATAGCGGAATATTAAAGCCGTTGTCTGAAAGCGTTGAAGACAGCACCAAAGAATTGATTGTTATTGACCGACACCTGACAGCAATCGATAGAAGCCAACTATCAACACCCATGAAAATATTGGCAAACAATGGGTTCCTAAAAGGCGAACATTCCATTCTGGATTACGGGTGCGGCAAAGGTGACGATATAAGAGAACTTGAAGCCCACGGAATTGACGCTATCGGCTGGGATCCCGTTCATTGTCCTGAAACCGATCTCATAAATAGCGACATCGTAAACCTCGGATTCGTAATCAATGTTATTGAAGATATCGAAGAAAGGAATGCAACTCTAAGAACCGCCTGGGAATTGACAGATAAGCTGTTGATTGTATCCGTGATGATTGCTGGTGAATCAGTGATTAGCCAATTTATGCCCTACAAAGATGGCGTGGTTACCAGCAGGAATACCTTTCAACGCTATTATCAACAGGCAGAATTCTTAGCCTATGTAAAAAACGTTCTTAAAGTATCTCCAATAGCCGTTGGCCAGGGAGTGTGCATCCTTTTTAAAAGCGACCTAGATGAGCAGAATTTTCAGCTGAAAAAGCAGCATATTCATCGAACATGGACGCATCTCACATTTACCGAATCATCTAAGGAAACAATTCGAAGCCTTGAAAAAACAATAACTAACAACAAAGAGCTTTTCGATGATTTTTGGCAAACAACTTTAGATTTGGGAAGAACACCGGCTAACGACGAATTTGACCAAAGTGAGCATATTAGGCGACTGGCTGGATCCCACAAAAAGGCACTAGATGCGCTCATTGCATATAATGGCGACAGTGAATTAATAAAAGCACAAAATGTACGACAAGAAGATCTTCTAGTGTATTTCGCATTATCCCTATTTGAAAAAAGAAAACCTTATACTCATACTCCCGCATCACTTAAACGTGATATCAAGGTGTTTTTCGAAAGTCACAGTGCAGCGTTGGATGAGGCCAAAGGCTTGTTATTTACCGTTGGAAACCCAGAAAATATAGAACGCGAATCGATGCTGGCCTTTGAGGCATTGAAGTCTGGCGAAATACAACGAGGACATCATTGGACCCTCCATAAACGCCATTTAGATTCATTACCGCCTATCCTTCGGATATATATAGGCTGCGCAACCCAACTATATGGCGACTTAAGTACAATACAGCTGATTAAAATTCACTTTAGATCTGGGAAAGTAACCCTATTGGGTTATGAAAAATGGGAAACAGAACAGCCTCTACTGATCGAACGAATTAAAATAAAGTTAAGGGATCAGGATGTAGATTTTTTTGACTACGTTGGGCAGTACAACCCTGTCCCTTTGCTCAATAAAGATGACTTTGTATAAAATAGATTAGAATTCTAATTCTATTTCTTCAGGATTAATTTCTTTAGATTCATTTAATCTATTCTTCTTAACCTGTTCGTAAATTTTTTCATTTAGAGTTAAAACCCCACTCGGATCAGAGGGATTTTCATCTAACCAAAGCTTTATTTCATCTAAGCCAGAATTGCAATATTCTTCAAAAATCTTTATTGCTTTAGTTAAATTTTCATCCTTTAAAATAGATGCCTCTTTTTGTGTAACTAGACCCAATAAATATATATAGGCATCCTTTTGATCAGAGGCATAAGTTTCAAGTACAATCTGAATATTTTCTGGCGATAGGGGAGTTCGTTTCTGTAACTTATAGCCAACCATTGCGGCAAATACCATTAGATCTTTGTTGAATGTAAAAATGCCACTTGATCCGTCTGCACCGGAACACAATTTTTGTACTAATGGTTCATGGCGTCTATCACGACGAACTGCCAATTTCCGCCAAGCTTGTTTGTCATACAGTACTTTAGACATAGGAACCGACCTCTTCTATCAATGTTTTATCCTTCGCACAATCGTATCTAACTGTTTCATACTTGCGCCCTAAAATATCAATATAATCTGCGCCTTTATGCTTCTTCCCGGCGCTCTCCTCCAAAACCATATTATATTCCTTTCCAACTTTAGCCCTTATGTTGGACTCTACAGACCCTTCCCAATGACTAGAGGATAGCAGAAAGACAACTTGGTTCACTGAATTAGGAATTGCTTGTGCAACATGTCCTTTATACTTGTTATCTAGGTCCCCAAACGGCGCATCAACCACAAATGGCGCAACCGCACCAGGCGTCAAAATCTGCCCTGATGCGTTCTTTCGTTCTCGGGATATTTCAATTAATGACGCAATAAAGGTTAGGTTTAATAGCAATGATTGCCCGTCGCTTTCAGGAACAAATTGATCATTACTATCTACGAGGCGAATACTGAAAGTTTGAGAATTAAGCTTTGCAGAGTATTCCTGCCTTACAAATCTAGACAAATAATCGTTTACTTTAGTAATGAGTACCCGTTCAATGTCTTTTTCAGCATTCTTAATGGTATTTTCCAGTAAATTTTCTACAGATTCTGCCACGCTTATTAACGAATTATATTTATCTACTTCTCTATCAAATGATGACAGCCTTTTTATTTCTGCTTCCAACGAATTTAACTTGGGTTGTGCTTGGCTTTGACTAAGTTCTGCTTTGATCAAATTACGTCTATCTTGCTCTAATGAATTCTTCAACCGAACTCTTTCGTTTTCAAGATTCTTAACGGTTTCAATACTTTCTGCACCAGAAATTTCGACGCTGATTTCTGAGAGCTTGCCCTGGTATTCTTTAATTTTCTCTGCCGAATCAAACTGATTCTTGATGTTTCGGTCAAAGCTAACTTCAGCTCTCACTAAAGAATTTTTAATGACAGTCAGTTGGGACCTTGCCTTGCTAATTCTATTTTCTAGCATTGGGTCTGCAGCGTTTTTTAACATTTCCTGAATACACTTAAAGGCATCAGTGCCTTCATGCACTGCAGCACCACAAATACATGATTTGTTTTTTATAATGTCGTGTACTAGCTGCTCATTAAAAGGCGCTGGGATGCTACCTTCGTACTCCTTTTCATCTATAAAATCTAAAACTTCTTTTGAGAGAGAGTGTCCAAAAGTGGATACAGCAAACTCTGATATCAAAGTTTTCTTATCCCTAAGAGAATCAATTTGAAGCTGTTTCTCACGTTTTAGCGCTTGCTCTATTTGACCTCTTCTTAAGTGAAGTTGCTTAATCGTCGCGCTATTAGAGTTTTCTAACTGGGTGTCAATTGCTCGCAATTTTTCTTCAAACATCGCACACGAAGCACTAAATTTTTTGATTTGCTCACTGTAACCCTCTAACCCTTCTTCTAACCTATCAATTTCTAACTGTTTTTTACTTAAATCTCCTGACTTATCTGCACTAGTCAGAGCCCTACGATATTCCTTTCGAATCGATCTAACGTCATCCAAGGCTCTTTCAGCAATCGTAAATCCGAGGATCTCCCTAATTGCTTGCTTAACGACCTGCGACCCGTTACTGCTAGATATTTTTCCAATCCCTTCGCCTTGGAAAAAAAAATATTTAGCCATATCTTTAGGTATTATTGAGTTTATAAAAGAAGCTGGTTTGTCAATTGGAGTGCCATAATCGCCTTCGATGATTTGAAATACTTGGAATACGTCATCATTCAGCTTGTGGCTTCTCCTTACAAGAAATTCATCTCCATTGTCAGAAATAAACTCTATTGCAACAGCATATCCATTGTGACCCTCATATTTTGCTATTTTATTTATTATATTTTTTGGGTCATTGAAATTTTCCGTAGTTGTATTAAATAAGCACCACATAATCGCATTTAAAAATGCTGTCTTTCCCGTGCCATTTTCGGCATGAATTACCGTAATGTTTTTATAGGGGTCAATTGAAAAAACCACCTTTTGCGTGCCATAGAATTGCCTGAAATTTTCCAATTCGATGCTAATAAATTTCATTTTTTTAGTTCCTTTACTGCGTCGTCAATCAAAACGCGAATCTGCTGCAGTCTCCTAGACGACGGTTCGTCTCCATAAATTAGCTGACGTTCAATATTTACAATATGTCTGGTTAATTTTTGAATATTGTCCACTGGTGTTTCAAATGCAATATTCGCTTCATTTATTTGATTTCGTATATCTTCCATATTCATATTAAATTCAACCCACTTTCTTGAATAATTGATTCAATTTCCATTTTGTTCTGGGCAAGTAGAGCAAAGTCGTTGACTCGCTCTGCTTCCGCTTTCAATAAATTTTTCGAAGCCGATGAATCACCAATTGGTAAAACGACAAAATCATAAATATTGGCATATTTCTTATTCTCTGCACGCCTCAATATTCTGCCTCGCCTTTGAATATATTGTCGCGGATTTCTTGTACTGGCCAGTATCAAGGCGTTTTTACACATTGGAATATCTATACCTTCGTCTAAAACTTTCATGGCTACTAGCGCATCAAACACACCTTCCTTAAAGGAAGCCATGACTTGTTTTCTTGCACTTTTTGAAACCGCACTCGTAAACTGTGATGTTTTCCATCCATTGTGATGCAAAACCCTTGATACCCTAGTGATCACTTTTGTATCATCATCAGCATCGTTATCAAACGGTTTCCCTTCGCCCGCATACACCAATGTGTGTTTTCTGTTTTCAGAACTAAATGTTCTTATTAAACTATCTAATTCTATAAGTTTGTTTTCTGCTGAACCTAACAATCGACTTCTCTTACCCGTCAACTGAGTCAACATTCGTAGATCATCCTTAGAAAGACCCAAGTTATTCTTCTTTTGAATAATTGCTGTAATCTGCCGAGAAATACTATCGTATGAATCTTGCTCATCACTTGTTAATCGAACAGGAACAATGTGATAGTTATAGGGAGTGAGAACTTCGTCATGAATGGCATCGGCAAGTGAGTATTCAGCAACAATTTCGCTAAAATAAGAAAGAATTCTATCTTTAGAATCTGATGGAAATGGCGAATCTTGGTCGTCTTCATCACTTCTAAATGGTGTCGCCGACAATCCAATTCGATAAAATGCCTTTGGCAATTTTTCGTTAATTGCCTGGCTTCCAAGATTGTGACATTCGTCACCAATGAAAAGAATTGAAGACTGGTCGACCTTATTTATTAGATTATTAAAGGTCTCGGTAGCCATAGTTTTATTCACGACTACAATCGCGCAAAAGTCCTTTAGGCCATGTGTAAAATAGTCTATGTCTGAGACCAGGTCGTCATGCCATTTTTTTGTAGAGTCAAAACAATGATGGGCATGAATTCCAAACTCATATAGGGCAACCGTCCATTGAATAGCGAGCTCTACATAGGGAACAGATACTATTAGAAACAATCCTTGACCAGCTTTCTTCTTCGCTTCGTAAATCTTTACTGCAGCATAGATAGAAGTAATCGTCTTACCAGCACCTGTCGCCAGCTTCAATATTCCCTTGTAACTATTGCTTCTCCAAGCAACTAATGCCGCTGTTTGGTGCCCAAATATACTAAACGGCTTGTCATTAAGGATAACGGGTAAATGTGGTGTTAATGGCTTTGTGTGGTTCGAAATACTGTCATAAATTTCATCCTGCGATATACACGCTGCAACATCGAAATTACCTGCTGAAAAGGTCGATGAAATTGCACTGTATATGTCGGAAGAGATGTCTATCGTCTTAGTGTTATCGTCTTGCCCAATCCATAGGGTTTCAAATCCATCTTCATAGACCTTGCCATAAGACTCAAAAACCTCCTCGTTCCAACTTGCATATACACTTATCGATTCTGCATTTAAGTTAGAAAGCATGCCATGAGGCGTTTCATTTGCAGAGCCCGTAAATACAACTTTATTGCCCTGTATATCATGAAATATTCCTATTTTTTCGTGATACATTCCCGCTCTGCGCAATGCGAATTTTATTTCTAAACGGTCATGTGCAATCAAATAGGTTAGTGCTTGAAGGCGGCTATTCACTGCATTTTTAAGGTCTAAAAGGTTCACTAGCTCATCGGATAACGATCGTTTAATTTCCGCAAGTCTATAGCCATTTTGGATAGCCATGAATTCAGGTTCTGTTAAAGGGTGTCCAATAACGAGCCTCATTTTTCCTTCCGAACGAATGAAGTTTGAAATTCCTCGAAGACTTACTACGAGCGTTTCAGACGAGAAATAACCGACCGCACGATCATATCGTACAGATGAGCACAGGCACTTTTGATAAAAATCGTGATAGATGTCACCTATACCGGAACGGTACACCCCTTTTAAGCCTAATTCCTTTAAACTTATCATTTTATTTTCAACTACTTACGAGTGAGAGAACTTTTTAATTAAACTTACTTTATGCCCTATGCGCTGTCTATGACAATCGTCAATAATTGATCTAATCCCTTGCTATGTGAATTACTTAATTAATTCCTTTATTTAACATTCGCTAACGCATAGCATTGTGTCTGGATAGATTCTCCAGTAGCAGAGGCTTAACAATTAATGAAAGCAAGATTCACAGGACACGATACTTTCCCCCTACGCTATGGATGGCTTTATAAAGCGGTAGATTTCATTTCAAATGGTGGGAAATTGCTAACCTCAAACGAGGAAAATACGCGTGATGCTATCGTAAAATTGGGCGTCGGCAAGAACATGATTAATGCGATAAAATATTGGGGCGAATCAACCTCTGTCGTTGTGACCGAAAGTAAAAACAACTCAGCGACACAAGCTATTTCTCACAATGGCATGTACCTATTCGGAGCTTCACATTCCGTCGGCAAAGACCCGTACTTAGAAAACATTGGTTCCATATGGCTCATTCATTTTTGGTTAAATTTTAATGCTGATCAACTGACGGCATATCGCTATTTTTTCAATTTTTCAAATTTCCAACATTTTGAAAAAGTGGGTTTGCTTGATGCGCTGCTAGAAGATGCTTCTAGTCTTACGACAGATAGTACGAGTAACGAAAAGACAATCAAAAAAGACCTAGACTGCTTTTTTAATACCTATTGCAAAAAACGAAAGTCAAAAGTCGCTAAAGTTGGCGAAAAAATTACCGAAGAACACTTTTCATCACCTTTGGTTGAACTCAACCTTGTGCAGGACGTTGGCGGTGGATTTTATAAAAGTGACCTTTCGGTTCGCGATAGCCTGCCGATTGAAGTATTTATTTATGCACTAATAGAATACGTGAAATTTGAAACTTTGGAGTCTCAGGCAAACTCCCTTGATTTTGACTCCATACAAACAAAACCCTACTCACCTGGCCGTATTTTTAGGTTATCTGAGTCGGGCCTAGGACAGCTATTGGATGAAGCTCAGAAAGTTTCAAATAGCGACATTACTTGGATCGATTCACTTGGGCTTCGTCAAATTCAAATAGATAGAAAACTATTGGATGACCCTATCAGATATTTAGATGCCTACTTTCATGGAGTGAAAAACAATGTCTGAATTGCTGGTCAATATTAACCAACGGTATAAATCATCTACCCGAATCGATAGTGGCAATGTTGATATTGCAAGCTTTTTAGATAGCTTTGTCCTTCATGGCACGGCAGTCAATATTTTAGAAACTATCAGTAAGGATTACGAAGGCAGTGATCAGCGGGCCTATACGCTTACAGGCCCCTATGGTTCTGGTAAATCCACACTCGGGTTGTTTCTTTCATTGTTGCTGGACCAGAATAGTAGAACCCGCAAATTAGCACAGCAAAAACTCGAATCATTCAACATCGAATTCGCTAATTCGTTCCATCATCGCTTTAAAATCAAAAAGGGTTGGAATGTAGTCAAGCATGTATCCAGCTTAACCTCTCCAGCTCACGCATTTTTAGAAAGTACTTATATCGCCTTCGACATTGAGTTTGATCATTCGACAATTGAAGCTATGTCCGAATCAGCATGCTTAACTGCGCTGCAGTCTACAATTGAAAGTCGTCAAAACCAGTCAGATGGCACCATTTTGTTACTTGACGAACTGGGTAAAGCGTTAGATTTTCAATCGCGATCAAACAGCGATTTACATTTATTTCAATCATTGGCAGATATCACACAAAAGTCAAAGACCCCATTCATCATTTTGGGATTTCTGCACCAATCGTTTTCTGAATATGCCAAAAACAAAGACGCAGTGACACAAAAGGAATGGGCCAAAGTTCAAGGGCGGTATCGTGATTTAGGATTCAACCCCTCTATTGACGAGTCGTTGGTGTTGGTTGGCGAAACAATCGATTGTGAGTTAACGACTCGAAAAGCCCTCAATGACAATTGCTCAATATCTTTGAACCCTGTACTACAGCACTTCGCTATACATGCAAGAAATGAAAAAATTCTTCGTAAGACCATGCCACTTGACCCTTTAGTTAGCTTGTTATTGGGTCCTATTTCTAGGAGGCGCTTTTCACAAAATGAAAGAAGTCTTTTTGGGTTCTTGGCATCCCATGAGAAACATGGTTTTAGAGAGTTTTTGATCGCAAACTACAGCGCTTTACAAGATAAGCCGGCTCTATATGGCCCGGAGACTCTATGGGATTATCTGCACCATAATCTACATCATGTTATTACAACGAGTCAGGACAGTAAGGCATGGCTAGAAGGCTGTGATGCCATCTACCGATCAGAACAAAAAGGCGAGTGGCTGCATGTTGTTGCTGCAAAAACCATCGCATTAATGACGATATTTGGATTTCAGCACAACCTTCACGCATCCCGGAATTTTATAATCGACTACTTTGTTGCTCGAGGCCATTCGCTTCAAGCGATTAAAGAAATTTTATCGGATCTCGAATCTTGGTCCATTGTTATCTATCGCCAACAACACGACGCGCTTTTTATATTTCAAGGTAGTGACATCGACATCCACAATATGGTTTTAGATAAAATTACCGCCGTATCTCATGGTGTTGATTGGACAACAGTTTGCCAAAGCCATCAGGTGGTCATGGCGACAGCACATTACCACCGCACAGGCACTATGCGCTGGGCAACTACCCAACTAATTAGCAAAATTAACACCGTATTCATAGAAAACTGCAAGGCAACACCTATTTCAGGGCAATCATTCGTCACTTTTGTCATTCCTGCGACTGTTTCTATTGAGGCAGAACTACATCAGATAGCGACACAGTCTCCACATATTGCCGTTGGGAAACCCACTAGCCTAGAAACATTAAGATCCACTGCTATTGAGTTGATCGCGCTTAATCAAATTCTCAAGGAAGAGGCAAAGATCAAATATGATCTAATTGCAAAAAAGGAACTAGAAGAACGAATTAACCATGCTGAACATAAGATAGATGAGGAACTACTTTCAATATTTGCAGGTGCACAATGGTCCTATCAAAACGGCCCTGTTCCGACCGGCCCATTATCTACAGCCGCATCTGATATTGCAGACAGGCTATTCCCTCGAACGCCCGTGGTGATAAATGAATTGGTAAACCGTTCAAAACCATCAGGCAGCGCAAATAGTGCGATCAAAAAGCTTATGAACGCGATGCTTGAAAATAGCGACCGTGAAGATCTTGGCTTTTATGAAGAAACATTCCCTCCTGAAAAAGGAATCTATCTATCTGCATTGAAGAGTAAGGGTTGGCACCAATACAAAAAAGAAGGATATTGCTTTCCAAAGACATGGAGTAAAGATGCAATCGCTGCTAATGGCAATATGCATCAGCTTTACTTAGAGGGTGTTAGGACTATTCAATTTGCTGACGGTATGGTCACCCTGGATGATATTTATAACGTTTGGATGGCGTCACCATTTGGATTAACGAAGGGGCTACTTCCAATTTACGGCCTAGCATTGTTGAAATCTCTTGAAGGTCAAGTAGCCTACTATGATATGGACTCAACCAAGCAGTTTATTTTCATCCCTGAACTCGACGAAGAGCTTGTCAACAAAATATACAAGTACCCTAAGGAAGCAGGAGTACGGTACTTTGAAATATCAGAGATTCAGACCAATCTTCTGACAAACATTTCTACTGCTATTGCTGGTAAAGGTGCGATTCACGGAGAGTCATCAATACTGGCAATAGCGAAGCATATCGTAAAAATAGTGCATACCCTTCCCCACTGGGTGAAGAAGACTAGCGGTGATAACTTCGTCGATCAAAAGCAGGGATTAACCAAGGAAGCTAGAGCACTAAGAAATAAAGTAGTTTCGGCAAACGATCCCTATAAATTGATATTAGAAGACTTGCCTGATATTTTTGACTTAGATAAAAACGACACAGCGCTTGGCATGAAGCTCAGTATAAAGCTGCGTACTGCCTTAGACGATTTGCAAGGACAACACCGAATGCTGGTAGCCGGGTACAAGAGCATTCTGTTAAGGTCACTTGGGGCTGAGTTTGACGAAGACCTCGAGCGCCGTTGTGATCGCGTTGCAATGGCTGCAAATCGCCCTCATATCAAAGAATTAGCGCTGCGGCTAGGCAAGTATCTCAAAAGCGATCATAAAGACTTCGAATTTGTCATGAATTTAGCAATAGGCGCTGCTGAAAAAAACTGGACAGATACTTCCATTAGAAACGGACTAGATCAGATGCAAAATATGTGCGTTCAATTTCGGCGCATCGAGTCATTTAACCGACTAGATACTTCGATAAAAACTCGCCCAATCGCAATGATTTCAACAGACAAAGATGGTTCACATGTTGAATTTGAAGGCTTTTACGACCGCGCATCAATTTTGAAACCGGAAGTTGCAATTGCCATTGATAAGGTGAAGGAATCTATCAACGTACTAGACAAAGAAAATCAAGTTGCCGCATTAAGTGAAATACTAACCAACTTGCTGACACCCCTATCTCAGGAAGCTGAATGATGAGTGAAAAAATTAAACATGTTTTAGGCCTTTCAGGTGGCAAAGACAGCAGTGCATTGGCACTGTATGTGAAAGAAACGCGCCCGGAACTGGATATTGAATATTTTTTCACCGACACCGGCTTCGAGCTACCTGAGACGAACGCCTTTATAGATCAGCTTGAAGAAAAACTCGGCTATATTCACCGCCTAAATATGCGTTCAATGAATGACATTGAGGGCCGCGGTGAAAAAACTTTTGAACACTTGCTAAAGGATCATGGTAACTATTTACCTTCCCAGCGTGACCGCTGGTGCACCGTGCAATTGAAGCTAAAGCCTTTTGAAAGATGGGTAGATGGCTATATTAAAGATGGTTACCGCATTAAAAACTATGTGGGTATCCGGGCTGATGAGCAGGAACGGAACGGTTTTATGGTCATTGAAAAGCCAATTGATTCGGTTATGCCATTTCGGGAAGATGGTATCGTGAAATCAGATATCATAAACATATTGCAGCGAAATGGCTTGGAATTGCCTGAATACTACACTTGGCGTTCACGGTCAGGCTGCACATTTTGCTTCTACCAAAAGAAAATTGAATGGCTCAATCTAAAAGAAAAACATCCTGACTTATTTGAGCAAGCGAAAGCATTTGAAAAGGGAGATGACAATAATGTCGTTGGGGAAACCTTTTATTGGATGGGCCAAGGTGAGCCACTTAGCACACTCGATGCCCCCGCAGTACAGCAACGCGTTCGGATTAATCATGAAAAGCAAAAAGAGCGTTTTAATAAAAAGCGTAGAAAAATTGCATTATTGGAAGGCTTAGAACAAAGTTGCTCTTTAATCGACATTGATGAAATTTATGATGATGTTGAAGGTGGTGGTGCTTGTGTGACCTGCTACAAATAGACAATTAGGCGGCAAAGGTTGTTCGTAACGCTAGCGCCGCCACAAGCACGTCTATGTGATCTTTCGTACAATCGAGTGTGAAACTAATCCGCAACGTCTTGTCAGCCAATTCTTTATTCAAACCGATAGCCGTCAACACATGAGACGGCTCAATTTCTTTCGAAGAACATGCCGAGCCCTGAGCCAAACAAAGTCGATCTTCGTTCTCTCTGACGACGAGTCTAATATCTGTATTAGGAAAGGACAAAGAGACACAATGTGGCACTGCGGCCAAATTTCCATTCAGCAAAGAAGGAATATTTTTTAGTTTGAGCTGCTGTAGCAGGTATTGTTTTAAGCCACGCTGTTTAAAATCGTCATAAAGCCTTGGGAATAAGCCTAATGCTGCACCAAAGCTCGCAATTAAAGGCGACGCAACCGTCCCTCCGCGCATGCCGTACTCCTGCCCTGCACCATGAATAACAGGCTCCAAAGGTTGTGTCCGTAAGTCTCTAATGTAAAGCGCCCCGATGCCTTTAGGTCCACCAATTTTATGTCCAGAAAACGACATGAAATCGACATTAAATTCATCAACATCCACATTAACCTTGCCCAAACTTTGGGCAGCATCCGAATGGAAAAGCACTCCCTTTGAAAAACATGCGGCACCAATCTCCCCGATAGGATTGACTGTGCCTAGCTCATTATTCACGTGCTGAATTGATACCAGCGCAGTATCGCTACGAAGGCTATTCATGACTTGTTCCGCAGAAATAATGCCTTCAACATTAGGGACAAGATAGGTGATATCAAAACCGCAAGGGCGGAGATAGTTACAGATCGCAATAATACATTTATGCTCGATCGCTGAGGTAACTATGTGCTTTTTATTCCCACGTGGTAACTGACGAGATAGCACACTTTTCAGTGCAAGATTATTTGATTCAGTGGCGCCGCTTGTGAAAACAATTTCACTCGGTAATGCACCAATCAATTCGGCAAGCTGCTCCCTAACCTCATCTATTTTTTTGGCAGCAGAGCGTCCTAGCGCATGGTCCGACGAAGGATTTGCATATGATGTTTTGGATTGGATAAGTAACATATCCAGTGCTTCTGGAAGCACCGGATATGAAGCTGCGGAGTCAAAATAGATCAAAAGTTGTGCACCAGTAATTCTTTAAACTTTCTAATCAAATATTCTTTTCGCAGTACAAAAAATTGTTCGGTTGGTGCGAGGCCTACACCACTACGGTTGTTGTTGTATAAGTCCTGTGTTTCAGTTGTCAACCAATGAGTTGACATCCCAAAGCTTTGCAGCGCCGCGAACCTTTCAAATAACGGGTTATTGCTCAAATCATTTTGCCAGTCACCTGTAAGCGGAAACATATTACCGAGGCCATGCACATGATATTCTCGCGCGACACCATTAAAATATATGCTTGGACCAGCATTCGGTTGAGGATTTTGAGGTTCCATATGGTCGAGGGTCAACTTTCGAACCTGATCAATTGTAAGCGCATGTCTCATTCCATTAAAAACAAAAACGCCATTACCTAATGGGTACTTAATCGCTCTAGCAAACAGGATTTGAATTTTGAGAGTTTTATTAGGATACTGCCATTCGACTAACCAATCGCTTAGCTCTTGCGACGCTGAAAGCAAATCAAAAACGGGGCAAACAAGGTCACCATTTGAATTCATATTATAGCTTCGTATAACATTAACAGCGTTTCTTCTTGGTGCTTCAAATGTTGGATAGGCGATAGCAAAACGCCAAAAATAATAAGACAATTCATTCAGAATGCCAGTGGGTATGGCTATAATATCTCTATCTACTGTAAATTTATTCTCATTTAGAATAAGCGCGTCCATAAATAGAGCAAAATTCTTGACGTTAAATGTTGGGTCTACACCTTTATACGCATATAGAACACAATTCGAAATGCCGACGAGGACGCCGGGTTGATCTAAAGCCCAGATAAGACTTACAGCCTTCAATAAATTACTTTCGCTGTTGTATTCAAATTGCAACGCGCTTTGATTCCGAAGCTGCTTCTGAATTTTGCATTTTTTAATAAAAATTAGGGCACATTCATAAACATTGAAATCTCGCTTTATGTCGTCCTCTGTATAATTTCCAAAGTCACCAACATAGCTTTTTATAGGCTGTCTATACTTATCATCATCTTTAAAGGTGCCACCCGTGAGAAAAACTGCCGAGAAATAAGAAGTTAACTTGTTTACATATTCAGCCTCGCCTGAAAAAATGCGACCCCATTGCTCTTCTAGAGAAACAATTACAGCATTAACGCGTTGCGCAGCTGCTTCATCTGCTTCATCTGCTTCATCAGCGCTTGTACAATATTTTTTATAAAACTGGTTTTTAATGAGGTCCAAATCGGTTAATGCTAGCGCCCTATCATTGAGAACCTCAAACAGGGTGTATGCATCGTCAGGGTCCCCAGTCTGAATTACACAAAAACTCAATGTGTTAATTATTTCTGTAAATTTCCTCACTGTCTCTCGAGCATGATCCAATGTGACGCCGTTTAGGTAAGGTGGGACAAGAACGTCACTTTCTGTGATTGTTTTAAGTGCTCGTAAATAATCATCACGTTCGAAATACTCAGGAACTACAATGTGCAACGGATGCTGATCGGACAGGGACACCGATAGCCTTGATAGCTGCATTCTAAAACTTTCGTTGTAGTTTGTTCTTTCATATTGCAATCGAAATGGGTGCGCAGTGATAAAGACTTCCAATCCTCGCGTATGTCGCGCTAAATAGTCATCTACGCCTTCATGCACCAATTGGCCATTCTCTATTGGAAACCCCACAATCGCGCAATAGCTGTTTTTGAGCGCAATACGAAGCTCAGCATCATCATTAGCATCTTGCACAGCTCTGTTTGTAAATAAATTATCTAATTGTTCTTGGAAAGTGGCGTTGTTATCTGTGAAAACAACACTATATGCTTCGATGAGCTTATCTTTGAGAGCTAGGACACTGATCATTTCATATTGAATGGCCTGCCGTAATATCGTTCTCTGCATAAGAAAGTTCAGGTAGGCTAGGAGGAAAACTGTTGTAATTCTTTGTTGTCCATCTACCAGTTGGTGCGCCCCATGGTCTGGATTCTCTCGGTTTAATACAGAAACAAGCGAACCCGAAAAATATTGCCCATTTACATTGTCTGGATTGAAATTTTCTATCCAGTCATCCAAGAGGCTTTTGATCAAATGAATATTAGACTCCATGCCCCAAGAATAGGGTCTTTGATAATGCGGAATTCGGATTTCATTCACACCTTCGTGATCGGTGTCATTTCTATGGGTTAACTTAGCAAAATTGCGGATTTTCGCGCCTCTAAGATCCATCTCATCATCCCTATGATAATTATTGTTTTGGAGAAATTAGGCCTGTGGACGCTTAATTTCGAAAGTACTATGGTCGCGGTCTTCTTAGTTATAATTTAATATTTTGCTGAATGCAATTACACACGAATGCTGCAGCTGCATTCAACTGAATTAAGCTACTTACTCTAGATCTTCCCAACTAACGGCTGTCACAATTCCGCAATTTCCTTTCGGATTAGGTCGACGCCACTTTGCACTTTTCATTTCTTTTAAATATGCCAAGGCTTCGTCGTAGTCAGTGAATTTCACTTCGTCCATTTTCTCGCAAACCGTATATTGCCCATTGTGTAAGCAAAATGTTTTGTCAAAACTGTGCCGTCCTTTTTAACAGGAACTTTTATTTTCATTAGAACTCCAAATTATTCACTATTTATTTAGAAGGAACTATTAGGACAGCCATCCTAAGAACTGCTCTATCATAAAGCACTCCCTTACCAAACAACCATAAAGTCAATGCAAAATTGTAACAACTGGCGCATCGTTTACGATGATTGTCCTTTTAAGGCTACTGGCGCGTGGCTTATGATGGTTGTCCTATTAAATGACTATTGCAAAAGGCGCTGATACCCTTGGTAGAAATGGTTTACAGCGGTTTGGCTTGGACCACCGTTCAGGAATCTGCCTGCAAGGGCCAAACGGTGCAGCTGTTGGTGTATAACGACAGTTTCGAGGACCTAACGATAGACCTGAGCACGTTTGGCTTGGCACCTATGGTCGTCTCCCCGATCGAGAATCAGGTGATTGACTGGATTGCTGAAACGGGCAGTTACTTTTTGCCTGACGACCGTCTGTTTGTGGTAGGCGAAAAACTGGGTGAGCACCTGAATTCTGTCTTAGGCGCTACACCTCGCCATTCTTGGCCAACGTTAATCGTGACGCTCGGCCATTTCTATCAGTATGAAGTGTGCAGTA
>ERZ767114.725-NODE-725-length-17142-cov-2.100146_pt1 | contig 17142 bp, 15 predicted proteins | sample MGYA00374952_ERZ767114 | MGnify/ENA primary metagenome ERZ767114 (study PRJEB28939, sample SAMN06267156) | marine metagenome | isolation source: Columbia River Estuary | place: USA:Columbia River Estuary, USA | collected 2012-05-05 ...
GATCGGCAATGGTGCATTCAACCAGATCACATGCTGAGCGCTCTTTAAAATTTCGCGATTGTCGGCGCGAAGGATGATTCCACCAGCACCTGCGATCACATGAGGAGTTGAAAGTTGCCAAGCTGCAACAAGTACTTCATGTTCTAATTGACGAAAGTACTCCTCGCCTTCTGCTTCGAAGATCTGACGCACGGTACGGCCAGTCGTTCGGGTGATCTCGTCGTCGGTGTCAAGAAACTCCCAACCCAATTTGTGAGCGATTCGACGGCCAACGGTGCTCTTGCCAGTGCCCATGAGACCCACTAACACCAAATGGGGTGCTGGTGAAGTCGGTGGGTTCATAAAGGTTGAGTTGCCGAGGTCGCGTTGCGGACGAATTCTGCGACGGAGTCACCACCGTATTTACGTTGCGCTTCGGCTGCCAAAACCAGAGCCACCATCGTCTCGGCGACGACGCCCATCGCTGGGACCGCAGTGACGTCGGTGCGTTCTTTGAACGAGACGCCCGCTTCTTTTGTGATTACGTCAACGGTCGGCAACGTTGGTTTGTTGAGCGTGGCGAGTGGCTTCATAGCAGCGCGGACAACAAGAAGTTCTCCGGTTGTGATGCCACCTTCGGTTCCGCCGGCAAGAGTTCCGGTTCGAACGAAACTTTCGCTCGCTTCATCCCAATGGATCGGGTCGTGGCCATTGCTACCGCGACGGGTCGCAACTTCAAAACCATCACCAATCTCCACACCCTTAACCGCTTGGATGCTCATGATTGCTTGAGCAAGCAACGCATCAATTTTGCGATCCCAGTGCACATGCGAACCGAGTCCAACGGGGACTCCATAGGCAAGAACCTCAACGATGCCACCCAATGAGTCGCCTTCTTTGGCGGCTTGTTCAATTTCGGTCACCATTCGGTCGCCAGCTTCGGTATCAAAACTACGGACGGGTGATTCGTCAACTTGCTGCAGATCTGCAGGTGTCGGACGATGACTGCCATCGGATTTGGCTGTGCCCATTGAAATGACATGTGAGATGACCTCAACACCAATAGTGCGCAGTAAAGCTTTCGCTAATGCTCCGGCTGCAACGCGAGCAGCGGTCTCGCGTGCGCTCGCGCGTTCAAGAACATCACGAGCATCAGTGAAGCCGTACTTCTGCATACCAGCGAGATCGGCGTGGCCTGGTCGAACCTTTGTCAACGGGTCTGCAGTAGCTCCAGGAGCTGGATCCATTTCTTTATGCCACTTGTCTGAACGGAACCATTCACTGTTCTTGATCTCAATGGCTACTGGTGAACCAAGGGTTCGACCATGGCGCACGCCACCAACCAAAGTGACCTCGTCCTTTTCAAACCTTTGTCGCGGTCCACGACCGTACCCAAGACGCCGCCGTGACAATTCGATCTGAATATCTTCAACGGTGATGGGCAATCCAGCAGGTAGACCTTCGACGATAACGACTAAGGCTTGACCATGGGATTCGCCGGCGGTGAGGTAGCGCAACATTGGAAGTCAGGTTACCGCTCTCTCAGGAAAGAGCCTGTAATGCTGCCTGATACATATCGGACACATTGGGAGACAGCCCGGTCCAGATCTGTTGTTGCAGTGCAGCTTGGTGAACCAGCATTCCAAGCCCGTCGATGGTTTTCGCCCCTCGGAGTTCGGCTGAGCGAAGGAGTTCGGTCTGTAAGGGGTGATACACCAAATCCACAACGATGTGAGTTGAGGTGATGAGATTGGCAGAGATCGGACTCTCAGACTTCACGTCAGAATTCTTCGTCATGCCAACACTTGTAGCGTTGATCACGATGTCGCATTGAGATGTGGCCTCAGACATCGCCGAATCGCTCGAGAGTTCAATCGTTGTGGCGACCCCTTGAGCCAATTCGGCAGCCACTTTGGCATTCTCAAGTGATCGATTCACGATGAATATCCGATGACAGCCTCGGCGATATAACGCGTCGATGACCGATCGGGCTGCTCCCCCGGCGCCGAGAATCAGCACATCTTTACCCGCAACATCAACACCTTGCGCGAGCAAACTAGCCACGAGACCATCGCCATCTGTGCTGTGACCGATCAGCGAACCATCCGCTGATACTTCGACAGTGTTGACACTCTTTAATGCTTGAGCCGATTCGCTCAACGAGTCAACCAGTGCTGCGATCGAAGTTTTGTGGGGCATGGTGACTGAGAGCCCACGCAGGTTGAGCATCTTCATGGCCTCAAGTGCTTGCTTGGCATAATCTTCCGGGCCCGGCAAGAACATTGATGAGACATATAGCGGCACTTTCTCGCGCGCTGCACCCAAAATTTTATAGACCGGCAACTTCGCCATCTTGCCCACGATATCCCAGCAAGCGTTATCAAAGGGTGCATATGAATAAATTGGAACGTGGTTCCAGCGGCGATCAAAGAGTTCAAAATCCTTCATATTCTTTGCAGAACTGTGTGGGCTGCGGCCCATAAAGAATGGTTTTACTTGTGACATCGTTGCAGCAGCTGCCTTGGCATCGAGTGCTCCGAAACCAAATGATGTTCCTTTAATTCCAATTTTTTTAATATGGATATTTTTCAATTGGTATGTTTTTTCAAATGTAATTTTAATAATAGTTAAAGCAATTGGCGGTACCCAGAACTTAAAAAATAAGAGAATTGTTTTTAGTTTGGTTGGTTTTTCTAATACAGCTGAAATATTTAAAATTTTGATAATTTTTTTCCCTAATTTTATCGTGATTATTTCTTGGAGCATATTAATGCTCGTCATTGCATCGCAAGTCGTTGGGGTAAAACAAATATATAAACTTGATAAAATTTCAACAGCCGTAGGAGTTGTAATAGCATCTTATATTGCACAATTTTTCATAATCGGTTTATTAGTTTTTATATTAATAAAGTTAGCTTATTAAATTATAAAGGGAATATAGTTTTAGAAAAAGAGCTAGAGAAAACAATGGACTATGTAATAGAAAAAAACCTTTTATCAGAAAAACATGTACTTAACATTAATTTTCCTCAAGAAAAAGATTTAAAATCTAAGGGAATCAAAATAACATCTCCTTTTTATAGAAGATATGAATACAGACCTAAAATGACAGAAAATAGATATGAACCACATAGAAAACTAATTAAAAACGAAGAGCTTCCTGACAATTCAGATGGATGTGCAATTAGAAATGGATATACATCAATTTCAATATTAGATAACAAGTGATATTAAAGTTCAAAAAGGGGAATCAAAATGACTAAAAAGTACTTTGTAATAAGTGATATTCATGGACATTATGAAGAAATGCTGGGCAGTCTAAGACTTAATAATTTCGATGAAAACAACAAAACTCATCATTTGTTGGTTTTAGGTGATATGTTCGATAGAGGCACTAAATCAAAAGAAATCTTAGAATTTATATATCAACTGTTTTTAGAAAAGAAAGCGACGATAATTTTAGGTAATCATGAATCCTTTTTAATTGAATTTTTAGAAGAAAACTATGTTAGAGCAATCTTTAACATGAAAATGAATGGATTTAAAAAGACATTAGAAAGTTTTTTACAAAGAGAACTAAAGGATGAAGAAGATTGGAAAAAAATAAGAAACGAGATTATTTCAAAATTTAGTTACTTGCATAATTTTCTCAACTCTTTGCCGTTGTATTTAGAAACAAAAGATTATATTTTTGTTCATGGTGGAATTAAATATGGTGAATTTAACTGGAAAGAAAACAATAAACGTGATTTTATATGGGGTAGAGAGTCTCAGTTTAATAGAATTCCAGATAAGATTGTGGTTTGTGGACACGAAAGAGTATCAAAAATAAGATTCCCAGATATGGATCAAAAGGACTTAGTAAAATCAAATCCCGATGCATTTAATATTTATAAAAGTGATGGGAAAATACACATTGATGCATTTGTTGAAATAAGCAAGAAAATAAATGTATTAATATTAAATATAAAAGATGAAGATTTTAAGTGATTTTCGTCTTTTTATTTACTTTAGCTCTATAAAGTGATAGCGATTACATGATACTCCCACTTTTGTTTTGAGCTTATTATAGAAATATGTTATTATAAAATTATTAAGAATAATACTGTATAAAGGAGTGATGAATTTTGAAGAAAATATTGTCTGGTAACGAAGCTGTAGCAAGAGGAGTTTATGAAGCATCAGTTCATTTTGCTTCTGCTTATCCGGGAACACCCAGTACTGAAATTTTACAAAATATATCAACATATAAAGATGTATACGCAGAGTGGGCTCCAAATGAAAAAGTTGCTTTAGAAACAGCAATTGGAGCTAGTATTGTTGGAGGTAGAAGTTTTGCTGCCATGAAACATGTTGGAGTTAATGTAGCTGCAGATCCTCTGTTTACTTTTGCATACACAGGAGTAACTGGTGGCTGTGTACTTGTAACTGCAGACGAACCTGGGATGCACTCAAGTCAAAATGAGCAAGATAATCGAAACTACGCTAAGTTTGCTAAAATACCAATGTTAGAACCTTCAAATAGTCAAGAATCTTTAGATATGATTGTTGATGCTTACGAACTAAGTGAAAAATATGATTCACTTATTCTTTTTAGAATGACTACTAGAGTTTGTCATTCTAAAAGTTTAGTCGAATTTGGTGAAAGAAAAGAAGTTAAATTAATTCCATATGAAAAGAATTTCGGAAAATATGTTGCTGTTCCAGCCATTGGAAGAAAATTAAGAATCAAATTAGAAGAAAGAATGAACGTATTAAAAGAATATAGTGAAACTTCAAAATGGAATTACGAGGTTGATAATAATTCAAAAATAGGGGTTATCTCATCAGGTATAGCTTTCGAATATGCAAATGAGGCTTTTGGAGAAACAGTTTCATATCTTAAACTCGGCTTTACTAATCCTTTACCTAAAAATTTAATATCAAATTTCTGTGATAAATACGAAAAAGTATACATAATAGAAGAAAATGATCCATACATTGAAGAATTTGCTAAAATGTTAGGGAAAGAAGTAATTGGTAAGGATCTATTTCCTTTTACTGGTGAAATGACACCTGACGTTATAAGAAGAGCTGCCTTAAGCGAAAACTATAAAGGTGTAGAATTAAATGAAGAATTATTTGTGGGAAGACCACCTACTTTTTGTACGGGTTGTCCACATAGAGGATTTTTCTATGAATTAGGGAAAAAAAGAAAAAAAATAATAGTAGCAGGAGATATAGGTTGCTACAGTCTTGCTGTTGGTGAACCATATAATATGATGGATACCTTGATTTGTATGGGAGCTTCGTTTAGTACTGGACATGGGATGCAAAAAATCATGGAAATGAAAGATGATGATGATAGAAGAATAGTTACGGTTATGGGTGATTCAACTTTCTTCCATACTGGGATAAATTCTTTAATAAACACTGTTTATAATAAAGGAAATACAATAAATGTTATTCTAGATAACAGAATCACAGGAATGACAGGACAACAAGATAATCCAGGTACTGGTTTGAATCTTTCTCAAGAATCTTCAATCATAATGGATATAGAAGCAATAGTTAAGGCTATTGGTATAAAGAATGTTAGAAGAGTTAATCCAAATGACTTACAAGAAACGAAAGACGCAATAAATTGGGCTCTTGAACTTCAAGAGACATCTGTAATTATTACGGACTGGCCATGTAAATTAAAGAAAAAGTATAATGAAGATGATTATTTAAAATACGATAAAATGTGGCAAACAAAAGATAAGGTACTCGAAGAGATATGTGTTGGCTGTAAAGCTTGTTTGAGAAGTGGGTGTGCATCATTAATATTCGATGCTGACAAGAAAAAAGTGAGTATTAATCCGAACACATGTGTTGGATGCGATGTATGTCTCCAAATTTGCCCTTATGACGCAATTGTAAAGGATGATAAATATGTCTAAATCAATCAAAGTAGTAGGAGTTGGAGGACAAGGAACTATCCTTCTAGCTAAAATTTTAACAACGGTTTTAGTAGAAGCAGGATATGATGTAAAAATGTCTGAAATTCACGGTATGAGCCAACGTGGAGGAAGTGTATCAAGCGAAATAAGATACGGGAAAAAAGTTTATTCTCCAGTAATCGAAAAAGGAGATGCCTCTATTTTAGTTTCATTAGAACAAATGGAAGCCGCGAGAAATATTGATTACTTAAAAAAAGATGGAGTACTAATAGTTAATGACTATAAAATACATTCAATGGTTACTTTAAATGGGAAAGTGCAATATCCTGATACAATCTTAGAAGATCTAAGTGGAAGAGTAAAAACACATGTAATAGAGGGTACAAGAAAAGCAATCGAATTAGGATTGGACAAAGTAATGAATATTATAATGTTAGGTGCACTCTCAAAAGTATTAGGTTTGGATAATCTGAAATGGGAAGAATCAATTAGAGAAAATGTTAAACCTAAATTTTTAGAATTAAACTTAAAAGCATTTAATATTGGCCTAAATCAAATAACAATATGATTTGTTTTATTTTAGCAGGTACTTTTGTATCTGCTTTTTATACCTTAATATTTGAAAAAGTGTTAATATAAGATATGAGGTGATTTTATGAATTTAATTATAATTGTATTTGCAGCACTTGTAACACTTATATGGTATATTAGACCACTGTATAATTTTTTTGCTAGAAGAAAGTATATGCTTTTAGATAATGAAGATAAATCAATTAGTAAAAAAGTTCAAACTAGTCTCCCTTCAATTCTATTTTATACTATAATTTTAGGGTTAATGTTTTATCCTGTGGTGACAAATAATTTAATAAACTCAATTCAATCCGGATCAATTATTATTGCTGAGATATTATTTATATTCATTCTTACTAGATATGATAAAAGACAGACAAAGTATAAAGTTAGTGGGAAAGGGCTTGAATACAGAGGAAAGTTTATAAATTGGAACGAAAGATATAGTGTTAAATTTAAGAATAATACATTTATTTTTCTTCACAAACCAAGATATATTATTAAATCAAAGAAACATACTATAGTTGTGCCTCTTTTATCAAATAACATAAATAACTTTGTAGAAGCATTTGTTCATAAAAACCCCAAAAAAGGTGAGTATGTATATCAAATTTATCACAATGGGTTAAACTATTATGTTTTAAACAAAAAATTATCAAAGGAATTAAACAAAGGGTAACTATATTAAATCCTCAAAAAATCAAAAGGAGATTAATCTCCTTTTTTAATATATATTTATATATTAAAATAGTATGCTTGAAAGCGTTTTTATGATAAAATGTATTGTGGAAACATATACTATATATTTAAAGGAGTAAATTATGGATAATATTAAAGTAGTAATATGGGGATTTGGAGCTATGGGAAGAGGCATGGCTGAGATGCTTTTAATGAAAAAAGGAATAGAAATCACTGGTGTTTGTGATCTGCATCCTGCGTTAGTTAACAAAAGTATTTTTGATGCTTTAGAATGCGAAAAAGAGAGTCATAAAGAAGTATTAGTGAGTGATAACATTGAAGATCTATTAGATAGAGAGAATTGTGATATAGTTTTACTATGTACTGACTCATATACTAGTAAGGCATTTCCAAAAATGAAAATGATTTTGGAAAAAGGAATAAACGTTATTAGTACAGCTGAAGAAATGGCTTATCCAAAGGCACAAGAGCCTGTTTTAGCTGATGAATTGAATAAAATTGCTAAAGATAATGGCGTTACTGTACTTGGAACTGGGATTAATCCTGGATTTATAATGGATTTATTAGTTATAGCTTTATCTGGAGTTATGACAGATGTTAAACATATAGAAGCAAACAGAGTAAACAGTCTTAGTCCTTTTGGTCCAGCTGTAATGGAAGAACAAGGAGTAGGAATAACTCTTGAGAAATTTAATAAAGGGATAAAAGATGACACTTTAGCAGGGCATGTTGGGTTTGCTGAAAGTGTATTAATGATTGCTGATGCAATCGGAGTCAAACTTGATGGATTTACTCAACAAATGGCACCAATAGTTACATCCGTTGATAGAAAAAGTAAATATGGAGAAGCTCTTAAAGGAAATGTTGCTGGAGTTAACATGACTGGACAAGGCCTAGTAAATGGTGAAGTGTTTATTGATATGAAACATCCGCAACAAATAGAACCTGAGATGGAAGGAACTAATACTGGTGATTATATAAACATAATAGGAATACCAAATATTCACATGGCTATTACACCTGAGATTGATGGAGGTATAGGAACCATAGCAATGTGTGTCAATATGATTCCTCATGTATTAAATGCACGTCCGGGACTTAAAACAATGATTGATCTGCCTGTTCCAAGAGCAATACTTGGTGATATGAGAGACCTACTCGAAGACTAATAATTTTGAACTGATTTAGTGTTATATATGAGTTAATAGAGAGGATGATATTGATGATTGATAAAGGCATTTACGTTCGAATTAGAAAGACAATACTGAAACCTAATGAAAGATCTGAGAACTTACCAAAAGAAACTAAACAAGTTCCCTATAAAATGTGGGTTAAGGGATATCTTCAAAAAGAAGCTGACTTATTTGACTTAGTTATAATAAAAACAGTTACTGGAAGAATAGAATCAGGAATACTAAAAGAAGTTGAACCTCCGTATAAACATTCATACGGAGATTTTGTTCCTGAGTTATCAAAATTGACAGAAATAATTTTAAATGATGTTTATGGTGATAAAAATGAATAATACTTATAAAGCAGTTATGGATAGACGTAATGAGATTATGAAAAAATCTGTAGGTATAGATTACAACGTGTATGAGCAAGATGGTATCGGTTTTGATTATGAGTTAATGATGAATAGTCATGGTTATGACATTGAAAAAATAAAAAAAATACAGAGCGAAAATATGGTTGGAAATACACCGCTGGTAGAGTTGAGAAATTTAACGAAATATTCTAGGAAATATGCAAAAAAAGGTTATGGGGCTAGAATTTTCTTGAAAGATGAAGCAGCAAATATTAGTGGTTCTTTCAAAGCTAGAAGAGCTGTTCTTGCTGTTGATAAAGCTAAAGAGCTTGGGTATAAAGGAGTTATAGCTGCTACAAGTGGAAACTATGGAGCGGCAGTTGCTGCACTTGCAGCAAAGGCTGGATTAAAGTGCATTATAGTTCAAGAAACATTTGATTCTATGAATGTTAGCCAACCAGAAATAGCTGAGAAAGCAAGAAAATGTGAAGCGTTTGGGGCAGAAGTAATCCAATTATCTGTTGGCCCAGAACTTTTTTATACATTCCTTAAATTATTAGAAGAAACAGATTATTTTAATGCATCTTTGTATTCGCCATATGGAATTATGGGAATCGAGACTCTTGGAAGAGAGATTGCAAATGAAATAAATGAAAAAGTTGGAAAGTTTCCCGAAGCAGTTGTTGTTACTAATGCAGGAGGAGGAAACCTAACCGGTACAGCAAGAGGGTTAAAAAACTATGGGGCAACGGAAACAAAAATAATAGCCGCAAGTGTAAATTTATATGGCTTACATATGGCATCAGATATAGATTTTAATAAAAAATCATTTACGACAGGGCATACTGGTTTTGGAATTCCCTTTGCAACATATCCAGATAGATCAGATGTTCCAAGAAGTGCTGCAAGACCTTTGAGATATATGGATAGATATGTCATGGTTAATCAGGGAAGTGTTTTCTTTATGACACAAGCTCTTGCATTGCTTGAAGGCATGGAAAGAGGCCCAGCTGGAAATATAAGCTTAGCGGCGGCTTTTAGCCTAGCTCAAGAGATGAAAGAAGACGAGATAATAGTTGTTCAGGAGACTGAATACACAGGTGCTGGAAAACATCTTCAACCACAGATAGCGTTTGCTAAAAGAAATAAAATAAAAATCAAATTCGGAAATCCTTTGGATGAGAAACCAGGTAAAACCATAGTGTTTCCAAAAGATGGAAGTTTCTTAAAACATCAAGAAATTAGTGTAGATGGATTAAGAAAAACATACTTAAAAAGATTTATAGATTTCAACTTATCAAACAAGGACTTTCAATTTTTAAGTGAAGAACTTGGGATCAGCATAGAAAAAGTTAAAGAACTAATATAATAGGAGGTAATCATGAGAGAACGAAAAGATGATTATTTAGTTAGAAGAGAACATCTAAAAGAACTAAGTGATTCAGAATTAAGAACATATTTTTTAGAATTGTCTGAAAAAATAGTAGAACCTTTATTAGATTTATCATATAAAAATACTTCAAAATCTATTGAAAGAAGTGTTCTTTTAAGAATGGGGTTTTCAAGTATAGATGCAAAAACCATTGTAGATATTTTAGATGAAAATAATTTGTTGTGTAAAGGTGCTGGTCACTCAGTATTTATATTGTCAAAAAATAAGAACCTTAGCTTAGAAAAAGCAGGTGAATTAATTTCAAACGGCGTAGAAATTAATTATCTTTTGGAGTATTTTAAAATACATGAATAACTTAAAACCTAATGAAAAATTAGATGTACATAAGATTTTAGATGGACTTGAAAATTATCATCCAGTTCGCCGTGGATGGATTTGGAGAAAAGTTAGTCCTCAAAAAATAGGAGACTTTCAATTCGAACAAGTAAGTCCTGGATTAAAGAATTTTGTAGCGCTTCCTAGCGCTAGAAATATCGGCAACATTGATCCTCAACCTGATGCAGTAATAACAACAGAAATCGCATCTGGTAGATTTGAAGATGATATAAGAAGAATGAGAATGGCAGCATACCATGGAGCAGATCATATAATGGTTATAAGAACTGCAGGACAATCACACTTTGATGGTTTATTGGAAGGTACACCTCAAGGTATTGGTGGTATTCCAATTACTAGAAAGCAACTTAGAGCTCAGCGTAGAGCGTTAGATATCATTGAAGAAGAAGTTGGAAGACCAATTAATTATCATTCATATGTATCAGGAGTTGCAGGACCAGAAATAGCTGTTTTATTTACAGAAGAAGGAGTGAGTGGAGCACATCAAGATCCTCAATACAACATTCTTTATCGTAATATTAACGCAATCAGAAGTATAGTTGATTCTGCAGAGAGTAAAATGATTATGGCATACGCGGGTATGGCTCAAATTGACGGAGCTCACAATGCAAATGCAACTGCTAGAGATGCTTGGAAAGTAATGCCTGAACTTTTGGTTCAACATATTATAAATTCTAAGTTTAGTGAAAAAATCGGGATAAAAAAAGAAAATATTTGTCTTTCTACTGTTCCACCAGCAGCATCTCCAACTCCAGATTTAAAACTTAACCTCCCATATGCGGTTGCATTGAGAGAATTTTTAAGCGATTATAAAATGAGAGCTCAAATGAATACTAAATATATGGATTCATCTACTAGAGAAGCTACAGTAACCCACGTATTAAATCTATTAATTTCGAGATTGACTAGTGCGGATATTCAAAGCACTATAACACCTGATGAAGGTAGAAATGTGCCTTGGCATATTTATAATATTGAGGCACTTGATACAGCTAAGCAAGCGATGGTTGGAATGGATGATTTATTGTCTATGGTCAACCTTAGTGATACAGGATATCTACAAGATAAAAAAAGAGAAATTCAAGAACGTTCTATCCTTATGATGGAAGAAATAATTGAGATGGGTGGATATTTTAAAGCTGTTGAAGCAGGTATGTTTGTTGATAGTGGTGAGTATCCAGAAAGAAATTCTGATGGTATTAGTAGAGATATTGAAGGTGGCGTTGGTTCAGGGACAGTTATTGAAAGAGATTTAGATTATTTAGCTCCTGTAACTGCTCATTACGGATATAATAATGTTGAACAATACAATAAAGAATTTATAAAAGATCCATCTAAGTTAATCAGTGGATGTACATTTGAAAAACCTGAAATGATTAAGTTTATTGATGAACTAGATGAAACTGATAACGTGTATTTAAGAATGGAGAAAACAGAAAAATATCGTACAGGCAAATTGATTAAACCAGAAGTTGAATGGTTGGGAGATGGTACAGTTGTTGTTGATTTGTTCTTCCCAACTTCTCATAGAATAGCCGAAGCTGCAGCAATTGAAACAGGGAAGAAAATGAATCTTTCAAATGTTGAAGTTATCCATAAAGAAATTCTTCATCCTAGTGAAGGAACAAGAATTCAAATAAAAGGTACCTTTGATTTTGATATAAAAATTGATGAATTAGTGTTACCTGAAATCATAAAATCTCATTCTGAAGATGATGTAATTAACTATGTAAAATTAAATCCAATTAAGGTTGTTGCAGGTACTGCCGGAAATGATGAACATAGTGTTGGAATTAGAGAAGTTTTAGATATAAAACATGGTGGAGTAGAGAAATATGGAATCAAATATGAATACCTAGGTACTTCTGTACCAATTGAAAAATTTGTAGATGCAGCTATTGAAACTAACTCAAATGTAATTATGATGTCTACTATTATCTCTCATGATGACACTCACTATAAAAGTATGAAAAAGCTTCATAATTATGCAATTGAAAAAGGAGTTAGGGATAAATTAATTTTAATAGCAGGTGGAACTCAAGTAACACCGGAAATTGCTAGAAAGAACAGTATGGATCAAGGGTTTGGTAGAGGAACAAAAGGAATACATATTGCTAGTTTTGTTATTGATAAACACAAGGAAATAAACAGTAAATAATGATTATAGATGTTCTAGTTGCAGAAATTGGGTCAACTACAACTATAGTAAATGCGTTTAATATAAATCCAACCAATCCAGTCTTTCTAGGAAGAGGAGTTTCGAATACTACAGTAGACTCTGATGTTAATGAAGGGCTTCAATTAGCTATTGAAGACCTTTCCTATACTTTGGGCGTTAATAAAATTAGTTACAATGAGATGTTTGCATCAAGTAGTGCTGCTGGTGGACTAAGAGTTACAGTTCACGGACTGGTCTATGAAATGACGGTTCGCGCTTCTCAAGAAGCTGCATTAAATGCTGGAGCAAATATACATCTAGTTACTGCAAATAAAATTACAAATATTGATATAGAAAAAATAGCTAAGATTAATCCAAATATTATCATTGTCGCAGGTGGAACTGATTTTGGTGAAAAAGAGACTGCAATATATAATTTAAAAAAACTAATTGAAAATAATTTTAACGTTCCAATAATTTATGCTGGTAACATTGAGAATCATTCTAAAATAATAAAACTATTTGAAAAACATAAAAAATCCAATTTATTGAAAATTGTCGAGAATGTTTATCCGAGAGTTGATCTGTTAAACATCCTTCCTTTAAGAAAATTAATTTACGAAACTTTTGAAGAAAATATAATTCATGCAAAAGGTATGAAGAATATTTTTTCCATCGTTAATCAAAAAATCATGCCAACTCCTGGTAGTGTTATGGAGTCTACGATGATTTTACGTGAAAAAATCGGAAATTTGATAACAATCGATGTTGGCGGAGCTACTACAGATATACATTCAGTCGCGAATCCAAGCGATGATTTTAAAGAATATTTGGAAGGTGAACCACTCTTAAAGCGCACAGTTGAGGGAGATTTAGGTGTATTTATTAATCATAAAAACGTTGTAAAATTGGCAAAAAAAGAGTATATTATGACAAAAATGGGTATAAATTCTTATGAATTTGATGAATTATTGGCAAATTATTCATATATTCCTCAAAATAAACATCAAAAACAACTAGTTTTTGAATTAACAAAAAAATGTGTTGAATTAGGACTCGACCGACATGTTGGAGATTTGAAAAGAGTTTTCACTTCATCTGGACAAAAAATTATTCCTGAAGGAAAAGATCTTACTCAAGTTGAAAATATTATTCTAACGGGTGGTGCTTTAATAAATTTACACGATACTGAATCAATTATCTACGATTACATACGAAAACATCCAACAAAAATGCTACCTTCAAAATCGGTCAACATTTATCGAGACCATGATTATATTATGGCAAGCGTTGGAGTTTTATCACTAAAATATCCTGAAATCGCATTAAAATTATTGTTAAAATCTTTGAGAATTGGGTGATATTATGTTTCCAAAACTAGTAATAAATACTAATAAATTTCGACATAATTTACGTTATTTATTAGATGAGTCTCATAAGTTTGGTATTTCCGTTATGGGAGTAACAAAAGTTTTTTGTTCAGACCCAAAACTAGTTCAAATTATGATTGAAGAGGGTGTCGATTTTATAGCTGACTCTAGAATTCAGAATTTGAAAACAATTTCCTCATATATACCTAAGGTTTTGTTAAGATTACCAATGATTTCAGAAGCGGAAGATGTGGTGAGGTTTTCATCTATGTCACTTAACTCAGAGATCGATACAATACGAGCTTTAGACCACTTTGCAGGTGAGTTAGATACAGTTCACAAAGTAATACTTATGATTGACCTTGGAGATTTAAGGGAAGGTATTTTTGATTTTGAAGATGTATTAACTACTGTCAGTAAAATTTTAAAATTAAAGCATATTAAGCTTGAAGGTATAGGAACTAACTTAACTTGTTATGGTGGTGTTATTCCTTCAATAGAAAACATGAATAATTTGGTTAAAATTAAAAGAGATATTGAAAATGAGTTTGAAATTGATTTACCAATTCTTTCTGGAGGTAATTCAAGTATTATTGAACTACTAAAGAGTGGGAAATTACCCATGTCTGTTAATAATGTTAGACTAGGTGAATCTATTGTATTGGGCAGAGAAACAGCATATGGGGACTTTTTAGACAATATGTATAACGATGTATTCACTTTGGAAGCTGAACTAATAGAAATCAAAGAAAAACCATCTATTCCTATAGGTGAAATTGGAATGAATGCGTTTGGGAAGGTACCTATATTTATTGATCAAGGAAATATGTTAAGAGGTATTATAGCAATCGGGCAACAGGATGTCGATTATAATGAATTAATCCCTTTTGATACGGTTAAGATGTTGGGTTCAAGTAGTGATCATATTATAGTGGATTTAGGAGATACTTTAAACATTTACGATGTAGGTGATAAGTTAAGTTTTAGATTGACTTATGCATCAATTCTAAGTTTAAGCACATCTAAATATGTCTATAAGGAATATAAGTAATTATGTATAGAAAAACATACGCTGAGATCAATCTAAAAAACATATTGTCCAATTATAATTATGTATCAAATATAAATAGTGAAAAAACAGTAATTCCAGTAGTAAAAGCTAACGCATATGGACATGGTTCCATAAAAGTTGTAGAGTATTTATACAAAAATGGTGTAAATATGTTCGCAGTTTCATTATTAGAAGAAGCAATAGAATTAAGAGATAAATTTCCTAATATAAAGATACTTATTATGGGAGTGTTAGATAAAGATGGATTTTCAGTTGCATCAGATTTGAATCTTACAGTTACAGTTAGTAATTATGAACAAATTGATGATTTGATTATGCTTAGCAAAAAAGTTGATATTCATCTAAAAATTGATACAGGTATGAATAGGCTTGGATTCAAAAAAATTGATGAAGTATCTAAAGTGGTCAACTTATTGCAAAACATTGATCTAATAAATGTTCAAGGAATCTATACACATTTTGCTACTTCAGATTCTGATTTTAAATATTATGAAATGCAAAAATTACGATTTGAAAACATACTAAAAAGAATTGACCACAAATTTGAAATGGTTCATATATCTAATTCTAGTTCTTCCATTAAGTATGAAAAAAATGTGGATTACACCACCCATATGCGTCTTGGAATAAGCTTATATGGGTTAACGTTAGATGAAAAAAATCAGTACTTAAAAAACACTTATAAATTGGTGAGTAAGATCAGTGAAATTAAACATATTAGTGCTGGTGAAAAAGTTGGCTATGGTGCAACTTATACGGCTCAAGAAAATGAAATTATTGGTGTGATTCCAATTGGTTACGCAGATGGTTTTATTAGAAAAAACCAAAATGGTGATGTTGAAATCAATGGAAAACGTTATCCAATTGTAGGTAGAATATGTATGGATCAATTATTCATAAAAATTGATGAGTCAGTAACAAAAGACAGTTTGGTAACGCTCTTTGGTGGTTTGGTTTCCATAGATGAAGTTGCTGAGAGGTTAGATACTATTAATTATGAAGTTATATGTCAAATTACAAGTAGAGTACCAAAAATATATATAGAATAAAGGAGTGAGAAGATGAAAATTAATGTTTATTCAGAAATTGGGAAGTTACAGACAGTGTTACTTCATAGACCAGGAAAAGAGTTAGAAAATTTAACTCCTGATTTATTAGAAAGACTCCTTTTTGATGATATACCTTATTTGAAAGTTGCTCAAGAAGAGCATGATGCATTTGCCAAAACCTTAACAGATAATGGTGTTGAAGTTTTGTATATTAAAGATATGGTGATAGAAGCTTTGGATCACCATCCAGAGGTTTTAAATAACCTTTTGAACCAGTTTATTGAGGAGTCTAACATTCGCTCTAGAACAGTCAAAGAGAATATTTATACATATCTTAAAGACTTGTCACATAGTGAAATTGTTGAAAAAATGATTGTTGGTATTCGTACTAATGAAATACCTGTCAATACGGGTTCTTCAATCATGGATATGTTAGAGGATGAATATCCTTTTTATACAGATCCTATGCCTAACATACTGTTTCAAAGAGACCCTTTCGCTAGTATAGGGGATGGAGTGTCAATAAATAAAATGTTTACTGAAACTAGAAGTAGAGAAACTCTATTTAGTGAATATATGTTTAAATATCATCCAAGATTTGAAAATGAAAATATTCCACACTATTATAATAGACATAACCGCTATCACAATGAGGGTGGAGATATGCTTATTTTAAACAGAGAAACACTTGCTATAGGTATTTCTAAGAGAACTGATCCAAGAGCGATAGAACATATGGCTCGTAAATTATTTGATGCAAATACATCTTTTAAAACGATACTTGCTTTTAATATTCCAAAAACAAGAGCTTTTATGCATTTAGATACTGTATTTACGCAAATTGATTATGGTGTATTTACAATACATCCAGGAATAGTTAAGAACCTAACAATTTTTGAAATAACAAAAGAGACAGATAGTATAAAAGTGTCAAAAGTGATTACTACACTTGAAGATATATTAGAAAAACATTTGAAACGTCCAATTAAACTTATTAATTGTGGTGG
>ERZ767114.726-NODE-726-length-17126-cov-4.866502_pt1 | contig 17126 bp, 26 predicted proteins | sample MGYA00374952_ERZ767114 | MGnify/ENA primary metagenome ERZ767114 (study PRJEB28939, sample SAMN06267156) | marine metagenome | isolation source: Columbia River Estuary | place: USA:Columbia River Estuary, USA | collected 2012-05-05 ...
AATTGGTTAAACATTCTTGTTAACTGGTCTTTATTAGCTCCAGTGTTTCTACGTAGATTATCTACTGCTTTTACGTGTGATTGATTTGCATAAAAGTTTGTTTCATTTGTTTTAATTCCTGTTACGGAACATACTCTTTTTCTTGCTCTTGGCATATTAATTGGTTTTAATTGGTTACATAGTTATTATCCATAGTAAATCGTATTTACTTTGTATTACAACGTTTCTGTTTTAAAGTACTGGTGTGGATCAAAGTCTTTAGTGTTAAAGAATAGATCGTACTGAGCAACTGCTTGCTGAACCTTGTCTTGTCCTTTCGAATAAAAACTACTAGAACAATCACAAATTTTAATTTGATGGGTGTTTTTATCAATTACCATGAATATCATTTCATAGCCGAATAACTGATTGTAGATGTAAGCTTGACTGTCGTAGTTATACTTTGATGCTGAATATCTAAACTTAGCAATATCATTAGTAGTTTTTAAGTCTATAATTAATCTTTCGTCATGATTAACTATATCAGCTTTACCTTTCCACATTTGCCCTTCAATCTCTTTTATAGCTGGAATTTCGTACTCTACATTCTTGCCTCTGATTAGATCTTTGCATACGGTATTTGACATCATCTTGTCAACCATTAACTCAATTTGATCTACTTCTTGCTGTAGTAAACATAATTCTCCGCCAGAGATCTCTTTATACGCTTTAGTATTCCTCGTGCTTGATTCAACTATTTTAAAGTTTTTTAGCTTATCAGGTTCTAGTATGGCAGTATGAAAATAACCGCCAACTAGAAACGCTGGTATTTTTTTTTGAGGAGTATGAAGCGCTAAAGGATTTTTTAATAAAGTAGAAATGTCTGAATTACTTAGATATTGTTTTCCAAACTTACCATAATAATTTTCATCTTTTTCTAACTTTTTTAAAATTTCTTTTTGGTTCATTTATAGTGTTGTTAATTCTTGTTCCACCTCCTTGGTTAGAACATACTTAGCTTTAATAGCATCTAGTTTACCACCTGATTTAATGAAGTCTTTTGCTTTAGCTATTTGCGTAGCGTTCATTGGTGTTTTGTTGTGGTCATTACTAGCGTCACTATCTTGCGTGTCATCAATTAGAAACAAATTACCTAAAGAGTATTTTTTACCGTAGCTACTTGCTGAGCCAAATTGCTGTGGTGTTTGCATACCTTTTTGTAACAAATCAACACCTACTAAAGCTGTTGCAGATATATGATGTTTACCATCAGATATAGTAGCTTTGCTTTCTAGTATAGGCATTGGCGTGCTATTAATTAATGTTTCGTTAATTGTTACTGATACTCCTAATTCTAATAAATAGGGTTTAGTTGCTTCTAGGATGTCTTCGGCTGATCTGAAGTTGTATTTGCCGAAGGAGTTAAATCTACTTTTTTTCGATTTAAACTTTGTCTGAATAGTTGATAACTTTTCGTTTATTGTCATAGGTGTTTTGGTGTTTGGTCTTATATATATAATTACATATATAAAACGTTGTTTACATTTACATTAATATTTAACTTACAGATAATCAATAACTTGCGCTGGATCAACATTTTTAATTAAAGTTTGTACCGCTTGTTTTTTTAGCTCTGAAACTCTAACATAATCGCTTGCTCCTATTATGTTTAATTTAGAAGCAATTTCTTTTGCTGAATGCTTATCACAATCTAATCCATAAGATAATCTTAACACTTCATATTCATTAGTGTTTAAATGCTTTTGCATTAAACCTTTTAAATAAGAATTCATTAAAGCTATATTATAAGGCTCAGACTTATCAGGTATTTGATACATCATATCTTCATCATCGCTATAAGGGTTATTATCTATACTTAAAAATATGCTATTAAAGAACATGCTAACCATTTTTTCGTCTTTAGGGTTTTTACGTATCTCATTCATTTTATGTTCTGGTATACGTATATCGCCTCTGTTTATATCAATAGCACGTCGTATTGCACCTTTTATTCTTTTAGAGAAGAATGACTTAAGTGTTTTTTCTTTATCTTCAGAGTCTTCTAAAATTGATTTATCAAGACGATCAACAGCTTTTATTAAACCAAAAGAACCTTCTTGTATTAAATCATTTATAGTCATAACTCCTGATGCTTGTTGAGTTGTTGAAAACTTTCTAGCTATATTTTCAACTAACGGTAAGAACTTTATTATAAGTTCATTTCTATCATAACCAGTTAGCTCTTTAAAATTAGGTTGAGAAGCTTTAACATCTTCTTTGTATCTTATATAATTAGGTATATTATATTTTTTCATTTAAAATTTTTTTTTCTTGTTTAAGTTGGTCGTTCATTTTTCTGTTAATTGTTCTTGCGGAACAGTTTAAAATATCAGCTAATAATTTTATAGTTATTTTTTTACCTTCGTGGTTTATAAGTAGCATGCTTTCATAAATCTTTGTGCTATCTATATCACTTTGCTTTCCTATCAGTTGGCCAACTATAGTTAGCTTTTCATGTAGGGTTAAGCCAGTAAAATCTTTAAATATTATTTTTCTTTGTTTGTTATTAGGTGGTCTTTCTAAATCTGTTTTGTCTATGTCTCGTATTATATTTTTGAGCTTGTCTGGTTGCATTGTAAATGTAGTAAACCCATTACGTTTGTCAGCTATAAATGTAGAGAGCCTACTAAACTCTTCTAGATTAAGCTGTGGATTTAAGTACCAGATAACTCTAAGATGCCATCTAAGAGACTTATACGTATTAATTAATGCCTTACTTCTAAATAAATCATAAAACTCATACGTACCATCTTCATAGAAATAACCCCAATCAAACGAATGACTAGGTTTATCAGAGACCGGAAGTCTTCTGTATATAATACGGTTATCGTTTAAATGTTCTATTTTTCTGTGTGACATTAGCCTGTTACTATTTAATAATTAATAACCTATTGTCGCATTTCAAAATGAAATGATTTTTAGTCTTCGACTATATTTTTTAATCAATAAAGCTTTTCTTTTTAATTCTGGTTCATCAATTTGTTTATCGTTTCGTGCGGCTATCATCACGTCGTCAATTATTTCTTCTCTTAAATCATATATGTTTCTCCATAAGTAAGCTTTATGATCTCTTTTTCTTGTGCACATTATTTTGTGACCTGCTATATTTATTGTCATCTTTTCTTTTGCGTTTTAAATTTAAATTAAATAAATTACTTGATGTTATATGTTTATATATTTTTATACTCATTGTTTTTCTTTGTTACATTTACCACATTTTGTTAAATACCCTGCGTTTAAAGCGCCGCAACTACAGTTCCAAGCGCTATCTACTAGCGACTTATTCATAATTGCGTATAGCTTTGAATAAAGGGTGACGATAAGAGCCAGATGGAGTACGCTGAAAGAAAGTGAACGTAGCTATCTTGCCAATATATGAGTCGGCATTTCGAAGCATGGTTCGCATAGTATCATAGTTTTCCATAACAGGCATGCCAAAAGTAATACCGTTAGAATCCACAGCAAGAAACTTCCCAATTGTACCACTACGTTTACCTTTTCCTTCAACAAAGCCAGTGATTGTTGCTTCGGTATCTTGGAATGCTTTGAATTTGAGTAAGTTGTTTGATCGTTTGTGTTCATAAGGTAGGTTGGTACGTAGTATAGAACCTTCGTAGCCGGCTTTTAGGTTTTGATTATTGAATATAGTAGCTAAACCTTTGTTAGGTGTTAGCGTGGTTGATACAGAATATACATGAGATAAGCCGCTAGACATAGTACGTATACATCTGTTGCGATAATCATATGAATGTTTGTTAGTTGTTTGTATATAATCGTAGCAATGAAATTGAACAAGAGTTTGATCTTTAGTAGCATGTTGAGTACGTACAAGAGATATAATCTTATTGAAGTTATCTTTAAAGTCGTGATTGTATAGCTCGCCATCGAGTACAACAGTTGGGTTAGCTGCAAAGAAAGGTTTTAGTTGACGACGTAAGTGTTGTACGTTTTTAAACTTTTTACCGCTACGACTATAAGCGCCTTGCTTAGTAAATAGACAACGTACACCGTCAAGCTTAGGTTGTAAGAACATTGTTTGGTTCCAGTTGATTTCTTTTTTTTGTTGTGCGAATGCAAGCATTGCGAATTTACCGTCTTTAATTGTTTTTATCATATTTGTTTTTTAGGATTTGTATTTTTCTTTTTAGTATGTGTGCTTTTTCGTACTTTTCTTCTTGCAAGTATCTATCTAGTAAGCTTTGTAATCTTATTAATTCAAGCTCGATAGCTTGTTTATCTAAGTCTTCTGCTGTGTTACCAACATAATCAGTAGGCTCAGATTGTTCATCGTTAGCAAATACTAAATGTACTTCAGAAGATACATTGAATATAGCTTTGATTACTTTAGTAGCTACACGGGTTGCAAGATCATTCATTTCTTTATCTGTCATATATATATATTATCCGATCGCTTTCGTATTTAGTTTGCGTTAATTAATTCTTCAACAGTTGCAGGCGGTGAAATACAAGGATTGTCATTCCAATCAATTTCAGCATCTTTAGGGTAGTCTCTTAATATAAGTTGTACACAATAATCTATTATATAATCTTCTACATCTGTATTAATTAAATAGCATATCCATTTTCCTTTATATAATACTTTTAATTCACCCATTATATTTGTTGATTTAATATAAATTTTATTATTTGTATAGCTGTACCTTGAACAGTGCTTTGTTGGCCCGTGTTGGGGTTTATAAAAGATAGAGTGTAATTGGTTATCTTTATTGGTTTGAACTCTGTATTGTGCTTATTTCCCGCCATATGTCTCGTTTAAATAGTTTATATAATTCCATAATTCTAACTCACGTTCTTTAAAGCTTATAAGACCATCAATCATTTCTTGAGTATATGCAAAGTGTGGTGTTGTTTTATCTAAGCCTTTAATTTCTAGCTTTAAAAACTCAACTTTAGCATAACATTTGTTTGCTATCTTATCTTTTATTTCTTGTTTGTTCATATTTTTCTAATAATTTTGTTGCTGCTTTAAATGATATTTCTTTTGCTTCGTACATTTCAAATATAAATCTATACATAAGTTAAACCTTTATAGTTAAACCAAGATTTGATGCCTGGTGTTTGTTCTAGCTCACCAAATTCGTTTTCAATTTCATCTCTTATATAGCCAAACGTTGGAGGCAGATCACCTAACATATAACCTTTATATGATTTACCGTTAAGCTTAATTCTAGTTTTGTTTACTTTTTTAATTGTATTCATTTTAATCCGTATTGTGTTTTTAATTTATTTTTAGTTATGTTAAGTAGTTTACTTATTTCTGTTAAGCTTTTGTTATCAAGCAAATATAATCGCCAAGCTTTATGCATTTTTTGTAAACTTTTCAAATTCTTCTTCGTCTACGTTGTCTGATATATAATCTAGCATATAGTACTCGTCAAAGTAATCTTCGATGTCGTAACACGCAACACTTACTATTTCGTTAGAAGATTTAAAGCAACGCAAGTCGTCAATCACACTCATAATTGTATCAAAGTCTGGTTGATAATAGAATACTTCGTTTTCAAAGTTTAAATTTTGTACGTCTGCTGTTATATAATGTAAATCATAACCGTCAGCCGTTTGCATTGTACCGATCTCAATGTCGCCGTTGTATTCTACAAACGTAATGTTTGCTAGTTCTTGAAATTTTTGTAATGTTGTCATATGTTTTTATTATATTATCTATTTGTTGTCGTATTTAGTTTGCAGAATCTTTAAATCTCCATAAGTTACCTCGTGAGTGTGTCCTGCGTGTTCTTGATTTAATGTGTTCAATAACCATTGATTCTTTAAATTCTTTATCTGTAAATGGTCCGCAGTGGTTGCCTTCACGCTCTTTATTCCATTTAGCTATTTTAATTCTTTTGTTGTTGTCTAAGTATTCTTTAAATTCTTGTAGTGTCATATTATTCTATTATGTTTATTTTAAAGTAGTTACGTACTTCATTCATTTTTGATAAGCCAAAGTCATATGCATTGTACACATAATTTACTTTGTCATCAATGTTTTTAATTGCTTTTAAATTGTTTACTCTGTCTAAAATTTCTATTTGTTCTTCTGTCATATTATTTTATTCTTGGTTTGTTAAATATTGTACTGAATGCTCGTTTGAATTTTCTATCTATCATTTAGTTACTCGTTTTATAAGGCTGAATAGCACTTGTTGTTTTACTTTTAATTCTAATTCGTTGTCGTAGTCAATAGCGTCGTCATCAATTGCCCAATGTATAGTGTTGTCGATATAAGAATCAACGTCGTTGATAACTTTGCTAGCTATTGTTTCAATTATTTTATTCATATTATTTGTTTATTATATTATCCGTTTTGTTTCGTATTTAGTTTGTATTAGGCATAAGGTTGGGATTCGAACCCAAAACTTTAATCTTTCACCTCTCGCATTCTCAAGGCCTATTGAATGATCGTGCTCAAACAAGATTAATATTTTACCAGTTAAACTACCTTGTGCTGGTGGACGTGGCGGGAGTTGCACCCGCGTTTCCGATAGAGTTTCTTTCGTATCTTTGTCGGTCAATCTACTTCACGCCCTTTTAAAAACTATCTTGTCTACCCCATTTACCTGGGTTACTAGACAAATATGCTCCACGTAATTTATCTCTTTTAATCGTGTAGTCAAAATTTGTTTCGTGGTTTGTAATGTAATCAGCCATCTCAATGTAATCGCATGAGAGAGCGATGTAGGTACTTTTGTGTAGGCTGTGCAAGACTAAAGTATTCTTAGGGCTATTAGTATTAGCTTCAGAATAAAGTCCTTTAGAACCTCTGTATAAGCTCCAACATTTGTTACCGTTTTTAGTGTTATGGTAAGCTGGAATTTTACCTGTCATTACATCTTGAGCTATTTGCTCATTGAGTTTATTTCTTTTTATTTTCATATTATTTTATTTTAGTATCTGCTTCGTGTAGTACATGCTCCATCTCTTCCCAGGTTACTGTATCAGGACTATCCATAAGGTAATCGTAAAGACAAGCAAAGGCAGCTTGAGCAATGTTTTCAGGTCGGCCGTAAACATCATGGTCTAAGTAGTGATATTCGCTGTTACTTTCTAGTATTTTTTCGCAATCATTTGTGTAGATAACTGCGTTGTCAATCCATTCGTGAAAGTAATTGTAGAAGTCATCTTGATTGTTTATATCACCTTGGTGAAACGCATGCCATGCATCTTCGCTGAATGATTGGTCAATCTCGTATAGTTTTGTATTTTCTAATGTTCTGTGTAATTCCATATTGTTATTTTATATTATTATCCGTTAGTTACCGTATTTAGTTTGTATTGTTTTTGAAACTCTTGTTTTAATTGTAGCAATTGTATTCTACTAGTTAAGCAAAATCTACTTCGTTCTGATAAATACTTTATGCGTTTGTTGTATTCTTTTTCCATATTTTAATTTCTGTTAAACATTCGGTTAAGCTAATTGTATCTAAGTCATATCCTTTAGATATTAAGTACAATTCAAATTTTTTGTCGTATATGTTATTCATATTTTATTTGTTTAAGACTAGTGATAGAGTTGGTATTCGTCCTATCGTTGTCACTAGTTTCGATCATTAAGATCTCATCAGTTAAACTGGTTTTCATTGATTAATATTGTAGAGGCAATCAATTTTATAAAACTCTTTATTATATTATCCGTGTATACTCGTATTTAGTTTGTATATAATTTATTTAATTCTTTTTCACAAATTTCTATTTCTTTATTTAATTTGTTAGAATGTTCTATTTTATTTAGTTTAGAAAATTTATTAAACTGTTTAGTCATTTCTTTTTTTCTTTGTGTATAAAAAGTTATTTTGTTTTCTTTAGTGAATGTGTTTGGAAATCTCATATTATTTATTTTTATATTTATATATTATTTATTTTTTAATTCTTCTTGCATTTCTAATACTAACCATATTAAATCGCCATTACTCCATTCATTTAAGCTTTCAAAAGTATATTCTGTTTTCATATTATTTATTTTTTATATTCATATATATTATCCAATAGTATTCGTATTTAGTTTATAGAAAGGTGTATAAATATTTATATAGTGAAAAAGGGTAGAGGGTATAGTCAAGTGACAATATGTCAATTTACATATATATTAACGACAATATGTCATAAAATAGTAGTTTATAACTAATATAAATAGTATTATGTAGTAAAACTGATAACATAAGTGACTAAATATCAAACATGTACAGTAAATCACAACAAAAAGCTGAAAGTTTTCACCAAAATGTAAAAAATCTTAGGGGGGTGGGTAAATATAAATGGGTTCTGTAAAGGGCTGGGTATCAAGCAATTACGTGTATAACACTTTACTTCTATATATGAAGCATATTTTTGCGACATTAGCCTATTAAGGTTATTTAATAACTACCTATCGTCGCTTTTTCGTAATCAGTTTGTAAGACTAGTAAAACATATGCAAAACATGTGAGTATATAAAGTATACAATAATGTAAATAAAGCGATATGCCGAATAAATCTAAAAAACAGTACCAAAGACAAGAGAAGAAACTAGATCGTATAGAACGAAGACTAGATAAAGGCATGAGATCAGTGCGTCAAGCAGAAAGAAATTTAGATAGAACTGAAAAAATATCAAATAAACGTATTAAAGCAGGTAACTATCCCGATAGAGCAGCAAGCGTAGGAGATCATGCATACGACGTATACCTTAATATGAACGAAGAAAACAAATATGCTGGAACAGAAGGCGGTCCTTTCTATAAAACTGGTAATATAAACTATAATAAAAAATAATGGCTGCAAACGTAGGTACAACTCCAATATCAGCGGTATATGTAGGGACTACAGTCATAAGCGCTATGTACGTAGGCACAACACAAGTATACCCATAATAAATATAACACATGTCTATAATATATTCTTACCCAACGATACAACCGACAGTAGATGACCTATTAATAGGTACAGATACTAGCGATGATAATGCAACTAAGAGCTTTACTGTCCAAAGTCTTGTATCTTTAATTAATGCAGCTGCCGGATCCGGTACTGTAACCTCTGTTCAAATAGCAACCGATGCTTTTCTCTCAGCAACAGGAGGTCCAATCACAGATGCTGGTACAATTACAATGGGGTTAACTGCAACAGGTACTCCATCTTCCACTACTTTTCTTCGTGGTGACAATCAGTGGGTAACGCCTACAGTATCTGCAGGTATAGATGTATTAAATAGCAACGTAGTTCTTACGGATGATATACAAAGCTTAAATTTCACGGGTGCCGGCGTAACAGCTAGCTTAACTTCAACAGGTGCGGTAACAGTAACTGTAGATGGAGCCACGCAAGGGGTAACATCAATAAATGTTGGAACTGGTATACAAACAACCGCAACAACCGGAGATATAATTTTAACCAACACAGGTGTAACTAGCTTAATTGCTGGTGGCGGAATAGCTATTGATCAAGGAACTGGAGCTGTAACTATAAGTACAACAAACCAACCACAAGGTACAGTAACATCTGTAACAGTAGGAGAAGGTTTAGTGCTATCATCTGGAGATATAACAGAAAATCCTGAAATAGCATTAGACTATGACGGCTCAGATACATATATAACAAATCCTTCTACAGGTAATCCGCAAGCAACCGACAATTTTGCTTTTCAAAAAGGTACAAGCGGCGTAAGACAAGGTACATTTAACACTTTACCGGTAGATTCATTAGCGGCGGTAAAAACATATATAGATGCTCAAGATACTAAAGCAGTAAAGCATGACACAGACACGTTTACAAGTGTAGGTGACGTTTATAATGTAATAACATTAACAGCAAACGAGTATACTAACTTAGGTACTAAAGATGGTAATACATTATATTTAACTACAACCTCAACCCCAACTACGTATACTAAAACTTTAGCTATAACAGATACTATTACGGGTGGAACTCTTGGAACTGACTACGAATATGCAGGTGATGTAGCAGGTAGTACTTTAGCTGGAGCATCTGGTTCTAATTTCGCATTTAACACAACAATAAATGTTTTAAATAGTTCTAAAGAATTTGCCGGTACTGGTAATCCAAGCATAACAAACGCATCGGGAACATTTGATCAAACAAACACAGTAACAACATCAATAAGTGGTACTATGACCGCTGTAACGGTTCCACCAGGATCTACAACATTATCTACATCTTGGAACATAGGGTCTGGATATAACGCAGCTACTTTAGGAACAGATTATTCTGTAACTTATACAGCTCCCGCCACAAGATCAGGAACTGCTGGAGCTTCTTTTGATCCTGCTACTCTATGGAATGTAGCTGTTAACAACTTGATACCAGCTAAATGGACACTTTCTAGTCCTAGCGTTACATATAGCGGAACCGCTACTTATTCTGGTTCTACTATTATAGCGAATATATTAGGTAGCATGTCTATTAGACAATATGCGCTTTCTTATCTTATAAATAATTCTATTACAAGCGGTACATTAGGCACGGATTATGAAATAATAGTAACCGGTAGTTTAGGAACAATATCTAATACATTAAGTTCTAGTCAAAATAAAAATTACAATGCTAGTGCTAACGCATATAGTATAACGGTAACTGTAAATGCTCTTGCTGGTAACACTATAACTGGATTATCAGGTACAGGAACTACTAATACAGCTTTGACTGCTGATACTCAAATTCCTTTCACACTTTCAGGTACGGTTCAATCTAACCAGTCTTCAATAACATTAAACCCAACAGGATCTTTTACTCCATCTGCAGCATACCCAAGCCCTGGAGTTTGGGGTTATTCAATTAACGGTGGCGCTAGATTTAATGGAACATCAGCAGTAGGAACAGTTGGTCAATCTGTTACATTTTCATTTTTACCAAACCCACCAAGTATAGCCTCTGGATACACACAGGTTTCTCAAACTATAACAACAGCTACAGCAACATTTACAAGCAGTAATCAAACTTTAACAGCTGAAGCTAGTGCAACGGCAATAGTAACCAGATTAACTAGTTCATATAACTCTACCTCGGCAGTCTCTGCAAATGAAGCTTGTCAAGAAGGATCTACTCCTGACGCACTCTACTTAGAAAAAGGATCTGGATCTAGCACTTATGTTCAAACAGGTGACACTTGTTATACTACAGCAACCGGATCTGGAGTAGTTGCAGCAGGATACTATAAAGCCTACGTTTCAGGAGGTGCAGGTTGGATGAGAATAACGGGATCAGCTGGGGTTGTTCAATCAGTAGGTAATTGTTAATACAATATAAAAAATAAAAAAATAACTTATGTCTATAATCTATAGTTACCCTGAGCAAGGAGCGTTAAACGCAAATGATATGCTCATTGGTACTTCTGCTGAAAAAGTTGGTGGGAAACAAAAAAACATAACAAGAAATTTTACAATTCAACAGATAGCCGACTTCATTAATCGTGGAGCCGGCTTTGTAGATCCTGTCGCTAGTGATTTTCAAATACCTGTTTTTAATCAACAGGGCAAAAAAATAACTGGGTCTATAATGTCTCAGAATATTTACCCTAATGGATCTGCAATAACTGTAAGTGGGTCTTTAACTGTAACAAAAGGGGCAACTATAGGTGATTTTACAAATGATATAATTTTTCAATCTCCAACAGTGTTAATTGGCCCTATAAAAGACGCTAATAGTGCTCTTAGTGCTGGTAATCAAATATTACTCTCAACACCTAGCGGTAACGTAGTTTGGCAAAATTATGAAGCTGGTTTAACATATGAAGGAACATGGAATGCTTCTACTAATACACCAACATTAACTTCAGGCCAAGGCGTAAGTGGTCACTTCTATATAGTAAGTGCAGCGGGTAATACAAACTTGGATGGTAATAATGATTGGCATGTAGGTGACTGGGCTGTGTTCTTTGATGCTGGAGGTGCTGGAACTGCTGCTTGGCAAAAAATAGATAACACTTCTGTTTTAACAGGAAATGGTACGGCTAACACGTTTGCTATGTGGACAGCCACTGAAACATTAAATGATTCTATACTTACTCAAGATGCAGGTGCTACAAAAATACAAGTAGCAGGTGGTATTGATACAACTGGAATTATACAGTCTTCTACAACAAATGCTAATTTACAAATTCAAGGTAATGGAACTGGCGGTGTAGAAATAATGAGTGCTGACGGTGTTACCGATGGTAAGATACGACTAAACTGTTCTCAAAATTCGCACGGTGTAACACTACAAAGCCCATCTCATGGATCAACTGCTACTTATACTTTAGTATTACCAACAAGCACTGGTTCAGCTGGTCAAATATTAACAACAGCTGGTGGTAGTAGCTCGCAGCTAACATGGACAACACCACTTGGTAACGTTATACAAGCAGTAAGCGGCCCTTTAACGTCTGGTACTATACCTATAGCTAATGGAGCTTATTCTGTAACTGATTCTATAATGAGTTACTCTGGAACTGTTATATCTGTTAATGGGGATTTTAGCACTCAAGGTTTAGAAGTAAACAAGTATTTAACAGATGGAACCGGTAGCAACGGAACAGATGGTCAGGTTTTAACCAGCACAACATCTGGTGGAGACAAAGAAATATTATGGGTTGATTCTTCAACAATTGGAGATACTTATGATTTAGGATCTGGGTCTAGTGGTGCTTCTAATAGTATAGAGCTCCAATTAACTTCTGGATCTGGAACCGATAACTCAGCAATAACATTAACAGGTGGAACTGGAATAACAGTGGCTCAAGCGGGCGATGTTGTCACATTAACAGGATCTGCTCAAGGGGTAACAAGCGTAGCAACAGGAGATGCAAATACTATAACAATAGGTGGAACAGCTACAGCACCTACAGTAGCAGCTAATACAGCCGCGGTGGCCATTGGCTCTAATAATTTAGCTACAGGAGATCAAATACAAACAGCTATAAACACAGCTGTATCAGGATCTCTTAATTTTAAAGGAACATTTAACGCTAATACAGGCGCCATAACATCTGGCTCTAATTCTGGAAGTCAATTATATACAGGAACTACAGGTGGCGTTGCTATAACTATAGGTGATTATTATATAGCGGATACAGCCGGTAACTTTTTTGGATCAACAGCCCTACAAGTTGGTGATGAAGCAATAGCTTTAGCTACTGTAGGAGCAGGAAATTCAACTATTAGCTCGTTTAGTGTTGTGCCTTCTGCAGCTGCAGGGGTTACAAGTGTTTTGCCATCTAGCACCGGGTTAGTTTCTAGCGGTCAGCCTTTAGTCATCACACCCGCCGGTGGAACTGGAACTGTAACTATAGAATCTACTGCTTATGCAGGTCTAGGCAACATTGGTCATGTTCCATCTGGAGGAGCAGCAGGTAAATACCTAGATGGTGCTAATGGCTCTTGGGTTAATTTACCAGCCGGTTATACTTCTTGGACAGCTAGTTCGGATCAAAACACAAATATAACAGTAACAGATGCTACAAATTTACCATTTACTGGAAGATTAGCTAGCGATGGTGCATATAGTTCTTTAACTGGCGAGTCTGGTATATATACAGATACCGCTATAAACACAGGGGAAGTAACAATAGGTTTAATAAATAACGGCGGTACTCCATCCGCTACTACATTCTATAGAGGTGATGGTCAATGGGTGCAAGCTGGTGGTGGCACAATATCAAAACAATTATTTCAAGTAACTGCGGCTACTCCTACTTTTGTTTTAAATAACCCGCAAGTTAATCCACAAGATGCGAACTACGTTAATATATTTATAGATGGTGTTTATCAAAATAGTGGCACTTACACTGTAGCAACAGCAACAGGCGTTACTACAGTAACTTTAAGTACAAACGCTCCAGTAGGAACAAGTGTAGAAATAATATCAACAACATAATTATAATATGGCATTAACCGGAGTTTCAACTAGCGTTGTAGACATGAGCGGCGATACCACTGGCTTAGTTATAGCCAAGGGTACAACAGCTGAAAGAAACGCTATATCTTCACCTCAAGCAGGTATGATTCGTAATAATACTGAAACAGATAAAGTTGAAGTATATAACGGTACTGAATGGAGAACCCTTGTGGAAGCTGGAAATGCTATACCACCTTTAACTATTGAATATTTAGTAGTTGCAGGCGGAGGTGGTGGCGGTGGCTGGGGAGGCGGTGGCGGTGGCGGTGGTCTTCTTACGTCTACTTTACCCTCTTTAGGAAACACTCCACAATTTACATTAACAGTTGGAATAGCAGGAACTGGTCTTGGTAACCCGAATTTAGCAGGTTACGTAGCGGGTGGTGATGGAGGTGATTCAATTATTTCCGGTACCGGTATTACTACTATTACCGCTGAAGGCGGTGGTGGTGGTGGTTATTATAATGGCTACAGCGGCCGCTCTGGCGGTTCTGGCGGTGGTGGTGGTATTTCATCTGGTAGCAGTGGTAGTCAAAATTCTGGAGGTGCTGGCACTACAGGTCAAGGAAACGACGGCGGATTTGGAGGAGGGTATACAAATTCTAATGGAGTTTATGATGGAGGCGGCGGCGGTGGCGGCGCTGGAGCTGTAGGAAATAATGGTCAAGCTTCTGGAAATTATGTTGGCGGAAACGGCGGTGCGGGTGTTATATGTAATATTTTACCAGCCGTTGGAGCTACAGCTGCAGGTGTAGGAGAAGTTTCTGGAACTAATGTTTATTACGCTGGAGGTGGTGGTGGCCATACCTCAGGTTCAAACATTCAAACAGTTACATACTTGTCTCAAGGAGGTATTGGCGGAGGTGGAAATGGTGGTAATTATTATGGTAATACTTCAGCTCAATCCGGTGCTACTAATACAGGTGGCGGTGGCGGTTCAGCATACGGCGCTTCTCCTTATGGGCTTGCAGGGGCTGGTGGCTCTGGAGTTGTTATACTAAAATACCCAGATGCTTATACAACATCACTGTCAACTGGAGGTGGATTAACTAGCGCGGTAGATTCAACAACAGTACCTGGTTATAAAGTAGAATCGTTTACATCAGGAACAGGAACAATAACATTTAGCTAATATGGCAACAACTAAAGTAACAACCCCTGTAACAGATTTTAATAAAACTAATACAGAAGAAGGATTAAAAATACCTAGTGGCACTAGTTCAAATCAACCAACTGGAGTTGAAGGTATGATTAGAAACGATACAAATCAATCAAGTAAAGGTTCTGCTAGCACTATAACTTATTATAATGGTACTGATTGGAGATATTTTGAAAACGAATTAAATACAAGTTTTAATACTGTATTATATACTGGAACAAGTTTAACAAATGCAATAACAGGAGTCGGGTTTTCTCCTGATTTAGTTTGGCTGAAACAACGCAGTAATGCACAGAACCACGCGCTTTTTGATACCGTAAGGGGGACAAATAATTTTATAATGTCTAACACTACTAGTGCTGAAAACACTCGAACCACAGATACGTTATCTTCTTTTGATGCTGACGGATTTACTTTAACACCATATAGCAGCGATGCTTTTATAAATTATACAGGCAGAACTATGGTTGCTTGGTGCTGGAAAGCAGGTGGATTAATAAATAAAGCTGCTGATTTTAATGGCAGTAGTAGTTATATACAAACATCATTATCTTTAAATGCTGCATCTAATAGTATATCTTTTTGGTTTAATGCTGATTCTGTAGGGGGACAAAACAATTGCTTGTATTTTAATAATAGAGGCGGTAGAATAGATATAAATATAAATGGCATAGGTAGTAATACTCCATCGGCAAGTGCTGAGTCCATTTTGATAAATTCAACAACTGCAATTACAGGATGGAATTTCGTTTCAATTGTATTTACAGGATGGGCATCATCTTACTCCGCAGGAAGTTACGGAAGTGCCATTACAGCTAACGTTTATCTTAACGGAGGCGCAGCGGTTTCATTAAACCCTACACCTTACGGACAAAGTGATGGACTTAGAATTGGAAGAAGCGGCGGAAGTTATTACTATGATGGGTTAATAGGTCAAGTAAGAGTTTTTACCAGTGCTCTATCAGCGTCTCAAGTAACTGAATTGTACAACGAAACAGCAGCGGATAATAATGTTTTAAATTATCCAACTAGCGCTGGCTGTATTGCTGCTTACCCTTTAGGTGAAAATGCAAACGGTGTAGACGGTCTTTATAATGGAAGTTCTTCAAATGTAACTTTTGGTAAACCTGGTTATTTAACTAGAAACACGGAAGGAACAATAGAAAGTACAGTTAGCACTAATAATGATTTAGGTTTTAGTATTACCACATATACTGGGAATGGCACTGCAAATCAAACAGTAGGAAACGGACTAGATTCACCTGTTGAATTATTAATCGTAAAGAGAACTAGCACAACTGGAAATTGGCTAGTTTGGAATAGAGACGTTACGTCTGGAAATGGTAAATATCTTTATTTAGACTTATCTAGTGGTATTGGTGGACCAGCTACAACGCCAGTCTGGGATAGTTCTAATACGACTACTATGCCTACATCTGGATTGTTTAATATAAATAATAATTCAGGTGTCAACGCATCTTCTAGTGCATATGCAGCTTATTCATTCATATCTAAACCTAATTATAGCAAAGTAGGTAGCTATACAGGAACAGGAGCAGCTGGTAATAAGATATTCACTGGATTTGAACCTGCTTTTGTAATGATGAAGTCAACAGGTACTGCGGATTGGTTAATGGTAGACAATAAAAGAATAGAAAGTAACGGTAATTTATCTGAATTATTTGCAGACACCAGTAGTGCAGAGTCTGGAAGCGGTTATGATATAGACTTCAATATAGATGGTTTTACTCTGAATACCCTCACAAGTAATGCAAACACAAATAACCAAACTTACATTTACTTAGCATTCGCAAATACAATATAATACATGTCAACAAAAATAACAACACCTGAATTATTTAACTTAAGCAGCAATAATACTGCCGCTACTCAGTTACCTGTATTTACTACATCTGCAAGACCAACACCTATAACTTCTACTGTTACTGTTGATTATTTGGTAGTTGGAGGAGGAGCCGGAACTTATGCCGGTGGAGGCGCAAACTATACAGGTGGAGGCGGTGCTGGAGGACTTAGAACG